>Ga0326727_10000551_pt1 | contig 153413 bp, 107 predicted proteins | sample MB2enrmetagenome_FD_207643 | JGI IMG/M metagenome (GOLD analysis project Ga0326727, IMG submission 207643) | Lab enriched peat soil microbial communities from McLean, Ithaca, NY, United States - MB29MY | ecosystem: Environmental > Terrestrial > Soil > Wetlands > Peat | place: USA: New York... | reverse complement strand
GCAAAAAGCGCGATTCCCACGCTCCCACAGCCATGACGACGACTACGGGATAAATTATCCCCTTAACCCCGGCGTATATGGGGTACGCATTCTGAGGGCAAGGTCAGTGCGCTATTGTTTTAGCTCATGGAGTTGATCCAAAGGAGATCATCGCATGAGAAATTTCTGCAAGGCTTTTCTCCTCGTCCTGATGGCTGCGCTGTTCATCCCGATAGCGAATGCCCAGGACACGACCAAAAAGGATGTTGCCCCCAAGCCCCCATCGAGTCCATCCCAGAGCCTGCTTGATTACTGGAACTACGTCGGGCAAAAGCTGGTCGCGATGGCCGAGGACTTTCCCGAGGACAAATACGACTTCAAGCCGAACCCTGCCCAGCGGTCGTTTGCCGAGCAACTGTTGCACGCAGCCGGCGCCAACTACTACTTCATCAATCCGGCGACCGGCGTGAAGCCGCCATCCGGCGATCCGAAACGAGCCGACTACAAGACCAAAGCGGCCGTGGTCGAGTATGTGAAGAAGTCTTTCGCGGATGGAGCCGCACTGATCAAGAGCAAGGGCGACAACGGACTTGGTGATTTGTACGTCGGCCCATTTTCGAACCAGCAGACCCGCTTCTCGGACGGGGCCTGGGCGTTTATCGAGCACTCCGGGGAGCATTACGGACAACTCGTTGTCTACTACCGCGTGAATGGACTTGTGCCGCCGGAGTCGCGCCCGAAGAAGTAGTTTCGGAGAAGGGTTTCTCCAACGGCTTCTGTTTTACGCAGTTGCGCTTGCGAAATCAGCAGCGCGGCGCTAGATTGTGTGCGCCAGGAAAACTCGTCTGAAGAGGTGAGTTATGCGCGGAAGTATCTGCGGGGTGTTGGCGCTGGCGGCGGTTGCAGGTTGGGCGCTGCCGGTGCAGGGACAAAACACAAAAAACAGCAACAGCCAAACGGCAGGCTGTCCGGTTGATCCCAATCAAAGCGCTCCAGTCAGGCACAAGCCTCAAACTTATACGGCCGAGTTCAAAGTTACCAACGTGCAGACATTGGGCAATGGAGCAAAGATCACCCAGGAGTATACGACGGTGCAGGCAAGAGACTCGCAGTCTCGCACATTGTTTGCTACCACAATGATTCAGCAATACGGCGATCCCACCCTGATAACAAGGTTCAACGTTCTAGATCAAGCGAACGGAAATCAAACCACCTGGGATTCGCAGGTGAAGAAGGCAACGATATTGAAAGAGCCTCCCGCGGAGCAGCGGCACGGTTGCTGGCAATCTCCAAGCGGGAACATGAAGCAGGGTTTTCTTGCTAACCCCTCGAACAGCGCAAACGGCCAAGCTGACACTGCTGGCAAGGCTTCGACTGGTGTGCATGTTCTGACTGAGCCGCAGGGGCCTCAGCAGGTTCAAGAAGACTTGGGCACAGCAACGATCCAGGGCATCAAGGCGCACGGTAGGCGATCCACCTGGACGACGCCGGTCGGCGAAATTGGTAATGATCAGCCGCTGGTGCATACGCAAGAGGATTGGCTTGCGGATGGGCTTGGAATCGAAGTGCGCCATGTGGATGACGATCCTCAGCAGGGCAAGCGGACCACAGAGCTCGTAAAGCTGGACGAGGGCGAGCCGGACCCTGCGCTCTTCCAGCCGCCGGAGGGCTACGAGATTGTCACCGAAGAGATGGTTCCCTGCAAGGAACCGTAGGTACATTCTGCATTAGCTGGAGAGAGTGATGTATGCATAAATGCGTCAGCCGGATTCTGGTCCTGGGGATGGTGTTGGGAGTGGGGCTGGTTGCCTCAGGCCAGGAAATCGTAGGAAAGAACACGCGTCACAGCAAATTCCGGCCTCATACGGCTGAAGTCAAAACCACAAGCGTGCATTTACTGGCCGATGGAACCAAAATTACACGCGAGTATTCCTTTGTCGACATTTCGGATTCCGAGGATCGGACTTTTCATGAAACCACCGACCCGCTGAATCCAGCGAGGGACTGCAACGGCAATTCGGAACCCGGGAAGAACGGGATGGTGGATGATCCGGTGGCTGGAGTTCACTTCGTTTGGGAATCACGGACCAGGAAGGTGAGGGTGTACAAGCTGCCCGAGCCGGAGCAGCGAAAGGGTTGCTGGTTGGCGGATGACGGCACGTACAGGCCCCTCTGGAAGAGCATTCCTGCGCAGGACGGGACAGCGCCGAAAGCCACGGCTGTTGGTGCGACTGCTAGTGCGGGATCTGGTGCGACACAGGCAAAACCAGCGAACAAAGCGGCCGCTCTCAGGCGTAGCGCTTCGCAGCAGATAGATGACGACCTGGGAACGCAGATGATCATGGGGGTGGAGGCGCAAGGCCGGCGAATCAGTTGGATTACGCCGGCCGGGGATATGGGCAACGATCAGCCGCTGGTTCACAGTTCCGAAACTTGGTACGCGCCCAGCATTGGACTGTATTTGCGCCGCTACGATGTGGACCCGATGACGGGGACCAACAACCTGGAAGTAGTGAGCCTGAGCCTGGATGAGCCGTCTCCCTCGGTTTTTGAGATTCCCGAGGGCTACGAAGTGATTAATGTGGCATTGCATGAGGTTTCCTGCGCTCAGCGATAGCCGTTTACACTAAAAGAGATATGGCTGAAGAGAACGAACTGCGTTACGACCCGGCGGCGATTGAACCCAAATGGCAGCAGCGGTGGGCCTCGGAGCCCGCTTTGTATGCGGCCGAGCCCGCATCCTGCGGCAAACCCAAGTACTACGTGCTGGAGATGCTCCCGTATCCGAGCGGGCAGTTGCACATGGGACACGTGCGCAACTACTCGATTGGCGACGCGCTGGCGCGGTACATGTGGATGCACGGCTACAACGTGCTGCATCCGATGGGATGGGATTCTTTCGGGCTGCCGGCGGAAAACGCCGCGCTCAAGCACAATACGCCTCCGCGCGAGTGGACGCTCTCGAACATCGCGGCCATGAAGCTGCAGATGCAGCGGCTCGGCCTGGGCTACGACTGGGCGACCGAGGTCACCACTTGCCTGCCGGAGTACTACCGCTGGAACCAGTGGTTCTTTCTGCGCATGTACGAAAAAGGGCTGGTTTACCGCAAGAAGAGCAAGGTGAACTGGTGCCCGGAGTGCGCCACCGTGCTGGCCAACGAGCAGGTGGTGGACGGCTGCTGCTGGCGTCACGAAACCACGCCGGTGGAGCAGCGCGACCTGGTGCAGTGGTTCTTCCGCATCACGGCTTACGCCCAGGAATTGCTGGACGGCCTGGACAAGCTGGAAGGCTGGCCGGAAAAAGTCCGCACCATGCAGCGGAACTGGATCGGGCGCAGCGAGGGAACGGATGTCGATTTCTTCCTGGAAGAACAGGGAATAGGGAATAGGGAACAGGGAACAGAAAAAACGCGGATTCGCGTTTTCACGACGCGGGTGGACACGATCTTTGGCGCGACCAGCGTGCAACTGGCGCCGCAGCATGAATTGGTGGCCAGGTTTACGGCGGCTGATCCGGAGCTGAAGGCGCGGGTTGATGAGCTGCTGGACCAGCAGAAGAAGGCGCGCGAGGCGGGCGACCTGGGTGCGATTGAAAAGCACGGCATTCCGACCGGGCATTTCGCCACCAATCCCTACAACGGCCAGCGCGTGCCGATCTGGGTGGCCAACTACATTCTGGCCGACTACGGCACCGGCGCCATCATGAGCGTTCCGGCGCACGATGAGCGCGACTTCGAGTTTGCGACAAAATACAATTTGCCGATTGTGCCGGTGATCAAGCCGGCCGACCCCAGCGTTTCACAGGAGCTCCCCTTCTGCGCGCACGAGGGCGTGGTGGTCAACTCCGACCCGCTGATCAACGGGATGAGTTGCGCCGACGCCGAGAAGAAGCTGCAAGAGATTGCGGTTGCCAAGGGCTTTGGAGAAGCAAAAGTCACCTTCCGGCTGAAGGATTGGGGCGTGAGCCGCCAGCGCTTCTGGGGCACGCCGATCCCGATCATTCATTGCGAGAAGTGCGGCCTGGTGCAAGTGCCGGACGAGCAGTTGCCGGTGCTGCTGCCCAACCAGATTGAGATTACGCAGAAGGGCGGCTCGCCGCTCAGCCGCGTGCCGGAGTTCGTCAACGTTGCCTGCCCCAAGTGCGGCGGCGCGGCCAAGCGCGAAACCGACACGATGGATACGTTTGTCGATTCGAGCTGGTACTTTTACCGCTACACGGATGCGCAGAACGCCAACGCGCCCTATGATCCGGCGAAGGCGCAATACTGGTTCCCCATTGACCAGTACATCGGCGGCGTGGAGCACGCAATTCTGCACCTCATCTACTCGCGCTTCTGGACCAAGGTGATGCGCGACCTGGGGCTGATTGTGAACGACGAGCCAGCCAAGCGCCTCTTCACGCAGGGCATGGTCATCAAGGACGGCTCGAAGATGTCCAAGTCGAAGGGCAACGTGATTTCGCCCGACGACATGATTGCCAGCTACGGCGCCGACGCGACGCGCATGTATGCGCTCTTTGCCGCGCCGCCGGACCGCGATCTGGACTGGCAGGAGGACGGCGTGGCCGGGGTGAGCCGCTTCCTGGGCCGCGTGTGGCGACTGGTGACGAAGTATGCGCCGGTGGCGCGCACGGCTGGCGATCAGAAGGCTGAAGCGCCGAGCGGCATTTCATTGAAGCTGCTGCGGAAGCTGCATCAGACTATCGCCAAAGTGACCCAGGACTTTGAGGGACGCTGGCACTTCAACACTTGCGTGGCGGCCATCATGGAGCTGGTCAACGAGCTGCAGGGGGCCGATGCGCAACTGGCGGCGGGCGATGTCCCTGCGCCGGTGGTGCGGGAGCTGCTGAGCGGGCTCGTGCTGCTGCTGGCACCCTTTGCGCCTTACCTGGCGGCGGAGCTGTGGGAGGAACTGGGCGAGAAGGACGCGATTCTTCGCGCTCCGTGGCCCACAAGTGACCCGGAGCTGGCCAAAGAAGACGAGCTGGAAATTCCAGTGCAGGTCAACGGCAAGCTGGTGACTGTGATTCGGGTGGCCGTCGATGCCGAAGCCAAGGCCATCGAGGCCGCGGCGCGGGCCGACGCCAAGGTGCAGGCCAAGGCGGCGGGCAAGACCGTGGTCAAGGTGATCGTGATTCCGGGCAGGCTGGTGAATCTGGTGGTGAAGTAGAGGCTTTGCGCGGTTGCCGTAATACAGGCGTCGTGGTTTCCCACCCATTTCACAAAGAACGTGAAATGGATGGGGCACGGAGCTGTAATACAGGTGTCGGGCTATCCCACCCTAGCCGCAAAAACAAAAGCGCGGCGAGGGTGGGGCACCCGGCCGCGGCTAAAGCCGGAATCTAAATTGGCCATTTGCGGCACGACTGAAGTCGTGCCCTGACACAATTCATAGCCGGAAGATGATTTAGCAAGAGACCCTGCGCGTCGCTTCAAAGCGTCAGCCAATTCAGAGATTCTCTAAAAGATCTTCATGCGGATGACGAGGTACTTTTTGGGGTCTTCGCGGATGCTCTTTACAAGTTGCTGGGTCTGATCCATGGTCTGGTCGGCGTGGTCGTAAAGGGAGCGGTTCTGCACCAACTGGCCGAGCGAGCCTTTGCCCTCATCCACGCTGGTCAGGATGTTGTCCAGGCGGGTGACGGTGTCGTCCAGCTTCTGCGCGAAGGCGGGGTCCTTGGCGAGCTTGCCCATGGCGCCTTTGCCGGAGTTGATCTGGCCCACCAGCTCATTGGTATTGGCGACGGCGGCGTTCAGGTTGTTGTAGAGCGCGTCGTCCTTCAGCAGCTTGCCGGCGGTGCCCTTGCCCTCGTCCAGTGCGGTGGTGATCTTGTCGAGCCGGTCGACGGCCGAGTTGGCGCGGGTGTAGAGCGTATCGTCGTTGACCAGCTTGCCCAGGGAGCCTTTGCCGTCAGAGATGGCCTTGGTGACGGTATCGAGATTGGTGGCGATGGATACGAACTTGTGGGCGAGTTCGGGGTCGTTCAGTAGCTCGCCTGCCGTGCCGCGCCTCGAATTGAGCGTATCGGTCAGGGTCTCCACCTTGCGCAACAGCGCGTTGACCTCGTCGATGGAGATTTGGCTGGAGCGGATTACATCCTGAATCGTGGGTGAACCGGCGGCCCTGAGTTCGGCGTTTTCAGCTGGAGCGGGTCCGCGGGCGTGGGCTGAGTTGATATCGACGAAGCTGTCGCCGAGCACGCCAGCCTGGGCAATCGAGGCGGTCGAATCGGTGTGCAGCCAGCCCAGGTATTCGTGGCCCACGCGCATGGTCACTTCCACCGGCATGGGGTTGCGCTCGGGAACCACGCGGATGCGGATCACGTTGCCGATGGTGACGCCCGCCAGCGTCACGGGGGCGCCATTCTTCAGGCCGGAAGCGTTTTCAAAGTAGGAACGGAGCACCAGCTTGCGCGCAAACAGCCCGCCGCCCGAGCCGGACATGAGCAGAATCAGCCCGACCAGCACGGCCATGGCGACCAGCACCAACGATCCCACTTTCAGTTGCGACCACTGAATCTCTTTGCGGCTTGGCACGTCACTCCCCTGGCTAGAAAATGCGGAGGTTAACGCCTTGAGAATAGCAGAATGGGCGCCCCTAGCGCCCGTCCTCGAGCACGACGCTGGCCATGGCGAGGGTGGTGGTGTGGGTGATGGAAAGCGCTGCGCGGGTGGCGCCCAGGCGGGCGGCGAACTCGGCAGCGCGGCCGTGGAAGCGGAGGGCGGGCCTTCCGCCGCGCTCGCGCACGACCTCGATCTCCAGCCAGTTCACGCCATGGCTGATGCCTGTTCCCAGGGCCTTGGCTCCGGCTTCCTTCGCGGCAAAGCGGGCGGCAAGGCTCTCCGCGGATTTGCGTTTACTCAGGCAATAGGCCTGTTCGGTGGCAGTGTACACGCGGTCAAGAAAGCGCTGCCCGTAGCGATCCATGGAGTGCTGGATGCGCCCGATCTCTGCCAGGTCGATTCCGGAACCGACGATCATGTCTATGAAGCTACATCATTTCGCAGCTTTTGTGGTGGCGTGCGCACAGAGGCGCTCGTGCGTCCTGGGCCAGCGCCTCGAATCACAAGCGCAGGGGCTGACAGCCTGGCGCGAGGGGGCCTGTCTCAAAGCCGGTCAGGCACCGTTCAACTCCGGCACAGCGGTTATGCTGCGCCGCAGGGCTCCGATAATGCGGACATGAGGCTGACAGTGCCAATCCAAGAAGCAGCGCGAACGATCAGCGTGCCCTGGGCGATGCAGATGAAGGCTGTCTCGGTCGAGGAACCTTCGCGGCTGGTGCAGACGCTGACCGGCGCAATCCTGGGCTGTGGTGGCTGGGTTCTGAGCCGCGGCGCCAACGATAGGGGCACGGTGACCATGCTCTTCGAGTTCGAGCGCCAGTCCTGCGTCGAGATTTACAGCGTGATGATTGCCGCCGGCCTGGAGTTGAGCCAGAGCGGGCACATTCGCTTCACCGAACTCTGCCAGTGCACCCGCAGTCACCAGCAGGAGTGCGGCACGGAGATTGCCAGCGTCGACCTGGAGATCCAGACATTTCCAGCCGAGATGACGCATGGCATCAGCGTCAGCAAGGCGGTTTAACAGGCGCCAGTTTTCTGACAGCGTGATTCTGCTTCATTGGGTAGAGAAGCGAGGGTTGGTAAACCCGCGCTAAAGCCGGTGGCCCACCCCAAGAAACAAAGACCGTTTCTTGGGGTGGGCCACCGGCGCCACATCTTGGATGGGCACATCTTCGTGTTGCTACACCTGCTATTGCTTTGTGACCGGCGCCAGCATCTCGATCACTTTCTGATAACGATCGGCGGCGTTGGGATCTTTCAGGCTCTTGACGAGCGCGGGATCGTCAAGTCCGTTTTCATGCAGCTTTTCTTCTATTTGGGTGGGGGGGATCTGGGTCAACAAGTCCATGCTGACCTGGGCCAGAACCAGGGGTTTCAAAGCCGCGGCTGAACTCGCCTGTCCTTCCATGATTCCCGCGTAATTCGGATCGGCTCCGGCGCTGAGAAGCTGCTGAACAACCTCCACATTGCCGTTTCTGGCCGCGTAGTGAAGCGCGCTCCAGCCTGTCGGGGAAGTGCGGCTATTGGCGTCGGCGCCCTTCTTGATGAGTTGTGCAACATCCGCGGAATTGTCGGCCTTGACGGCGGCCATCAGCTCGGCCGGCTTGGGCTTGCAGCCCGCAAGGGGCAAAAGGGAAAGCAATAGAACAAAAAGAAACAGGGGCCTGAATTTCATCGAGAGTATTGTCCTTTCAATCCGTCTGCCGATCCCGCGTTGCATCTATCAATTATCGACGGTGAATGCCGTGAAAAAGACCAGGGAATCCTGCGCACATGGATCGAGGATCACCGCCTTGATGCTAACAAGCGGCCGGTTGCGAGGTCAACCAGCCGCGACCAGCCCATAGTGGCGCTGCCAGGCAGCTTTGAGCCGCGCCCGTTCGGCTTCGGTCGTCTCGCTGTCCTTTCTCGATCACAAGATTCGCTGCCCGCAAACAATGAATAAAATTGTTCTTGACTCTGACCTTAGGTCAGACCTGAGCATGCAGATGAGGGTCGAACTTGAGCAAAACTTATCAAATCCAAGCGTTCGCTGAACTCACAGGCGTGACCGTGAAGGCACTGCATCATTACGACCGGTTGGGGTTGTTAAAGCCTCAACGCGCGCTTTCCGGTTACCGGCTTTACGCCGAGCGCGATCTGGAGCGGCTGGAGCAGATTGTGGCGCTCAAGTTTCTCGGCTTCCCTCTCAAGGAGATCAAGGCGGTGCTGGATCGGGCAGCCGTGAAGCTGCCGGAGGCCTTGCGCATGCAGCGCCAGGCGCTGGCAGAAAAGCAGAAGCTGCTGGCGCGCGCGATGAAAGCGATTGCGGCTGCTGAAAAGGCTCTCGATTCAGGCAAAACCACTAACCCGGCAATCCTGAAGCGGCTCATTGAGGTGATCAACATGCAAAGCGATATTGACGCAATGAAAAAGTATTACAGCGAAGAAGCCTGGTCCAAAGTTGGGCCGCGCTATGAGGAGGACTTCTCGCAGGAATGGACCGACTTGTATCGCGATCTGGAGGCAGCGCTGGGCGAGGATCCCGCCTCTGAGAAGGTGCAGGCGCTGGTGGCACGCTGGATGTCGCTATCCAGCAGCGATCCTGAAGTGCGGGAGGGCGCGATGAAAGCCTGGGCCGACCGCAACAATTGGCCCGCAGCCATGCAGCAGCGCATCGCGCAATTCCATCTTGACGAGATCGCGCCGTTCCTTGGGCAGGCAATGACCGCATACCGGAAGAAATACTACAGCGATGAGGCGTGGGCCAAAGTAACGAAGCGTACAGAGGAGGAAAGAGCGCAACTTTGGGCCGCGCAAATTGCGCTCTGGCAGGAAGTGGCCGATGCGCTCGACGAGGACCCAGCCGGCGACAAGGCTCAGGAGTTGTGCGCCAAATGGGCGGATCTGGCCGAGAGGTCATCTGGCGGCGACCCGGAAGTAAAGGCAGGCAATCTTAAAGAATGGCGCGATCACGAGAACTGGCCTGCAAGCGCACAACAGAGAGTTTCTTCCTTCCGTCTCGAAGAAGTGGTTGACTTTATCAAGAGAGCCTACGTGTGCCGGGCGAAGAAACAGGCTGTGGAGCAGTGGCGGCGAAGCCATCAACCCGCCTCAACCAACCCATAGTGGCGCTGCCAGGCAGCTTTGAGCCGCGCCCAGACGCGCGCCCGCTCGGCTTCGGTCGTCTCATTTCCGTCAGCCGCGGCCGCGGTGGGCGCGTTGGCAAAGCGGGTCGCTTCGATCTTGGCCACCTCGAGCAACTGCCGGTCGCGCAGCAGATTGGCCACGCGGAAGTCCGGTAGACCCGCCTGCCGGGTTCCGAAGAACTCGCCGGGGCCGCGCAGATTCAGGTCCAGCTCCGCCAGCTCGAAGCCGTCTTGCGTGCGGACCATGGCGTTCAGCCGCTCCTCGCCCACTGGCGAAACGCGCGGCCCGGTAATCAGGATGCAATAGCTCTTGGCCGCGCCGCGGCCCACGCGGCCCCGCAACTGGTGCAGCTGCGCGAGGCCGAAGCGCTGGGCGTCCTCGACCACCATCACGGTCGCGTTGGGCACATCGACGCCGACTTCGACGACGGTGGTGGCCACCAGGACATCGATTTCGCCGCGCTGGAAGCGGCGCATGATGACTTCCTTGTCATCGGCATTCAGACGGCCGTGCAGCAGGCCCACGCGTAGGCCGGCCAGCGGCCCCATGCGCAGATGCTCGTACATTTCAACGGCGGACTTCAGCCCCAGCTTCGCGCCCGGATTTGCCTCCTGTGCGGCCTTGGGAAACAGCTCCGCGGTTTTGCCTTTGCGGGCAACCCTGCTGGGTGCCCCATCCTTGCCGCGTCCTTGTTTTTGCGGCAAGGATGGGAAACCACGAACCCCGGGCGCCCCAGCTCCGGATTTTCGGACCTGGGATGCGGCGGACATTGGCGCATCAAGGGCAGCCTCGTCGTCCGGAAAATCCAATTCCGGCTGGTCGTCCTTGCTGCCCTCGATGACCGGGTAAACTATGTACGCTTGGCGGCCGCTCGCCACCTGCTTGCGCACGAAATCCCACACTTCCCCTGCCATTTCGCCTGGAACGCGGCGGGTGACGATGGGCGTGCGTCCCGGCGGCAGCTCGTCCAGCACGCTGACGTCCAGATCGCCGTAGAGCGAGAGCGCCAGGGTGCGCGGAATCGGCGTGGCGGTCATCACCAGCACGTCCGGCTCAGCCTGGTTGGGCTTCTTCATCAGCTTGAAGCGCTGCAAGACGCCGAAGCGGTGCTGCTCGTCCACAACCACAAGACCCAGCCGATCGAACTCCACCTTTTCTTCAATCAGGGCGTGCGTGCCAATGACCAGTTGCGCCGTGCCGCGATTGATTTCGCCGCGGGTCTGGCGCTTGCGGGCCTCGTCCAGCGAGCCGGTCAGCAGCACAATGCGCGGCTTGCGCGAGGACTTTTCCAGCAGCTTGCGCATGGCCAGGAAATGCTGCGTGGCCAGAATCTCGGTGGGCGCCATCAAGGCCGCCTGGTAGCCGTTCTCAATGGCCACCAGCATGGCCTGCAGGGCGACGATGGTCTTGCCCGAGCCCACATCCCCTTGCAGCAGCCGCCGCATCGGGCTGGGCTGGCGCATGTCGGCCACAATCTCGCCGAGAGCGCGCTTCTGCGCCTTGGTCGGATGAAACGGCAGCACTTCGCGCAGAGCCTCGCGCACCTTGTCGCTGGTGGCAAAGCTGATGCCGGCGCTCTTTCTCATGCGGCGGCGCTTCAGCTCCAGGCCCAGTTCCAGAAAGAAAAGCTCCTCGAAGATCAGCCGCCGGTGGGCCGGCGTGGCGAAGCTTTGCAACTGGGCGAAGCTCGTGCCCTCGGGCGGATAATGCACCTCGCGCAGCGCCGTTTCGCGGTCCGGCAGGTTGAGCCGCGCCAGCATCGCGCGCGGCAAGCACTCCGGCACCGCGCCGCGCATCTGTTCCAGCAAGCGGAAGATCACCTTCCGCTGCCAGCGCGAGGCAAGCCGCGCGCCGCCCAGCGACTCGTAGACCGGCGTGATGCGCCCCACTTCCAGCAGGCGCGTCTCGGCGTCGTCGGTCGCCTCGGGCAGCAGTTCCCACTGCGGCTGAATCATCTTCAGGTTATTGGTGGAGCGCGATGGCTCGACCTTGCCGTAGACGGCGATGGTTTGCCCGGCGTGAAACTTGCCGTCGAGATAGGTGCCGTTGAACCAGATGCACTTCAGCGCCAGACGTCCCTGGCCGACGGTCAGCTCGAAGATCGGCATGCGGCGCGTCCGCAACAGAATCGAGCCGCGCACTTCGGCGATGACGCTGGCCGTCTCGCCCGGCTGCAGCTCGTCCAGGCTGCGCGGGTTCTGGCGATCCTCATAGCGAAAGGGCAGGTGGTAGAGCAGGTCCTCGGCGGTGAGAATGTTCCTGGCTGCGAGCAGCGCCGCCACACGCGGCCCCACGCCCTTCACATACATCACCTGAGTATCGAGGTCAGTCACACTCCGGATGCTAAATGGCGCGCGTGCGGAGGGACAAACGCGGCAGTGAGTGGGGCGCATAAACCTGTGAGGAAAAGGCGGCATTTCGCGCAATTCCGGAGGAAAACTCATGCCGGGGCCAATAAGGCTGCGGAATCAGGCATTGATTTGCTCCGAACTCCCGAAGGGCATCCCTCAGAGACTGAAGACCACGTTGATTCTGCGGCATTTTCGGCAGTCAGGGCAGAATCCCTGACCTGCCAGCCGTGTCCTGACATTTCTTGCCGTTCAGGGCAAGTTCTTCCGCAGCCCGTAAAGGACCTTCGATTTTGCAGACATTGCCAACACCACTGCAGCCGTGCGCTTTCAAAACATCAACTTTTGCAGATGCTCCCTGGCGCGCATAAGACGCTTTTGTCCCACATTTATGGAAGCCTCCCGTTTCCCCGCCGTAGGATGGTGTTGATACCGCCATACGTGGCTTTATCCGAAGGAAATGATGAGCACGCTCTCCGTTCTTATTGTCGTTTTATGCGTTTTCGCCTTGTTTTATCGCTATTACAGCGCCTTTGTGGCCGCCAGGGTGCTGGCGCTGGACGACACACGCAATACCCCGGCGCACACGCTGCAAGACGGACGGGATTATTTGCCGACGCCGAAGTGGGTTCTCTTCGGGCAGCACTTTGCGGCCATTGCCGGAGCCGGACCACTGGTCGGTCCCACGCTGGCGGCGCAGTTCGGATTTGCGCCGGGGTTGATCTGGCTGGTGGTGGGCGCTGTAATCGCCGGAGCGGTGCAGGACTTTACTGTGTTGGTTGCCTCGGTGCGCCACAAGGGCAGATCGCTGGCTGAAATCGCGCGTACAGAGATTGGCCCCTTCACCGGCCGCGTGGTCATGATCGCCATTCTGTTCATCCTGCTGGTGACGCTGGCGGGCTTGGGGATTGTGGTGGTCAACGCACTTTCGAACAGCCCTTGGGGCGTCTTTACCATCGGCATGACGGTTCCCATCGCCTTTGCCATGGGCATTTACATGTTCAAGGGGCCGGGCGGAAAGATTCGCGTGACGGCGCCAAGTATCGCGGGCGTCACACTGCTGATGGCCTCGCTGATTGGCGGACGCTTTGTGGCCGGCTCGGCATGGGCTGGCTGGCTGACCTTCAATCCTCACCAGATTACGCTGCTGCTGGTGGCCTACGGCTTCTTCGCTTCCATCCTGCCGGTGTGGCTACTGCTGACGCCGCGCGGCTATCTCTCGACGTATTTGAAGTTGGGCACGATCGGCGCCTTGATTCTGGGCATCTTCATCGTTCATCCGGCGATTCAGTTTCCGATGACGACCAGCTTCATCCACGGCGGCGGCCCCATCATCGGCGGAAAGCTCTTCCCGTTTCTATTCGTAACCGTTGCCTGCGGAGCGATTTCGGGCTTCCACTCGCTGGTCGCTTCCGGCACGACCTCGAAGATGCTCGACAAGGAAACCGACGCGCGCTTCGTCGGCTATGGCGCCATGGTGGCCGAATCGCTGGTGGGCGTCATGGCTCTGATCGCGGCCTGCTCCATGATGCCGGGCGACTACTACGCCATCAACACCGCGCCAGAGGTCTTCGCCAAGCTCGGCTTGCACACCGTCAATCTTGGCTTTTTCTCTCACGCGGTGGGCGAGAACCTGACGGGACGAACCGGCGGCGCGGTATCGCTGGCCGTGGGCATGGCGCAGATCTTCCGCGGAATTCCGGGGATGAGTCAACTGCTCGGCTACTGGTATCACTTCGCCATTCTCTTTGAGGCGCTGTTCATTCTGACCACGGTGGACACGGGCACGCGCGTGGCGCGCTACGTGCTGCATGAGCTGCTGGGCAAGGCCTGGAAGCCGCTAGGCAACCAGAAGTCGATTCCCGCGGGAATGCTGGTCGCGGCGCTCGTGGTCGCGAGCTGGGGCTACCTGATTTATACCGGGAGCATCTCCACGATCTGGCCGCTCTTCGGAACCGGCAATCAACTGCTGGCCACCATCGCCCTGGCAATCTCGACGGTGTTTCTGGTGAATATGGGCAAGGCGAAGTATGCGTGGCTGACGGCTGTTCCCGCGATTCTTGTGGGCGGAACAACCGTGATGGCGGGGATTCTCTCCATCGAGGATCTCTTCTGGCCGCTCACGAAAATTGCGGGCAAGCAATTTCAGGGCTACATGGATTCGGCACTGATGGCGCTCTTTATTGTGGGAGTGTTTCTTGTGGTTGGCGATGCGGCCTGGCGCATCTGGAAGACGCTGCACGGCGAGCCTGTTCCGGAAGAGGCGTTTGGAGCGACTGAAGAGCGCGAGCCGGTCGTGATGGGGTGCTGCTAGGCACCTGCGGTGCGGCCAACCACCTGCGGTGGGGCCAACCGCCTTCGGCTCGCCCGCGCCAGAAAAAAGGCGCGGGAATAGGGCTGTCGGATTGTCTATGGAATCCCATGTCCCAAAAGCGGGACCTGGGGTACCCCGCAATAGGCGGGATTTGTAATCCCGTTCTTTAGTTGTCCAAATTCTTATGATTTTGGTGGTGTGGCCCACTCTGGAAGTGGCGGGGGAACTGTCTTCGCGCCCCAAATAGTGTGTCCGTTTGGCGTCATAACACGGAATACTCCATCACCCTTGTCGTCGATGATATCGATGTTCGCGGTGCAGAGCACATCACGAGGACCAAGTAAATATGAGTACGCATAAGCTTTACCCTTAATTTCCCAGCGCACCTGTTGATAAAGGAGAAACGTACGCGAGAGCATTTTTGTGCGCTTGCCACCCTCGACGAAGATCGCCTCTGGAAATGTCAAGTGATAGCCATATTCATGCTGGACTATCGAAAAGGTCACTCCGTCCGGAAAGGACCACGGTGTGGGTTTGCCATCAACGGTAAGCTTGACCGGCATGATAGCCTTTGCGCCTTTTAGCCCTGGAATGGACCAACCTTCGCTACGATACCAGCGAACTTCGGATGCTGGTTGAAAGGCAAACCCACATTGCGCACAAGCCAAAAGAGATCCAGCGAGATTTAGAACAGCGATGACAACAGCTCTGGAATACCTGTTCACGGTTTCCTCCCGTTGACACACAAATTCTATCCCGAATCTACACTCCCAGCTCCGCGCGAATCGCGTCGGCGATGGCGTTGGCGTGGAGCTTCATCGCCGCTTCGCTTTCGGCTTCGATCATCACGCGGGCCAGAGGCTCGGTGCCGCTGTAGCGAATCACCACGCGGCCTGAATCCTTCAACTCCTCTTCGGCGGCGCGGATGGCGGCAACAACGGCGGGAAAGCCTTCGAGCGGCTTCTTCTCGCGCACCTTCACATTCACGATGACCTGCGGGAAGACCTTCAGATCCGCTGTCAGTTCCTCGATGGACTTTCTGCTGCGGGCAACCAAGTCGAGGACGACGAGCGCTGTGAGCAGGCCGTCGCCGGTGGTGGCCAGATGCGGCATCAGAATGTGGCCGGACTGCTCGCCGCCCAGGGCCGCATCGTGCTCCAGCATCTGTTCGAGCACGTAGCGGTCGCCCACCGGAGCGCGCAGCATACGGATGCCGCCGCGCTTGAGCGCCGCTTCCAGGCCCATGTTGGACATGGTGGTGGCGACGACCAAGTCGCCGGTCAACATGCCGCGCGCCTTCAGGTCGCGGCCAAGCATCAGCAGAATGGCGTCGCCGTTGATGACGTTCAGATGCGCGCCGGTCAACATGCAGCGGTCGGCATCGCCGTCGAAGGTGAGGCCCAGCTCCGCGCCGCGCGACTTGACCTCGGCGGCCACCCAGTTGGGATGCAGCGCGCCGCAGCCGTCGTTGATGTTGCGGCCGTTGGGAGCGATGTTGAGCAGCGTGACCTCGCCGCCCAGGCGGCGGAAAAGCTCCGGCGCAACGGCTGCCGAAGCGCCATTGGCGCAGTCGGCCACAATGCGTAGCCCGGCCAGCGAAAGCCCCGGCACGCAGTCGATGAGGAACTGAAGATAGTCGGCCTGAAATGCCGCGTTGTCCTCGACCGGCGGCAGCTTGGCCGGATCGGGCGCATTGATGCGCGCGGCGTGATGCAGAATCTCCTCTTCCATGGCCAGCTCGACCGCATCGGGCAGCTTGAAGCCGTCGCCGCCGAAGATCTTGATGCCGTTGTCCTGCCAGGGATTGTGCGAAGCGGAAAGCACCACGCCCGCATGAAATCCGTGCTTGCGCGCGAGGAAGGCGACGGCCGGCGTTGTAATCACGCCTGCGCTCTCGACGCGCGCTCCGGCTTCGCGCAGGCCGGCAGCCAGCGTGGCCGCGATCCAGGGGCCGGACTCGCGCGTGTCGCGGCCCAGAATCACCTTGGGCTCGGCGGCCGTTTTGCGCAGTGAGTGGCCCAGCGCCAAACCGCAGGCGTAGATGGTGGTTGGATCGAGAGGGAACTGGCCCGCGACGGCGCGAATGCCGTCGGTGCCGAAGAGTTTACGCTTGTTTTCTTTGCTCATAATCTCACTTCTTTGCTTTCTTTTTAGCAGCCGTTCCGTTGGGCGCGGTAGCTTCAACGCGGCTGGTGAAGGCGCCGTCGGAGAGGCGCGTGGTGACCTGGTCGCCGGGGGAAATCTGGAGTGTGGACCGCACCAGACCGCCCTGGGCGTCGAGCACGAGAGCGTAGCCGCGATCGAGAACAGCGAGCGGCGAGAGCGATTGCAGACGCGCATTGAGGGCGCTGACGTTGGCGGCGGAGTTGTGAAGCAGCCGCTCCAGCGCGCGTTCGAGGCGCGTTTGGCATGAGGCCAGCCGTTCGCGGGCCTGGGCAAGTCCCTGGCGCGGATCGTGGCGCAGAACGGCGGCTGTGAGGTCGGCAACGTAGCGCTGATAGCCGCGAAGCTGGCCGCTTACGGCGGCTTCCTGGCGGAAGCTGAGGTCGTCCAGACGCTGTTCCAGCCGATGCAGCAGTGTCGTGATGCGCCCCTCGGCGCGGCTGACGGGCACGCGCGTGAGCCGCTGGCGGGCTTGCAGCAGTTGGAAGCGCACGGCGCGTTCCAGGCGATGCTCTTGCGTGGCCAGGTGCTCGGCAATCCTGTGCTGCGCCTCGGTAATCAGCTCGGCGGCGGCTGAGGGAGTGGGCGCGCGCAGGTCGGCGACGAAATCGGCGATGGTGAAGTCGGTTTCATGGCCAACCGCGGAAACGACGGGCAGACCGCTCGACGCAATGGCGCGAGCGACGCGCTCGCTGTTGAAGGCGGCCAGATCTTCCAGCGAGCCTCCGCCGCGGGCGAGGACGATCACGTCCACCATGCCCGAGGCGTTCAGTTCGGCCAGCGCCGCTTCAATCTCTTCCGGCGCGGAATCGCCCTGCACGCTGACCGGATAGATGAGAACGTTGAGGCCGGAATCGCGGCGGCCAACGATGTTCAGAAAGTCGCGAATCACCGCGCCTGTGGGCGAAGTGACAATTCCCACCGTCCGCGGAAAGGCGGGCAGCGGCTGCTTGCGCTCGGCGTCGAAAAGCCCTTCGGCCTTGAGCCGCGCCTTGAGCTGCTCAAAGGCCAGTTGCAGCGAGCCCGCGCCGACCGGCTCCATGGTTTCAGCCACCAGTTGCATCTGGCCGCGCTGCTCGTAGACGCTGACCCGGCCGCGAACCAGCACGTGCAGGCCGTCCTCGGGGCGGAAGCGCAAGAGCATCGCCTGACGGCGGAAGAGCACCACGGGCAGTTGCGCCTCGGCGTCCTTCAGCGTGAAGTAGACGTGGCCCGAGGGCGCGGGGCGGAAGTTGGAGATTTCGCCCTCGACCCAGACGTCGCCCCACTCCTGCTCCACCAGCTCGCGGACCTGGCCGACCAGCTCGCGCACCGGCCAGATGCGCCGGGCGTGGCGCGGCTCTTCGAAGCTGAGGTCAAGCTGCGGCGCGAATCTGTCTTCCCTGGTCACTGGTAAAAGTGTAATTGCGCGGGCCGGTGCGGGGACGCGCTGAAAAAACGGGGCGTCCGGTTCGATCGGGCGCCCCAGCTCTTTGACCAGGTCTCTGACAACACAATTCTGTACCTTGGGTTCGTGCTTTCCCAGCTCCCAAAAGCGGGACTTGGGGCACCCATCGTTAGTGCAGCTTCAACCTGGCAGATGCCTGAATGGCTAATTATGCAGGTCGGTATTGCCCAGCATGTCGAGAAACTGGCGCTGGGTGCACTGGTCGATGCTTTCGCCCACCAGTTTTCCCTCGCGATTGAAGACAAAGCTCTTGGGAATGCCGTTGATGTGGAACTGCTTGGCGACCTTGCCGCCGGTGTCGATCAGGACAGGAGGATCGTAGCCAGCTCTGACGATGAATGGACCAACCGTGAAGACGTCTTCATCGGTGATCGACAGGATGACCAGGCCCTGGGATTTGAAATGGTTATAAATCCAGTTGAGGTCGGGCATTTCCGCGCGGCAGGGCGGGCACCAGGTGGCCCAGAAGTTGACCAGCACGATCTTTCCGCGCAGCTGCGAGAGCGTGACCTTTTTGTTGTGAAGATCCTGGAGCGTGAAGTCGGCCTTTTCGACATCCGCATCGTTGGCGATCAGAGTCTGACCGGCTTTCACAAAGAGAGGATCGTTCAAGGTTGTCGTCACGTGCTTGTAGCGGACCAAGCTGGCCAGTTCGAGGTAGGGCGCCGGTGGCTGATCGCCCTTGGCCGGAACGGGCGACTGCGCCAGCGCTTGCGAAAGCGTATCGGCGACAGCCTGTAACGCCTCGGCGCCTTGATCGCCCTCGGTGACGAGGTTGGCAAGCCTGTTAGCGAAGTCCACCTTTGTCGTGCCGGCGGGCAGGGCGCGAATGTCGGCGGCGATCTTGATGTCGGCCGCGGGACGCTGTTGAGCGTTAAGAGAGCGAAGCTTTTCGAGCTGCTTGTTGATCGCCGACTCGGAAACCTGGGCGTTGAGAAGAGGCGCGGTGAGAAGCACCGTGGCGGCAACAAAAAGAATGTGACGGATCGAGTTCATTGGATCTCGCTGAAGTCAGGAATTGAATACCTGGAGCTTTCGCAAGATTATATTCTTCGCCCCTGGGGCAAGCGGCGGTTATGCTTTCGCCGCAGTGGTCAGCATGGCCAGCCGCTCGGCGACGGCTTCAACGATTTGCTCGTGAACCTCGTCGATGGTCAGGTCGCCTTCGATCAGGACCACGCGCTCCTGCTCGCGGAGGGCGATGTCGCGGTATTTCTGCCAGACGCGTCCATAAAATGCGTCCTGTTCCTGCTCGAAGCGGCCTTCGTCCTTGCCATTCTCGTCGGCGGCGATCTGGTTGCGGCGGCGCGCTCGGGCCAGTGACGCCTCCAGCGAGGGCAGCAACAGCAGCGTGAGGTCGGGCTGAAGATTGCCGCAGAGCAGGCGATGAAGTTCGAGAACAACATCGGAGCCCAACTCACGGCCGCCGCCCTGATAGGCCTCGGTGGAGTCCGTGAAGCGGTCGCAGAGAACGATCCGGCCGGCCGCCAGTGCGGGCGACAGAACCTCGGCGATGGTCTGGGCGCGGCTGGCAAACATGAGGGCCATCTCGGCCATGGGCGCCAGGCCTTTGGAGCGCGAATCGAGCACCAGGGCGCGAATGCTTTCGCCGGTCTCGGTGCCGCCAGGCTCGCGCGTGACCAGGACGCTGTGGCTGCGCTTCTTGAGCCAAGCGGCCAAGCGGTTGATTTGCGTGGTTTTGCCCGAACCATCCAAGCCTTCGAGAGTGATAAACAGACCGCGCGGCATGGGCTGAGTTTACCACCCAAGCAGTCCTGAGGACGAAGCTGTTCTACTGGTAGTAGCAGGGGTCCAATCCTGAACATCAACAAGGGGCAGTGCCTGCCCCATCACCGGAGTCGAAAAACAATTGAATCTTCGCACATTCCACAAACTACTTGTTTGCGGCTTCCTCGCGGTCGCCATGCTCGCCACCCGGCAACTCAACGCCCAACACCTGACGCTGGAGGGACAAACCGGCGGCTTCCTGACGCCTACCGCGTACGTCGTCTATTCGGACAAGGGCAAGACATTTTCCCACCCGGCCGTCGGCTATCACTTCATCGACGCTTCGAAGGTCATTGGCGATATCCAGACCTTCAGCATCGAGGAGGGGTACGCGAACCGGGCCGAAGCGGGCTATACGCGCAGCGTGCATACCTTCGGTAACAGCGGCTCGTCCACGCCACTGGATTTGAGCAGCCTCTGGAAGAGCAGCGGCATGAACATCTTCAACGGCAAGGTGGTGGCCATCAAGGACGGGCAATTCGGTCCATGGACGCCGGGGCTGGCGGCAGGCTTCGTGGTGCGCACTGGCGACAAATTCGTCTCCAGCGCGGTCAGCCAGGAGATCGGCGGCAGCGGCAGTGCCTACACCAACGAGGACCTGTTTGTGGCCGTCACCAAGACCTGGCTGCATCCGCCAGTGCCCTTCCTGGTGAATCTGGGCTGGAAGGCCACCAACGCCTCGATCTTCGGCATCGGCGGCCAGAGCACGCGCTTTGGCGGACGGCTCTTCGGCGGCTTGGGCGTTCCGATGCCTGGTCCGTTCAAGACCGCGATTGTGCCATCGGTGGGATTCACGCAGGAGCCGCGCACGGCGAAAAACCTGAACTTCCTTCTTCCGGCCGGAGCGCATCTGCCGACGACGCTGGATTACGCAGTGCGCGTCACGCAGAAGGAGGCTCCGCACTTCAGCTTCGATATTGGCGTTGGACAAGTGGCGGGAAACATCGGCACGACTGCTCCGCAGATGGGCGGTTTTCCGGTGAATTTGGAAGCGCGCCACGTTCTGGGCATGGGGTTGAGTTACCGCTACTGAGCAAGCACGCCGCGAGGTTTGAGCAAGAACCTTTTCGCGTGGGGAATTCAGAGGACGCAGAGGCGGCCTTCGAGGTAGACTTGGGCTGGCTGAAAAGAGCGGCAGCGGGAGACCGCTGTTTCTCCGGCGATGCCACTGAAGTCTGATTCGCGGCGTGTCTGGATTGCGCGCATGCGGCTGCAGTGAGATAACTCCGCGCCCCGCAAGCAACTTTTATCCGAGGCGCGGGTTTCAACTGAGTATGTTGGGCGGATGGATCGCGTAGATCGCCTCTCGCCGCCAAGATACAGGAGGGTTTTTCCCATGCGACTATTTCGCTCTTTGCGCTGGCTTCTGCTGGCGCTGGTTGTCACACTGATTCCCGTATCCTCGCACGCAGGTGTCTTCATCAGCGTGGGGTTTGCGCCGCCGGTGCTGCCGGTTTACGTGCAGCCACCCTGTCCCGAGCCCGGCCTGATGTGGACGCCCGGCTACTGGGCTTATGGTCCGGACGGCTATTACTGGGTTCCCGGCACATGGGTTCCGGCTCCTTACGCCGGCGCGCTGTGGACGCCCGGTTACTGGGGATGGTCCGGCGGCCTGTTTGTCTTCCATGAGGGCTATTGGGGACATCACGTGGGCTACTACGGCGGCGTGAACTACGGCTTCGGCTACGGCGGCATCGGCTTTGCCGGCGGCGAGTGGCGCGGCGGCGTCTTCGCCTACAACACTGCGGTGATGCATGTCGGCTTCCATGGCGGCGTTACCTTCGAGGATCGCGTGCGCGTGGAAAGGGGCTTTGTCGCCAGAGACAGCCACGTTGCCTTCAGCGGCGGTCCGGGCGGCATTCGCCACGATCCCGCTCCCGAGGAACGGATGGCCGAGCGCGAGCAGCACATGGCCAGAACATCGTTCCAGCAGCAGCATGAGTCCATGGCCAGAACCGACCGGAATTCGTATGTCAAGAACAATGGCGGACGTCCGCAGAACCTGGCGGTGGCCAGGCCTCTGGGCGGGCAGCACATGCAGCCCGGAAGCAGCCCGATGAGGGGCGGCGCACAGAATAACGCCAACCCGCAACCGAACATGCAGCACAATGGGGCGCCTCAGCAATTTCAGCAGCGCAACACGCAACCCCAGCAGCCTCAACAGTTCCAGCAACGCAATGTGCAGCCGCAGTTTCAACAGCAGCGTAACGCACCGCCTCAGCAATTCCAGCAGCGCGCCCCGCAACCCCAGCAGCCCCAACAGCGGAACATGCAGCAGCCGCAGCCCCAGCAGCGCCCCGCTGCTCCCGCAGCCCGGCCTCAGTCAAATCCGCCAGCTGCGCAGCATTCGGCGCCCGCCCAACACGCAGGGCAAAAGGACGAGCACGAACACAACCGCTAGAGCGTTTTCACTGTTCGTGTAAGGAAGCTCCGTTTCCCATCCATTTCACGTTCTTTGTGAAAAATGGATGGGAAACCACGAATTCAACACTTCAGCAACAGTGATAATTGCCCGAGCGATCACGCCAACCAGACAGGCCCACGGTCAACCGTGGGCCTTTTTGCGTCTGGGAAGCTAATGAAAACCAGAGAGTGGGAAATGCGGGCTTTGCGGAGTGTCTAAAAACGGAAAGAGCCACCCGGCAACAGGGCAGCTCCTTCCTCAGGGAGAATAGTTCCAACGGAGGCAAAACCATCAGAACTTTCTGGCAGCATAGTAGGGGTGTGGGGTGGGAGTGTCAAGGAGAAATCTTGTGCGAAATAAAGCGTTTAAAGTCAACAGTTTGCAAGATGCCTGTTGAGAAAAACCCGTACGGCGCCTTCGACGTTTATTCGCCTTTTTCCATCCGCAAAACCCAGCCTTTTCAGGGTGTTTCAGGGGGTCTGGCTCGGTTTTTCACCGCTTTTGTCCCCCCATTAACCTTTCGGATACGGCCTCGCGGTTGCCGAGGGAATTCTCCCCTTCAGTCCCGTAGGTTGAGATTCAGGCTGATGAACTCCTCATCGTAGACCGAGGAAATCGGCTTGCCCCGCGCAACGCGGTAGAGAGCCCTGGCACCCCCCAAGAAGAAGCCCAGAAAAATCGCCGATCCCGCGCCAATGAGGATCAGCAGAGAGATTCCGATCAGGAACTTTCCGGTTTTCACCGCATCGGATTCCGTCTGTTGCGGCATCGACATCAGTTCCGAGTCATAGTGCACGGTGGCCAGCAGCTTGTGGCTCTCGTCGGGAATGGCGTCGCCGCTCACCAGAACCACCAGCGGCCCGGTTCGCCGCACTTCCAGCGAGGCCTGATCGGAGTCCTGAAGCGGCTTGGGCCAGGGCGGCTGGGCCTTGCCGCCCGCCCGGATGTAATCGCGAATCCTGGTCTCTTGCGCCATGGCCATCTGCGGCGTGGGATAGTCGATGATGGTCAGCGTGGCTGAGTTGGAGCGCAACGAGTAGTTGGCGGTCACCACCTCCGCGCCGCGCTCGAAGCCCACCACCTCTGGCGGCAGAACGCCGCCTGCTCCTGCATAGCCCGCCGGGCCCAGCGCATAATGCGTGCTCTGTTTCTCCAGCGAACCCTGCGGCAGATTCGCCAGCAGGGGAGGCGCCAGAGCCTTGCCGCCCTCCGGCTGGGGCAACTGGCTGGCCAGCTCGCGCAGTTCCGAGGCCGACATGGGGCCGATGCGCGAGAAGGTCGCATCTACCAGCGTCGTGCCCACCCAGAAAAGCACGCGGTTGTGGTTCGATGTGCCGCCCGTGCCGATTTCTTCCTTGGGCCAGCCATTCTGGCGGTAAAACGAATAGGCCCCATAGGCGCCCGTGGCGTCGTGGAAGCTGAGCGCGCGCAGGCTCAGCGTCTCGCCCTCCCGCTTGTAGTTGGCCGCCATGCCGGTGACATAGCCGTACTCGTTCAGAGCCGCCGCGTTGGCTGGGTCGGCCTGAGCCGCATCAGTTAGAGGCTTGGGCGTTTCTTCGGCCACCCATCCGGCCAGCGCCTCGGGCAGCAAAGCCTTGGGCACGGGAGGAAGCGTCAGGTGCGCAACGCCCTGCGGGGCCGCGGCCTTCGAGGGGATGGCGGCGGTCGACTGCGCCTGCGCAGCGCCAGCGCCGCTCACGAGCGCCGCCGAGCAAATCAGAATGGAAAACCAACGCATCAAAACACTCCCATATTCAGGGTACACTTTTGCGCACCCGCGCGTCGCTGGACGAAGACCCTGTTTCATTGGACACTGGCAGGGCGGGAACGGTTCCAGCGGGCTGTTTCTGGCTGATCCGTATCGGCGCTTGCGTTCAGAACTACTTGCAAAATTCCATCGAGAAGGCAAGAAGTGTCAGGGCACGACTTTAGTCGTACCGAAAGAGCACCAAAGCCATGTTGGGCTTTAGCCCCTGCGGCATTTATTCTCAGTCATTTGCAATTCCGCAGCGGCTAAAGCCGAAATTCGATCCAGACATTCTGCGGCACGACTGAAGCCGTGCCCTGACACAATCCGCGCGGTGAACGGCGTGCCCTTACTTTGGCTTGCGCACGTTCTCCGCGTCGGAATCATCTTCCGCGCGCGCATTCGGACGCCTGGGAAGCAGAAACCAGGCCGCGATGGCGGCCAGACTCACCAGCTCCAACCCCAGGGCGTCACCGCGCAGGTCCAGAATCTGCACCGCAACGGCCGTAATGATGATGAAGCATCCGCCCCACAAGCAAAAGCAGGCCATTCCGCGCAAAGCCTGCCTCACCCAATGCGTGTCTGGCACCGCTCGCGCCGAGTTCCGGAAAAAAGCCATGGGATCGACATAAAGGATGCGCGCCATGCAGATCACGCATCCGCCCAGAGCCACGCGCGAGGCCACGGCCACGATGGGATTGGTGAGGAATTGCGTGAGAGATGTCATTTCCGCCGCCGATGCCTGCAAGCCCATCATCCCACAGAAACGCCTCGGGCGGCTGCCGTCATCCGCAGCCGCCCAAAGGCATGAATCGCCGCCGACGAACGGTCACACCGGGGGCTGCTGCGGCGGGTTGAGCAAATCCCCCAGCGCCGGGTAGCGGCCGCCGTAGAAAACCAGCGCATACTCCCTTATTCCCGTGCTCACCGGCCCTCCCAGGCAGATGCTGGCCAACATCACAAAGCCGAATGCTATGACTCCGAAGAAGACCTCCAGAAGAATGCCGGCCAGCGCCGATGCGCCTGTCGAATCCACAAAGGCCGAGTGAATGCCGTATTCGATCGCGCCGACTGTTCCGGCCAGCATGAGTCCCGGAATCAGCAGCACGGCGAACAGGGCAATCGACGCAATCAGAGGCAGAACCAGGCGCAGCAACGCGTACGCAAGAAACTGCCGCGGCTCTGCCTGGATGCGCTCCCACACTTCGACCCAGGCTTCTCCAGCCGAGGCATCCTCCAGCGCGAAGTGCGGCAGCATCCAGTCGCGCAGAACGACGTCGATCAGAAAGGCAGCCACCACTAGCAGAAGGATGACCGGAATCATGGGCAACACGAGAGAGAGCACCTGCCCGATGCCGGGCTGGCCGCCAGGCGGGAGCTCATGAAACAGCCGCCAGAATCCGGCTATGAAAGGAATTGAGACCAGCGCCAGAAGCAGCAGAAAGCAGAATCCCACGCCAAGATTCAGCCAGAAAAAGCGCATCGCCTGCGCGCCATAGAGCCGCCATCCCGGCCGAATCTCGGTTGTGTTCCGGGTCAGGCAATGAAAGAAGGCAAAGCGCAGCCGCGTGACCAGATAGAACGCAATAATGCCCACAAAAATCAAAAGCAGCACGGCCGCCACAATCGCCGCGATCCATTGCGGCGCGAGGTTGAACGGCGGGCAAACCACAGGTCCATGTCCCGACGGTTGAGTACCGTGCGCAGAGGTTCCGGAATTGCCCCCGATTCCTTCGGTGATGATGGCAACCAGGCCGAGCTTCAGATAGGTTCCCCACCTGAATGGCCTGAAGAGGAAATCCCTGGTGCGTTGAATGGCAAGCGAAACGGAATCCACGGCAGAAATCGCGCGCATATGAGACCTTTCCGGGAAGACCCAGCGTAGCAAAGAACTACGCAAGACCCAGGTGCAAAGTTCCCGAGGCCGGATTTTGCGCTGTCTCTGCCCTCAGGACGGCCCACAATACATAATGATGTATGCGCGAGAGGCGACAGGAAGAACAGATTCGCACCTGGACAAGAATTGATGGAATCGATTGCCTGCGGGCGCTTGCCATCCTTTATGTCCTCCTCAATCACGTCAACATGCGCCTGCTGATTGCGCACGTGCATTACACGGCGGGAATGCCGCATCAGCTTGTAACCTCGCTCGTTTGGCAAGGGCAGCCGGGCGTGCAGATCTTCTTTGCTGTCTCCGGATTTCTGATTGCATCCATGACGATCAGGCGATGGGGGTGCCTCTCCATGGTCCGGCTGCGGGAGTTCTATCTGATTCGCTTCGCGCGGATCGCTCCGCTGCTGCTCGCTCTTCTGGTCATACTCAGTACACTTCACGCGCTGCAACTCAAGGACTTCGTCGTTTCCAATCGGACGGGAGGCCTGGGAAACGCGCTCCTGGCTGCGCTGACGCTTCGCGTTGGCTGGCTGGAGGCCACCAGGGGATATTTGCCGGCAAACTGGGATATCCTCTGGTCGCTGTCGGTGGAGGAGGTTTTCTATCTTGTCTTTCCGCTGGCTTGCTGGCTTCTGGGGCGAGGAAGAGGGCTGGTGCTGCTGTTGAGCACTTTCGTTGTGCTCGGGCCGTTTGCGCGAACCGTATTTGCGCAGGGCAATGAGGTGTGGCAGGAGTATTCCTATCTGGGCGGCATGGATGCCATTGCCTTGGGTTGTTTGACCGCGCTCTTCCTTTCGCGCCGCACACTCTCGCGAAAGGCGATATTTGCGCTCGTTGGCGTTGGCTTGGCGCTGATGGTCTTCTGTCTTGTGTTTGAGCCGCAGATGAGGAAACTCGGGATCGAGAAATACGGCTTGGGCATGACAATTCTCGCCTTGGGAACGTGCATGCTCATGGCCGCGGCCACGCAAACAAAATGGAAAGCAGCGCGCATTCTGAATCCGCTGCTGGTCTACGGCCGATGCAGCTATGAGATTTATCTCACACACATGTTTGTCGTCTTTGCGTTCTTCAACCTGTTTGTGAATGCGGGAAAGCTCTTGCGTTATGTTCCACTTCTGTTTCTTGTTGTTCTTGTTCTTGCAGGGGTGCTCGGGAAGCTGGTCGCCAGATTCTATTCCGAGCCCGCAAATCGGTGGCTGCGGGCTCGCTTTGGAAAGAGCACAAAGAAACGCGATCTAGCAATTCTGGTGAGTTGAGAGTGTCGTCTTCCACCACGCATCAAAGGCGGCCAGCGAGCGATCGCACTGAAGGCGATGGAGGCTCTTGCCAGTCCGCCAGCCAAACCGAGGCCGAGCAATTTGCAAAAAGGGCTGGCGATGGTCGCCTAGTGGACTCTCTATCTATTGCACAGGACCAGCACTCTGAAGCGTCCCTGCATCGGCATCAACGTGGCTCCCAGGACTTGTCGAACGGCCTGTCTTCTGGACCGATATTCCCGAAATCGATGGTAACGGATGAGTTGTCGTCATCATTTTCCGAGGAGTTCACGGTCAACGCCAAACAAAGAACGATGGTTAAGTCTGCATCCACGTCCATGCGAATCTTGAACTGGTTTCCCTTTCCTATTACGATTCGGTTCTTGACAAAGGCTGCAACCTGGCGATCATTATGGAAGACAGAGTAATTAAGACCTCTATGTTCATAGAGACGGAAACATTCTCCATTTCCTTCGCAAATGAAGACGCGTCTCCATAGCCTCTCGCAGCGGTACCGGTAAATCCTGCCGTCCGTGAGAACGAAATCATGTCTGGAGCGAAACGGGGAGAAGTGACCCTTAATCCGTGCCAATACGTGACCGTCTTCAGTCTTCAGTTGCAGTTTGTCGTTGAAGGAAAAGAAAGCCCTGGTCGCGGAGTAACTGGCGTTTGGCGCGAGGATGTCGTATTCGGACCTGAAGGAGAGCTTGTGCTCCTGGATCGTAATATTCATGGTTCCATCTCCCGTTTATCGTAACTGAATACTCGCCTTCCACCACGCATCAAAGGCGGCCAGCGAGCGCTCGCACTGAAGCCGATGCCGCTCTTTCTTGTCGCGAATCTTCTTGCGCAGCTCTTCTTCCAGCGGCTCCAGCAGGTCGAAGGTCATGTTGGCTGGTTGGAAGTTCTTGGCATCGGCATGAGTAATGTAGTAAACCAGCGAGCCCAGAGCCGAGGCGCGCGGTGCTGGCGTGGGTTCTTCGCCGCGGGCTAACTTGGCCGCGTATACGCCCGCCAACAGTCCGGTGGCGATGGATTCCGTGTAACCCTCCACGCCGGATAACTGCCCGGCGAAGAGAAGCCGAGGCTCTTTCTTCAATCGCAGCGTTTCATCCAGTAACTCCGGCGCGCAGATATAGGTATTGCGATGAATCTGGCCGTAGCGCGGGAAGCGCGCATTTTCCAGGCCGGGAATCATGCGCAGCACGCGGGCCTGCTCGCCAAACTTCAGATGGTTCTGGAAGCCGACCAAGTTGTAGCTGTCGGCGCGCAGATTTTCCTTGCGCAACTGCACCACGGCCCAGGGCCGCTGGCCAGTGCGCGGGTCGCGCAGGCCGACGGGCTTCATCGGACCGAAGCGCAGCGTGTCGCGGCCGCGGCGGGCCAGCACCTCGATGGGAAGGCAGCCCTCAAAGTAGTCCGCCTTCTCCCACTCTTTGGTCTCGGCAGGCTCGGCGGCGAGCAGCGCATCCAGAAAGCGGTCGTATTCCTCGCGGTTCATGGGGCAGTTGATGTAGTCGGCCGTGCCCTTGTCCCAGCGCGCGGCAAAGTACACCCGCTCCATGTCGATGGAGTCGGCCTCGACGATGGGCGAAATGGAGTCGTAGAAAGAGAGATGGCCGGAGCCGGTGATGCGCTCAATCTCCGCGCTCAGAGCCTCGGAAGTGAGCGGGCCGGTGGCCAGAATCGTGCACTTCGCGCCGTCTTCGTCTTCGGTGAGAAAAGCGCCAAGGCTGGTGACTTCTTCGCGGAAGACGCGAATCCGCGGCTCGGCCGCAATGGCTTCGGAGATGCGCCGCGAAAACTCGACGCGATCCACGGCCAGCGCCTGACCTGCCGGTACGGCGGTCTCGTCGGCCAGGCGCATCAGCGCCGAGCCGGCTCGCCGCATCTCCTGCTTCAGCAGCCAGGGCGCGGTGTTGGGCGACTCGCTCTTGAGCGAATTGGAGCAGACCAGTTCGCCGAAGTCGGTGGTCTGGTGGGCCGGGGTCAGCCGCGGCTTGCCGTCCACCACCGCGCGCATTTCGTAGAGGTCCACCTGGCAGCCCAGCCGCGCCGCGGTCAATGCCGCTTCCGGCCCGGCCAGTCCGCCGCCGATCACGCGGATTCTCATTGCGTGCGCTCCGCTTTCCGGTCGTTTTCGGCCAACCGCTTCAGCGCCTCGCCTGTCACGCGCACATTCCGCCACTCGTCCAGAAAATCGCCTCCCATGGCGCGATAAAAATCGATGGACGGTGTGTTCCAGTCCAGAACCGCCCATTGCAGGCGCTGGCATCCCTTTTCCACCGCGATGGCCGCTACCCGCTTCAGCAGGGCCTTGCCAATTCCCAGGCCGCGCAACTGCGGCTCGACAAAGAGGTCTTCAAGGTAGAGTCCCGGCCGACCCAGCCAGGTCGAATAGTTGAAGAAATAAAGGGCAAAACCCGCAGGTTGGCCGTCGTGCTCGGCCATCAGGCAGGAATAAAAGGGGGTGGGGCCAAATCCGTCCCGTTCCAGGTCGGCTTCGGTCGCGATCGCGGCCTCGGGCGCGCGCTCGTAGGCGGCCAGGGCGCGAATGAAGGCCAGAATCTGCGGGCAATCGGCGCGGGTTGCTGGGCGAATCGTCGTTGTCATAACTTTATTTTAGTGTGTGATACAGGCCACACGCGGCCACTCCGCAGGCGGGCTACCATGGGAAGTTGAATACTATGCCCTGAACCAGCGTGGAATATGCGGTTTTGCGCTGCGCATATTCCTGCGCTCCGCTCTTGTGCTGGGCAGGCGATTGGATTTAACTTGGTTTTTGCGAAGAGAAGCAGTTGGTGCGCCAATTTGTGCGCCAACGCTGTCCGGTTTTCATAGGCAGCCAGTTGCTGCGATTCTGGGTGATTTTGAATGATCCTGGGTGATTCCAGGCATTCGCCGGTAAAAGCCGGCAGAAATTGATTTTTTTGAGCCCGCGGGCAGCCTCGTTCGCGCCGCTCCCAAGGAGACGAAAATGAAACGCAATTTTTCACTTTGGCTGGGCCTGCTGGCTTTTGCCCTCTTGCCCGTGTTTGCGCAAACGCCCGCGCCCAAGGGGAACACGGGCAAGATTCATGGAAACGTCATCGGACCCGAAGGAGCCTTGAGAACCGCGGGGACGGTGAGCCTCTCGACAGACGGGGGCAAGGACGCAAAGTTCAGTTTCCCGGTTACCGCATCGGGCAGTTATTCCGGCGAGGCGACGCCTGGTACCTACACAATCGTCTTTCGGGCGCCCGAAACTCCCGCCGACAAGATGGTGGACTCGATTGACGGCGTCAAGATCATGGCCGGCGATGATTTGACCCAGGATATCGACATGACCCGCAAGGCCTTCATGGACAAGCTGCCCCCGGAACAACGGAAGCAGGCTGAGGAGTTCAGAAAGCAGAATTCCCAAGTCAGGGTCCTCACCACCGACCTCAAGACCGCTTCCCAGGACTTCAAAGATGCTGAAGCTGCCCGCCAGGCGGCGAAGCTGGCTCTGGGCGCCACCGCATCCAAGGATGATCTCGATGCCAAGGAGGTCGAGATCAAGACCGCAAAGTATACCGAAGTCGAGACCTTGATGCTCAAGGACACGACGGCCAAGGGCGACGTTTCCGCCCTCTGGGACGAGTTGGGACAGGCGCAGCTGGGCTTGGCAAAGACAAAGGGCGACACGCAGAAGTTCCAGGATGCTGAAGCCGCCTACAAAAAGGCCCTTGAGGTTGAGGCTACATCGAAGAAGCCGAGTCCCCAGAATCAGGGCGCTGCTTACAGCGGCCTGGGTGAGATTTTTGCCCGCACTAGCAAGGTTCCCGAAGCCGTTGCTGCTTATGACTCGGCGGCCAAGGCCAATCCCGCCGGGGCGGCAGGCTATTTTGCAAACGAAGCGGCGATCTTTGTCAATGCGGGCAATGGCGAAGCTGCTGCGGCTGCCGCCGACGAGGCCATCAAGGCCGACCCGAAGGCGCCGCTTCCTTACTATCTGAAGGGGCAGGGGCTCATCCAGAAGGCCTCCATCGATGCCGCCGGGAAGATGATTTTGCCTCCAGGCTGCGCGGAGGCTTATCAGCAGTACCTCGTGCTGGCCCCGAACGGCCCGTATGCCAATGACGTGAAGGGCATTCTGGCAGAGTCTTCACAGGTACACAGCACCGTCTTCGGAACTGACAAGAAGAAGAAGGGCAAGTAGGTCACTTCCAGCTTCCTTCCTCGAAAGGCGCTCCCGGTTGCCGGGAGCGCCTTTCCTTTTCAGCTGGCCAATCGGCTTTGCCCGAAACCCTCTACAATCCAATCCATGAAGTTCGCTTTGCCCAGCTACGACCAGGCCTTGAAAATGGTTGGTGACTACGTCGCGAGGTTGGGCGGATTTCAGCCCGCCACGGAGTGCGTGGAGCTTGGCCAGGCCTCGGGCCGCGTTCTCGCCCACTCTCTCGCGGCAGATTCTGACCAGCCGTCCTTCGCCCGTTCCACCCGCGACGGCTACGCCTGCCGCGCCGCCGAGGCATCCACTCACGCGCCGCTGGCCATCAATGGCGTCATTCGCGCCGGCGATCCTCCATCCGGCTCGCTGCCGCCGGCTTCCGCTCGGGAAATCATGGCCGGAGCCCCGGTTCCCAATGGAGCCGATGCCGTCATGATGTATGACCGCGCCGAGGCGACTGGTGCCGCGAAATCTCGTAAGGTCCGGCTTCTTCAGTCCCACACGCTCAAGCCGGGAGAGAACATTGTGGCCCGGGGCGCACAGGCTCGCGCGGGCGATGAACTGCTTTGCGCCGGCGTTGCGCTTCACGCCGGGCAGATCGCCCTGGCCGCGGCCTACGGCTACACCGCCCTGAATGTCTTTGTCCGGCCCCGCGTGGCCATCCTCACCACCGGCGACGAGCTGGTTCCCGTCTCGTCTTCGCCCGCCCTCGGCCAGATTCGCAATTCCAATGCGCCCATGCTGGCCGCACTGGTCGCCGCCGCGGGAGGCGAGCCCTGGGTGCTGCCTGCCGCCGCCGACAATGCTGAGTCCCTTGACGCGGCGCTGGCCCAGGTCGATTCTGCCGATCTGCTGCTCACGTCAGGTGGCGTTTCGGCGGGCAAATTCGATCTTGTCGAAGCAGCCTTGACGCGCAAGAGAGCCAGGTTCCGCTTCACCGGCGTCCGCATCAGGCCCGGCAAGCCGGCGGTCTTCGGAGAGCTGCCCCGCGGCAAGGGCGCGGATTCGCGGGCTCTGCCGTTCTTTGGCCTTCCCGGCAACCCCATCGCTTCGGCTGTCGTCTTCCTGCTCTTTGCTGCTCCGTTGCTGGCCGCGCTGGCTGGCAGCCGGGAGACGCTGCCGCGCTTTGGCCTCGCGCGACTTTCGCTGCCGGTTGACCGGCACGGCAAGGCCGGCTTCACTCGCTTCCTGCCGGCCTTCTGCGACTTCGGCGCGATTCCCGGCCACCCGCCGCAGCTCGTTCCCGTTCCTTCGCACGGCTCCGGCGATCTGGCTGCCCTGGCCTGCTCCAACTGCTTCATGGTCGTCCCCGAAGGCACCCGCAGTCTTGAAGCCGGTTCGCTCGTCAACATACTGCTCTTGTGAAGATTCGTCTGCCCCAAAAACTCAGTTGTAGATAGTGATTCCCGAGGGAGCAGAGGGCTTCAGCCCTCTGAAAAAAGCGCATCGATACAGAGTCTTCAGGCTGCGGAAAGACTCATCTGCAGAAGCAAGAAGTGTCAGGGCACGGCTTCAGTCGTGCCGATAGAGCCTGCAAAATCAGTAGGGCTTTAGCCCCCTGAGGGAATGCTCGATGTGGGGTAGAACTTAATCAGAAGTTTCCTAGCCCGATCTGCGCACACTCACGCGCAGCTTCTTCGCTCCGGAGACGCAAGGGTTTCCCGCAAGCGCAAAACGCAACGGCCAGTCCGCGGCCTCATGGATGCCGATGCGCGGCGTGACCAGCACTTCCCCGGCCGCGTAGCCGTCGTCGCGCACCTGAAGCGGCGAGGCCGGATCGACCAGATCCAGGCCATTATGGTCCTGCCGCGTGAGTCCCAGCGCCTGGCAAAGGCGGCTGGGTCCAGAGGTGAGCTGCCGGGCCGCTGCGCCCGGCGCGAGGCCGCGATTCAACGCCATCTGCGCGCTTCCGGCCAGCGGCTCCAGCGCGCGCAGCAGCACGCAACCGGCCTGCCCCTCCGACTCGCAGGAAATATTCATGCAGAAGTAGCGACCATAGATCGCGTAGACGTACGCGTGGCCAGCAGGACCGAAGAGAACCCGGTTGCGTGGCGTGGGGCCGCGATAGGAGTGTGCGGCCGGGTCGGGCGGATCGTTGTGCGGGCCAAGGTACGCCTCAGCCTCGACGATGCGCCCCGCCAGAACTCCCGCGGCCGAAAGGTGAACCAGCACCTTGCCCAGCAGGCGCGGCGCAACCTGCTCCGGCGTCGCCTCAAAAAAGGCGCGCGAAAGCAGCCTGCCGGGCAACAGGCCTGGGTGGCCCAGGTCTCGATTCTGAGAGCTGGGATTCACTTCTATTTGTGTGATTTCTTCCATTCCTTCAGCAGCGCCAGCACCTCTTCGGCGTGGCCCGCGGGCGTAACCTTGGGGAAGATGTGCAGCAGGGTCTGGTCCGGGGCGATGACGAATGTGGTCCTCTCGATGCCCCAAACTTTCTTTCCGTACATGTTCTTTTCTTTCATCACGCCAAACTGATTGCACACTTTCTCGTCTACATCTGCAAGGAGTGTGTAGGGCAGCTCGTATTTGGCGCGGAATCTGGCCTGGGCCCTTGGCTTGTCGCGGCTGATGCCCAGCACCACCGCGCCGGTCGCCTGAAGTTTTTTGAAGACATCGCGAAAGCCGCAGGCTTCAATCGTGCAGCCGGGAGTGTTCGCTTTGGGAAAGAAGAAGAGAATGACCGGCTGGCCGGCATAGTCTGAGAGGCTGACGATCTTGTCTTCGTCGGTTTGCAGGGTAAAGTCGTCGACTTTCTGGTTGAGTTCCATGGGGTAATTCCTCGTATTGTGAATAGAGCGTCCAAAGTGGCTATCAGATTCGATTATTTCCGAGGTGAGCGGCAGGTGTCATCGCGCAGGTCACATATTTTGCCGAATGGGCTGGCGGCTTTGGCTGCTCTGGTCGCGTTGGCCCCGCTGCCGGTGTGGTGCCAGTACCCCGGCCAGGTGACAAAGTCCGGCAAGGACGCGCCCGAGCTGCGTGCCGTCGCCGTGCTTGAGTGGACCGGCGAAGAGAGCCATCCCAAAGCCAGCCGCATCGTGCCCGTCTGCGTCTACGATGGCGGAGAGCTTCAGGATGGCGGCATCTATCTGGCCCGGCCTCAGCCGCTCGCGCTCACCAGCCAGGTCGAGTACGAATTGCAACACAACGGCAAGCCGCTGGGACTCTTCGACATCAAGGGCGCCGGCCAGCAGCTGGGTTCTTGGGTGGGCTACGGAGCGTGGAAACCTCTGCCCATTCCCAAGCCCAAGCCGTCGATGGACGAGGTGGCGCGAAGCCGGATCGTCGATGAGGGGAGCGATCTGCCCGTTCTCCACCGCAAGCACCACGCCGACGAAGGCTCAGCGGCTGGCAGCAGCGCTTCCGCTCCTGCGTCCAGCGGGCAGCCGGCCAGCGACCCCGACCGCCCCACGCTGCACAAAAAGGACTCCGGCGGTAGCGGCGCGAATGCCGGTTCCGGAAGCCAGGGCGCCGGTACGGGTACGGCTTCCAGTCCCGCTCCGGCTTCTGACTCGGATAAGCCTACGCTGCACAAAAGAGACTCCGGTGACAGCGCTGATGCTGGCAGCGCGCCGTCCAGCGACCCCGACCGGCCGGTGCTGAAAATGACCAGAAAGAAGCAGCCGGAAGAGGTCGCCCACGCCGATTCGCTGCCGGATTTCACCGATCCCGACCGGCCCAAACTCAAGCGCGGCAAGTCCAGCGGCGATGGCGCCGACGTGCTTCCGACCCTGATGGGCCTGCCTCCGGAGATGCAGCAGGCTGTGGCCGTTTCCGACGCCAAGAGCCATCCCGAGCATCCGTGGAGCTTTGATTGGGCCAATCCGGATGATGAAGCAAAGATGAAGTCGGCGCTGGAAGAGATTGCCCGCGACGCTCTGGGGTTGACGCCGCCGCCCGCGTCCGCGCCCAAAAAGTCGGCGCGCAAAAATGCCCGGCTCGCGCCACCTGTCGAGCCTCTTCCGCCCGCACCTCTGCTGGATGAGCAGTTTCGCGTCTTCGAGCTGGCTTACGGCTCCGGGGCAACGCTGGTGCTGACGGCGCGCAGCGACGGCGCTCTCAACCAGCAGAAGTTTGTCACGCTTATTGCCCAGCCGGATCTATACGGGAATGTGCTGGTGCTTTTGAAATACGTGGCCGATGGCGCGCGCCTCGACGAGACTCCGCGCATGCGCCTCATCGATGCCGTGGACGCGATGGCCGATAACCGCGGCGAGCTGCTCTTCGAGTTGCGCGGCGCAACCCAGCGCCAGTTTGCCCTTTACCGCGTTTTGCGTGGGCAGGCAGAAAAGTTGTTCGTCACCGGCGGCGGCGAGTTCGCAGGCGCGGGCAGGGAATAGGCCGCAGGGGATGAGCGAAGGCCCCAGGGCAAACGCATCCTAATGCCAGTTTTACGGCGGATGCAATTCTGGATTGTGTTTCGATGTCGGGGGTAGCTTTCGGAGGGAGCAGGGGTCTTCAGACCCCTGAATCCTGGGCATTCATTGAGGCGCCTTCAGGCGCGGGCACTGTTTCGGCTTCGAGTAAAAGGCCCGGGGCTGAAGCCCCTCGCTTTTGCGGCTGCTTCTCAGTGGCCTGAAGGCCACTGCTCCCTCCGCAAAAACGCCATTGGTTTTCCGAAAGAACAATCTGAAACAACGGCTGCGCCTGTTTTATCGAACCGTTGCTGAGATTCCTGGATGCGTCTGCCCTGCAGCAGCCCCGGTTTTGCGCCATCCGAGCAGCCCCCGTAGTCTAAAATACAGTCTGCATGACGAACAGCGCACAAGTCGATCTTTGGCACGCGGAGAAGGTGGCCGCGCAGGTGGATGTGGCACAGGCCGCAAATGGAATTCACTGGGCGGCGTGGGGAGAAACGCGCGTTTCCGATGCGGACCTGGAGCACCTGGTGGCAGCCGTGCCGGCCACGCTCTCGGCCGCGCTCGACCGCCGCGCCTATTACTTCGTTCCCCTGGCCATCGCCGACACCGACGACACCATGATCGCCCCCGGTTACACGGTGGAACTGGGTGACCGCGCCATCTGCCATCGCAGTGCCGTCTTTGGCTCTACTGAGGCGATCTTCATTTCGACGCGTCTGATCGAGGACCGCTTCGGTCTCGCCTTCGAGCTCTTCATCAACGTGGCTCACAATTTCGTCGACGCTACGGGAGTTCCGGAGAGCTTTTCGTCGTTGGTATGGTCGCAGGCCGAGGCGCAGGTGCGCGGCGAAACCAGCCAGGACGCCTGGGAGGCTCGCCGCCGCGCCCAGGACCGCGGCAACCAGAGAAGTATCGATGAGCGCGAGCGCGGCGTCTACTTCGAGTCGGCCTTCTCCGACGCGCTGGCGATTTATATGCTTTCTCTGGCCGTGGATTTCGACTATCACGATCTGCGCGAGCGCGACTACCCGCTGCTGGCAGCTCCGGCCCTCGCCGAGCGCCTGCGCCACGTCGCCAGCCTCTTCCCCGCCAACCCCGGCTATGAGTTCCAGGTGCTTTACCGGCGCAAGGGATAGGGTCAAGGATCACTTCTTAGAAGGTGTTTCTCGCTACTTATCGAGTTGCGAACACCCAAACCGTGGTCGATGAGTGGATTTGCATGTTGGCGTCAGTCGAAGGACGGCGCAGAGGAAGTCAAAACCCTTGGGCCTTCGCCGAGTGATATTCTGGACGGCAATATGGACGCGACAGATAAGCTTCTTGATTCCGCTAAAACGCTTTCGAAGGCTGCTGAAACGGCGATCCTCGCAATCATCTGCGTGTCTTTCTACCTTGCGCAGCGATTTCTTCAAGTCTTTTATGTTGTGACACGTAAGCTGGCTTGGATGTCACTTGATCAAACCAGGGAGTTTTACAACGACCTTTTCCATTCGCAGGGCGGAATCTTTGGCTTGAGTTATTCTTACGGAACGATGACGGTATTCTGGCCCATTGTTCTCGGATTTCTGTGCATCTTGTTTCGGGAGCTGGTGCGGAGACGTCAGACTGTAGTGAAGCGGTTGGCCGATACGCTGGATCCTTCTGATCGTGCGCTCATTGGGCAGCTTGACCCCTTTTCTCTTTCTATGGAAAGCGCTGCAGTTCCTGTGTCCGAACCGATTTGGAAAATAGTCAAGCATCTGCCTCGCATCGCATTAGCGCTTCATCTGGTCTCGGAGATTCTGTTAGCCTGCAATAATCTGTACCCTGGGCCGTTATCGATGTTCGTCTTGTTCTTTATACATCTCGGAATGATGCTGACCGTGTTCTATGTTGGCTGGCGATGGGTGGCGACCTTCCCTGAAACCGTTTGTCTGGCACGGACGCCAGATATTTGATCGATTGGCACGAGATGTTTGACGGCTGGCCACATCATATTTGAGGTTGGATACATGAGCTGCCGATTGTGCAACCTGGAATAGCAAGAGCCTCGACCGCAGGTTAGTTAGAATCTCCAACTTCGCTTCACGCAAAATCCCCTGTGTACTTATCGACGGGCAGGTGGCCCCGGTTCCTTGGTGTGAGTTCATCCACTAAAACTGGGTGCCCCAGGTGCCTCGCTTTTGGGCACCTGGGGTCCCCGCGGCATCAGCGGGTGAAGGCCTTTTCGAAGATATCCACCGTGTCGTCGAAGGAGAGCTTGTAGCGATCCACGTCGAAAAGTCCACCCATTGTTTCATGGGCGATCTTCGCCAGATCTGGAAGCTCTTCTTTCGTAATGCCGTAGTCGGACATCCGGAGGTCTTTCATGCCGCAGGCGTCAACCAACTTATCGAGGGCCGCGATGAATGCGTCCGCGCGCTCTTCGCTGGGCAGGGCGTCAACATTCTCACCCATGGCTCTGGCCATGTTTTCGTAGAGATGCTGCGGGATCCTATCCTTGAAGAAAGAGTAATAAGCGCGCGAGAGCAGAATAAGTCCGGCGCCATGGGCAAGCCCGGGATGCCGCGCGCTCATTGCATGTTCGAGAGAGTGCTCAGAGGTGCAACTGGAGGTTGATTCCACAAGCCCCGAGAGGGTGTTGGCCAGGGCCACCTGGGCGCGAGCCTCGCGGTTGCCACCATCGCGAACGGCAGCAGGAAGCCAGCGCGCGATCAGCTCAATGCTCTTCAGGGCGAACAGGTCGCTGATCGGCGTGGAGCACTTCGCAATATAGCCTTCGGTTGCGTGGAACAAAGCGTCAAATCCCTGATAAGCCGTCAGCGCCGGGGGCACGGTCATCATCAAGTCGGGATCGACAATGGAGATGGCCGGGAAGGTGTACTGGTTTCCAAAACCGATTTTCTCGCTTGCATCATCTTTCGTAATCACGGTCCAGGGATCGGCCTCGGTGCCCGTGCCGGCGGTGGTGGTAATGGCAACGATGGGCAAAGCTCCGTGCTCGACAGGCTTCGCCTTGCCGGAGCCGCCGGAGATGTAATCCCAGTAATCGCCGGGGTTTTTGGCCATGACGGCAATGCTTTTGGCTGAATCGATGCTGCTGCCGCCGCCCAGTCCAATGACAAAATCGCAGCCCTCGTCTTGAGCGAGTTTGGCGCCTTCCATCACATGGGCCTTGACCGGATTGGGCTGAATTTTGTCGAAGACGACGCTTTCGACGCCATTCTTGCGGAGCAGCGCTTCCACCCGCTCCAGATACCCCAGCTTCCTCATGGAAGTTCCGGCGGAAATGACGATGAGCGCCTTTTTGCCGGGCAGGGCTATCGTTCCCAGTTGATCCAAAGTTCCTGCTCCGAAGAGAATGTTCGCCGGCATGTAGAAGTTGAATTGCATTTCAAAGCTCCTGTACATCTAAATTGCACTTGACTGGCAATGCGCGATCATCGCTGACGCCTGGAGTGACGAGGCTTTCTGGCTGCGGCCGTTGAGGACTCCGCCGCGAAGCAAACACTCATCTCTCACCGCGAAACCGGAACGCAGCCTGGATCGCTTCCAGGACCATTCAGTGTGCCTGTACTGATTAAAAGCTGTCTGGAGGACGAATGCAATCGAAGCACGGAAAACGTTTATGGCGCGGAGATGCCGGACAGAGAGATGCGGGAAGGACGGGGTTGCTCCGGATCGATTGCGCCAACCAATCGTTGAGGAAGTATAATCGGCTCGAAAAACACCGCGGTGAACGCCATTTCATCTTTTGCTATTTTTTTTGGAGGCAATGAAATGACCTTGAGCCCTATCGAGAACTCGCAACGGACGGCTGCGAGAGTGGCGGCATTCGCCTATCTGATCACCTTCGCGACCGTGGTCTACGTTCACTATGGCATTCTGTGGCGTCTGATTATCCACGACAATGCTGCGGAAACCGCCCGGAATATCCTGGCGCATGAACAGTTCTTCCGTATCGGCATTGCCGGCAGCGTTCTGTACTGCGCGGGCCTTGTCGTGCTTCTGACGGCGCTCTACGTCGTTCTCAGGCCGGTGAACAGGGGCCTTGCCTTGCTGGCGACATTCATGTGGCTCGGCTGGGTCTTCATGTGGCTGCTTATGACGCTGAATCTCTTTGACGCGCTGCGGCTGCTGCGCGGCGGCGATTCCCTGCAAGCGTTTAGCGCGGACCAGTTGCAGGCGCTGGCGAGTTTCTATCTGCATACGGGCTTTGACCGCTATTACGTTGGGCTGCTGTTCTGGGGGTTGGCATCGATGCTCTGCGCATGCCTGTGGTTCAAGTCGCGCTATATTCCGCGGACGCTGGCTGCCTACGGCGTGATCTCATCAGCATTTGCCGTGGCGTGCACTTTCGTCTTCTACATCTTTCCCGGCTTCGACAAGATCGTTGGCCTGGGATGGTTCGATTCGCCGATGGGCCTGTTCGATATCGTACTGAGTCTCTGGCTGCTGTTCAAGGGACTGAGGCCGGCTGGGGCAAGCAAGGCCAGCGCGGCTTAAATGCCTTCGCCGCCGGAGACGTACTGGCGCAGCTTCTCGAGCTTCGCGCGGTAAGCGGCGCGCTCGGCTTCTTCGGCGGCGAACTGCTGCGCGGGCTGCGCCTGGCCGCCGAGCTTCTCTTCCAGCTCCTCGACGCGGGCGGAGAGAGCGATGAGCGAATCGGAGAGCGGGTCCTTGATGTCGTGCGGATCGAGAATCAGCACGCGCTCGCCGTTGCGATAGACGATGTGCGCCGGGACGCCCACCACGGTCGAGTCGGGCGGCACGTCGGTGAGCACCACGGAACCTGCGCCGACGCGCGAGTTCTCGCCGATGGTGACGTCGCCCAACAGGTTTGCGTTGTTGCCGATGAAGACGTTGTCGCAGACAGTTGGGTGGCGCTTGCCGTGGCCCTTGCCGGTGCCGCCGAGGGTGACGCCTTGGTACATGGTGACGTCGTTGCCGACGATGGCGGTTTCGCCGATCACCACGCCGGTTGCGTGATCGATGAAAAGACGCCGGCCCAGATGCGCGCCGGGATGAATATCGACGCCAGTGAAGAAGCGCGCGATCTGCGAGAGCAGCCTGGCAGGAAGCCGCAGCTTCGCTTCCCATAGAGTGTGAGAGACGCGGTGAATCCATACCGCCCACAGCCCCGGATAGCAGAGAAAAACCTCGAGCCGCGAGCGCGCGGCCGGGTCGCGCTCGAGCACGGAGTCAATGTCTTCGCGAATGTGGGCAAACAGATTCATGGTGACAAATAAACCTGGTTTGGATGGATCGGCTTCAACGGTTTCCCAGGTCTCAAAATCGAGACCTGGGGCACCCAGCATTGATACAACTTCAAGCTTTCAAAAACAACTAGTTACAGCTTAACCTGTTGCGTGACCAGCGCCAGAGCTTTCTGCCGCAGAGAGTCAAAAAGCACACTGGACAGGTAGCGCTCGCCAAAGTCGGGCAGGATGGCAACGATCAGCTTGCCCGCGTTCTCGGGGCGCGCGGCCACCTTCAGCGCCGCCGCCACAGCCGCCCCCGAGCTGATGCCGACGAAGAGGCCTTCCTTCAGCGGCAGCTCGCGGGCGGTGTCGATGGCCTCGTCGTTGGTGATCTGGATGACCTCGTCGATCAGCTTTGTGTCGATCACGCCGGGTATGAAGCCGGGACCGATACCCTGAATCTTGTGCGGTCCGGACTTGCCGCCGGAAAGCACGGGGCTGTCAGTGGGTTCTACGGCGATGGCCTTGAACGACGGCTTGCGCTCCTTGATGTAGCGGGCGACGCCGGTGATGGTGCCGCCGGTGCCAGTGCCACTGATGAGGATGTCGGCCTGGCCGTCGGTATCGTTCCAGATTTCCGGGCCGGTGGTGGCGTAGTGGATGGCGGGGTTGGCGGGGTTATCGAACTGCTGCGGAATGAAGCCATTCGGTGTCTTGGCCAGAATCTCGTTGGCCTTGGCGATGGCGCCCTTCATGCCGTCCGGTCCGGGGGTGAGCACAAGCTCCGCGCCAAAGGCCAGCAGCAGCACGCGGCGCTCCAGGCTCATGGTTTCCGGCAGGGTAATGATCAGCTTGTAGCCCTTGACGGCGGCCACGAAGGCCAGCCCGATGCCTGTGTTGCCGCTGGTGGGCTCGATGAGCACGGTTTCACCGGGCTTGATCTTGCCGGCCTTTTCGGCGGCTTCGATCATGGCCAGCCCGATGCGGTCCTTCACACTGGAAACGGGGTTCTGGCTTTCCAGCTTGACCACGACGGTTGCGGGCAGCCCGGCCGCCAGCTTGTTCAGCTTAACCAAAGGTGTTTTGCCGATAAGTTCCGTTACGTTCGCAGCAATGCGCGCCATAAGAATCTCCTCTTTCCGGGATGCTTTCCCGGATGATTTCGCTTCAATTGTTTAGGGGTAGGGTGAAGCTGCAATAGCGGAGAAGAACACACGCCATCAGGACGCACGCCTGCATCGGAGCTTTCACCAGGTCGGTGTTAGCGACATCGAGGCATAAGTTGAGCGTAATACCAGGGCGCGGGTTGTGGCAAGCGGGGAGCGTTGGGAAACACAAAGCTAGATCCCTGACCACACAAGTCTGCACCTTGAGTTCGTGCTTTCCCAGGTCCCAAAATCGGGACCTGGGGCACCCATCATTTGTACAACTTCAAGCGGTCGAAAACCTAGGAGAGCGTGGCCTGTTCTTCCAGTTGCATCATCAGATCTTCCCACTCGGCGGTAAGTGTGGCTAACTGCTGGTGCAAATCTTCAGCCAGCGTAGTCAGGCGCTGCGTTTCCTCGGCCGAGACATAGACGCCGAGTTGCTCTTCGGTGTGGGCGACGGAGGCTTCAATGCGCGGGACTTCTTCTTCGAGAAAGGCGCAGCGCTCTTCCATCTGTTTCAGCTTGATGGGATTCAGGCGGCGGGGGCGATTGCTGGCTGAGCTGGCCTCGGAGTCAGGAACATCGCCTTCATCATCATCCGGTTCGGCAACTTGCTGCGGCTTCGAATTGGCCTGCGTCTCAACTGGCGCCTCGGCCAGCGCCTCCTTGCGGCGGCGATAGTCTTCGTAATTGCCTTCGTGGCAGGTGATCTGGCCGCCTTCCACTTCGATGATGCGCGTGGCCAGACGGTCAATGAAGTCGCGGTCGTGGGAAACAAAAACCACCGTGCCGCTGAAGGCTGCAATGGCTTCCAGCAGCACATCCTTGGCGCGCATGTCGAGGTGATTGGTAGGCTCGTCGAGCAACAGAAAGTTTGACGGCGAAACCAGAATGCGCGCCAGTGCGTAACGGTTGCGCTCGCCGCCGGAGAGCACGCCGAGCGGCTTGAAAACATCGTCGCCGCGGAAAAGGAAGCAGCCCAGCAGCGAACGCAGCTCGCTCTCCGGCACCTTCAGCGCGGCGCGGCTGATGTCGTCCAACATGCGCGCATCCGGGTCGAGCACCTTGTACTGGTCCTGCGCAAAGTATTCGCTGACGACGTTGTGGCCCATGCGTACCGAGCCGGAGGTGGGCGCCTCGCTCCCGGTCAGCAGGCGAATCAGCGTCGACTTGCCCGCGCCGTTGACGCCGACCAGGGCCACGCGGTCGCCGCGATTGATAGTGAAGCGCGCGCCGCTGAAGACCTGCTTCGGGCCGTAACTCTTGGCCAGATCCTCGGCCTCCACCACCATGCGTCCCGAAGGCGGCGGCTGGGGAAACTTGAAGTGGATGACCGGCTCCTCTTCGGGAACCTCGATGCGCTCGATCTTGTCCAGTTCCTTGATGCGCGACTGCACCTGCTTGGCCTTGGTGGCCTGGGCGCGGAAGCGATTGATGAAGGCCTCCAGGTGCTCGATCTGCTGGCGCTGATTGTTATAGGCCGCTTGCAACTGCGCCCGCCGCTCGTCCTTCTGGCTGAGATATTTGGTGAAGTTTCCCTGATAGCTTGTCAGCCGCTTGTTCCATATCTCCACCGTGCGGTCGATGGTGACATCGAGAAAGTAGCGGTCGTGGGAGATAAGGATGTAGCCGAAGGGATAAGTGCGGAGATAGTCCTCGAGCCAGTTGCGGGTTTCCAGATCGAGGTGGTTGGTGGGCTCGTCGAGCAGCAGCAGGTGAGGCTTGGCCAGCAGCAGCTTGGCCAGCGCGATGCGCATCTGCCAGCCGCCGCTGAACTCATCCGTACGCCGCGTCCAGTCTTCCTTGCCGAAGCCGAGACCGGTCAGCACAGAGCCAACCTGCGCGTCGAGCGCGTAGCCGTCGAGGGTGTGGAAGCGCTCCTGAAGGGTCGAGTAGCGCTCGCCCACAGCCTCGTACTCCGGCCCGGTGTGGTCCAGTTCGGCCAGTTGCCCGCTGAGGCGCACCAGTTCATGCTCCATCTCGCGCAGCTCGTCGAAGACGGTCAGACATTCCTCAAAGACCGTGCGACCAGATAGTTGCAGGCCCTCCTGCGGCAGATAGCCGATGCTCATGCCGCGGGTCTGCTGCAGTTCGCCGTAGTCAAGGGATTCCAGGCCGGCCAGTACCTTCATCAGCGTGGATTTTCCGGTACCGTTGGCGCCAACGAGCGCGGTTTTTTCGCGCTGCTGGATCAGCCAGTTGGCTTCCATGAACAGAACTCGAGGTCCAAATATCTTGCCGGCATTTTGAAGGGAGAGCATCTGCTTCTATTTTCGCATCCTCGACGCTCGGCCACCTGGCGCCTGCGGTGCGGCCAACCGCTCGCTAGTCGCTCGCAGGAGTTCTGAGGCTGGCGTCTGCTTCCGACGGTCGGGCTGATTGGTGCCTCTACGGCTGAATCTCGACCGGTGTGCCGACCGGGACGAGGTTCCAGATCTCGTCGATCTCCGCGTCCGTAACGGCAATGCATCCGAGCGTCCAGTCGTAGAGCCGGTGCGCGGCGCCGACCCAGCCTTTTCCGTTGGGCAGGCCGTGGATCATGATGGCCCCGCCGGGTGAAACGCCCAACCTCGCTGCCCGCGCACGGTCCTCGGCGTTGGGATAGGAGACGTGCAGAGCCTTGTGATAATGACTGACCGCGTAACGCGCGTCGATCGTGTAGCGGCCCTCCGGCGTGCGAGCATCGCCTTCGCGCTCCTTAGGCGCAAGGCCGCCTTGCCCGAGCGCCACTTTGTAAGTACGAATCACTTTGCCTCCGGCGAGCAGCTTCATCACGTGATCCTTTTTCAGAATCAGAATCGAGTCAGCCTTCTGCGGCGCAATCTGCTGCTGGGCCGAAAGAAGCGCTGCCGAGGCAAGACAAAGACAGGCACAAGCAACACAACGGGCAAGGCCGGCGCGAAGCGCTCGTGGATTCATGCGCTAACTCTACTACAATCCATACTTTGCCTTATCGCGCTGCCGGCCTCAGAGCTGCTTTCCGGCTCATTTTTACCGGTTTATCGCCAAATCGCCAGGAAAGCGGCTTTCAGATGGCTTTTCACGGCATTCCGAGCAGCCGGATGCCTTTTTCCTGTTCTTGCACAGGCGATTAGCCCTCAATGGAAGCGCAGGCTCGCTCCATTTCCGGTACCATAACAGAGGTACCTATTGCAGAATGAGCCTTAAAGCCAAGCTGGAAGCTGTCATTTACGCTGCGGAGGAGCCGGTCACACTGGCCCAGCTCTCCGCACTCTTTGCCGACGAAGCCTTCGAATGGAAGGCCGAGCAGGAGGCCGCGTCTGCCGAAAAGGCCGCCGAGGCCGCGCGGCCCCTGCCCCTGGAAAGCGGCGATTTCGCCTATCTGGGAACCGAGGCGAACGCCGGCGAGCCTGTTTCGCCCGAGCAGGAGAGCGCTGCTGCCGGGGAGCAAACCCCCGAGACACAGACGGAAGCTGGCGTGGAACCGGGCGCGGAAGCCGCTGAGGAACCGAATCAGGAAATTGGCTCGGCCGGCGAGGCCGTTAGTCCGGCAGTATCTGAAGAATCACCCGCCGAAGCCGTGATCGATCCGGCGGCGGCGGAAGCGGAAGCCAAGCGGCTGGCCCGCCAGCGCGAGCGCGAAGCCCGCGCCATCATCCGCCAGTTGCTGGATGAAATCATCGCCGCCTACGCTTCCGACGAGTGCGGCGTTGAGATCCGGGAGATTGCCGGCGGGTACCGCATGGCCACCAAGCCCGAGTGCCACGACGCCGTTCGGCTCTTCGTAAGGAGCCTGAAGCCGGCGCTCAAGCTGTCGCTGCCGGCGCTGGAGACTCTGGCCGTGGTTGCCTACAAGCAGCCGGTCACAGCGCCCGAGGTCAACGAGATTCGCGGCGTGGATTCCTCCGGCGTTTTCGGCTCGCTGCTGGCTCGCAAGCTGATTGCCACGGCTGGACGCAAGCAGGTCATTGGCCGGCCCATTCTCTACAAGACCACGCGCGAGTTTCTGCTGCGCTTCGGGCTGAAGGACGTCTCCGAGCTGCCCTCGATGGAAGAGTTCGAAAAGATGGCCGCCAGCGAACTGGAAGAGCCGGAAGCCGCGTCGGAAGAAGAGCAGGCGCAGAAACCAAACCCCGCCCAGGGGCCAGAATTTGATGAAGCCGCCAGCGAGGAGCTGGAAGAAGCGGCGGCTGAAGGCACGGAAGCACAAACCGAAACGACTGAACCCACCAAGACCGCCGAGACGGCGGTCAGCAATGAACCCACCAACCCGGCAGAGGCCGCTCCTGCTGATTCTTCCCCCACAGAGCAGGCAGAAACCGAGAATCTTCCCAATGGCGAAGAAAACAAGCAAAACCAAGAAGACCAATGACCTGCAAGCTGAGACGGCTGTAACAGAACTCATCACGCCAGAGCTGGAAGCGGCGCCCACACCCCAAATTGAAGCGGCAGTTGAAGCCGCGCCCCAGGCGGAAGCGGCAGCCACGGCGGAAGCGCCAGAAGCGAAAAAAGAACCCAAGGTGAAGAAGGCCAAGCCCAAGCCCAAGGCGAAAGCCAAGGCCAAGGCCGAGCCGGCGGCCGAAGTCGTTCCGGAGGCCGAAGCCGTTTCTGAGCCAGAAGCCGAAGAGAGCGCCGAGGAGCCTTCCGAGGCCGCAGACGAGGCCGAAGACAACTCCGAGAGCGCTGACGATGCCGAGGCCGAATTCGAGGCCAAGCCGCGTCCGCCGGCCAAGCTGGAGCGGTTGCAGAAGATTCTGGCTCAGGCCGGGATCGCCAGCCGCCGCCACGCCGAGGAGATGATCGAGCAGGGGCGCGTGCAGGTCAACGGCAAAATCGTCACCGTGCTGGGCACCAAGGCTGACGCCGGCCGCGACCACATCCGCGTGGATGGCAAGCTGCTGCAGGGCAACGAGCGGCTGCGCTACTTCGTTCTGAACAAGCCCAAGGGCTTTGTGACCACGGTCAAGGACCCCGAGGGCCGGCCCACGGTGATGCAATTCTTCGAGAAGATGAAGGAGCGCCTTTACCCCGTCGGCCGCCTCGATTACCAGAGCGAAGGACTGCTGCTGGTGACCAACGACGGCGAGCTGGCCAACAAGCTCACCAAGGCCGGTTCGGGCGTGGAAAAAACTTATCTGGTGAAGGTTGCCGGTCAGCCGACCGAAGACGAACTCAGCATTCTGCGCGGCGGCGTCATGATCGAGCGCGGCAAGCCTGGCTCGCCCCAGGTGCGCACCTCTCCGGCGCGCATACGGCAGGTGCGCCAGGGCGACAATCCCTGGTACGAAGTAGTTCTCATCGAGGGCCGCAACCGCGAACTGCGCAAGATGTTCGAGAGTGTCGGCCACTTTGTTGAAAAGATTCGCCGCGTCGGCTACGGTCCGCTGGTTCTGGACCAGGAGCCGGGCAACCTGCGCGAGCTGCAGGCGGATGAGCTGGAACTGCTGCGCAAGGCCGCCGAAGGCAAGCTGCGCACACCCAAGTCCAAGGAGCTGCGCCGCCGCAACGCCGCCGATGCTGCGCAGTTGCCGACAGTGATGCCCAAGCCCAGCCGTCCGCGCCCGGCCAAGCCGTTTGCGAGCAAGCCATTTGGAGAGGCTGCCGAGCGGAGCGCAGGCCACGGTCCGGCACGTTCCGAGGAACGCCCCCGCCGCACGACAGGCGCAGGCACCTCCCGCTTTGGCTCCGCACGCCCCGCCAGCCGCGAATTCGACCGCTCGGATGCACGTCCCGCGTCCCGCTCCACACGGCCGCCATCGCGTTTTGCCCCGGCTCCAAGCGGCGAAGGTCGGCCCTTCAGCCCCAAACCCGCGTGGAAGAAACCTGAACGGCCGGCTTTCAACCGTCCGGCTGGGCGCTTTACCCCAGGCGCCGCAGGCGAAAGCCGGCCCGGCGAATTCCGTCCTCGCGCTGAATCATCGAGGCCGGGTTCCGAAAGAATGGGCAGAACGGGTTCAGCCCGCCCCTTCAACGCGAAACCCGCCTGGAACAAGCCGGATCGGCCGACGTACAACCGTCCGCCCTCGCCGCGCAGCGAAGCGCCTGATTCCGATGAGGATTTCGGTCCAGTGCGGCCGCCAAATCTGCACATTGAGGAGATTTCTCAGTGGGATCGCCCCACTTCCAGCCGGCCCAGCGCTCCTCGCTCCTACTCTGACCGGCCCAGGCCCAGCCGTCCCGGCTTTGATCGCCCAGCTTCTTCCGGCCGATCCAGCGAAGGCGCTCCCTTCCGCGGCAAGGGCGGCTTGGCGCGTCCCTTCACCACCAGCAGCGGCAAGCCCCGCCCAGGCGGCGCGCGGCTCAGCAGCAAGCCCGGCGCTCCAGCGGGCAGGTCTTCCACGAGATGGAAGCCAGGCAAGCCCGGCGGCCGGTCTTATGGACCGGGTGCAGGCGTGCGTTCAGGCTCCGGTTCCATCGAAGCGCGCACGGGTTCCGGCTATCGCCCGGCTCCGGGCGGAAGGGGTTCCTATGCTCCCCGGCAGGCCACAGGCTCAGGCCCGTCTGGTTCGGCGCGGCCCTACACGCCGCGCACCGAGGGCGCATCCGACTACCGCCCGACAAAGGCGAGGCCGTATTCCCCCTCGACTCCGCGCGCCGAGAGAAAAGCCGGTTCTGACTGGAAGCCCAAGACCGGGGCTGGCGGTTTCGGCAAGTCTTATGGCGGTTCGAATTCCAAGCCCAGGCCGGGAGGCTTTTCAAAGTCCGGCTTCAAGGGCAAGTCAGCCGGCTTTGGCGGAAAAAGAACGGGCTCTCGTCCCGGCGGAAAGAAGCGCGGCTAAGGCGGTTGTCTTATTGGCGTGGCATGTAGCGTGGACCGGGAGGTCCACGCTACAGCAGGCCGGGAGGCCAGCGCTAGGTATTCGTGCCACATCAGCGGTATCGACGGAAATAGAGATCCATACAACAGCCGGCCCGGGAGGCCGGCGCTAGCTGTTTTCGGATAGGCTCTTACGCCAGCTTGGCGTCGAGAATAATCTCCGTGTTGTTGGCGAAAAGCTTCGAGATGGGGCAGCCTTCCTTGGCTTCCTGGGCGGCCTTATTGAAGACTTCCTCGGAGGCGCCGGGAACCTTGGCCGTGGTGGTCAGCAGGATCCGCGTGATGGCGAAGCCCTCCCCGACCTTGCCCAGCGAAACAGCCGCGTGGGTGCTGATCTTCTCAGGCGTCAGGCCAGCCGCGCCCAACTGCGCGCCCAGAGCCATCGAGAAGCAACTGGCGTGAGCCGCCGCAATCAACTCCTCGGGCGTGGTTCCCGCCGCGGCGCCTTCAAAGCGCGTTGCGAAAGAGTAGTTCGCGTTGCTCAAAACGCCCGTCGCCATCGAGATCGTTCCTTTGCCTTCCTTCAGTGAACCTGTCCAAACCGCGCATGCCTTGCTTGCCATTGTTCCTCCTTGAAATTTTGGGGCTCGTGAACGCCACCGGGGAAATTCCCTGCGCCGCGGCAAAACCTTACCCATCCAATAGATGCGTCAAAAACTGCGCGGGTGCAAGCAAAAACGCCTTTCTCGCTCCTTCAGCGCACTTTTTCCTCAGCCGTCGGGCCAACGGCCGCGGGCAGCAGACCGGCGCGGGCAAGCACCTTGCGGGCCAGCCCGGTCAGGGCCATTCCGGCCGCCTTGTCGAGCGGAACCCAGCGCCGCAATCCGCCAGGAACGGTCAGCGCCTCGACATCGTCTTCAGAAACCGTGCGGATGCGCACCTGGTAGTTCACTTGCATGATGGCGTGGCGCACCGTCATGCAGAGTTCCTTTTTGGGGAAGGCAGTTTCCTTGAGCGCGGGCAGTTCCCAGAGCCCCGGCATTACCGTCAGCGAAGCTGGCCGCTGCTCCAGCAGCACCTCGCGGCGCGCCGGGCCGCTGCGCAAGGTGAGCGCATAAGCCACTTCGCGGCTCAGCATTGGCGGCCGTGGCGCGGTCTTGTGCTCCCCCTGGGTTTCGCAGTCGGCAGCCAGCGGGCAGATGAGGCACTGCGGATTGCGCGGCAGACAGACAGTCGCGCCAAGATCCATCAGCGCCTGGTTGAAGTCCCCCGGCCGCCGAGGAGAAACCAGCGTGGCTGCCAGCTCCTCGATCCTGCGCCGGGCCGGAGCGCCTGCATCCCAGCCGTTCATCCGGCACAAGACCCGCTCCACATTGCCATCCACCACGGCCACCCGCTCGCCGTGGGCGATGCTGGCCACGGCTGCCGCCGTGTACGCCCCGATGCCCGGCAGCAGGCGCAGTTCCGCCGCCGTTCGCGGCAATGCGCCCTGGTGCTGGCTGGCCACATACTGCGCGGCCTTCAGCAGCATTCGCGCGCGGCGATAGTAGCCGAGGCCGCTCCACAAGGCCAGCACCTCTTCTTCAGTTGCCAGTGCCAGCGAAGGCAGCGTGGGAAAGCGCGCCATGAAGGCCTGGTAGCGCTCCACCACCACGGCCACGCGGGTCTGCTGCAGCATGACTTCAGAAAGCCAGATGGCGTAGGGATCGCGGCTGCGCCGCCAGGGCAAGTCGCGCTGGCTTTGGCCGTACCACTTCAGCAACCGCCTCCGCACCCTGGCGATTTTCCCGGCTTCCCACTCCTGCTGGCCCATGCGCCCAGCTTAGCAGGCGGCGGGGGCGGATTCCCGCTCCGGGGGTGGCCTCTGTTTTTCCCACGCTGCGGCGGAATGCTATAGGCTCGTAACAGGCATATGGATATGGAAACTACTTGCAACCGCTGCCATCAAGCCCTTCAACACGAGGACTGCTACTGCCCCAACTGCGGGCTGCCGCAACTGCTGTATGCGGCCGAGGGCGCAGCCGGGGAAACCACGCCGGAAGTGTGGGAGAGGGCCGTGCGGGACGCAGGCTCGATCGACTGGAAACCGGCGTTGCGCGCGGCTCTGCTGATGGCGATTCCCGCGGGCCTGCTGTCGAGCGACGCCTCGCCAGCAGGGAAGTTCGGACTTTTATGGATGGCCACGGCCGCGGCCTGGGCCGTGGTGATTTACATGCGCAACCAGAAGCCGGCGTGGATTACGCTGGGAGCCGGCGCGCGCATCGGCCTGGTCACCGGCCTGCTGGGCAGTTGGCTGGCCTTTGGTGTCAGCGGCAGCGCTTTGTGTGTAGAGCGCTTCCTCTTCCATCAGGGCGGCCAGATTGACGCGGAATATACCAGCGTTTTCATCAGCAAGCTCCAACAGACAGCTCAGCAGACGGTGGCGGGGATGGGGCCGGCAGACGCTGCACAGGCACAGGCTGTTTACGCCGGAATCCTGTCCTGGATGATGTCGCCGGAAGGCCATGCGGCAATGTGGGCTGGAACATTTGCATTCAGCTCGTTGTTTCTGCTGCTCTTTGCGGTTTGCGGAGGCGCATTGGGGGCGCGGATACAGGCCCGCAGACGCCGCCCGGAGGTCTAGAAGCATTTTCAGCCGGCAGACTCTCCCGCGCACTTGCGTTTTAGGGATGCCAGCCGAAGGTGCCGCGTTTCTTTCCACTTTTCGACAACTTGCCCACAGGCCCAAACCCTTCTATCATCCTGCGAGAGACAGGCCGAGAGAATACACATGAGCGATGAACCTAGCAAAACCCTGCTGCGCACCAAGAGCAGGCTGATGTCCGCGTCGGAGATCGAGCGCACGCTGGTGCGCCTGGCCCACGAGATTGTTGAAAAGAGCAACGGCAGCGAAGACCTGGCGTTGGTCGGCATCAAGCGCCGCGGAATCCTGCTGGCCGAGCGGCTGGGCAAGCTGATCTCCGCCATCGAGAAGCGTACCGTGGATACCGGCGTGCTCGACATCAAGTTCTACCGCGACGACCTCACTTCCGCGGAGGGGCGTCCCGTGGTCATCCCCGGCGCCATCGGCTTTGACATCAACGGCCGCGACATTGTGCTCTGCGACGACGTGCTCTACACCGGTCGCACCATCCGCGCCGCCATGGATGCCCTTTTCGCGCACGGCCGCCCGCGCCGCGTGCAACTGGCCGTGCTGATCGACCGCGGCCAGCGCGAGCTGCCCATCGAGGCCACCTACGTGGGCAGGCGCGTGCCCACCAGCAGCCGCGAAATCGTTGAAGTCAAGTTTCAGGAAATCGACAACGACGAGCAGGTTCTGCTTTCCGAGCGAGCCGAATACGACTAAGTGGAATTGATGGCTTTCGGCCTCCGGCTTTTCGCTCGAGGCGGGAAGCAGAGGCCGAAACAGCATGAGCCTGACCGCAGCCCCAACCCGACGATTGTTTACCACTCCGCCCGTTGCAGCCTCGCCGTTCCCATACAACAACGGCTCGCTGCTCTCAGCCCAGCACCTGACGCTGGAAGCGCTGAGCCATCTGCTGGCCCGCGCCACCGCGCTTGAGAATCAGGAGCCGCTGGAGCGCGCCCGCACGCTGGCCAAGCGCCGCGTGGCGCTGCTCTTTTACGAGTCCTCGACCCGCACGCGCACCAGCTTCGAGCTGGCCGCCAAGAGCCTGGGCGCAGACACCGCGCTGGTTTCGAGCCTTTCGTCGAGCATTGAAAAGGGCGAGTCGTTGAAAGACACTGGCCTGACGCTGCGCGCGCTGGGAGCCGAAACCATCATTCTGCGCCACAACTCCAGCGGCGCGCCCTGGCTGCTGGAAGAGGCAACCCGCCTGCCTGTGCTGAACGCGGGCGACGGGATGCACGAACACCCAACGCAGGCGCTGCTGGACCTGCGCACCATGCTGGCTCATCTGCGGCCTGGAGTGGAGGCCGTCAACGCCGAAACCCTTGCGGGCGTCACTGTCAGCATCACTGGCGACATTTTGCACAGCCGCGTGGCCCGCTCCAACATGCTGCTGCTGCCCCGATTGGGCGCGCGCGTGATTCTCTGCGGGCCGCCTGCACTGCTGCCGGAAATGGCCGCGGAGGCTGGTCCCGGAATCGAGATTGAACGCGACTTTGAGGCAACGCTTGCCCAGTCGCAGGTGGTGATGATGCTGCGCATTCAGGCCGAGCGGCTGGCCGGATTGCAGCTCGATCTGGAAGAGTACAAGGCGGGCTATCAGCTCACCGGCTCGCGGCTGGCCGCGCTTGCGCCCAAGGCCGTGGTGCTGCATCCCGGCCCCATCATTCGTGGCCTGGAGATTACCGCAGGCGTCGCCGACGGCCCCCAGTCGGCCATTCTGGAACAGGTCACGAACGGCGTCGCGATTCGCATGGCGGTGGTGGAGCGGGCGCTGACGGCGAAGGCTTCGTCTGCATCGGAGGCATGAGAAAGATGAAGATGACGTCCTCCGCCAAACTTCGCATCCCGATCCTTATGGCTCTGTTGGTCGGTGAAATTATCGGTCTGCTCCATTTCTACGGGCTAAAGAACTTTGTAGAGTTTGTTTTTCTATCTTTATCGGGCATATTTCTCGCATGTAGCCTTCTTTCGACAAATTGGGCTTGGGCCAAGAAGCGCAAGTTTCGTTATATCGGAATCGCGATACCAATGATTTTCCCACTTGTAGCGCTTAGATATTGGAATGCAGGGGATCAAATCAGCAGTGTATTGTTGGTTTCATTACAGGTTGTAATAGAGATAAACAAATGGATTCTTAGTACGACTATCAGCAAGACTACTCCAAAAGATCGAGAGCTGCGAGAGGTCGTTCGCAGGGACCATACCCTTAAAGACCTATACGTATCGATCGAATGTTTTTCAGTACCTGTTCTTTTTTTAGCGTTCGTCGCGGTCAGGAGTTGGGTCTATCTGACTTCAATATTTTGGGCCGTTTTCGTAAGCGCTATCGCATTGTTCCATTTGTTTATGATTCCTTTTGTCATTTATCTATATTTTCTGGAATCAACGAAGCAGCGGCAACAGGAATGTTTCATCGAACCCAGTAACTAACCAAGGAGGCCGCGCATGACGGCTCTGGTAATTCGTGGCGGCCATCTGATCGACCCGGCAACCGGCGTCGACGGCCCCAAGGACATTTTGCTCAAGGACGGCCACGTGGCCGAAATCGCCGGCCCCGGCAAGCTGAAGGCAACCAATGGCGCCGAGGTTCTGGACGCGACCGGCCTCACTGTTGCTCCCGGCCTCATCGACATGCACGTTCACCTGCGCGAGCCCGGCCAGGGCTACAAGGAAACCATCGCCAGCGGCACGGCGGCGGCGGCGGCGGGGGGCTTCACCTCTGTTGCGGCCATGCCGAATACCACGCCGGTAAACGACTCGCCGGAAATTACACGCTGGATGCTGGCGCCGGAGCGCGGCGCGGCCATTCGCGTTTTTCCCGTTGCCGCCGCCACGCGCGGCTCCAAAGGTGAAACGATCAACGACTACGCGGCGCTGAAGGCCGCGGGGGCCGTGGCCATCAGTGACGATGGCCAGCCCATTCTGAAAGACAATGTGATGCGCGAGGCTCTGGCCGCGGCGGCGCGCGTGGGCCTGACCGTCATCCAGCACGCCGAGGACACGCGCCAGACCCGCACCCCCAACTGGAGCGCCAGCATGAATGCCGGGCCGGTGGCCTTCAAACTCGGCCTGCGCGGGATGAGCGATGAGGCTGAATCGGCCATCGTCGAGCGCGACATCCGCCTGATCGGCGAGCTGCGCGAAAGCCGCGCCCACCTGCACGTGGCTCATATCTCCACCGCCGCCGCGCTGAACGCCGTGCGCCAGGCGCGCCGCAACGGCCTGCGCGTCACCTGCGAGGTCGCGCCGCATCATTTCCTGCTCACCGACGAGCACGTCGGCCTCTACAATACCAACGCCAAGATGTGCCCGCCTCTGCGCTCGGCCGCCGACCGCGACGCCATGATCGAGGCCATTCTCGACGGCGTGGTGGACGCCATCGCCACCGACCACGCGCCCCACGCCGTGCATGAAAAGGAAGTCGAGTTCGAACGCGCGCCCAACGGCATCATCGGCCTGGAAACCGCGCTGGGCCTTTCGCTGCGCTGGCTGCATACGGAGTGGAAGCTGCCGCTGGGCCGCGTCCTGAGCCTGCTGAGCGCGCAGCCGGCGGCTCTCTTAGGCATGAAGGGCCGCGGCACGCTGGCCGTGGGCAGCTTTGCCGACGTGGTCGTCTTCGACCCCAAGGCCGAGTGGACTTACAACGCCCACAAAGGCAAGTCGAAGTCCAGAAACACGCCCTTCGACGGCTGGACGATGCAGGGCAAGGTCCGCTGGACGATCTCTGAAGGCCGCATCGCGTTCGACGCGGAGAGCGCGTAAAAGATCAACCGGCCGATCGCGCGTGAAGACCGAAAAGTGGCCGCTCTTTCGGCGGAGATCCTGGACGAAGTGATGGGCGGGTGGCACCGATCAAGATGACTTTTCTACACCACACAGAGGGTGCCCCCGGTCCCTCGCGGTTGGGGACCGGGGGAGAGATGGACGCATCAGCCAGAAGAAGATAACTCTTCGAAAACACCACATTCCTCCCGACGAGCCGCCCCACACCCGTTTCCGCCTGGCTGCCACGGCCTCCGCCAAACGCTCCCAAATAGAACCAAAATGCGCTAAAAAGCGCGCAACAACGAACAATTAACGCCGTTTATCACACTTTTGGTCCGCTTCCAGCCGGACGATGCGCCGTTTTTTCTCTCTCCGCAGCGCGAGATTCCAGACCTTTCGCGTTTGACACCTTCGTTTGCCGACCTGAACACCGGCGTTATTCCGTCTTTTTGTCTGCGTGCAGGACGACCCAGGGCGGCAAGCTGGAGCCGCCGCGCGAACCCGGCCGATGGAAGCGCCGGCTGCTCCCAGCCCGTGGTCAGCCCCATCGCCCCCGGTGCTAAAGTTGACTTATTCCCATTGTTTCCGGGGTCTGTCTTCTTGCTGGCTCTTCGTCCACTGCTCGTCGTCCTTCTCGCGCTTCCCATTGCTGCCCAGGCCGCCTCGCGCGTCCAGCCCGTTCCCGTTCCGCAGGAGATGCGCTCCTCGGCTTTCACCGTCAAGGTGAACGGCCAGCCCGTGGACGTGGCTCACGCCGCCGCCAGCTACGAGTTCGTCAGCTTCGACATCACCGGCCCGGTTACCGTGGAGATCACCGCCGCCGAGCCGGGCTTCTGGGATCGGGGCGTCGACATTCAGCCCTGGCGGCTGGGTTTGCGGCCCGAGCGGCAGGGCCAGACCATCCGCTTTCGCCTTGCCGGACCGGCCAAGCTCTCCATCTCCCGCCCCGGCGACTTCCTCAATCACGCCAGAATGCTCTTTCTCTTTGCCGGAGCGCCGCCGCCCGCGCCCCCCGAAGGCCCCAATGTGCACGTCTTCATGGCTGGCGTTCACCGCGGAAGCCTCAATCCCAAAAGCGGCGATACCCTTTATCTGGCGCCCGGCTCCTACTTCTACGGCAGCCTCAACCTGTGGAAGGTGGAGAACGTAAAGATCCTCGGCCGCGGGACCATCGTCTACGAAGGCGCCCAGGACCCCAACGCCGACGAAGGCTGGCGCCAGTTGCCAGACTGGCACTGCATCGGCGCGCTGGAAGCCCACAACGTCGAAATCGACGGGCTCACCTGCATCGTTCGCGCGCGCACCTGGTCCATCCAAATGAAGGACTCCACCGGGTTCACATATGACGATCTGCGCCTCATCGGCGGCAACAACGCCAATGCCAACCAGGACGGCATGGACTGGCTGGGCGGCGGCGACACCGTCGTGCGCAACTCCTTCCTCAGAGCCTCCGACGACGTTTTTGCCATGCAGGGCGCCTGGGACGGCTACACCGATGCGGATATGGTGCGTCCCGGCAAGGATGTGCAGAACATTCTTATCGAGCACAGCGTTCTGTCCACGAGCATTTCGAACATTGTGCGCGCCGGCTGGCCGAAAAAGGTCTACAACTCGCGCAACTTCACCCTGCGCGACTCCGACATCCTCCACGGCGGCATCGGCGCCTGCGGCCAGACCTTCGGCCTCATCGGCTTCTGGGGCGCGCAGGGCGCCAGGGGTGACCACACCAACTTCATCTTTGAGAATCTCTTCCTCGACAACTGGTACTCGCTGGCGCAGATCGAGCAGAAAAGCCCTGGCGTGCATGGCGTCGCCTTCCGCAACATCTGGGCGCTGGACCAGCCGCCGCTGGCCGACTCCACGCTTACTGGCTCCGTATGGGGCGTGACCTTTGACAACGTGAAGTATGGCCAGAGCCGCGCATTTGAAAATGCGGATTTGCCGTTGGAGGTTTCAGCGGGCGCTGCTCAGCCCCATTTTGCCGAAGTGCATGGCCCGGTGGCAGCCTTCACCGTTTACCCGCCAGCCTTTGGCCCCGCCCAGCAGGTCACCTTCGCCGCGCAACCCTCGCCTGGGGCGACTTATACATGGCTCTTTGGCGACGGAACCGAGGCCCGCGGCCGCCTTGTGCACCACCGCTTCCCAGACGCCGAGGGAACGCAGTTGGACGGCTCCGGGCGTTTCCGGGTCCTGCTTCACGTGGTGGATCGCAAGGGGCATGAGGATTGGGCCGCGCAGGGCGTGGTAGCTGTTGCTCACTGGCACGAATCGGCCAGTTTTGTCGGCTCAACCACTCCCGGCCTTGCCTGGCAGGTCTACCCCGGAACCTGGACCGAACTGCCCAACCTGGCCGCCGAGCGCCCGTCCTCCGCCGGCGAAGGACCAAACCTCCGTGCAGATGCTAAAGGCTTTACTAGATACGTTTCCGTTTGGGACGGCTTCATCGATATCCCTGCTGATGGCGGCTACACCTTCCACCTCCTCGCTCGCGATGGTTCTCGGCTGGTGATTGACGGCGTGGAAGTGGCCAGAACCGGCCCGCCTTTTGCCCAGGTCTGCGGCGCGCCGGGCAACGCTGTGCGCTATGATCGCGGCTCGCTCGGCTTGCGCGCCGGGAAACACAAATTCCATTTTGAAGACCTGCGCTCGGCCAGCCCCGGCTTTTCCCGCCTGCTTTGGGAAGGCCCGGCGCTTCCGCTTACAGACGTTCCCCAGGCCGCGTTCAGCCATCTGCGGGTGGACGCGATTACGAGGTAGCGGGGGACAGGGGCTAGGGATCAGTTGGTCAGAGAGCTGGGAAGCGCGAAAACTGGCGAGCCGGAATGAGTGGATCGGCGGCGGCGGGTGAAGGCGAATCTGTCGCGTTGCAAGGCGATGGCGCAGGCCGCCTTGCAGGCATAGATAAAAAATGATTTTGCCGCGTTCCAGTGCGATACATTTCGGGTCGATTGCCTCTTCCGCAAAAAGGCCGCGCCGCAGATCGATAAATGAACAGCGAAACTCCTCCTGAAAGCGGTCCAAAAATGCGAAATTGGGCTCTTAACTTGACGATCTCGCCGCATATTTGGCGCAAAATGGCAGGTTCTAGGGACGAGGAATGAGGGAACAGGGGGCAGGGAACAGAGAAAAGAAGACTGAATCTGCATCCAGCGGTTTTCCTTTAACGGGCCGGGCAATCACAATCTTATGGCTGACCACTGACAACTGACTACTGATCTCTATTCCCTATTTCCTGTCCTATCGCTACTTCGGCAACTGGCTCGTATCCCAGCCGCCACCAAGAGCCCGCACTAACCCCACGCTGGCGACAAACTGCCGCGTCTGAAGGTCGATGGCGGTGCGCTGGTTTTGAAGCAGCGTGGTCTCCGCGGTCAGCACTTCGAGATAGCCCGTGACGCCCCCCTTGTAGCGCTGGTTCGACAGATTGAACGAGTGCTGGGCGGAGTCGACGGCGCGCTGCTCGACAGCCGATTCCTGTTCCAGAATTCTCAAACCGGAAAGCTGGTCTTCCACCTCGTTGAAGGCTGCGAGAACAGAAGCTTTGTAGGCTGCGGATTGAGCCTCGTAGTTGTGGCGGGCCGCCTCGGTGAGCGCGTGGCGCTGCCCGGCGTCGAAGAGCAGTTCCGCTGCCTGCGCGCCCAGGCTCCAGATCGAACTCGGGCCTTGAATCCACGTTCCGGCATGAGTGCTTTCAAAGCCACCCGTTCCGCCCAGATTGATGCTTGGATAAAAAGCGCTGGTGGCAATGCCAATTTGGGCATTGGCGGCTTGGGAGCGGCGCTCGGCGGCGGCAATGTCGGGACGGCGCTCCAGCAGTTGCGAGGGCACGCCGACGGGAACCTTGGGCAGAGCGAGGTCGAGCGGCGAAGGCGGAATGCTGAAGTTGGAAAGTTTCTGATTTGCGATGGTGCCGATGGCGTGCTCGTACTGGGCGCGCGCCACGCCCACATCCGCCCGTTGCGCGCGCACAGTTTCAAGCTGGGTGCGTGCCTGGGCCACATCGACTTCGGTGGCGACGCCGCCTGCGAGACGGCGCTGGGTCAGGTCGAGTTGCCGCTCGAGGTCGGCGACCGTGGCATCGAGCAGCTTGATTTCCGCGTCCAGGCCGCGCAGTTGGAAGTAGTCGGCGGCCATCTCGGCATGAAGGCTCAGGTCCACAGTAGCTACGTCAGCGGCGCTGGCCTGGGCATTGGAGCGGGCAGCTTCCACGGTGCGGCGGATGCGGCCCCAGAAGTCCGGCTCCCAACTGGCTTGGCCTGCGAATGCGAAGTCGCTGTAAGTGGCGGATTTCGCGGGCGAATAGGAGGGGCCATTTTGCGAGATCTTATCGCGCGCGGCGGAGAGTCCGGCGGAAAACGTGGGAAAGAGTGTGGAGCGGGCTGCGCTGACCTGGTCGCGTGCGGCGAGATACCTTTCCATCGCCTCGCGCAGGTTCTGGTTATCGGTGGCGATGTGCTCTTCCAGTTGGTTGAGCTGCGGGTCCTGGTAGATTTCCCACCACTTGCCGCGCAACATGCCGTCGGATGGCGAGGCTGGCTGCCAACTGCCTCCAGTGGGAGCGGGAGGAGGCGTGACTACCGCGGTTGCACCGGATTCCTTGTAAGAGGGCGGAGCTTCGTAGCCGGGACGGTTGTAGTTGGGGCCGACGGGCTTGCAGCCGGTGAGAAAGATCAGGCCGATGAGACAGGAAAAAACATGGATGGTTGAGAGTTGTGGTTTCCCACCCTTGCCGCAAAAACAAAAACGCGGCAAGGATGGGGCACCCAACTTTGTAAGAGCGAGATAAGCGCCCGAAAAACGGATTCCGGTCGAGAGTCGTGGTTTCCCACCCTTGCGCCAGAAAAAAGGCGCAAGGATGGGGCACGGAGCATTTGTGCGAGGGTCCGGGAGGGATTCTGCAGGTGCTAAAGCCCGGGCTTCATTCTGCTGCGTTTGCGGCACGACTAAAGTCGTGCCCTGACACGGTTGTAAGTTGCCCTCAACCTGACGCGGCTGGAAGCTGGCATCGAGTTCATCCGCTAGTAGGGGCGCAAACATGGTCACTTGCCTCCCGCGCCGGTTTGGCTGCCGGGGCTTATCACTTGCACCTTTTCGCCGTCGATGAGGGAGTCGGGCGGATCCTGAATCACCTGGTCGCTTAGCCCGATCCCGGTAACGATCTGCACGTTGGCGCCATCGTCCTCGCCGATGACCACCGGAATCAGGTGGGCGACGTTATCGCCGGTCACTGTGCCCACGCGGAGCCCTTCCTTGCGGAAGATGAGCGTTGAGGCGGGCACGATGAAGGTGGGGCCGGCCGCAGGCATCTTGAAGTGCACCTGGGCCATGGAGCCGGGCAGCAGCTCGCCGGCGCGGTTGTCGACGTCGATCTCCACGAGCAGCGTGCGGCTGGCAGGGTCGATGGCGTCGGCGGTGCGCACGAGCGTGCCCTGGTAGGTTTTGCCCGCGTGCTCGGCAAAGGTCAGGTCGATCTTCGAGCCATGCTTCACGCTTTGCGAGTAGATTTGCGGCAGATTGGCGTAAACGCGCAGGGTCTGAATCGCCTGCAGGTGGAAGAGCTCCTTGCCCGCGCCGGGGTCGATCAACTGGCCGGTATCGACGGTGCGGGCGGTGATCACGCCGTCGAAGGGCGCGTATACCTTCTCGAAGGATTGCAGTTGGCGCAGCCGCTCGACATTGGCCTGCGCGGAGCGGACCGCCGCCGCAGTGGCTGTGGCCTGATTCACGAACGTATCTGTGTCCTGATGGGAGACGGCGTCGCTCTTGACCAGCCCGGTGTAGCGTTCGGCCTGGATGCGCGCGTTGTTGGCGTTGGCCTGGGCGGTATTCAGTTCGGCCTGGGCCTGAGCCAGTTGCTGGTCCAGCTCAGGGGTGGCGATCTCGGCCAGCAGCGCGCCCTTTCTCACTTTGGAGCCGATGTCGAAGTACCAGCGAGTCAAATATCCGGAAGTGCGCGCGTAGATGGGCGAATCCGTCTGCGCGGTCACGTTGCCGGGCAGCACGAAGCTCGTTACGGGCGCGCCCAGTTTGGGCGCGGCAACGGTCACCGTGGGAGCGGCCAACTGGCGCGTGGCGTCGGCCAGCACCCGGTCGGCATGAACGCGGTGCAGAATGCCGAAGCCCGCCAGCGCGACGGCTATGACCACTGTCAGAACCACGCCCCAGAGGGCCTTGCGCGGCGAGATGGGCTCCTGCCCCGGCGCGTTCTCGTGATGTTGCGCTGACTGCGTGTTCGAGTTGGGTTTGTTCGTCATAAGAATTTACTCCGGTGTCGCATCCGACTCGTCGAATGTATCGGCCAGTTGAATGTTGTGGGCCGTCTGGCGGCGGCCTTCGAGCCATCCGTGAACGACGGAGAAAAACGCAGGTACAAAGAAGAGCGTGGCTACGGTGGCCAGCAACAGGCCGCCGATGACGGCGCGGCCCAGAGGAGCGTTCTGCTCGCCGCCTTCGCCCAGGCCCATCGCCATGGGCATCATGCCTATGATCATGGCCAGGGCGGTCATCAGCACCGGGCGAAGGCGCACGAAGCCGGAGTTCAGCGCGGCGCGGCGCGCATCGCCCGCCTGAGTCTCCAACTGCTCGCGGGCAAAGCTCACCACCAGAATGGAGTTGGCCGTGGCCACGCCCATGCACATGATGGCGCCTGTGAGTGCCGGCACGCTGAGCCGCGTGTTGGTGAGGAAGAGGAACCAGACGATTCCTGCCAGGGCTGCGGGCAGCGCTGAAATGATCAGGAAGGGATCGAGCCAGGACTGGAAGTTGACGACGATGAGCAGGTAGACCAGCAGAACGGAAAACGCCAGGCCGATCAGCAGGCCGGTGTATGAAGCTTTCATCGTCTCGCTCTGGCCGCGCAGGGTGAAGTGCGAACCACGGGGCAGCTGGTTCTGGTGCGCGTCGACGATCTTCTCAATGCCGCGGGTTACGGTGCCCAGATCGGTTCCATCCACGTTGGAGTAGATGTCGATGACCGGTTGCACGTCGTAGTGGCTGACAGTTCCCAGTTCGGCGCCGGGGGTGATCTCCGCCAGATTGCCGAGAACCTGTACCGGTCGCGCAGCGCCCGGCACGCCGGTGGTGGCCGCGCCATCAATCATCTGCGCAGCCGAAGAGCCCGTAATGGGCAAACTCTCAAGCGCTGCCAGCGAGTCGATTTTGTACTGAGGAGATTGGATGGCGATGTTGTAGCTGACGCCGTTCCTGGGATCCAGATAGAAGTTCGGAGCGGTTTGAAAGCTGCCGCTCAGCGCAACCAGCAGGCCGCTGGCGACGTCCTTCTCCGTCAAGCCGATCGACTGGGCGCGGGTGCGGTCCACGTTTACTGTCATCTTGGGGAGGTTGAAGGGCTGCTGGATGCGCGCGTCAGCTGCCCCGGGAACATAGCGGACTTCGTTCAAAATGCGCTCGGCCAGGGCACGGTTGCCTTCGAGGTTTGGGCCGACGATCTGGACGTCGACGGGCGCGGAAAGGCCAAAGTTGAGAATCTGCGTGACGATATCCACCGGCAGCACATAGAAGGTGACGCCGGGATACTGGCGGGCCAGCGTCGTGCGCAGGCGCTCCACATAGGCTGCCGTGGGATGGTGATCCTCGCTCAGCTGCACCTGGATGTCTGCATCGGCCGTTCCGACAGGGGCCGAGGTGGAGTAGGAGAGGTTCAAGCCCGAGGTAGGCAGGCCAATGTTATCGACGATGTTGACCACTTCTTTGGCCGGGATCTCCTCGCGGATGGTTGAATCGATGTGATCGCAGAGCTGGGCCGTCTCCTCGATGCGCGTGCCGGTGCGGGCGCGAACGTGAATCTTGAACTGGCCGGAGTCTACCGAGGGAAAGAAGTCCTGGCCCAGGAAGGGCGCCAGTCCCAGCGATCCGACGGCGAAGAGCAGAAAGAGAATCAGAAAGATCGGGGCGTGGTCCACGCAGAGGGTGAGCAACCGCATGTAGCCCCGGCGGAATCTCTCGAAGCCGGAGGTGAAGGCCATTTGAAAGCGGACCAGGGGATTGCGGCTCAGGCGCTTTCTTCCGGCTTCCGCGTCGTCATGCTCCTTGAGCAGGTACTTGGCCATGGTGGGCACCAGCGTGCGGGAAAGCCCGTAACTGGCCAGCATGGCGAAAACCACCGCCTCCGCCATGGGAACGAACAGGTAGCGCGCCACGCCGCTCAGGAAGAACATGGGCACGAAGACAATGCAGATCGAAAGCGTCGAGACCAGGGCGGGAATGGCAATCTGCGCCGAGCCATCGAGGATGGATTGCTCCAACTCCGCGCCCTCTTCGAGGTAGCGATTGATGTTTTCGATGGCTACCGTCGCATCATCCACCAGAATGCCCACGGCCAGCGCCATACCGCCCAGGGTCATGATATTGATGGTCTCGTGCAGCATGGAGAGCACGCTGAGCGAACAGAGAATGGAGAGCGGAATGGAGACCGCGATGATGATCGTGGAGCGCCAACTGCCCAGGAAGATCAGGATCATGATGGCGGTGAGGCAGGCGGCGATGATGGCCTCGCGGACCACGCCGTTGATGGCGCCGCGAACGAAGATCGACTGGTCGGAAAGAGGATTGATCTGCAACTGCGGCGGCAACTGGCTCTTGACGAGCTTCAGTTTGGCCTGCACGCCGGCGATAATGTCCAGCGTCGAGGCTGAGCCGGTCTTCATGATGCTCATCAGGAGGGCGCGGCGGCCGTCTACGTGCACGATGTTGGTCTGCGGCGGATTGCCGTCTCGCACATGCGCTACGTCGCGGACATAAAAGACCGCTCCGTTCACCGCTTTGACGGGCAGATTGTTCAGCTCATTGACGATATCCGGCGTGGAATTGGTTTCGACGGCATACTCGAAGCGGTCGATCTTCATGGTGCCGGAAGGCGCAATCAGGCTTTGCGCATTGACTGCATTGACCACATCGGAGGGCGATAGACCCTTGGCTTGCAATGCCTGCAGGTCCAGGTCCACCTGGATCTGGCGTGGTTTGCCGCCATAAGGGAAAGGCGTCTGCGCGCCTTCGACAGTCGCCAACTGGACGCGAATGACATTCGATCCCAGGTCGTTCAGTTGCTGCTCATTCAGGCCTTGCCCCGAAAGTCCCAACTGCAGAACGGGCACACTGGAGGCGTTGTACTGCATGATGAAGGGCGGCGTGGTGCCGGGCGGCAGGCTGCGCACCTGTGACTGGCTGACGGCGGTTACCTGGGCCACGGCACTGGCGATGTTGACGCGCGGCTGGAAGAAAACCTTGATGACCGCGATGCCGTTGAGCGATTGAGACTCGATGTGCTCAATGTCGTTGACTGTCGTGGTCAGGCCGCGTTCGCTGGGGGTGACAATGCGGTTGGCCATCTCTTGCGCCGAGAGGCCGTTGTAGCCCCAGATCACCGTCACGACGGGGATGTCGATATTCGGAAAAATATCCGTGGGCATCGTCAGGATGCTGAAGACGCCGAGAATCAAAATCAGAAACGCGGCGACGACAAAGGTATAAGGCCGCCGCAGCGCAAGCCGGACAATCCACATAGATCTTGTACTCGCTCCTGAGCTGGGCTGTTCGGGGCCTTTATAGCTCGTGACTCGTCCGTTTTCGAACGACTATCCTGTGAGCCGATCCGGTTGTGGCCGGATCACAGGGGGCCCGGGGACGAACAGTGCTCCTGGCTCCGTTCCAACATCCGCTTGAAACTCTATGGTAGTCGAACTACTTCGGCATCAAAAGACGCACGTCTGGGCAAAAAAGTATCCATCTTGATGAATTAAACCCGCGGCGGACTGAAAAGTTGCGCATAAAAAGGCCGAACCCGACTTCAGGCCTCAAGCAAAATCCGGGCAGCGTTCCCGTTACAGCGCAGAGATGGCCACGGCCACCACGGCCGCTCCCACCGCCAGGCTGACGCGGTCGCGGATGGCGAAGACGACAGGATCGTCGTCCATTTCACCGCGTGAGCCCAGCAGCCACATCCGGTAGAGCCAGAAGAGCATCAGCGGGACGATGAGCCAGAGCCGGCCGGCGTGCTTATAGAGAACTGTCACATCAAAGCGCGAGATATAGAGGGAAAAGACCACGACGGCGGCCGTGGCGCAGGAGGTGCCGAAGGCGCGAATCTGCTCGATGTCGGCAACCAGGTAACCCCGGCCATAAGTGGCGGCGACACCGCGTTCGCGCATGGTTTCAAGCTCAGAGAATCGCTTGACCATGGCCAGAGAGAGAAACAGAAAGATGGATAAGCCGGCCAGCCAGTGGGAGATTTCGGTTCCGGTGGCCGCGCCGCCGGCCAGCAGACGCAACGTGTACAAACCGGAGAGGGTCAGCACGTCCACCAGGGCCAGCTTCTTGAGATAGAAGGAATAGGCCATTGTGGAGACGATATAGACCCCCAGCCACACGGCGAATTCATGGGGGAGACAGGGCAGGATCGCCAGCGAACCGGCGACGAGCAGGATCACCAGGGCAATGCCTCCAGAGACCGGCAGATCGCCTGCGGCGAAGGGCCGGAATCGCTTGCTCGGATGGCGGCGGTCGCTCTCAATGTCCAGCATGTCGTTGACCAGGTAGTTTGCCGAGGCCATGAAGCTGAAACAGAAGAAAGCGGCGATAGCGGCGCTGACCGCCGCCGGGTGAAGCTTGTGCGAGAGTACCAGCGGCAACAGCAGCAGAATGTTCTTGGCCCACTGATGAATGCGGATCGCCTTCAGGAGTATGCGGGGCAACGGCCTCCGGTCCAAAAACGCCCGGGCCACAGGAATCTTCCGCATCCGCAACGCCGCGCGCAGCCCGAGGGTGGGATTGGCCACCATTGCCTCGCGCGCGCCGGCCAGCAGCGGCAGGTCTGCCCGGGAGTTGCCGATGTAGTCGAACTCGCCGAAACGGGCCTTCAGGAGGGCCAGTTTCTTTCCTCTGGTCAGGTTGGTCACGCTGTTTGAGGCCAGCACGCCGGAAAAAATGCCCAGGTGCGCCGCCACCCGCTCTGCCAGCGGGCCGTCCGCGCCGCTTGCCAGGTAGAGCTGGCGGCCCTGGCGCCGCTCAGCCTGCAGGTAGCTGAGCACTTCGGAGTTGTAGGGAAAGCGTGCCACATCGAGCGGCGCGCGGCGCGCGACCTCAGCTTTCAGATGAGCGCGCCCCTTTGTCAGCCACAGCGGCAGTTGCCAGAAACGGAGAGGATTCCGGTGCAGAAACTGGCAAGCGGCATCGAAGAGCGAGTCGGACTTGATCAGCGTCCCGTCCAGATCGACGCACAGCGGCCGCGTTGGGCGGGCGGACTCGGCAATGGCAGGGGTTTCGGTCAAAAGGTCCTCGCGGGAATCCGGCTGCGGCAGCCAACTGCAGAGACGATGCGTTCTACGCTGTCTGTCGGAAACCGAAAAAACGAATCGCCTTGATTATATTGGACCGTCTCGTTGACCGTGTTTGCCGATTGCGCAGCTCGCTCACAATCAAAGATCTTGTATTCGGGAACAACGCAATTATCGCCGGCTACAATACCAAACCAGTGCGTTTCACTCTCCAACGCGTGGAACGAAACTTTGTTGAGACTTTCGTGTCCATAGTAATGTCAACATTAAAAGCGTTTGGGTGACTCTTTTTGCTCTGCAGATCTGTACCGATGCCCATTATCATGGACATTTACTCAACCGAGAACGACAGGAATCCAGAATATGTCTATTGAAGGCGCTCCTGAGTCCCAACTGGCGGCGAACGGCATACCGCAACAATCCCACCCCCACAAAGGTTCGTGGCTGCGCATCGTCTTCTACCTGGTGCTGGTTGCCGCTCTGGGCTTGATCGTGTGGAGAATCTACCAGAGCCAGAAGGCGGCCCAGAGCCAAGCCACCAGCCAGGCGGCGGCGCTGCTTGGCCGCCCGGTTCCGGTGCAGGTGGCGGCCACGGAGCAGAAGCACATGCCGGTTTTTCTGACGGCGCTGGGGACCGTGACTCCGTACATGAGCGTTACGGTCAAGGCGCGGGTCAGCGGAGAACTGGAGCCGGTCAAGTTCACCGAGGGCCAGCAGGTGAAGCAGGGCCAGGCAATCATGGTGATCGACCCCAGGCCCTACCAGGCCGCGCTGGATCAGGCCAGGGGCAATCTGGCCCACGATGAGGCGCTGCTGAAGGACGCACAGGCTCAGTTCAAGCGCTACAAGGCGCTCTATGACGCGGGCGTAACCTCCAAAGAGACGCTGGACGCCGATGAGGCCACGCAGGGCCAGTACCAGGGCGCCATAGCGGCAGACAGGGCCGCCATCGAGTCCGCGCAGTTGCAGCTCAGCTGGTGCACCATCCATTCGCCCATCAACGGCAAGATCGGCCTGCGCCTGGTAGACCCCGGCAACATTATCACCGCCAACACCACCAACCTGGTCGTTATCAACCAGTTCCAGCCAATCGCCGTGTACTTTACGCTGCCCGAAGACCAGCTTCCCCAGGTGTTGCACAAGCTGGCCGCGGAGAAGCGCCTGCCGGTGGATGCCTATGACCAGAACAATACGCAGAAGCTGGCTACCGGCTATCTGCTCACGGCTGATAACCAGATTGATACCACCACCGGAACCGGCAAGCTGAAGGCAGTCTTCGACAACAAGGATCAGGCGCTCTTTCCCAACCAGTTCGTCAATATCCATCTGGTGATGGAGGACCGGCCCAACGCGCTGGTGGTGCCCTCGGCGGCTATCCAGACTGGCAACCAGGGCTCTTATGTGTGGGTCGTCGATACCGACACCGCCAAGAAGACCTCGACTGCCAGAATGCAGCTTGTCAAAGTGGCCTTGGCCGAAGGGCAACAGACCATTCTGGACAGCGGCCTGCAGCCCGGCCAGAACGTAGTGGTGGACGGCGCGGACCGGCTGCGCGCCGGGCAGATTGTGACGATCAACGTGCCCCGGCAGCGCGGCGGGCAGGCTGCGGGTCAGGGTACCGTGGGTCAAAGTGGCAGCGCTCCATTCGCAGCGCCAGGCGCCGGCAAAGCTGACAGCAAACGCGAGAGGGAGAAGCAGTGAGTCTGAGTCCTTCCCGGCCATTTATTCTGCGCCCGGTAGCAACCTCGCTGCTGATGGCGGCCATTCTGCTGGCGGGCTTTGTAGGTTACGAGCAATTGCCCGTCTCCGCCCTGCCCGAGGTGGACTACCCGATTATCCAGGTGCTCACTTTCTATCCCGGCGGCGGGCCTGAGGTGATGGCCTCGTCAATCACGGCGCCCCTGGAGCGGCAGTTCGGCCAGATGCCCGGACTGAAGCAGATGACCTCGGTCAGCTCTGGCGGCGGCTCGGTCATCACTCTCGAATTCAACCTCGATGAGAACATCGATGTAGCCGAGCAGGAGGTACAGGCGGCCATCAACGCGGCCAACAGCTTTCTGCCCGCCGATCTGCCCAACCCGCCCATCTACAGCAAGGTGAACCCCGCCGACGCGCCCATCATGACGCTGGCGCTGACCTCCGACTCGTTGCCCCTGGACAAGATCGAGGACGCGGCCGACACCAACCTGGCGCAGAAGATCTCCCAGGTCACCGGCGTGGGCCTGGTTTCCATTGCAGGCGGACAAAAGCCCTCCGTGCGCATTCAGGCCAATCCAGCGCAACTGGCCGCTTACAACCTGAGCCTTGAAGACTTGCGCACCGCCCTGGCGGCGGCCAACGTGGACCAGGCCAAGGGAACGCTCAACGGCGCGCGCCAGTCCTACACCATCGGCGCCAACGATCAGTTGGTGGCCAGCAGCGATTACAAGCCGGTGATAGTGGCCTATCGCAACGGGGCCGCAGTGCGCGCCTCTGACGTGGCAACCATCGTCGATGCCGCGGAAAATAGCCAGCAGGCGGCCTGGATGGATCGCCAGCCGGCGGTCATCGTCAACATTCAGCGTCAGCCGGGTGCCAACATCATTCAGGTAGTCGACCGCATTCACAAGCTGCTGCCGCAGTTGCAGACGAGCCTGCCGGCCAGCGTGCAGGTGAAGGTGCTGACCGACCGTACCACCACCATCCGCGCCTCGGTCAAGGACGTGGAATTCGAGTTGATGCTCACCGTTGCCCTGGTGGTGATGGTCATCTTTCTTTTCCTGCGCAATCTGGCGGCCACCATCATTCCCTCGGTCGCGGTGCCGCTGTCGATCGTTGGCACCTTTGGCGTGATGTACCTGCTGGGCTATTCGCTGAACAATCTGACCTTGATGGCGCTGACCATCTCCACCGGCTTCGTGGTGGACGACGCCATCGTGATGATCGAGAACATTTCGCGCTTCATCGAGGATGGCCTGAGCCCGATGAAGGCGGCGCTCAAGGGCAGCGAGCAGATCGGCTTCACCATCATGTCGCTGACCATTTCGCTGATCGCGGTGCTCATTCCGCTGCTCTTCATGAGCGACGTGGTGGGCAAGCTCTTCCGCGAGTTTGCCATCACGCTGGCCATCACGATTCTGGTTTCGGCGGTCGTCTCGCTGACGCTGACGCCGATGATGTGCTCGCGCATTCTCAAGGACAAGTCGGTCGCCAAACAGACCCGCTTTTACTATTGGTCAGAGAAGGTCTTCAACTCCGTGATCGCCTGGTATGGGCGGACTTTGCAGGTAGTATTGCGCCATCGCTTCGCCACCCTGCTGGTCACGATCGGCACGCTGGTGGGCACGCTGCTGCTCTATGTGGTGGTGCCCAAGGGCTTCTTCCCGGTGCAGGATACGGGCGTGATCCTGGGCATCAGCGAAGCGCCGCAATCAGTCAGTTTCGCTTCGATGGCCCAGCGCCAGCAAAAACTCGTTGACCTCCTGCTTCAGGACCCCGCTGTCGATAACATCTCGTCCTTCATCGGCGTGGACGGAACCAACACCACACTGAACTCCGGCCGCATCCAGATCACGCTCAAGCCTCTCGAAGAGCGCAAGATCTCGGCCACCGAGGTGATTCAGCGCCTGCAGCCCAAGCTCGAAGGCATAGAAGGCATCCAGCTCTTCCTGCAGCCGCTCCAGGACCTGACGGTGGAAGACCGCGTCAGCCGCACACAGTTCCAATACTCGCTGGAAGACCCGGACCAGAACGAGCTGGCCAGATTTACCCGCCAGATGGTGAAAGAACTGGGCAAGGAAGCCGTGGTTACAGACGTGGCCAGCGACCTGCAGGATCAGGGGCTGGGCGCGCAACTGGTCATCGACCGCGATACCGCAGCACGGCTGGGCATCGCCATGTCCGATGTGGACAACACGCTCTACGACGCCTTCGGCCAGCGCCAGGTTTCCACCATTTTCACTCAGCTCAACCAGTACCACGTGGTGATGGAGGTGGGGCCGAACTTCCAGACCGATCCGGCCACGCTGAGTAGTCTCTACGTCAAATCGGCCAGCGGAACGCAGGTTCCGCTCAGCCAACTGGCCCACTGGGAACAGTCAACCGCGCAACTGTCCATCGGCCACCAGGGCCAGTTCCCGTCGACCGTGGTCAGCTTCAACCTGGCGCCGGGCAAGGCGCTGGGCGACGCCGTCCAGGCCGTCAAGCGCGTGGAGCAGCGCATCAACATGCCGGCCAGCATCAACGCCAGCTTTCAGGGCACAGCCGCTGCTTTCCAGACTTCGCTGGCCAACGAGCCACTGCTGATTCTGGCCGCGCTCATTACCGTTTACATTGTGCTGGGTGTGCTCTACGAGAGTTACATCCACCCCATCACCATCATCTCCTCGCTGCCTTCGGCCGGAGTGGGCGCGCTGCTGGCCCTGCTGATTACGCGCACCGAGTTTAGCGTAATTGCGTTGATCGGCATTATTCTGCTGATCGGCATTGTGCAGAAGAACGCAATTATGATGATCGACTTTGCGTTGCAGGCTCAAAGGCTCGAAGGCAAGTCCGCGGACGATGCGATTTTCCAGGCCTGCCAGCTGCGTTTCCGGCCCATTCTGATGACCACCCTGGCCGCCATGCTGGGCGGATTGCCGCTGGCGCTGGGCGGCGGCGTGGGCGCCGAGCTGCGACGGCCGCTGGGCATCACCATTGTTGGCGGACTGCTTTTCTCGCAGGTGCTTACGCTCTACACGGTGCCGGTCATCTATCTCTACTTTGACAAGCTGGCAGAGCGCATGAAGCCGCGCGAGCTTGCCGTCCACCACGAGCAGCAACAGGAAACAGCTTCTAGCCTCTAGCTCCTAGCTTTTAGCTAAAGGTCAAGAGGTTGTTCAACAGTACCGGAGATTTGGAACCACGCGCAGGCAGTAGAGCCTGATGAAACACAGGTTTTTAGCTGGCAGCTAGAAGCTAGGAGCTAGAGGCTAAACGATGCATCTTTCCGCACCCTTTATTCAGCGCCCGGTGGCTACTTCGCTGCTCTCGCTGGCCCTGCTGCTGGCTGGTTCGGTGGCTTATTCCATCCTGCCGGTGGCGTCGCTGCCCAATGTCGATTTCCCGGTCATTGGTGTGGGCGCGGGACTGCCCGGCGCGAGCCCGGAGACGATGGCCTCGTCGGTTGCCACGCCGCTGGAGCGCCAGTTCGGACGGATCGCGGGCGTCAACCAGATGACCTCGACCAGCTCGCTGGGCTCGTCCTCGGTCACCTTGCAGTTCGACATCAATCGCAACATCGACGCCGCCGCGCGCGACGTGCAGGCAAGCATCAACGCGGCGCGCAGCCAGTTGCCCACCAATCTGCCGCAGAATCCGAGCTACCGCAAGGCCAATCCGGCCGAGACGCCGATCCTGATTCTAGCCCTGACCTCCGACGTGGTGCCCAAGCCGCAGATTTACGATATGGCCGACTCCATCCTGTCGCAGAAGATCTCGCAGATTCAGGGCGTGGGCCAGGTGTTTGTCGGCGGCAGCTCCAGCCCCGCGGTGCGTGTTGAGCTGAATCCGATGCAACTGGGCGCGAACGGAGTGGGCCTGGAGGCGGTGCGCACGGCGCTGGCCGGCGCCAACGCCAACCGGCCCAAGGGCGCCTTTCAGGACGCAAACCGCCGCTGGCAGATTAGCGACAACGACCAGATATTCAAGGCCACCGACTTCGCGCCGATCATTGCCGGCTACAACAAGCAGACCGGCGCGCCGGTGCGCGTCACCGATCTGGGCACCATCACCGACAGCGTCGCCGACATCCACACGGCGGGCGTTTCGGGCATCAACACCGATGGCCAGCATGGCCAGTTGAAGAGCGCAGTTCTGCTGTTTATCTACAAGATTCCCGGCGCCAATGTTATCTCCACCGTGGACGCCGTGATGGCCCAGATGCCGCGCCTGCAGGCCGCCATCCCGCCTACCATCAAGATCGACGTGGCCGTGGACCGCACCGTCACGATCCGCTCCAGTGTGCGCGACGTCGAACTCTCGCTGATGATCAGCGTGATACTCGTGGTGCTGGTGGTCTTCCTCTTTTTGCGCGAGGTGTGGGCCACCATCATCCCATCGGTGGCCGTGCCGCTCTCGCTGGTGGGCACCTTCGGCGTCATGTGGCTGCTGGGCTACACCATCGACAACCTTTCGCTGATGGCGCTCACCATCGCCACCGGCTTCGTGGTGGACGACGCCATTGTGGTCATCGAGAACATCACACGCTATCTCGAAATGGGCATGAAGCCCTTCGATGCGGCGATGAAGGGCTCGAAGGAGATCGGCTTCACGGTGCTGTCGATGAGCACGTCCTTGATCGCCGTCTTCATCCCGATTTTGTTGATGGGCGGCATTGTGGGCAAGCTCTTCCGCGAGTTCGCCGTCACGCTTTCGGTGGCCATTGCCGTCTCGCTGCTGGTTTCGCTCACGACCACGCCCATGCTCTGCGCTCGCTTTCTCAAGTCGCGGGACGAGAGCCGCCATGGCCGCATCTATCGCGCCACTGAGCGCGGTTTCAACTGGCTGCACGCCGAATACGCCCACGGCCTGCGCTGGGTCTTGCGTCACCAAGTGCTGATTCTTTGCGTGCTTATTGGTACGGTTCTGCTGAACGGTTATCTTTTCTACAAAGTTCCCAAGGACTTTTTTCCGCAGCAGGATACGGGCCAGATGAGCGGCAGGACGGTTGCCGCTCAGGACATCAGTTTTCCTGCCATGCGTACCAAGCAGCGCGAACTGGCGCAGATGGTGCTTGAAGATCCTGCCGTTGCCACGGTCACGGCCTTCGCTGGCGGCGGGCGCAATAGCAACAACCAGGGCTTCATGTTCATCGCCCTCAAGCCCCTCGATCAGCGTCCCAATCGTGTCTCCGCCGACATGGTGGTCGCCCGTCTGCGCAAGCAGCTCACCAGCGTGCCCGGCGCCATTCTCTACCTCCAGGCCAACCAGGACATTCAAATCGGCGGCCGCAGCGGCGCCGCGCAGTATCAGTACACGCTTTCGGACGAGAACCTGAACGAGTTGAATAGCTGGTCGCCGCAACTGCTGGCTCGCATGAAAAGCATGCCCGAATTGCGCGACGTGAGTAGCGACCAGCAGAACCAGGGGCTGGCCGCCAACTTAGTCATCGACCGCGATGCCGCCTCACGCCTCGGCATTTCTGCCGCTGCCATCGACAACGTGCTCTACGATGCCTTCGGTCAGCGCGAAGTCTCCACCATGTACACGTCACTCAATCAGTACTTCGTGGTGATGGAGGTTGACCCCCAGTACCAGCTTAGCCCGGACGCGTTGAATGGAATCTTCGTCAAGTCCTCAAGCGGAGCAATGGTGCCGCTGTCGACGATTGCGCGCTTTGAGCAGCAGCGGACCTCGCTGGCGGTCAATCACCAGGGCCAGTATCCGGCGGTCACGCTGACTTTCAACCTGGCGCCCAACGTGGCTCTGGGCGACGCCGTCACTGCTTTGGAAAAAGTCCAGCGCGAGATGAGCATGCCTCCCTCCATTCAGCCTTCCTTCCAGGGCACCACGCAAGCCTTCAAGGATTCGCTCAGCAACGAACTCTGGCTCATCATTGCCGCCCTGACCGCCGTTTACATCGTGCTGGGCATTCTCTATGAGAGCCTGATCCATCCGCTGACGATTCTCTCCACGATTCCGCCCGCCGGCGTGGGAGCCGTGCTGGCCCTGATGCTGACCGGAACCAGCCTGACCGTCATCGCCACCATTGGCGTTCTACTGCTGATCGGCATCGTGAAAAAGAACGCCATCATGATGATCGACTTCGCACTGCAGGCCGAACGCGAGCAGGGATTGCCGCCGGTTGAAGCGATTTATCAGGCGTGTCTGCTGCGCTTCCGTCCCATCATGATGACCACCATGGCCGCTCTGTTCGGCGGACTCCCGCTGGCCATCGGCATGGGCGTGGGCTCGGAGTTGCGCAAGCCACTAGGCATCGCCATCGTCGGCGGGCTGATCGTCTCGCAGATGCTGACACTCTTCACCACCCCGGTTGTTTATCTCTTCTTCGACCGCCTGCAATGGCATGTGATGAAGCTGCACCGGGTTGGCGCGGAGCTGGAAGAAGCGCCGGGAGACTAGAGACAGCTTCTAGCCGCTAGCGTTGTTTCGCTCTGGTTAAGGCGTAATTCAACTCTCCGATGGTATATTTCCGCTGGGAGCTGGAAATGGAAAAACTCGATCTGAAGAAGAAATGGAAGCAGCTATACGGGGCAAAGGCTGGAGCCATCGTTGCCGTGGATGTTCCTCCGCTCACTTATTTGATGGTGGACGGCGAGGGCGACCCGAACACTTCACAGGCCTTTCAGGAAGCCGTCGAAGCCCTCTACTCGCTCTCCTACACGCTCAAGTTCACACTGAAGAAGAGTCCCAGAGCCATCGATTATGGCGTCATGCCGCTGGAGGGCCTGTGGTGGGCCGACGATCCGCGCGCCTTTTATGAGGCCGATAAGTCTACATGGAAGTGGACGGTGATGATTCTGCAACCGGATGTTATCCGTCAGGCGGAAGTGGACGCGGCCTTCGAACAGGTGAGGAAGAAGAAGAACCCCGCAGCGCTCGACCGTGTGCGCTTCGAGAATCTGGAGGAGGGGACGTCTGCGCAGGTCCTGTATCTGGGGGCGTTTTCAGCTGAGGGTCCCACCATCCAGCGGATGCACGACTTCATCCATGCCGCTGGGAAGGAGCTGCGCGGAAAGCATCACGAAATCTACCTGAGCGACCCGCGGCGAACCGCGCCGGAGAAGCTGAAGACCATTCTGCGCCAGCCCATGGGGTAAAGCCTGTGGATAAGGCATTCATCAGAAGTTCCCACTGTTTCCGCGGATGCAGGGAAACAGCGGGGCTCAAGAGGCCGCGAAGAAATGCCTGGGTTTGATCCGAATTCCATAAAACTATCCCACAGGGGTAAAGCCCCAGTGATTTGTGGCACTTATGGCACGACTAAAGTCGTGCCCGGACACTTCATGCCGTTCCGAACGAGTTTCTCTGCAGTCTGTGAAGCCGTGCCCTGCCAACCGTGCCCTGACATTTCGTGCCTTGTTGAGAGGTTTTCTGCAACCTGTTTAGGCTAACTTGCCACATCACTTTGCGGAGGCTTCTACCCGCTCTTTGGCTTGATCGATCATCTTCACCGGATAGTAGGAGTTGCGGGTGTACTGCTTCACCATGCGGCTGGTGTTGAAGTAGGAGGCGTTGAACGCCAGCGTGGTGCGCATCAACTGGGCCCATTTCCCGGGCTCCTTCCGGAAGAGCGGGACCACAGCGGTTTCCAGTTTCCGATAGAGCGAGTTGGCCTCGGTGGCATCGTCGGCGCCGTCTTCGATAGCCCAGCCGGTTACTCCTTCGATGCAGCCCTCGATCCACCACCCGTCCAGAATCGACAGGCTGGGAACGCCGTTCATCGCTGCCTTCATGCCGCTGGTGCCGGAGGCTTCATAAGGCCGCTTTGGCGTGTTCAGCCACACGTCCACGCCCGCTGTGAGCATTGCGCCCAGATTCCAGTCGTAGTTTTCCAGGTAAACGATGCGCAGCACGACGTTCGAGAGCTCGGCGGCCTTGGCGACGACCTGCTGAATCAGCGCCTTGCCGGGATCGTCCTGGGGATGAGCTTTGCCGGCGTAGAGGATCTGCAAGCCGCCGGCCGCGGTCGCGATGTCAGCCAGCCGCTTGGGGTCGGTGAAAAGCAGTGTGGCGCGCTTGTAGGTGGCGAAGCGGCGGGCAAAGCCCAGCGTGAGCACCTTGGGATTGAGCACGATGCCCGTGCGCTCGGCCACCTCGGAGAGAAGCACCCCCTTGGCTTCCTTATGGGCCGTCAGAATGTCCTTTTCGGGCAGGTCGATGGCGTTGCGCAAATAGAGATTGTCGCGCCGCCAGGCGGGAAGGCGCTTATCCAGCATCGTCTGGAAGGGCTTGGAGACCCAGGTGGGCGCGTGCACGCCGTTGGTAATGGAGTCGATCTGAAACTCCGGGAACATGGCGCGGGAGACCTTTGCGTGCTGCATGGCCACTCCGTTGGCATAGCGCGAGAAGCGCAGCGCCAGTAGCGTCATGTTGAGCATCCCATCGCGGAAACAGCCCAGCTTCTCCAGGCGCGCCGTCCGGTCGCCGCCCAGGATGCGAATGGTCTGCTCGGTGCTGAAGCGGTCGTGGCCGGCAGGAACCGGGGTGTGCGTAGTGAAGACGCACTTCTTGCGCACCTGGTCCATGTCGGCTTCGGTGGCCGCCCCCAGCGGCCCACCGCCCAACTGCCGTTCCAGCAGGCCGAGCGTGAGCAGCGCCGCGTGGCCCTCGTTCATGTGGTACACGTTGATCCGGTAGCCGAGCGCGTGCGCCATCCGGACCCCGCCCATTCCCAACACAATTTCCTGTTGCAGCCGGTAGTTGGTGTCGCCGCCATACAGGTGATCGGTCAGGCCGCGATCCCAGCCCGAGTTTTCGTCCAGGTCCGTATCCAGCAGGTAGATGGGCACAATGTGGCCGGAGCAGCCCACCAGGTCATAGCGCCAACAACGCACCGTCACGATGCGGTCTTCCACTGAAACCGTAACCCGCGCCTTCTCCTCTGTGCAGAAATCCGCCGGATTCCAGGGCTGAATATCCTCGCTCTGCGCGCCGGCCGTGTCCAGATGCTGCTCGAAGTAGCCCTTGCGGTGCACCAGCGTGAAGGCCACCAGGGGAATTCCCATGTCGGCCATGGAGCGCATCGTGTCCCCGGCAAGAACGCCCAGGCCGCCGGAGTAGGTGGGCATGTGCGGGTTGATGGCGATTTCCATCGAGAAGTAAGCGACCTTGCCCGAGGCAGGAAAGGATTCTTGGCGAAACGGCTTGAGTAGTGTCGGTTGCATGGCTTGATGCCTCCGTATGCTTCGAACCTGCAAAGCGGCTATCTGGGAATGAAGATCCTAAATGATCGGCTGGGTACTGCTGACCCAGCCCGACTGTCATCGAGGTAAACTCTTCTTGATTTTAGCAATAAACGCTTCTGGAAACGCCCGGATGGCTGCTCTTTGTCTGCTATGGGTTATCCCAAATTGGGGTTACCGATGTGCTTTGGCGCGAAGCTGTATCTCATACGGGAAGGATGGCCGTCGGGTCCCATTCAAAAGGAACCCGGCGGCCGATTCAGAACTGCGATGAAGGCGGGCGCAGGTGATTGCAGATTATTTCTTTCTTTCGCTGCACAATGATCCTCGGAGCTTTTTCTGCAAATCATCGCCCCGGAACGGCCTCTTCGCGCTGCCTTTTACCTCAGAAGCTGCCGGCAGAGGCCGAAACTCCATGTAACTCCTTATCCTGGACGATTTTGCAGGGAACTTCATTGTTTTCAAGATTTTACAGCGCAACCCTTCCTGCAAGCCTTTGAAAACAAGGAATTTATTTGCAAAATAGGGGTGGGGGGGGACCCAGGTCCGGATTTCTGGACCTGGGAAACCACGAACGCTATGCGAGCGAAGAGCGAGCGCCTGGCCGCACCGCAGGTGCCTAGGAGATGCGGTGAGCGCCGTCCGAGGCGTGGCAGATGTGAATCTGCGGCTCGATGTTGAACTTAGCGGCGTAGCGCTTGCCGAGTTCCGCTGCAAATGCCTTGGCCTGGCTCTGTTCGACCAAATTGATGGTGCAACCGCCAAAGCCTCCGCCCGTGAGCCGCGCGCCGATCAGTCCCGGCAAGTCCTGCGCCAGTTCCACCATGGCGTCGGCCTCCACGCAGCTGCCCTCGAAGTCCTTGCTGTAGCTCCAGTGCGCCTCGGCCATCAGGCGGCCCACTTCCTTCAGGTCGCCCTTTTCCAGGGCCTTTTCGCAGGCCACGGTGCGCAGATCTTCGCTGATGACATGGCGGGCGCGCATCAGCGACTTGGGAGCCATTTCGCTGCCCCATTTTTCGAGGTCCTCGAGCGTCGCATCGCGCAGGAAAGGAACATTGCCGCGGTGGCTGTTGATGACCGCGCAGGCGGCCTCGGACTCGCGGCGGCGGGTGGGATAGTCGCCCCCGGCAATCGAGTGCTTAACCATGGTGTTGGCGATGACAAGCGCCACGTTGGCAGGGATGGGCGCCAGTTTGAAGCTCAAATCGCGGCAATCCAGCAGCAGGGCGTGGTCCTTCTTGCCATTGGCGGAGATGAACTGGTCCATGATGCCGCAATTGGCGCCCACGAACTCGTTTTCCACCCTCTGGCAGAGCCGCGCCAGCACCGGACCCGGATAGCTGACTCCGATGAGCGAGGTCACGGCCAGGGCGGTGACAACCTCCAGGGCGGCAGAGCTGGAAAGCCCCGAGCCGAGCGGCACGTCGCCCCACAGACTGAGGCTGAAGCCGGGGAAATTGTTGCCTTCCCCGGTCAGGATGGCAACCACCCCGATGGGGTAGTCGCTCCAGTGCCTGGCAGCCGTGGCGGGCAGCAATGCGGCCTCAAAGGTCTTCTCTTCTCCGTAATTCTCGGAGTAGATGACGATCTTGCCATCGGAGCGCGGCGAAATTCCGGCCAGAGTGGCAAAGTCGATGGCCGCGGGCATTACGAAGCCCTCGGCATAATCGGTGTGTTCGCCAATCAGATTCACGCGGCCCGGCGCGACAAAAACAGCCGGCTCCGCCTGGAAGCGGGTTACGTGCAACGAGCGCAAAGCTGCAGGATCATGCATTTCGGTCTCACCCTTCTAGATGGATTCAAACTCAACAATCATTGGCCAGGAAAAGGACTCGCCGGCAGCCAGCACGCGCGACCAGAAACCGGTCCGGGCCAGGGAGTCCACTGGCGCGGTGGTAGGCTCCATGCCGACACAAACCTGTTTCTTGCCCGGCCGATCCGGCCAACCGCCGGAGCAGATCCACAGTCCCAGATAAGGCGTGGCCGCCGGGTTGAAACTCACCTTGATGCGCACGCCTGCTTTGTACCGCTCCAGCGCGCACCAGCTTTCCGAGGTTGCCAGCGGACCGGCAAACAGCTTATCTCCCACGCCCGACTCCGGCCACTGAAAGGCGCTCAGGTCGGTTTCTCCGCCCTTGACCAGCTTGGCGATGGGCCAGTTCACCTGCTCGCCTTGCTGGCCCAGACGGCCACCGCCGGAGCCTTCCAGAATCAGCGAAGTGATGGAGTTGGGCAGAACAATTCTGTCTCCCGGCTCCGCCGCATACATCGGATGCACGGCCCAGGACCAGGGCGTCGGATCGCTACCGGTATTGGTGACCTTGTAGTCCGCCTGCAGGCGCCAAGCCTTGCCCGCTTCTGTTTCCGTAACAGTAACCGTCCGCTCAAGAGCGAGCGGCACAGAAAAGCACGCTCCGCGCAAGGCGGCGGAGTTGCAGCTGGCGGCGATTGTCTGCCAAGCCACCCGCCACAGGTCGCCGTGATCCGGAATCAGAGCCGGACCAGAGGCGGTTTCCACTGTGCAACCGGCGACCGAAGGCATGCACTCGTCCCATCCACTGGCGTCGCCCTCATCGAAGGTCATCGTCTGTGTGCGGGGAGCGTAGGCGGCAAGCGGGGCCTGCATCAGCTCCTGATCCTTGACTCGAATCGAAGCAATCTTGCCGCCAAGGCTCGGAAGAATGGTCACACTGCAATCGCCCGCCTGAATGAGAACGTTTTCTTCCGCGGGGACAAACCCATTTGCCATTGCCATTCTGCTATCCTCCCATAACTTCCGCGCTGGCCGCGCTCAATCTTTCCCAAATTCTGTCGAGCCACGCCTCATGCTCCGGCTTCATCAACACCGAGCGCAGGCAAGTCACCATTCCGGAAACATTCTCGGTGCAACTTGCCGGGCCGAACCAGCACTCCGGCAATTTTACAAGAGCCAGGTGCAAATCCCTTGCGGCGCATGCATCAAAAACGCTTTGCGCCAGCTTGGAGGCCTTTTCCGGCGTTTCCGCCTTGAGCTTCCACACCACAATATCAAGATCCGGCGCCCCGGCTGCAAGCGGTTGGAAACGCCCAGTCTCATCCTGCCGCAGCCGGCGGTCCAGTTCCATGGCTGCCGTCCTGCCGCGAGTCAGCCCGCGAGAAAACTCGCCCCCCGGCACAAGAGGCAAAAGCTGCTCCGTAGCCCACAAAGCCACGGCCGAGGCTCCAGCCCGCGAGCACTCCAGGCTGATTTCGCCCAAGTGCAACTGCTTCGAAGTGAAGTAGGTGTAGGGCGAGTCGTGCTTGTAGAAGCGCCCCACCGCCGGATCGCGGAAGAGAATGCACCCGCAACCGAAGGGCTGCAAGCCGTGCTTGTGCGGGTCGATGGCAATCGAATCCGCTTCACTCGCCGCCGCATAGGCCCGCCGCGCCGGCTCGTCCAAGGCTTCGGGAATGAGCCGGAAATAACCGCCATACGCTGCATCTACATGGATACGGAATCCGTACCGTTCGCGCAGCGCCAGCACCCCGTCCAGCGGGTCCACCGAGCCCATGGCCGTGGTGCCCAGCGTAACGACCACCGTGCCCACATCGCCTTTGCGCAGTTCGGTTTCCAGCGCCTCAAGGTCCATGCGTCCGTGACGGTCAGCCGCGACACTGGTGAAGTCCAGTTTTAGCGCGCCAGAGATGCGGTTGTGGGTATAGTGTGCCTGCTCGGAGCCGACAATCCGCTTGCCTGGCGCCAGTTGCCCGGCTACCCAGAGGGCCTCAAGGTTCGCAAATGTGCCGCCAGAGGTCAGATGGCCCAGAAACTCGGTCCAGCCGAAGATCCGGGCAATTTCCCTGACGGCCTCAATCTCCATCTCCGAGCTGGCCCGGCCGCCGTCCCGAGCGTGGTTGTTGGGGTTGATCTTCATGGCCAGCGCATAGGCTGCGCGCGCCACCGGGTGGGGCGGCCTCATCATCTGCCCGGCATAGAGCGGGTGAAAGTAGGGGTAGTTGTCGGCCATCCGATGGGCCACGTTTTCCAGAACCTGCTCCATCGCGGTGAGATCAACCGCCGACGCGGAGGCAGGCTCGAAGGGGGGCAAGGTTCCGAACTGTTCTTCAACCAGTTCCGTGGCGCGAGACAACAAATGTGGCACTGGATCCTTCGGCATGGAGGCCTTTCACCGCATTGCAGACAAAAGCGAAAGTCCTATTATAAGACCCTGTGCGTCAAGGGTTTCCGGAAACGGAACGGGTAGGAAAAGGCTGAAACAATAATTTTCACACGCGTGATTTGCGGAGGGTGATACACTTTATACAGCGTTCGATCCGAAGCGGGCGTGAGCAGCAACTCGCCCAACCAAGCAAGATTCTGCCAGTGGTCGCTCCGATTCATCCAGCGCAATTCAATTTAGGAAACACGAACAAAATGGAACAAGGTACTGTGAAGTGGTTTAACGACGCGAAGGGGTTCGGCTTTATTTCGCGCCAGAACGGCGAAGACGTTTTTGTGCATTATTCTGCGATCAACTCAAGCGGATTCAAAAGCTTGCAGGAAGGTCAAGCCGTGCAATTCAACGTGGTGAAGGGGCCCAAGGGTTGGCAGGCTGCGGACGTGCAGCCGCTCTAAACCCATAGGCCGGATTCCGGCAGAATCTAGCAAACACAAACGAGAGCAGGGGGTGACCCCTACTCTCGTTTTGCTATCTGTGCTCCAATGCGCGCTCACTTTTTTTCATTGCTCTTTGGACCCAGGACGGGTAGCCAGAAGCTTCTTGCGCTCGCGGATGAGTTTGGCTCGCTCCTTCTCGGGCAAGGTCAGGACAGCCTTGGTGCGCTGGGGGAGCTTTTCATAGATAAGCGCATGGGCGCGGGTCAGTTCGTCCTCGATTTCGCGCGGGCGGAGCGCATCCCATTGCTCCAGGGCAACCCACCATGCCCTGGCCAAGTGCGGCGCGGGGCAGATTCCCTCGTTTTCCAGCAACTCGTGAAAGCGCTCGGCCCCGCAGTGGAAGGACAGAACGACCTCTCCCAGGCCGTCGGCGTTGGTCAGAGCAAACATCTTGCCGCCGATTTCGCGGTCGCCGACCCAATAGACGAGAACCTGACCCCAGTTGAGGGTTTCCCGGACATGTGGCAGCCCCATGCAGATGGCGCGGATTCGCTCATTGTCCATGGGGTGAGTGTATTCCGGAAGCGCGGCCTGCGAAAGACCGGTTTGGCCTGGATGCGTCCATGTCAACGGGTGGAACTGGCGTTTGAGGCGACGGCGGCGGGCTTGCCTTCTATGGCTTCGACGAACCGAAGTTGGTGAGTTTGGGAGTCAGTTTGCGCACGACAAACTCCTGAAAGAGATTCTCGACGGCGCTTGATGCGACGCCGAGGCCGGTGTTCTCGAAGGTCAGCGAGATTCCATTGCGGTTGGCAGCCGGGTAGTACAGGTTTGAGATGCCTCCCGACGCGAGGCTGGCGGCGAGGCTGGAATAGTTCGGCTGCCAGTGTCCGTTGTCGCCCTTGCAAATGACCGCATTGGCGATAGCGTAGAAAAAGCGCGACCGCGTGCTCCCCGCTCCCTTGAAGAAGTAGCGTGGGTCCTGTTTCAACAGGGAGGGCAGTATGGCGCCGCCGATCATGGTGCCGATGAAGTTGTCGGCGTAATTGGCGGCATAGCGTTTGGCGTAACCCTGCGCGCCTTGCCCGTACCCCTTGTAACTGTTGTCAGCCTGCTCGATTCCCGCGAAGAACCCAGTCGACAGAAGCGTGATCGGGTCGATTGAGGACCGCCATGCGAGATGAAATTTCTGCCTGGAGGTGAGGGGCGGCGCGTCGGGCGAGTAAGCAACGTAGAAGTTCGGAATGACGCCGAGCACGCGCTGTTCTTCCTCTTCATTGAAGAGTTCCTGGGCGATCTCCTCCTGTGAGGCCGACACACGCACTTCGCTTTGAGCGGCGTTGACCAGCAGCCTGACCGGCGGTGCTTCATAGCTTTCGCCCTGGTGCAGGGAACCAGAGATGATTTGGGTCGCGAATCCTTCCGAGAAGATGGTGATTGTGAAAGGGCCGGCAGGGACATCGCCGAAAACGAAGCGGCCATCGTTGCCGGAGATTGCTGCTCTGGAAGCCGGCGCGGCCGGGCCGGCCTGAGTAAGGGAGACGTGAGCGCCTTCGCAGACGGTTCCTTCGCGGTCTACTACGACGCCGTGGATGCTGCCCAGCGAACCCAACTCAGGCGCCGGTTGCGCAGCGGCTGCCGGGGCTTCCGGTGCGCTGGGCAAAGCTGCAGCATCGGCTGCCGGAAGAGGCACGGCTTGCTGGGACCACGCGGGCCTCGCAAATGCGAAGAGTGCCAAGAGAATAACGATCCGAATAAACATCTGTATTCGGCGGGGCGGATTCTTTCGTCCGCAGCCCGGATTAAATTGATTTCGGATTGGACCCATCCCTCATTTCCGCGGCCCGGAGACGTCTTCTTCTGAGAATAACCGGTGTGAGGGATGGGGGCGAAGCAGTAAACGGGTATTCTGGCGTGAAAATCCCAAAATCGGCCTACTCTGCGAACCACCGGAACATAAGCTCAATACCCAGAAGGCCAAGGGCTTAGAACTTCGCTTCGAACGCTCGGAATCGGCCCTCCAACTCCCACTGCGCGGCGGCTTTTTCGCTGCCGTCCAGAAAGGCTTTGCAGCCGGCGGCGGGCTTGTCCTGGCCGAGGGGCTGGCCCTTGCAGGGCGCGGCTGGAGTGGTGAAAACATCCGCGGAGGCCCACAGGCTGTCGCCGGGCAGGAAGCTGTGCTCCATGCCTGTTCGGGCCAACTGCTTCAGGTCCTGGTAGCTGAGGTGATAGTCGAGGGCAGCGCGAACATATTCGCGGGTGATGTCTATGCGGCTGACGCCCTCATCGTCGGTCGAGAGCGCGACCGGAACGTGTGCCGCGCGGTAGAGCGGGAAGGGATGGTCGGCGCCCTTGACGCCGAGAATGCCCTCGTTCGAACTGAGATTGATCTCGACCATCACGTGCTTTTGCGCCATCTCCTTGAGCAAGCCCTGCGCGTCGTTCTCGTACATCACGTCCACGCCGTGGCCGATGCGCTCGGCGTGGCCCAGTTCGACAGCCTGGCGTACGTGGAAGCGCAGGCCCTCGGGCGGCACAAGGCCCGGCGCCAGTTCGCCGGCGTGCAGGCTGATGTGAACCTTGGGGTAGACGGAGTGCAGGTAGTCGAGCATCCTCATCTGCAGCGTGTAGTCGCGCATGGAGAGAAAGCCGTCCTCGGGCATGACAAAGTTGATGCCGACGTAGCTGGGTTCGTGGGCGTCCATGCTCTGCTGCACGGTTTCAAAGCCCAGAAGCGCCTGCGCGAAGACCTGCTCGGGCGCGGCACCGCGCAGAACCTGGTAAATGTAGCGGACCTGTACGTGGCAGGCGGGCGTGGCCTGGGGTGTGTCGCAGTGCTCAATGTCGCGGCGTAGCGCTTCGGCGGCACGCACGTCCTCGCGGTCAACAAAGATCTCGTCGCGCAAAGCGAGAGAGAGCAGCGTTTGACGGTATTGGGCAAAGTCCGGATTCAAAGGGTTTTCGTGGGCCATCCGCGCGGCGTGCGAAAAGATGGGCGTCTCCATCAACTCCACATACTGCTGATTCTGGGCAGCGGCGCGGCTGGCCACCTCGTCCACCCACTGGCCGATATGCTTTTTACTGAGTCCGCCGAAGCGGTCGAAGGTGGAGAAAAACTGGTCGTGCCCGCTGAAGCCGGGTGTGCGGACAAAGCTGCGCATGGAAAACGCGTTGACGACGCGGTCGTAAAGCTCCTGGTCGGCCGGGAGCTGACTGGCTGGCGTCAGCGGCGCCGCGCAGGGCTCCTTGAGGAGATCGCCTTGATCGTTGCGGGCGAACTTTGCCGCCGCTGGATCAATGCACAACTTGTCCTCGCCGGCGTCGCGGATAAAGCTCTCGGCATAGATGGCGCCGGAAAGATGGATGTGCAAGTCGGCCCCCTTGGGAAACTGGTCCAGGAAAGCGCGCAGGGCCGGCGGACCGTCGTGCACGGCTGCCTGGTAAGCGCGCGCGGCGCGGGCTTCCGGAGCGGGAACCTGGGCGTGCAAAGCGGCTGCAGCAGCGGCGAGGGCGAAACAGGCGAAAAGACAAGCAGAACGGCGCATGATGCCTACAAGTGTAGAGCAGGAACAGGAGGTGCGCGGGGAGTTTCTGGCAAGGGATTAGCAAAAAAGACTCATGCAATTGCCTAGGTTTGCCGGCCGGGTTTGGCGTGGAAGTGGGTAGTTGGTATACTGTACAAGTTGTTGCAGAAGACTGATCGTGGAATTGACCTTTTCTCCGGCGATGTCGGAATCCGCACAGGAAATTGCAACTGCAGTTTGCACTGAGGCCAGATAGCTCAGTGGTAGAGCGCGGCCCTGAAAAGGCCGGCGTCGGCGGTTCAATCCCGTCTCTGGCCACCACTTTTTCGTTTCACCCCCGTCCCGCACCGTCCCAAATCCCCCATCTAAAGCACATAATTCCTTATTCTTCAACATTGCTTGTCTCCATGCGTCTCAGCGGAATCCTTGACAGCCCACCTGTTCTGGGGGCGACGTTGGGGGTAGGTCGACATTCTCAAAATGACTTGCCCCCAGGCCAAAATGGAGTTGCCCCAAAAACTCTTAGCTGTTTTTGAAATCGATAATGCAAAGCCTGGCCTTCGGCCCGTGAGGCAAATCGAGGAGGGCGAGAAGGGTAAATGTTCCTGTTTGAAAGGGCAGGAAAAGGCGAAAGGTAAGGTCTTGGTTGTGCGAAATGTCGGCACCAACACCGCCGGGACTCCGCGCATTGCCAACACAGCGCGGGCGTAGTGGGTGGTTGACAACTGAGAAACGCCGGTCATCCTGGTGCATCTGCGTTCGAAGCCCGAAGCCGAGTCCCTAATGCCAAGTTACGCAAGTACCGTGCGGGACCGGGCAAGACAGCGTGAAACCTAAGGGGGGGTGGCGGATTCAAAGTTGCAGACGGAAACGCCGGATGGCACGATATCCGTCGTACCCGGAAGCGACGGCAACGCTATGTGGTTCCTTGCACTTCGAGGCGCGAACGCACGTGCAAACAACATGGACAGGAAACGCTGAATGCTCTGGCAGCAAGGCGCAGGCCGCACTCCATGGCCCGCATGAATTGAAATACCGAGAGTCAAAAGTAACTCATTTTTCCGTCACATCTTGGGAAGAGTCTGCCGATAGAAGGGACTCCAAACGCAATCCCGTCCTTGAAAGTCTGGGCGTTTGTTCGTTCTGGTACGCGATCGCCCTCAGTTCTCGATCGAGGTTATGCCTCGCGTCGGATCCGCGATCGTGTGCCTTACACGAAGGGGCAACGGCGAATCTGGAGGGAGCTTAACGTGCCGGTATTTCTCGACGAGAGTGAAGGCCTGTCCGTTATCCGACTGGAAGGCGACGTCAACATCGACGCCGCAGTCGAACTGAAGAGCGCTCTGCTCAAAGCGCTGGCCTCGACGAAGAATGTGCGCGTCAGCCTGGAAGGCGCCGCCGAGCTGGACATAACGGCTATGCAGCTGCTCATTGCCACCGAGCGCGATGCGGCCAAATCGAAGATGCAGTTCACGGTTGAGGGCTCGGTCCCCGACGACATTTCTGTCGCGATGGTACACGCTGGATTCCGCAAATTCCCAATCCCGGCGGTGCAGAAATGATTTCTCAGACCGCAAACGATTGCAACGAGAATGCCAGCGATAGGAACAGGCAGGCCTTTCAGGAAGAGGCGCGCGAGATTCTTGTTGAGCTGGAATCTCTTCTGCTCGCGTTGAACGAGAATCCGGGCGACGACGAACTCGTGGGGCGCATCTTCCGCTCGATGCACACGATCAAGGGCTCCGGCTCGATGTTCGGCTTCGATGAACTGGCCGCGTTTACACATCATCTTGAGACGGCGTTCGACGAAGTGCGCAAAGGTCGTCTCAAGGTCACAAGTGAGCTTGTCGACCTCACTCTGGCGGCCCTGGACCGCATCAGGGCGATGGTGGACGATCCTTCCGCACAGAGCCCTGAAGATGCTGCCGAGGCAGCGGGCGTCTTGGCCAAGTTGCGGGGCTTGACCGGAGGCGGCGTCAGCGATCCCGCGCCGGTTTCGGCTCCCGCAGTGGAATCCGCGCCGCTGGAAGGGAAAGACGCGAGCCACGAATGGCTGATTCACTTTGCGCCTGGCCCGGATTTGCTGCGCACCGGAACCAACCCCCTGCTCCTGTTGCGGGAACTGAATCAGATGGGGAACCTCCAGGTTGCGGCCAGCGTGGCGGCGATTCCGCCGTTGAGCGAGCTGGACCCTCAACGCTGCTATGTCGCCTGGGACATGGTCCTTACGACCGCAATGACTTGCGACGCCATCCGCGATGTCTTCATCTTTGTCGAGGATTGTTGCGAGTTGACCGTGGAACTGGCAGCAACCGAGTCGCTCCCCCAGTCCGAGCCAGCACCCGCAACGCAGAAGTCGTGGGAAGGACAGCGCGCCAACCCTGGCCGCCGCGAATCAGACAAGCCGGACACCGCATCCAGCATTCGTGTGCCGGCGGCCAAGCTGGATGAGTTTGTGAATCTGGTCGGCGAGCTGGTGACCGTGCAAGCCCGCCTGGTGGACATTGCCGCGCAGCGAGACGATCCCGAAGTCACGTCGATCTCCGAAGAGGTTGAGCGCCTGACTGCTGCGCTGCGCGAGAACTCGATGAGCATTCGCCTGCTGCCGATCCGGGGAACCTTCGAGCGCTTCCGCCGGCTGGTGCACGATCTGGCGCGCGACCTGCACAAGAACGTCGAGCTGACCATCGATGGCGCCGACACGGAACTCGACAAAACAGTGATCGATCAGTTGAACGATCCGCTCATGCACCTGATCCGCAACAGCATGGACCACGGCATAGAGTCGCCCGAGGCCAGGCTCGCCGCCGGCAAAAGCGAAACCGCAACCATCCATCTCTCCGCCCGGCACTCCGGCGCCAATGTCCTCATCGGCGTCACCGATGATGGGCGCGGCATCGACGCGACGGCGGTCAGGGAGCGCGCCGTGCAGAATGGCCTGGTATCCGCTGACGCACAGCTCACCGAGGCGGAAATCTTCTCCTTTATCCTGATGCCGGGCTTCTCCACTGCCCGGCAGGTGACCGACATCTCCGGGCGCGGAGTCGGGATGGATGTCGTCCATCAGCGCGTGGAGGCTCTTCGCGGGACCATCGACATCGCCAGCGAATTCGGCGCGGGAACCAGCATCACGTTGCGCCTGCCGCTGACCCTGGCCATCATCGATGGGCTTCTGGTGCGGGTCGACGACGCTCATTTTGTGCTGCCCCTGGCCAATACGCTGGAGTGCATCGAGCTGACGCGCCAGGACATCGAGAAAGCCAATGGCAAGCATGTGGCCAACGTGCGCGGCGAGATCGTTCCGTACATCCGCCTGAGAGACTTCTTTGGCATCCAGACCGAACGTCCCGAGCGCGAGCAGATCATGATCGCGGAGACAGAAGACGGGCGCTATGGCTTCGTCGTCGACGAGGTGCTGGGCGATCACCAGACCGTCATCAAGAATCTGGGCCGATTTTACCGGCAGGTGCAATTCGTCTCCGGCGCTACCATCCTCGGCAACGGCTCCGTGGCGCTGATTATCGACCCTCACCGGTTGGTACAGGAAGTCATCCGCGGAACCGCGCGAAACCCGCGCGGGCTTCCGAACTCCACAGCGGCGGCGAGCTGCGGAAAGGATGGCTTGGCATCGAAGTCTCCTTGAGATGCTCCTTCTAGGCGAACGAAACGCCATTTGTATCTTGGAACAATCCAGACAGCGGTCCATTGTTCATCGAGCTCGCAGAGCAAGCAGGAAAACGAAACCAATATAGAAGACGGAGAGTATTATGGCTGCAACAGCTGCAACAAGTGTAAAGAGAATCGTTAAGTCGCGCCCGGCAAGCAATGGAAACGGCGCTGGCGTTAAGGCCAACCAGAACCTGCTCAAGGGCCGGCAGAACTCACAGGACGACGAGATGCTGCTGGCATCTCAGGAAATCATGCGGCTCGTCGAGGCCTGCCGCGAAGGCCGGCTCTCCGAGCGCGGAAGAGCCGAACAGTTCGGTGGCGTCTGTCGCGAAATGGTGATGGGCGTCAACGAAATGCTCGATGCCGTGATTGCCCCGCTCAACGTGGCCGCCGATTATGTGGATCACATCAGCAAGGGCGATATTCCGGCCAAAATCACCGACGTCTATCACGGCGATTTCAACATTCTCAAGAACAACCTCAATACCTGTGTCGATGCGGTCAACAATCTGGTGGCCGACAGCCAGATGTTGACCGAAGCGGCGGTGGCGGAGCGCTTCGACACCAGGGCCGACAGCAAGCGCCATTTGGGCGCTTACCAGAACGTCGTGGACGGCGTGAACCGCACACTCGACGTGGTGGTGGACAAGCTGGCCTGGTACCAATCCATCCTTGATGCCGTTCCTTTCCCGATTCATGTGATCGATGCGGACATGAAGTGGATCTTCCTGAACAAGGCCTTCGAGAAGCTGATGGTCGACGGGCGGGTCATTCGCGATCGACAGGACGGCGTCGGGCGGCCTTGCTCAACAGCGGGCGCCAGCATCTGCAACACCGAGAAGTGCGGCATCATGCAGCTCAAGAAGGGAGTGCGGGAGAGCTTCTTCGACTGGGGCGAACTGCGCTGCAAGCAGGATACCTCCAACCTGGTCAACATCAAGGGCCAGCACATCGGGTTTGTGGAAGTGGTGACGGACCTGTCCGCGGTGCTGAGCACGAAGGACTACACGGCCGCCGAAGTGGATCAGTTGGCTGGAAACCTGGTGCAACTGGCCCAGGGCGATTTGAACTTCGAGTTGAAGACGCGCGAGGCAAACAAGTACACCGGCGAGGTCAAACAGCAGTTCGAAAAGATCAACGTCAGCATGGCGAAGTTGAAGGACGCGATCGGGACACTGGTGGCAGACGCCGGAATGCTGTCGAAAGCCGCGGTGGAAGGCAAGCTGGCCACCCGCGCGGACGCCGCCAAGCACCAGGGCGACTATCGCAGGATTGTGCAGGGCGTGAACGACACGCTGGACGCGGTGATCGGCCCGTTGAACGTGGCTGCCGATTACGTGAACCAGATTTCAAAGGGAGCCATTCCGGCCAAGATTACCGATTCCTATAACGGCGACTTCAATATCCTCAAGAACAACCTGAACTCCTGCATCGAGGGGCTCGGCGGGCTCACGGAAGCAAATGCCGTGTTGCAGAAGATGGCGAACAACGACTATAGCCAAGAGGTTGAAGGTGAATACCAGGGCATCTTCGCGAGCGTTGGCGAGGCCGTGAATGGCGTACATAAGAGAATCGCGCACGTGATCGCCACGATCAAGAAGGTCTCTCAGGGGAACTTGGGCGATCTGTCCGAATACAAGCAGATTGGGCGCAGATCGCAGGCCGACGAGCTGGTGCCATCTGTCACTGGGCTGATGGAGAGCATCAAGGCGCTGGTGGACGACGCCAATATGCTCGCCGCTGCGGCCGTTGAGGGCAAGCTGGCCACGCGCGCCGATGCCTCCAGGCATCAAGGCGAGTATCGCAACGTCGTAGCGGGTGTGAACGGCACGCTGGACGCGGTTATCGGGCCTCTGAATGTGGCCGCCAAGTATGTGGATCTGATTTCGAAGGGCGATATTCCTCCGCAGATCACCGACACCTACAACGGCGACTTCAACACCATCAAGAACAACCTCAATGCGCTTGTTGTTGCGATGGAGGAGATCACCACTGCCGCCGAAGAGATTGCGGATGGCGATCTGACCGTTGTCGTCAGGGAACGCTCTTCCAAGGACAAGCTCATGCAGGCGTTGAGCTCGATGGTTGCCGGCCTGGTGCGGACGGTATCCGACATTCGCGCCATCGCTGGAGAAGTTTCGGCCGCAAGCCAGTCCATCAGCACGGCATCCGTCCAGGTATCCAACGGAGCAACGGCCCAGGCAGCTTCCGCAGAAGAAGCATCCTCCTCGATGGAACAAATGGTCTCCAATATCAAGCAGAACGCAGAGAACGCGCAACAGACCAATAAGATCGCCAACAAGTCAGCCAAGGACGCGCAAGAGAGCGGCAAGTCCGTGCAGGAGGCAGTGGCGGCAATGAAGGAGATTGCCAGCAAGATCTCCATCATCGAAGAGATTGCCCGGCAAACCAACCTGCTGGCCCTGAACGCGGCCATCGAAGCGGCTCGCGCCGGCGAACATGGCAAGGGGTTTGCCGTGGTCGCGGCAGAAGTCCGCAAACTCGCCGAGCGCAGCCAAAAGGCCGCGGGAGAGATCAATCAGCTCTCTGGCACGACGGTCAAGGTCTCGGAAAAGGCCGGCGAGATGCTCGAGAAACTCGTGCCGGATATTCAGAGAACTGCGGAACTCGTCCAGGAAATCACCGCGGCAAGCAAGGAACAGGATACCGGCGCCGAACAGATCAACAAGGCCCTGCAGCAATTGGAGAAGGTCATTCAGCAGAATGCCTCTGCCTCCGAGGAAATGGCCTCTACGACAGAGGAGTTGACCGGACAGTCCGATCAGTTGGTGAGCGCGCTCGGATTCTTCCGCACTTCGGAAGGCGCTCACGCTTCGTCGCACCAAACCGCTGGCGCAAAGGCGCTGAAGCACGCAAGCGCGGCTCCGCAAGGAACGGCAAGGCCAAACGGCAACTCGGTCCCTGCTGGCATGAGAGCGGCGGCCAGGTCCGGGGTTAGCCTCAAGCTCACGGACAAGGAAGACGACCTTGACAAGGGCTTCGAGCGTTACTAACCAGTTCCGGCGCGGGCCGCTTGCGGCCCGCGCCCGTTCAACATGCGAAGGGAGCGGACTATGAGTGTTTCCGAGATTACCGAATCGCGGCAGTACCTGACGTTCAAGCTTGGCAACGAGGTCTTTGCGACCGACGTTGCCAAGGTGAGGGAGGTGCTCGATTTCACCAAGATTACTGAGATTCCCCGGACGCCGGATTTCATGAGCGGCGTCATCAACCTGCGAGGCAGCGTGGTTCCGGTCGTGGACCTGCGGCTTTGCTTTGAGATGTCCAGAACCGAGAAGACAAGAAATACCTGCATTGTGGTCGTGGAAGTTCTGCTGGAAAACGAGTCGTTTGTTATCGGTGCCTTGGCCGATTCGGTCGAGGAGGTTATCGATCTCGAACCGGATCAGATCCAGCCGCCTCCCAGAATTGGCACGCGGATACGCACCGATTTCATCAAGGGCATGGGCAAGCGCGAGTCGGAGTTCATCATGATCCTGGACATCGACCGTGTCTTCTCGGCGGAAGAACTGGTGGCCGTTCGCGGCGCGGAAACCAGCAAAGCAGCGGCATAAGGGCTGCATAACGAAAGGAGAGGGGCGCCCGGGCGCCCCGCTCACTCCATGAGCACTCGCGAGGAAGCAATATCCAGAGCGGATTTCGACCGGTTGCGCGGCTTGATCTATGCGCAGTCCGGAATCAATCTGAATGCGGACAAGAAGACCATGCTTGAGCTGCGCATCAAGCGGCGGCTCAAGTGTCTCAACTTGACCTCCTATTCCGAATATTGCGAATACCTCTTCGGCCACCAGGGCCAGAAGGATGAGATCGTCCATTTTCTTGACGTGGTGACAACCAACAAAACCGACTTCTTCCGCGAGCCGGATCATTTCGATTACCTGGTGGAAAAGGCGATTCCGGAACTCCTCGAGCGCAACAGTTACGAACGGCCGATGCTCGTGTGGAGCGCCGGCTGCTCCACGGGGGAGGAGCCCTACACCTTGGCCATGGTCTTGAACGAGTTTGGCCTCTCTCATCCGGGTTTTCAGTTCAAGGTGCTGGCCACCGACATCGCCACCACGGTGCTCTCCAAAGCCAGCCTGGCAGTCTACAGCGAGGAGGCCGTGAGGCCCGTGCCCGTGGCTCTGCGCCGCAAATACTTCATGCGCAGCCGCGACCGCGCTTCGAACCTTCTGCGCGTTGTCCCGGAGTTGCGGCAAATGGTCGAATTCCGGCGTTTGAATTTCAAGGACGCCGACTACGGAATGGCGGAGAAGGCGGACGTCATCTTCTGCCGTAACGTGATCATCTACTTTGATCGCCAAACCCAGGAGCAGATCCTGCAAAAGCTGACCCGGCATCTTTACCCCGGAGGTTATTGCTTCGTTGGGCACTCGGAAACCTTGCACGCGATGGACCTTCCTCTGCTGCCTATCGGGCCTGCTCTCTACAGGAGGGTCGATGCCGCTAGGCCGTGAAGATGAATTGCTTGAAATCTATCTGCAACCCGGTGAGATGTTTCTCGCCCGCGATCCGGCCATTATCCGGACGCTCCTCGGGTCCTGCGTCGGCGTGTCTTTCTGGAGCGCAAGGCTCGGCATCGGTGCGCTCTGCCATGCCCTTCTGCCGCGCTGTCCGGAGGGTTGCACGCTTGATGTGAAGCCTGAAATCGGCTACCGCTATGTGGATTTCGCCATACGAGACATCGCCCGCAAGTTTGATCGGCTGGGCGCCCGCCGCCCTGAGGTGCAGGTCAAGCTCTTTGGCGGCGCCGATGTCCTGCTCGGTGGCTCCGGGCAGGCCGTGCGCGCGACCGTCGGAAGCCTCAATTGCGAGACTGCGCTCGATGTCTTGCGCGCCGAAGGGTTTCAAATCGCGGCGTCAAGCCTTCGCGGTACGGTGGGCTTGAAGATCCATTTCAATACCGGAAACGGCGAAATCCGGCTCTGCCGCTTGAACGATCATTCAGGCTTTGCTCCTCCGCAGGCCGGAACAGAAGGGCCAATCTTATGAGCACGCGGAAAATTAGCGTTCTTATCGTGGACGATTCCGCGGTCGTTCGCCAGACACTGAGCGAGGTGCTCTCGTCCGATGCGGAAATCGAGGTGATGGGCACCGCCGGCGATCCCTTCGTGGCGGCGGAGCGAATTGCCGAACAGGTCCCCGACGTCATCACGCTGGATATCGAAATGCCGCGTATGGATGGGCTGACCTTCCTGCAGAAGATCATGAGCCAGCACCCGATTCCCGTTGTCATCTGTTCAAGCCTGGCGGAGGAGAATGCGCAAAGCACACTGAAGGCTCTCGAATACGGTGCGGTAGACATTATCGCCAAGCCCAAGTTCGGTACCAGGCAGTTTCTTGAGGAGTCGCGGATCATCCTGTGCGAAGCCGTCAAAGCCGCGGCCGGAGCGCGCGTGCGCGTCCTTCAGCCACACCGTCCCGTGGAGCCCAAGCTCACCGCCGACGCCATTCTTTCCCCAGCCACCAATGCCATGCTGGAGACAACCGAGAAGGTGGTGGTCATCGGCGCATCCACGGGCGGAACCGAGGCGCTGAAGACTCTGCTGGAAGCGCTTCCCGCCGACTGCCCGGGCATCGTCATCGTGCAGCACATGCCGGAGCTATTTACCCGCGCTTTTGCCCGCCGTCTCGACAGCCTGTGCGCCATTACCGTCAAGGAAGCTGAAACCAACGATACCGTGCTCCGCGGGCGGGCGCTCATCGCGCCGGGCAACCATCACACCCTGATCAAAAGAAGCGGCGCGCGCTACTTTGTCGACATCAAGGAAGGACCGCTTGTATGCCGCCATCGGCCTTCGGTGGATGTGCTGTTTCGCTCCGCCGCCCGCTATGCCGGACAGAATGCGGTGGGAGTGATCCTTACCGGAATGGGAGACGACGGCGCCAGGGGACTGCTGGAAATGAAGCACGCTGGAGCCATGACCATTGCGCAGGACGAAGCTAGCTGCGTAGTCTTCGGAATGCCCAAAGAGGCGATCAAGTATGGCGCTGTCGACCGAGTGATGCCGTTGCAGACCATCGCCGGAGCAATCCTCTTCTGTACCCGCAGAGGCAGCGCTGAGAATCAGGCAGGAAGAGAATCCGCGCATTGAGGATAGGGACCGGGATGATTTCGAACAGGAGGGAACAAAGCCGATGAGCGGCACAACCAATTCGACAGCCTCCTGCGTCCTCGAAAAATCGGGAAACGATCTCCATTGGCTTCTGCAAAGCACCGAGAGCGCGATGGCGGCGCTGGTGACGGACTTCCAGGATCTGACGGGAGACACCGGCACGCTTGTGAATCATGCGGCGGCTGTCGTCGAGTGTATCGAGGCCAAGAATGTCAACTCCGTCCTGCCGAGCGTGGAGACTCTGGGCGTCGCCGCCAAGCAGTTTGTCGGCGATAGGCTGCAGGCAACCGCCGGAATCCTCGAGACTGCAACAATCGAGATGGCGCTGCTGAAAAAGCTGTCCAGGATCACCGACGGGCAGACTGCGATTGCCGCTAGAATCCAGTTGCTTGACGTGCACACCAAAATCGAGATCGCCCATCTTGGCTCCGTCGGTGCCGGCTTCGAGTACCTGGCGCGAGAGTTGGGAGACTTCTCCGTCTCGCTGGCCCGCAATACCGGGGAACTGATCAGTCACACAGAGAGCCACAAAGATGCTATCGAGAAAACTCACCAGATGTTTTCCGTGGAACTTCCCCACCTGACCCAAGAGCTCTCCCGCATCGAAGCCAATCTGATCGACGACCTGGCCGTGCTCCAGGCCGGCCTTGCCAGGATTTCTCAGACGCCGGTGCATTTCAGAGTCTCCGCGGAAGACATTGCGCGGCAGATTGCCGGTGTCGTGGTGGCCGTGCAGGGCCACGACATCACGCGCCAGCAGATCGAGCATGTTCAGGAGGCTCTGGTCCTGGTCTCTCAAGCCCTGCTGGCGGAGCACGAACAGAGCATCGGCGTCGCTCCGCAAGCGGCTCGCGCTCACGCGGGCCTCGCCATCCAGATTTTTCAACTGCGCGCCATAAAGGACACAATCGCCGGATGGACTTCGCAAATCCGGATGTGCATGGGCAGCATTCTCAAAATCAGCGCTTCGGATCTGGTCGGAATCGGACCGCTGGTCGTGGAGCAGGAACGGCTGATGCTGTCGCAACTCTCGCACATTGAGTTGCTCGAAAGCCAGTGTCAAGGCTACAGCGAGAGAATCCGATCGACGCTGGAGGGCATCTCGAACCTCTCGCAGTTAGTCACGGAGCACCTGCAAAAGTCGGAATCCGCGCGCAACCGCCTTCGCATGCTCACGTTCAACTCGGTCATCGAGGCCTCCCGCCTCGGCGCGCAGGCCGATACGATATGCGTCATAGCGGACGGTATCGCGGAAATTTCAGTGGAGTGGAGCAGGATTACGGAACAATCCGGAAGTGTGTTGCGAGAGATCTTCGATCTGTCAAAGCATGTGAATAAGGTGATGGATGCCTTCTCCCATGCCGGCGTCGAGAAACTCAGGGGAGCTCAGGCGGAAACAAGGGCGGGGCTGGAAAGCCTGCGCGGTGCGGTCGCGTTCGTTGTCACCCAGGGCCAGAAGGCCGGAACTTTGACCGAGCTCATGTGCTCCAAGAGCACTGAAGTCGCAAAAGCCAGCGATCAGTTGGACGCCTGTTTTAGTCGCATCGACACTGTGTTGGCGGACCTGGAGGCTGTGAAACGCCAATTGGAGATCGATCATCCAGGTGTGGAGCGGCAGTACGACTGCGCAGAGGTTGAAAGGCTTTTCTCGGCCTTTTACACGACTCAGACCGAGCGCGACGTGCTGTGCGCGGCCATCTACGGCACTGAGTTGTCGGCTCCACAGGCGTGCGTCGAGGGAAACAGCGTTGAATTGTTTTAGCGGGGAATTGCCCCGTCGGAGCAGCTACGAGATAGGGACAAAGGAGGTAAGTTACAGCGATGAAACGAATCCTGACAGTAGATGACTCGGCAAGTGTGCGGCAGATGGTTGGTTTCACACTGCAAAAAGCCGGCTACGAGGTGGTCGAGGCCGTCGATGGAAAAGACGGACTCGCCAAATTGGCTGAGGGAAAGTTCGACCTGATCATAACCGATTTGAACATGCCCAATGTGGACGGCATTCAGCTCATCACTTCTGCCCGCAAGCTCCCAAGTTACTCCTTTGTGCCCATCCTCATGCTTTCTACCGAGTCCCAGGTGGAGAAGAAGAACGAAGGGCGAAAAGCCGGAGCAACTGGCTGGATTGTGAAACCATTCAACGCCGAACAGTTAGTCGCTGTTGTTCAGAAGCTCGTCAAGTAGGCGGGTGCGGCGGTTCTGCCGCCCTTGCCAATCATGGGCAGAAACCAGGTTCACGTGGCTCCTTGGCGGTGCGGCCGGACGAATGGACGAGAGTTAATCCAGATACTGCTCGTAGGCCGGAACGGCAGACGGAGTGTTGGCGTCTCTTCGGTTCCTCTATATTCACGTGTTGAAACGCGGCTGGAGCATTGCCGAGACTCCCTACCTGAAGAAGGTTCGCCATTTTCCTCAGGTACTCAGCTAGGAGGAGGCCGCGCGTCTGGGTGCGTGGCGCGCATGCGAAAAACAGATCCTCACCATCGCTAGCAAGCTTTTCGCATCTGCTCGAGTGATAACGACAAAAAGCGTCGCCGATTTGCTAGTTGGTAGACAACGCCAAAATGGCGAAAGTCGATTTCATCGGGTGATAGATTGCCGTCTAACCTGCGGAGCATCGGAATGATTTTTCAATAGTTCGAATCTGGAAAGTCTTCCAAGCAACGGCGCCTCTAGGCCTGCCTATCTGGGGGCAACTTTCCGTTTGGATGGCGTATAAGTTGCTTATTTTCAATCTCTGGTACGAGTTTTCAGTAGCGTCTCTGGCCACCACTGCTTCGTTTCATCCCCGTCCCGCACCGTCCCAAATCCCCCCTCTAAAGCACATAATTCCTTATTCTTCAACATTGCTTGTCTCCATGCGTCCCAGCGGAATCCTTGACAGCGCACCTGTTCTGGGGGCGATATTGGGGGCAGATCGAAATTCTCAAAAGGAGTTGCCCCGAAGACTAAATGGAGTTGCCCCCAGATGCGTCTGACCGAGGCCCAGATTCGGAACGCCAAGCCCGGCCTTAGGCCCGCGAGGCAAAGCGGGGAGGGTGAGAAGGGTAAGCGTTCCCCTTCGAAGGTGCAGGAAGAGACGACAGGCGCATCAACAGGGCTTTATCGAGGCCATTACACAATTAAAGAAAGACGGTCGCCAGGACTACGTGTTGGCGCTCTCGGCGTGGCCGCGTTTCGCTCTCGATTCAACGCTGAAGAGGAAATGATCCGACAAGAATTCCAAGAGCTGAAGCAGGCCACTATCAGATAGGAACTGCGCCGTAACTAGTTATCGTCTCATGCACGCGAAAGGCGCATATATCAGGGAGGCAGGAGCCTCGGTCGGCGTATTCAGGCCAAGTCACTCAATGAGCGTTAGTTGCGCTCCTTCCTCGAAATTACTGCTGGCAAACGCCGTAGCGCCCGGTCATTCTGATGCTCGAATTCATGACACTTGCCGAATTCGGGGATCTTCCCGCCCTTGCTGAGCGCTTTGGGGATTTGCACCAATCCAGAATTCACTTTGTCTGCATCGGCGTCTATCGGACTGGATGCGGTTCGTGCGCTGGCTCTGGGGCAAGGGCACCAGCGACGTCCTTCAGCAGGTCGCCATTCACTGGGTCGATCACGCCGCTATAGCATTGCCCCTTGATGCCGCGACTGGTGTTAAAGCCGGTTGCGTCGCACATATCCGATTTAGCGACCGAATCATAGGAGTAATAGAACAGATAGCGCACGTCGACCGGGTCCGCTTGCGCTCGCAGCCGCGCGATGACATCCCGGCGAAAGGCGACGATCGCCCGCGACCGTGGCATGGCCGGATAGCCGCCACCGGCAAGGTTCAAATCGCCCCCGACTTTGCCGCGCGCATCGTACTGGAAATACCACTTGTGGCTTGACCAGAACGCCGCGCCAGACTCGCTCCATTCTGTAATCCAAATGGGCTTTTCACCGCGATGCGGGAAAACCGCAGCCTGCGCTGTCAAGTTCCTGGTTGCGCTGTCGACCATGTGTTGCGTCGTGTCCGATGGTGGATAGATGTGGGTGCCGTAGCCGTCTACCAGAGTCGTGTAGTCAAAAACGTGGCCGGAACTATCCTTGAAATTCGCTAATGCAGCAATCAGCGGCGCCGAATTGCCGGTCGGATTCGACATGCCAAACGTGATTATCCGCGCATTCGGAAAGTATTCGCGAATCAAGCCGGTGAAGGTTTTCAGAAATGGCACGTAGCCAGCGGCAAACGCGTGCACCTGCCTGTCCGAAAGAAACCACTTCCACTGGTGCGCGGCGAACTCACTCGTCTTCGGCATGTCTGCATCGTTGCAATACAGATCGAGTTCATTGCCGATTTCGAACGCGTCCACACTGAGGCCGGCCGTTTTCACTGCGCCAAAGTAAGTTCGAATGCGCTTGGAAAACTTACCGAGATCAATCTTGCTCAAGGGGTATGTACTCCATTGGCAGCCGCTCTGTTCGGGCGTGAGAATGTCGGATTTCTCGAAGTCCGCGCTGGTTGGACCGACCACGGCGAGGAGCTTCATGTTACGCGAATGCACTTGTTTGACCATATCGACGAACAGTTGCACGTTTTCCGGCTTGTCCGGTCCGAAGCCGTCGCGAAACCATTGCGGGTGCATACGCGTAACGCCATCGAAGACGGCCAAGCGCCGCGCCTGGAAAACGCCGGGGCCGTTATAGGGTCCGTTGAACGGGTAGATGTTTGGCTCGCCGGGCGGCGCAATCGTCCACTCGGTTGCCATGTTGGACCGGTCCATGCCGATTTCGACTTCGCTCTGCTGCGACGAAGCCATGTTCGCCTGCAATGCGGCACCGACAAGAAGCATCAGCGACAAACGATGGAATTGGCTACACACGGAGTGTATTTCTCCTCAGTTTTTCTGCGCGATTGCTTCTGCTTCCCTGCCGGCGCGGGGAAACTGGCGGGCACAAGCGCTCAGCCATGTTCGCTGCTCTTTCGCAACAGAACAGCTTGCCAAGGGATAGTTTGCGGGAGCAAGGTCAAAGTTCTGGCCGCAGACTAACATTTCATGTGATCCAGTTTTCCATGCCCGATAAGTAACATCACGAGACGGCCGCTCCGCTAGGGAGCTAGCGGGATGCTAAAAATGCTGACGCTGATGGGGGGAACGGTGGTTGCCGTCATTGGCTCGCTCGCCGTTGTCTCCTTCACAGCCAATTCAGCCGGCTTGCCGACGTTGTTCGCGGCGCTCAGCCCTGCGCCTTCAAGCCGAAGAATTTTGGCTGGTCCTGCGGCGCGTACGGCCGCCAGTTCCAAATCGAGTGTCTGCGCCGTTTCCGTTGCATTGACCACGGCAACATGCAATGTTCTCCGATCAGCGGAGAGCGCGTCATACACATCGAGCGGATAGGTGGGGCTGCCAGAACTCCGCCTGGGCTGGTCGCCTCCGGCCGGGTACTTTGGCTCGGGCTGCGGCGCATTCCCGCCGACCGCTACCGGCAGGGTACCGGGAAAAGTGTTGCTGTACATCCTGAAGAGGAGCCCCAGCCCGTTCAGAGTGGACGCTGTCTGGTTGAAGTCCAGCGTTGAGGTGCCCATGGTGTGCGCGGCCATGGTGATGGAGTCTGTGTGGCGCAGCATTTCATTGAAGACCATTCCATAGGCAAGCGCCTGCTTGAGGGATGGGCTGCTGCCGAAGTCGCCGCCAAAATAGGCCCACTCATCGATCGAAAGAAAGATCTTCTTTGCGGAGATGGCGGGATATCGCTGCATGTATCCCTGCCATTCCTCCGCCTTGACGCGCACAATGTTGGCCGGGTAACGCGCGAACTCCTGGAGGGTCTGGGTTACCTTCACGTTGGCCTGATCCGAGTTCGCATCCGGCGGCAAGGTCTTGGCCTTCTCCCGGTCGAAGTGCACGCCGGGCGAGGCGTACCAATGCTCGGCCATGCCGTCGAAGTTGCCCATGCAACTCTTCAGGAAGCTCCCGGTCCAGTCGGCATCGGTGGAGTAGAGCGGGCCCAGGTTGCCGATATTCTGCGCGCGCTTGGGGCCCGGTACGTTGCCGTCTTCCAGCATTTCTCCTGAGGCGATCAGCACAATCGAGGGATCCACCTTGCGCATGGCCTTGGCGAAGTCGTTGTGCTTTTGCATGAAGTACTTTGTGTCGGTACGGCCGATCTGCCACGGGCCCCAAGGCTCGTTGCCGATGTTCCAGAGCTTCACGCGATAGGGCTCCGCGTGGCCGTTCTTTGCCCGCAGCGCGCCCATGTGTGTGTTGACTGGCCCGTTCATGTACTCAACCTGCTCGGCTGCCGAATGCGCATCGCCGAGGCCCGCGTTCACGCTGATGTAAGGTTCCACGCCGATCAGCTTGCAGAATTCGGCAAACTCATCCATGCCCAGATCGTTGGTCTGCATCTGGTTCCACGCGTAGTCCCACTCGGGCGGGCGCTTGTCGCGATCGCCAACGGCGTTGTACCAGGTGTAGTTCGAGGTGTAGTTGCCGCCGAAGCGCCAGAATCCCGATTTGATCTCTTTGAGCAGCGCAATGCTGTCGGATCGAAAGCCATGAATGTTGTCGGCGGGCATCAGCGAGATGGCGCCCAAGTGGAAACTTCCGGAGCCCGAGCCGGTAATCTCAATGGCGCCGTCCGAGGCATCGGCCTGCGCGACAAAGCGGAGTGGAATCGTCTTCCAGGTCTCCGCGAGCGGCGCAAGAGCGATGGTCTGGCGATCGCTGGTTCCCTGACCCCACACGAGCGAAACCGCGATATGCGTTCCGGGCGATGCCTTCACCACAATGCGGCCGGTGTATTGCTTTCCTTTGACCAGGGCGAGGCCGCTCTGACGGATGCCGTGAGGCGCCTTCGCATCGAGCGCGACGCGTGGGCTTTGCTCGCCGACGAAGGGCTTCTCCTTGTCCATGGTGACAACATCATCGCCGCCCACGGGCCGCCACTTGCGAAGCCGCATTCCCGGGAAGTCGTGCCGTTCCCCGGTCTCTGCGTCCTTTGAGACGATCGGGAAATAGAACTTGCGGTCGTCGATCATCTCGGCCCAGAGCGGGCCGTACATGGTCTTGCCGATGTGCTCGATGAACATTCCGAAGATGTAGTTCGAGACGGGAGCAGCGGTCTGGCTGGCGTCGATGCTGGCGACAATCTTCTGTGCCGCGGCTGGGCGAGCGCAAAGGCTCAAGACCAGCGCCAATCCCGCGCTCAGGGTTGCAATCTTTATCGTTTTCCGGAGTGTTTTCATTGGAGCCCCCTGGGTGGTTCTGTTGCGAACGCGGTTCCCGGAACCTTCGATCGGGTTCCGGGAGACCTCTCGATGCCGATACTCTACTCGGAGCTAGTGTGGTGTCTCCGAAGTTCTTTGAAAAACAACCGCAGATCCTTCGACTCACCACCCCCAAGCTGAAAAACGCTTGGGGCCCCGTTCGCTCAGGATGACAATCCTGTTTTGTTGCGAACTTCAGAGACAGGACACTAGCTCAGCAGGATCCTGCGCGCTTCGCCTTCGGGATCCTCGGCCATGCGGCATTCGGTGTTGAAGATCATGGTCTGGTTGTGCTCAGGATCGGTGGGTTGCCAGGGAAGGCCAGGCTGGCTCGGGTTTCCCGTGCGCGCGAAACTTGCCCACGCAGTGGCCATCTTGCGGGCCAGGGCCTGCGCCTCTGGCGTGTTGCCTGTTCCCTGTTCGCAGCGTTTGGTGTTGTCAAAGCAGAACTGCAAGTCGGCTGTGTGCCATGCACCCGGAATTCCGTCGAGCATCGGAGTCTGCCAGTTGAAGTAGTAGGTGTAAGCCGGCGCGGCCTTCAATTCGTGCTTGAGCCTGGCCATCTTCACCACGTTGTTGCGTATCAGAAGGCTGTTTAGGCCCGAGGCACCGCTGCACATATACGAGAGTGTGCGGATGGCCTTTTTCGGATAGGACTTTTTCAGAACGGCGATGAGCGCGGCTGCCTTTTGCTCCCCGTAGGCCTTGGACAGGCTGGCGCGCCACTCCTCCTCGGTGGGCCGCGACGACATCTGGTTGCCCTCCTCGCTCACCGAGCCAATCAGCATGGGCACGTTCTTTGAGATCTCGGGGGCGGCATCGAAGAAGCTTCGCAGGTTGATGTTCCTGCCATCAACGCATGGCGACCAGCCGACCCTTGGCGGCCCGGGGGCAAAGGGTCCAAAGGGTCCGCGCATGGGCGGATTGATCTTTGCAGCGGCCGCATTTCCAGCGGCGATGAGTGCAGACCACTCCATCTTCTGCAGCGAGGCAAGATCCTTCGGCGCCAGGCCCAGGTCCTTCATCATGACCCGCGTAACTTCACGCTGCTGTTCTCTGGAAGGAATGTTGCCGCCACCGCCCGATTGCGCTGCGGCGCGATGGTAGAGGCCCGCCGCGGCAGGCATGCCCATCAGCGTGGTGACCTTTGATCCGCCGCCCGACTGGCCGTAGATCATCACCCGATCGGGATCTCCACCGAAGTTGGCGATATTTTCCCGTACCCACTTCAATGCAACCACAAGGTCCGTCATTCCGACATTGACCGAGTCTTCGTAGGCCGCGCCTCCGACCTCGGCAAGATCGAGGAAGCCGAGGAGATTGAGCCGGTGATTCACAGAGATCTGCACCACGTCGTGATGCCGGGCCATCTGCGCACCCTCGTGCGCGGCCAGCTCGTAGGAGGAGCCAAAGCTGAAGCCGCCGCCGTGGATGTAGAACATGACCGCACGCTTGCCCGTCAGACTCGGCGTCCAGATGTTGAGCTTCAGCATCTCTTCGCTTTGCCAGCCATCGTCCCACTCCTGCAGGAAGGTTTGTTCGGCGGCTGTCCAGGGATGCAGGGTCTGCGGGCAGTTGGCTCCATAGACCAGCGCGGGATACTCATCCTTCCAAGGGGTGGGGGGCTTTGCCGGCAGCCAGCGGTTTTCTCCGGCCGTGGTTTGCCCATAGGGAATTCCCTTGAAGGTGAAGACGCCGCCATCAAGAAAGCCGCGGACCTTGCCGTATTGCGTGTTGGCGATTGCGCTGCGCGGCGAGGTGCAGTTTCCCGGTGCCTGATGCGACGCCGTCATCACGTCATCCGATGCATGGACATCGCGAGCCGAAGCCATGCCGATCCCTGCCGCGACGGAAAGCAGCATCGCCTCACGCCGGTTGAGTTTGAGTGGATCTCGTCCTTGCGGCATTGTGTTCTCCTCCTGTGATGGTTCCGTGAACCAGGCGGCCTCCGCGGGGCCCGCCGGGCGTCCTCAGCGCGAATCGATCGAGCACTCGGCTGGTCCATTCCGCACGTCCGCGAACGGGCCCGGCAGACGATCGCCGTTTACCTGTTTGCCCAAAAAGTCCCTGTCGATTGCCTTCCATGCGGCTACCGGTTCAATTGCACTGTCGCGGCGAGACTGCCAACATGCTAAATCGCTCTTCTTCTATTTGTCGACCCAAAATGGCGGCTGCAGCGCCCAGCCTCTGGACGCCTGTGTATGGGGCGCTGGAAGCCAGGAATCTTCTGAATTCAGTGACGAAGATCGAGAACAGGGGCCTCGAAGTACCTGAAGAGGAGACATGGTCACCATTCCGATGGCGGGTTCTGCGTGCAATCATCGTCTCCACTGCGGATCGCGTCCTATCGAGGTCCGGCGGCTCCCGGTGCCCTCGGAGGCTGAGAAGCAGCGACGAGACGTTCGCGGTACGCATAACGCAGTCGAAGGCATCAGGCCCGGGATCTGGGAACAGCCATTGATCGAAACTCCCGGTTGAGGCCGAGAGTTCAGGCGAATTCAAAGCACCCGAACTGGTGAAGTTGCCGAATCAAGACTGGTGCTGGTATGGTTTCCAGGTAAATCGCTTTATCAATAGTTCCCGTTGGGAAATGCGCGGGACTGACAGTCAAGACCGGGTGCCTTTGTGCGGTAAGCCGCATCTCGTCCATACAACTGGCAGCAGCACCCTTCTTTCAACCCCACTTTGGAGGTTCGCATGAAAATCCGTATGACTCACATCGTCCAGTGCATCGTCGCGTGTACCGGAGTGCTTCTGGCAGGTGTCCTTCTCCAACAGGTTTCCGCCCAGGATGCAGCCAGCTATCCCTACATGAATCCCAAGCTTCCGGCTGAGCAGCGCGCCGCTGACCTGGTGCGCCGCATGACCCTTGCGGAGAAGGCCTCCGAGATGCAGAACAACTCGGCGGCGGTTCCTCGGCTGAACATTCCCGCCTACCAGTGGTGGAGCGAAGCGCTGCATGGAGTCATCAACGAAGGCGTCACTGAGTACCCCGAGCCCGTAGGTCTGGCCGCCACTTTCGATGAGCCGGGCATTCACGCCATGGCGGGGCAGATCGGTATCGAGGGACGCATCAAGCACGTGCAGAATGTGCGCGAGGGCCACACCGGAATCATGGGAGGCCTCGATTTCTGGTCTCCCAATCTGAACATCTTCCGCGATCCACGCTGGGGCCGCGGCCAGGAGACCTACGGCGAAGACCCTTTCCTCACCGGCCGCATGGGCGTTGCCTACGTCACCGGCCTGCAGGGCGACGATCCCAACTACTATCTGGCCATCGCCACCCCCAAGCACTACGCAGTGCATAGCGGCCCCGAGCCCACGCGCCACTTTGCCGATGTGGACGTGAGCCGACACGACCAACTGGACACCTACACGCCGGCCTTCCGCGCCGCCGTGGTCGAGGGCAAGGCCGGTTCGGTGATGTGCGCCTACAATGCCATCAATGGAGAGCCGGCCTGCGCAAGCGAGTTCCTGCTCCAGGATCTGCTGCGCGGAAAATGGGGTTTTCAGGGCTATGTGGTCTCGGACTGCGACGCGGTCAAGGATGTTGCCGCCAACCACCGCTATCGGTCTACCCAGGCGCAGGGCGCGGCTATCTCCGTGCTGCGCGGAATGGACAACGAGTGCGTCAACTACAACGAACGTTTTGGCGAGCCGGTCGAAAAGGCTTACATCGATGCCGTGAGGCAGGGATATCTTCCTGAGAGCGCGCTCGACACAGCTCTCATTCGGCTCTTCACCGCGCGCATCAAACTTGGCATGTTCGATCCGCCGGAGATGGTTCCCTACACGAAGATCGACGAGAAGGAACTGGACAGCGCGGCTCATCGCGCCGAGGCGCGCAGGCTGGCGAACGAGTCAATGGTTCTGCTCAAGAACGACGGCCTGCTGCCTCTGAAGAAAGAGGTCCGCAGGATCGCCGTGGTTGGTCCACTGGCAGATCAGACAAGACCTCTGATTGGCAACTACGCCGGCCAGCCGACGCACATTGTGTCTGTGCTCGACGGACTGAAAACAGAGTTCCCGGGCGCTGCAATTACCTTTGTTCCCGGCACGCAGTTTCTGCGGACTGAGGGGGTTGCGGTGCCTGACGCACTGCTGACCACGCCGGACGGCAAGCCGGGACTGAAGGCCGAGTATAACGAAGGAATGGTGCGCGGACGGCCCTCCCCAGGGGCGAGCACGACGCCGCTGGTGAGTCGCACGGAAGCGAATCTGAGGCTGGACGAGAAGAGCGTTCCGCCCGAGGTGGCAACGAGGAAGAGCTTTGGCGCGCGCTGGTCGGGATCGCTTACACCGACCGAATCGGGTGACTATCTGCTGGGGATTCGCTGCGCTGGTTTCGGCAGGTTGACGGCCGATGACAAGCAAATCGCGATGGCCTTTGGAGGTGGCTCAGAGCCGGCATCCAGCGTCGGCCGCATTCATCTTGAGAAGGGCCGCAAGGTGGCGCTTGAAATCTCCTACGGCAGCAACAACGGCAAGCATCGGGCGGAGCTGATTTGGGCAAAGGTCGAGAACGCGGTGTCACCCAAGGCGATTGCAGCGGCAAAAGACGCTGACGTTGTGATTGCGGTGGTGGGCATCACGAGCCAGTTGGAGGGCGAAGAAATGCCGGTCACAGAGCCCGGCTTCCTGGGTGGAGACCGCACCAGCATCGATCTGCCCCAGCCGGAAGAGAACTTGGTGGAGGCCATGGCCGCCACAGGCAAGCCGCTTGCCGTAGTCCTGATGAACGGCAGCGCGCTGGCCGTCAACTGGATCAACGACCACGCCAACGCCATTCTCGAAGCCTGGTATCCGGGCGAAGAGGGCGGCGCCTCTGTGGCCGAAACCCTGAGCGGAAAGAACAACCCGGCGGGCCGGCTGCCGGTCACCTTCTACAAGGGGGTCGACCAGTTGCCGAACTTCGAAGACTACGGCATGGCCAACCGCACCTACCGTTACTTCACCGGCAAGCCGCTCTTTCCGTTCGGCTACGGATTGAGCTATACCAAGTTCGACTACAGCGGGCTGACCCTGCCCACGCAACCGGTGGCGGCTGGACAAGGCCTCAGCGCCGAGGTCACCGTCACCAACAAGGGCGCGGTTGCCGGCGACGAGGTGGTCCAGCTCTATCTCAAGTTCCCGGCCGTCAAGGGCGCGCCGCTGACCGCCTTGCGCGGCTTTCAGCGTATTCATCTGGAGCCCGGCGCCAGCCAGAAAGTGCATTTCGATCTGAAGCCGCGTGATCTGGGTATGGTAACCGAGGAGGGCAACCCCATCGTCGCCGCGGGAGATTATACCGTCAGCATCGGCGGCGGCCAGCCCGATACCGGCGCGCCGGAGGCCAGTGGTCATTTCCGCATCGACGGGCAGCTTGCCTTGACCGAGTAAGCAGTTGCCGGACTCGGGAAATCTGGCACCAACAGCCAACATCCGGGCAGAGATCTTCGCCGGTCTCTGCCTCCCGGCAAGTCAAAAAACAGGATCACTCGCGGGCCCCTTCGAAGTGCCGCCAAGTTCGGTCCATGAGGTTCAAGCCATGAGGTTCACAGCTTCATTCGCAACATCGCTCCGTTTCGCTGCCTTCGTTCTTTGTCTGCTCTTCTCGCTGCCGGCTTGTCACGCCCAGGTGCAGATGCAGGTGACCGACAAGAACTACCTCGACACGCAAGGTTTCAGCGTATTTCTCTACGACAGCACGTACCATCCCGTATTCGTGGACCAGAAGAACTCCGCCATGGAGATGATTCTCCACGGCCAGCGAATCGCCACCAACGGCGATGTGCGCCTGATGCCCACGCCCGAGCAGTGGGACCTGGTGGCGACGCTCAAAGGGCGTCATGCTGACAAAGAGAACAACCGGCTCACCGCCAACCTCGCTTTCCCGGCCTTTGATTTGAGCTACACCGTTAAAGTCGCAGCAGAACCTGGCGGCGTGAAGGTGAGTGTCAATCTCGACAAGCCGCTGCCGCAGAAGCTGGCCGGACGGGCGGGCTTCAACCTGGAGTTCCTGCCCTCGATTTACATGGGCAAGACATACCTGGTGGATGGCGACCGGGCAGGCATCTTCCCGCGAACGCCAAACGATGCGATGGTCAAGGTTTTGCCGTTGGCCGATGAGCCGAAAAAGGCCTATTACCTGGAGGACTGGGATAAGGCCAAGGGTTACACTCAGCCGCTGCCCTTCGCCGAGGGCAAGAGCATCACTCTGGGCGTAGACGATGCGCTGGCCCGCATCAACGTAAAGTCGGATACGGCCGACCTCATGCTGTTCGATGGACGAAACCGCGCACAGAACGGCTGGTTCGTGTTGCGTTCGCTGATTCCTTCCGGCAAGACTACCGGCGCCATCGTGTGGCACATCAGGCCGGACGTGATTCCGAGCTGGACGCGGCCGCCGATGATTGCGCACAGCCAGGTGGGGTATGCCCCTGACTTCTCCAAGGTGGCGGTGATCGAACTCGACCCGAAGTACGACGGTCCGAAAACGGCAAAAGTGCTGCGCCTGATGGAGGACGGGTCATACAAGCAGGTGTTCGAGGGCCCGATCACGCCTTCAACGCCATGGCTGCGGTACGTCTATTCAAAATTCGACTTTACCCCGGTGAAGGATCCCGGACTGTATGTCATCGAGTACGCTGACCAGCGTACGGCGCCGTTTCCCATCTCGAAGGACGCGTACGCGAAGATCTGGCAGGACAGCCTCGATCATCACCTTGCCGAGCAGATGGATCACGTTTCCGTGCGCGAAGGCTACCGCGTGTGGCACGGAGCCTCGCATCTGGACGACGGCCGCATGGCGCCGGTGGTCGGCGAGCAATTCGACGGCTGGAATCAGGCTACGGCAACCGATGGAAAGTACAAAGGCGGCGATCACATCCCCGGGATGAACGTGGGCGGCTGGTATGATGCCGGCGACTTCGACCTCGAGGAGCCGGCGCAGCTCAGCGTGATTCAGAGTATGGCGCTGGCGTATCGAGAGTTTCATCTCAACTACGACGAGCTTACCGTGGATGAAGCGGCCCGTCAGGTTGAGATGCACCGTCCCGATGGGGTGCCGGATACGGTCGAGCAGGTCAAGCACGGCGCACTGCTGATCCTTGCGCAATTCCACAATATCGGTCACGCGATCCGCGGCACGCACGAACCGGATCTGCGCCAATATACGCACCTGGGGGATGGAGCGTCGAAGACCGACGGCCGCATCTACGACCCGCAGCTCGGTCCGAACGAAGTGAAGGGCGACTACTCCGGCAAGCCGGATGATCGCTGGATCTTCACGTCCAACAACCCGTTCTTCCAGTGGAACGCCATCGCGGCGCTGGCCGCGGCTGCCGATACGCTGAAAGGCTGGGATGACGCATTGGCGAAAGACTGCCTGGAAACCGCGATCAAGGCATGGAACGACGAGAAGGCCCACCCAACGGTTCAGGCGGGCCGCGCCTTCGGCGCAGAGGCTCCGGACGGCGCTCTCGAAGGGGGCGTGCTGGCTGCCTCGCAGGGTGTGGCATTTGACGCGCAAGGTGGTCGTAACGGCAGTGGCAGTGCGGGCGCCCAGGCAAGTTCTGCCTCAACGAACCCACCAGCAGCTCCGCCGGCCGGCTTCGACCGTGCCGCATTTGGAGCCACGATGGACTGGAGTGCCGCGCTGGAGTTGACGATCACCACCGATGGCGCCGAGCCCTACAAGTCCCGCCTGAAAGAGTTGTTTCCTCAGGTCATCACGCCACAACAGATGGGTTTTCGTGGCTGGACGGCGGTGCGGGCATTGCCCTACCTGGACGCAAGCGCGAAAGATCAAATGCGTGACGCGGTGAAGACATACATGACGGGCCTGGACAGGCAACTGAACGCCACGCCTTTCGGCGTGCCCCCTTCCCTCGGAACCTGGGGCGGATCGGGTGCTGTCGTCGACATGGCCATACGGATGTACTTTCTGCACAGGGCATTTCCGGATCTTGTGGGCCCGGAATACACGTTGCGCGCCGTCAACTATATCCTCGGCACCCACCCGGTTTCCAGCACCTCGTATGTCGCCGGGGTCGGCACCGTCTCGAAGACGAAGACTTACAGCAACAACCGCGCCGACAACGCTTACATTCCCGGCGCGGTGATTCCGGGATACATCATCATCAAGCCGGACTTTCCCGAGTGCATCGACGACTTCGGATTCCTCTGGTTCGAGGATGAGGCGGTGGTTGCCGGGTCGGCAAACTGGGTGCTCGCCGGCAACGCCGCGGACGCATTGGTCAAGGAAGCAAAGTAGCTCCAGTAGTGGAAGCGCCCGGCAGCCGCAAAGGCCCTCGGGCGCTCCCAGCGGATCTCTCACGACCGCTCACGCGAACGCTCTTCGACAACCCAGTTGCGCGGAGCACGTGTGTGATTCGGAAACTTCCACCGCAGGTACCCGGACCGCCGATTGCAGATGAATGCTGATGTACATGTAATTGATTCAAAATAAGTTATCTAGACGTCGATTTGATCGGTACTGAAAAACGCCGCAGAGCCCAGAATCGAGATTGCGTCTCGGAACGTTGCCGATTTGCCAGTTGGTAGAGGATGCCAATGTGGCCGAAGTCGATTTCATCAGACGGCCCGGGAGACATCTTCATTGTGAGGGTTCCCGTCACATCTGAGATCGTGCGGCTCATCCCATGCGAGCATGGATGGCTAATCTGATTCGTCCAGAACCTCGATGCCCGAAACCGTGGCGTTGTTCACGATCGGTTCAAAAGTGAGATTCAGCTTTCCCTGTGCCGAGGGCTTGAGGTGGTAGAAGGTCTTGGTGAGCGTGTGGAGGCTGCCGGCCTCCTTGAAAATGTCGAAGTTGTCCAACAGCAGTACGCCATTGCACATCACGCGGAAGACGCGGCTTCCTGTCCCGCCCACACCGGACGCGTGAGGGCCGAAGTAGAACTCGGCAAAATGGAGCACCACCGTGTACCGGTCGCGGGTGTCGACGGGGATGGCATAGGTGAAATGCCCATACCGTTCGCCGGCAAAGAGATCTGGATCGAGTGAATCCAAGATCTGCTGGCGTTTGGTCGACAGGCGACCGTTCATGAAGTAGTTGTCCTGACGCCAGAATTGCCCATCGTGATCGGTAAAGGTAGTCGGCTGCATAACCAGGCGGATGGGGATCTGTTTCTTGGGGGTACCCTGCAGGATCTCTATCGCATTCAGTGCCGGGGCCCCCCGCTCGCTGGTGAAAGCCAGGTGAAGGTATCCGTCTTTGGCCGGGGAGACATCCCGCAGGACACGTTCGTCGGCGATATTCTCCCCCATGGCGTCCGAATTCACGTCGAAGCCCGGCAGCACAATGTTTCCGTTGATTCCAATGCTAAAAGTAGCGTTCGTGTCGCTGGCCCGGTCGATGGTGACAAAGTAGAGGTGAAGCTCGTAGACGCCCGGTTGAAGAGGAATGTCGTAAAAGAAATCGCCTGTCCGCCATTGCTCAAAAAGCATGGGGTCGCTGGTCCGGGCGACGAAGTTCGGCGGAAGCTTCCAGGTTCCTCCATTCTTGAAGTACCGATCGGCTCCCCAAATCGCCCCCGAGCTGTCGATCTGCGGCCTTCCGCTGTATCCGGCCATGATGCGAATCGGCAAGGACGCCGAGTCAGTGGAGACCGGCTGGGAAGCGGCCGCGAGTTGCGCCGGACTGGTTCCGCTGTCTCTTCCTTTGGCTGCCGCGCCAAGATGATCGGCAAGGTACCCCCCAAGCGCGGCAAGAATCACTCCGGCAGCCAGCAGCGTGTAGAGCCATCCTTTTCCCTTCAGGCGGAATGGCAATATGCCGCTTCCTAGACCTCGGCGATCTGCCCTTTGCCCCTGTTCCGATGTCGCGGAAGCCCCGCTGCCTTGTTCCAGATTTTCAGGCATTTTATCTGAAGCGGGGGCCGGAACCCTGTCAGCCCGGTGTGTGAACACGGGCACATAAGTTCCTGAGGGAACCGAAAGCTGCACAGGATGATCTTCGCCGCCGTTCTCGTAGAACTCCTTCAGTCTTTTGCGCAGCCGGTGAGCCTCGACTCGCGCAATGGCGTCCTCTCCAGCGTCGAAGGTGGTCTTGGACCGGCCGAAAACCTCGGTTGCGATGTTGTACTCGTGCAGTTGATCGATCTCACCCGCAAAATACTTGTCGCCGAGATAACGCACCAGACGCGAAAGCCTGGGTGTCCTTGCCAAGGCTTCCATCACGGCATCGAGTTCGTCGCGTTCCGCCACTCGCGAGGGGAGCGTGGAGTCTGCTGGCATGTCACTACTCCTGGTTATTGTGCCGGGCATGGCGGATTCGTCTGTTCCTGACGATAGCGTTCAGCCGCGCGCGCTTTAAATGCGGCAGAGAACCTGTCGGGCCATATGCGTTCATCTATAATACATTGAATAACGTACAAGAATGTACATGTTTTGTTCAGCGTTACCGAACAAGAACGTACAACATTAACCTTCCGCATTCATCCTCGGCGAATATACCTTCACAACATCGGCAATATGAAGGGTTCTGCATGCGCGAATCGAATGCGCAGGGCAAAGCCCCGAGGGTCGAAGAGTAAATTACTTGTGGTGGTTCAAGTCTGGGAAGATTTTGGATTGAGCCAAAATGAAATCGTTTACAGCTGAGACGTTTGCCGTGTTCGGATGAATATTTAAGGGTGGTCCCCTGACACAACAAAGGCCCGGATTCATTCTGTGATCCGGGCCTTTTTTTGTTTTCCGCCTTCTGGCAGGTCAGCGCGAAATCAGTGTCACTTTTGAACTCCGGTTGCCTGAACAAGCAACTGAACTGACGGCGCCACCATATCGAGCAGGATCGCCTGCGGCTTCTTTGCGGCCTCCAGTAGCTGCATATTCTTCTGGAGCGTCGCAGGATCGGCAACACGGCGATTCTCAAGATCATCCAGAGCTTGCAACCCCATCGTGGCGACTTGAGACAAGCTGCGCGAAAGCGGAGCCAATTCCGCTGAAATCTCCGACTTCTCCAGCAAAGGTTGCAGTTTGGCGTCATTGTCGCGCCAGAGCGCAAGCCAGTTGCGGGCCTCTTGCCACTGCTCGGGGGATGCCTTTCCGGCAACGATCAGTTTCGCAAGATCGTTGAATTTCCGCGCTGTGTCGCTCTCCGGAGGAACGGCATCGACAAGCCGGTTGAGGGGGGTAAATGTGCGGTATTCCTTCAGTTCTTCTCTTGTGTAGCCTTCCGGCGGCTGAACAACCGCCGCCAGAACCTTAAGGGCCTCTGGATTGGACTCGCCACTCATGCGCTGCAGCATGAGGCCGGTAAAGGATTGATGCTCCAGGCCGCAGTACTGCAGCTTCTGCGAAACGATTGCAAGCCGTTTGTACATCGAACTCACATCCCGCGTCTCCTGCGGTGACCAAAGCCGTTCAGCGATCGCCGCAGTGCGGGGCCAGATGCGGCTGTCGACGTTCTCCGTAGTAACGAACTCGCTCCACATCGTGGCTTCACCGCCAAGGACGCGCGCCTTTTGCTCCGCGGTCAGTGATGCGCCGTCGCCGGCCAACGGATCGACCAGATAATGCTGAGCGGCAGACTGGTTCAGGTCGATGTAGTATCCGGCCGAAAGCAGGCCGCGATTTCCACGCTTCGCGGCATCAGCCAACGCGGCCGCTCCCCGCCAGGACTGAATCACTACATCCTGCGGCGTATCCGGCTGCAGCACTTCGTCCCAGCCCTCCATGATCTTGTGGTGGCCTGCGACCAGCTTCTGCACTCTCGCAGTGAAAAAAGACTGCAAGGCCGCATCGTTTTGCAGGCCATGTGCCGTCATAAAAGCCTTGATCTGTGGATTCGCGTCCCATTCCTTTTCATTGCACTCATCGCCGCCAATATGGAAGTAGGCGTCGGGAAAGAGCGCCGTCATTTCGCCCAGGAACTTGTCGAGAAACTGATACGTGCTTTCCCGCGTGGGATCCATCGCAGGATCAAAGATTCCCCAGCGGGTTTCAAGCTGGTACGGGCCTTTTCCGCTCGCGAGGTCGGGATAGCCCATGAACCACGAAGTCGTATGGCAGGGAATGTCGAACTCAGGAACCACGCGGATTCCGCGCTCCCGCGCATACTGGATTACTTGGCCAACCTGTTTCTGCGTATAGTAAAGCCCGCCAGATCCCTTTTCCTGCAGCAGTGGGAATTGGCGGCTCTCGATGCGAAAGCCCTGGTTATCGGAGAGGTGCCAATGGAAGACATTCAGCTTCACGGCTTCCATGCCGTCCAGGTTGCGCTCAATCACAGGGAGCGGCATGAAGTGCCGCCCGGCATCCAGCATCAGCCCGCGCCAGGGAAAACGCGGCTGGTCGTCGATCGCGACGACGGGGACACTGAAGCCCTGAGGCGTGATTCTTACCAGTTGCAGAAAGGTTTGCAGTCCGTGCAGCACACCCAACGGATTCGCCGCCGTCAACTGCACGTGGTTGGCCGTGACCTTTAGGTGATACGACTCATCCTCACCCAACTGCTGCACCGGATCGCTTGCCCCGCCAGTCATGATGATGAAACTTGCCTGGCTTGCCTGTGCCTCGCCCTGGAAGGGAATCCCTGTCTCGCGGGAGAGCCTGTCGAGAAAGCGCTGTCTGGCCAAGACCAGACGAGGCTCCGTGTAGCCTTCCAGGCCAACGGTAAAGCTCCCATCAATGAGAAACTGTCCCTCGGCGGCCGTCACATGCGCGGGCAGGGGCATCAGGGGAAGAGTGCTGTCTTCCTGGGCGCGAATTGCCGGAGCATATACCAACGCCCCAGACAAAAGGAAAAAAAGCGAGACCGAGCGCTGCAAATTATGCGTCTTCAAAAAGCGCCTCCTGCGAATTGCTGCAATTCAAAATGTAAACCTCGACCCAAACTGGAATTGACGCGGTGAATTGACGTTGCCTGTGATCTGGCCGAAGGCGGCTGCCTGAGCCGGAGTTGTCTGCACTGCGGTGATGGATGGCACATTCGGCATTCCAAGCTGCGCCTTGTTCATCACGTTGAAGGAGGAAACTTCAAAGCGAAGATTCTTCTCCTCTCCCAGCTTGAGGTTCTTGAAGAGAGAGAGGTCCAGGTCCTGTGCTCCCATGGTGCGGACGTGATCCAGATACGCCGGCGCGTTTCCGGGCACAAACGGACTGGCGGGCAAGGCAAAGCAAGCAGATTTGAACCACGCTGCCGCCGTATGGGGCGCGCCTTTGCCTGGATCGCAGGTCATGTCGGCGCGCTGATTGAAGTACGAAGGCGCAATGCCGGAGGTTGGCGAAGCGATGGGAACACCGCTGCTCAGATAGAGGACGCCGTTGGATGTCCAGCCACCCAGAAGGCCATTCGCCAGCCCGTTCAGATTCAGCGCCCGCCCCTTGCCCATGGGTAGATCATAGGATGCCTGCCATGTGAATTGATACTTGACGTCCTGCGGGCTCACGGAGTGTTCCAGGCTCATGTTCTTCGTATCTTGTGGCGACCCGCCGTGAGCGCCGACGAAGCCGAGCGGCGGATTGCCGTCGTCGGTCATCAGCTTGGCCCAGGTAAAGCTGGCCAGCGTGGTGAAGTGTTGGGTCATGCGCTTCTGCACCTTGGTCTGCAAAGAGCTGTACTCGGAATCGCCAATGGGATCGCCGTGGACAAGAACGCCATTTCCCGTGCCGTAGTTCCCGGTGCCGAACTGCGGATACTTTTGCAGGCTCACCCAGAGAGGCACCGTGGGCGAACCGTAATTGGCGTTGGTGGATGGTTGGATTGCCTGCCAGGTATTGGGCACCATTATGCAGGCCGGGTTTGAGGTGTCTACGCACAAGGACGCGCCATATTGCTGGATGGTGCCCAGATCGAGTTGATTCAGATCGACCTGGCTGAGCGGCAGAAACAGCCCTCTGCTGCCCACGTAGCCCGCGCTTACGACCACGGAGTACGGAAGCTCGTACTCCAGACCGAAGTTGAAGTTGTAGGTCGTCTGCGTGCGCTGCGAGTGCAGCATGACGTTGGGTGTCGAGCCGAGATTGGTCGCCAAACCATGCGTCGCTCCAACCAGGGGGACAACTCCGTTGGGGAAGGGATTGCTGAAGGAGTAAATGCCCGTCGAGCTCGGCGCGGGGCTTCCGGCAGCCGCGTTGGTACATGCGCTCGTTCCGCTGAACACAGAATTGCCGTCCGCGTTCCAGCAGGTCGCGTTCCAGTTGGTTACCGAGGAAAAGCCATCGCTGTTGAGCCACGCGCTGCCCACCATCTGCGCGCTGGGGCCGTAGTAGAAGCCGCCGCCGGCGCGTATCACCAAGTTCTTCGCCAGCTTCCACGACACGCCGAGCCGAGGGCTGAAATCCTTCAGATTCGTCGTAAAGGGAGAGCGGTTGCCGCGGGCGGCGAAAACTTCGCCGCCTGTGAAAGATACGCCGCTGACTGTGCCCACAGCCTTCGGATCGAAGTACTCCAGGCGGTTGTGACGCTCCGTGCGGCCGCCGAAGATGTCCCACCGAACTCCCAAAGCGACGGAAAGAGATTGAGTGGCATGGTAGGTGTCTTCAAAAAAAGCCGCGTAATACGGATTGGCCTCGGCGACAAACAAATCCTTGGTAAAATTCCAGCTTTCGCTGCCAGGCGTTGATCCCATGCCCACGAGGAACGAGGCGAAGTCGCTGCCGCCAACGCCGGAACTGACGCTCTGATCCGTGGCGGAGATGTCAAAACCGTACGAGCCAGAGGGAGCGGGCGGCTGGCCCACATTCAGAAACCTCTTCATATACTCCGCGCCGGCGCTGATCTCGTGCTTGCCCCAGATCTTCGTCAGGGTTGCGTTCATATCGCTGTTCTCGCTGGCATAGATAAGCGTGTTCCAGTTCGCGGTGCCTCCGACGCCCCCTCCCACGTCGGAGAAGGTCACATAGGGAAGCGTTTTGTATACTTCGTCTGCGGCGGTTGGCGAGGTGAATCCCAGTGTGGCGAGGTTGTCGACCGCGCTCTGGGCGGGGTCTCCTCCCTGGTTCTCATAATGGCGCGTAAAGGAGTAGCGCAACTGCAAGACTGTTGTGGAATTCAGAGTGTAATCGTCCGCAACCAGGATGTTGCGCCCGTTTGTGATGTTCTGCGCATAGTCCAGATCCCAAGCGTTTTTGAAGGCGTTCACCCCCGCGCTGAAGAGCCGGTCGAAGGAAAAACGGCCGAATAGACGCTGCTTTTCGCTCTGGAAGAAGTCCAGACGGATGTCAAACTTCTGCGCGGTGGTTGGATCGAGGCCGGGGACATAGAGATTGTTGATGTCTCCATTCGAGTCTTCATCGCATGTAGCTGGATTGGGAGCATTGCACTTGGGAAACTCGGAGAGGAACTTCAATGCGATGGGATTCGGATTGGTGATCTTGTTTCCGGCAAACGGCTGCCGCGTTCCGTCGGGATTATCGGGCTGGGTTGGGTCATAAATCGTGAAGCTGTCGCTGGAAAAGTCGCCGGTCCGCTCCGCAGTGGTGGGAACGGTAAACCAGTTTGAACCATCGAACATTTTCTGCTGGGTGGCTTCGTAATCGGCAAAGAAAAAGAGCCTCTTGTGCAGGATAGGCCCGCTGATCGAGCCGCCTTCCTGATAGCGGTGAAAAGAGGGTGCGGAATTTGCCGCGCCACTAGCAAGCTGGCTTTGCTTGTTGAAGGAGTCGTTTGCCGCCAGGACGTCTGGCCGGAAAACCCCGAAGGCATCGCCATGAAACTTGTCGCCGCCGGACTTGCTGACCAGGCTGATGACGCCCGCGCCGCCGCTCTGGTAGGAGGCCGGGGTATTCTGCGTTTCCACGCGATACTCATCCACGCCATCCTCGGGAATCTGCATTGCCGGGATGATGGCGGCGGCATTGTTTTCGGCAATCCCCAGCGGGCTGCCGTCGAGCATGTAATAGACCGAACCCTCGATGGCGCCGTTGATCGTGTAGGACGAGACATCGACTCCCGGGCGTCCAGACGAGATGTTGGTCATGGCCTCCGAATTGGATGAGTTAGGCGTTCCATTGGCGGGGGTCACGCCAGCGCTCAACTGCACCAAATCGTAAACATCGCGCGAGAGCAGCGGAACCCGGTCGATGGTTTCGGCGGAGATGAGCTGGCCGACGGTTGAGTTGCTGGTCTGCAACAGGTCGACCGACTCCGATACGGTGACCGTATCGCTGACGCTGCCCACACGCAGGGTGATGTTGACGGTGCTCACCTGATCGACGGTAACCGTCACATTGTCCTGAGCGACGCCTTCAAAGCCCTTCATGCTGGCCGTCACTTTATAGACGCCAGGATTGAGCGACACAAAGGAGTACAAGCCAGCCGCGGTCGTAACGGAATGCTGCTCCACTCCCGTTGCGTGGTTGAGCAGTGTGACCCTGGCTCCGGGGACGATGGCTCCGGTTGGGTCGGAAACCAAGCCGCTGATGCTGCCCCTGCCGGCCTGGGCAAAGGCGGCACTTCCAGCACAAAGAACCAGGATCAAAGTACGGAGGATGCTCCGCACAAAAGAGGAGTCAGCATTGCTGTTCTTCATGGCCATCTCCCGGTCAAACGCCTCTATTCAAACGTTTGAATTCTGCAAAAGAATGTAGGAGCTATTCCATTCACTGTCAAGCATAAAAGTGCGGTCTGCCGGCGGTGGTTTCCGGACTCTGTGCGCCGTTGTTGCTCACTCTTGCCAGTTGCGGATATGTTCTTCGCGAGCGTTCGGCTTCGCCCTTTAACTGGTGGCTCCGGAGTTAACGGCAAGTCTGTCCGCAGTCTGCCCGGCGAAGAAACGGAAAAGAGAGTGGAACGCGGCGGGGAATCGCTTGACAATGCAGTGGATTGAGAGGATATTCCCCTTATTGAAACGATTGAATGCTCCGGCTTCTTCTATGCTGTTCCCATAGGCAGGTGCTCATGAAAACAAGGCTTGCTCCTCTTTTCCTGGTGATCGCGGGTCTGCCGGCAGTGCTGCCAGCGGCAACGGTAACGCCTCTTCACGAAGGCTGGCGGGTGCAGTCGGCCTGCCAGCTTCAGGCCACGGGCGACACCATTGCCGCCGAGGGCTTCGCGGCAGAGGGTTGGCTGAAGACCGCAGTCCCCAGCACTGTGCTGGCCGCCCAGGTTGCCGCTGGAACGGTTCCCGATCCCTATTACGGCATGAACCTGCGCCAGATTCCCGGCGCGAACTATCCCATCGGCCAGAACTTCTCCAACCTGCCCATGCCACAGGAGAGTCCCTACCGCTGCGGCTGGTGGTATCGCGACGAGTTCACCGCGCCTGCCGCATCCCGTGCGGAAGAGCATTACTGGCTGCACTTTGGCGGCATTAATTACCGCGCGGAGATCTGGTTGAACGGCAAAAAGATCGCGGATTCGGACAAAGTAGCAGGGGCCTATCGCACCTACGACTTCGATGTGACGCAGTACCTGCTGCCCGGCAAGACTAATGTGCTGGCGGTGGAGACCTTTGCGCCCACGGAAAAGGATCTTGGCATCAACTGGGTGGACTGGAATCCCTGCCCGCCGGATAAAGACATGGGCCTCACTGGCGCGGTCGATCTGGTCACTTCCGGCGCGGTCACTCTGCGTTCGCCGCTGGCCGTCACTCACTTTACTGACGGCACGCTGAACACAGCCGATCTTACTTTCTATACCGAACTGCACAACGCCACCGATCACGCAGTGAAGGGCGTGGTGGCCGGCTCAACCGCCGGCGTCCGCTTCGAGCAGCCGGTCGAGCTTGCGCCGCATGAGGACCGGAGCGTTGTCTTCACTCCGGCGCAGTTTCCGCAACTGCGAATTCACGAGCCGAAGCTCTGGTGGCCTCATCAGATGGGCCAGCCGCATCTCGAACGCCTCACGATGAGCTTCAGCGCCCAAGGCCAGATCACGGATGAGCAAAGCGTGGACTTCGGGTTCCGCGAAATCACTTCCGAGCTGACGGCCAATGGCAGCCGCATGTTTCGGGTGAACGGCAAGCCCATCCTGATTCGCGGCGCAGGCTGGTCGCAAGATATGCTGCTGCGCAGCGATGAAAAGCGGCTGCGCGACCAGTTCCGAATGGTGCGCGACATGAACCTCAATACGATCCGCCTGGAGGGCAAGCTCGAAACCGATGATTTCTATCATCTGGCGGATGAGCAGGGCATCCTGGTGATGGCGGGCTGGTGCTGCTGCGACCACTGGGAGCACTGGAAGGACTGGACCCCGGAGGATCTGACTATTGCTACCGCCTCGCTGCGCGCGCAGATGCTCCGGTTGCGCTCACATCCTAGCCTGCTGGTGTGGCTGAACGGCAGCGACAATCCTCCGATTGCCGACGTCGAGCGCGCTTACCTGGCGGTCGAATCTGAAACGCACTGGCCCAATCCTGTGCTCTCTTCGGCAACCTCCGCGGCAACTGCCGTCACGGGGGCCAGCGGAGTCAAGATGAACGGGCCCTACGATTATGTCGCGCCGAGTTACTGGTCCGTGGATAAGCAGTATGGCGGCGCATTCGGCTTCAACACGGAAACCAGCCCTGGGCCGGCGATTCCCTCGCTGGCCAGCCGGCAGAAGTTCCTGCCCGACGCCGAGGCATGGCCGCCAACAGCCGCCTGGAGCCTGCACATGGGCGGCGGCGAATTCGCCAACCTCAAGGTCTTCGACGAAACCATGGAAGCCGTCTATGCCAAGCCGCGCTCTGCCGCCGAATACGAGCGCATGGCGCAGACGATGGAGTACGACTCCGAGCGCGCCATGTTCGAGGCCTATGGCAAGAACAAGTACCAGTCCACGGGCGTCATTCAATGGATGCTGAACAACGCATGGCCCTCGATGATCTGGCATCTTTACGACTATTACCTGGATGCCGGAGCCGGGTACTTCGCGACGAAGAAGGCCTGCGAGCCGCTGCACATTCAGTACTCTTACGACGATCGCTCGATTGTGGTGGTGAACAGCACCTATGAAGCGGCGCGAGGATTGACGGCAAGCGTACACGTCCACAACCTGGCGTGGAAGGAACTCTTCAGCGCGCAGGCTACGCTGGATGCGGCCTCCGACAGCGCGCAACGAGTCTTCGTGATTCCCGAGAGCCTCTATTCAGGCGCCGAGAGAATCTTTTTCATCGACCTGACCCTGACGGATGCTTCCGGCCGCACAGTGAGCCAGAACTTCTATTGGGCGCCGGGAACGCTGACCACTTTCGATTGGCCAAGAACCGACTACACGCACACGCCCGCCTTGCGCCACGAGGATCTGACTGCCCTGGCCAATCTGCCGCCGGCCAAAGTGCTGGCAAGCGCGGAGATCGGGAAGACGCCGCAAGGCCGCGAAGTGAGGGTGCATCTCGACAATCAATCCGCGGCATTGGCCTTTCAGCTTCGGGCCGCTCTGCGCACCTCGTCCGGCGGACTCATCGCTCCGGTTTTCTGGTCCGACAACTGGATTGAGTTGGCGCCGGGAGAGTCGCGCACGCTGACGGCGCTCGTGCTGGACGACGCGGCTGGAGATGCCGTGGTGCAGATTGAGGGCTGGAATGTCGCGGCCGAAACCATCACGCCGACGGCGGCGGTTGCGGCGCGTTAGCCGAGCGCAAGACGGGTGCCCCATATCTGGCGCAGCTTAATCGCGCCAGATGTGGGAAGCCACGACCCTCGACCCGCGCGTGTACCCCCCCACCCCTATTTTGTAAACAAAATCCTTGTATTCTTGGGCTTACGGGCATGGTTGCGCCGTAAAATCGTGAAAACAATGAAGTTCCCTGCAAAATCGTCCAGGGAAAGAAGTTATGAGCACTTTTCGGCCTCTGCCAGCAGCTTCCGGCTGGAAGGCAGCACTAAAACTGCTGAGATCATTGTGCGACGAAGCACGGAAATAATCTGCAAGCACCCTCAGCCACCTGCTGTGGGGCAGCCGCTCGCTCTTCGCGCGCATGGGGTTCGTGGTCTCCAACCTTCGCCGAGTGGGCGACAGGATAAGGAACTCCGCTCATTCGCAGCGCCCCTACGGGGCGCATGACTTTGTTGGGAGGGCATTCCCCGGATTGCGCTTCGCTCCATCCGGGGCTATCTTCCCTGCCTCCCTCCGGGAGGCACCTGCGGTGGGGCCAACTGCTTTCGGCGAAGCGGGTCGGGGTTCATCGTCTCCCACATCTCAGAAGAGATGTGGGAGACGATGCGCTTATTGTGCTGCTTTGGCGCCTTGCCCCGGCTTCAGCTTCTGTAGCAGCAGAAACACGGCACCTCCAACCACATAGCCTGAAAGAATACTCAGAAACCATGTGCCTTTTCCTTCACCCCTTGAGTGCGCGGGATGATACACGGTGAGCCAATGGCTGACAACGAACTGGGGAACGCAGGTGATCGTGAGGGAAAGCCAGAAACTCAGCGTTCTCCTCACCCATGGCTGCACAGCCAAGCATGCCATGAGGCATCCCCAGTAAACGACAAGGATGGGCTCCGACCATTCATACACTGGACGATGGGGGCGTATCGTCAGGAACATCAACAGCACAGCCCCGACAAGGCCGATGAAAAACCAGCGCAAACTGATTTGGGTCACGAAGTATTTCGATTTCTTTCGTTTTGGCTGATGCGCCCTTGCTTCCTGAATCTCCAGCCGTAGTTCATCTCTCTTCTTCGCTCGCACTTGCTTTTGCGTCAAACCGCGCCGGGCCAACTCATTGTCCAGTGCAAAGGCGGCTTCATCACGCAAATCTCCTCGATCGCCCGCTATGTGGAGGAGTTCTTCATCACCCAGTCTCACGTAATGTTCCTGGAAGGTCGTCTCCAACACCATCACCTGTCTTTCCTAGAGATACTACCGCACCCCATTCTCAATTGTTTCCCAGCATAATACACGCCAAGGTGGAGAAACCTCGAAGAGTCTTAGCACTATACCCCGAAGTTATGAGCGGTTTGCCGCCAAACAGTTAGTAACGACTCGGTCAACAGACAGCTGGCGGCATAGCATTGTACGGACCGGCGGCATTTCGTTGTAAGCAGCAGTTAGGGCATTTTTCCTGTTTGTGTGGCGTGTAGAGTGCTGCGTGGACCGGGAGGTCTACGCGACAGCCGACCGGGAGGCCGGCGCTACTTCGCTGCTTATTTATGGATTGGTTCCAAGTCCTGCCGGAGTTTCAAGCGGCAGACTGCCATGGCAGCGTTCCTTCATTGCAGCCTGAAGAGTACGGAGGGAATGCGGGTCGCGAAAGGCTGAGGTGCCGCCGCTGGCGGTGGTGGACCAGGCGCCGCAGAGATTGCCGCAGGCAAGCGACTGCTCGATGGAGCGGCCTTGCAGCCAGGCGTGCACGAATCCGGCATTGAAGCTGTCTCCGGCGCCAACAGCATCGACGACCTGGGCGGGACGCGCCGCGACATGCCAGGTCTGCGAGCCGCAATAAGCTGTAGCTCCGTTGACGCCGCGCTTGACGACGAGCAGCGGGACCAGCGCGCGCAAGGTTGCGATGGCCTTGTCCAGCTCCGGCTCGCCGGCCAGCAGGCAGGCTTCGCGTTCGTTGGGCATCAGAAGATCGACGAAGGGAAGCGCTTCAAGAATGCAGCGGTCCCACTGCTGCGCGGGATCGTCGTTGGGATCGAGCGAGATGGTGAGTCCGGCCTTTTTGAGCGTGGCGAATAACTGCGGAATCTGAGGCGTGAGCGAGTGCAGCAGATAATACGACGCCATGTGAAAGTGGCGCGCATCCGCAAGATAGTTCAGATCGAGGTCCTGGTAGGCCAACTGGAACGTGGCGCCCGCATAGGTAAACATGTGGCGGCGATGCTCATGCTGGAGAAGCACGGTAACGCCGGTCTGCGCCTGCTGGAGAGCCACAGAGCGGGAAAGATCCACTCCCGCCTGGCTAAGCTCCGCCTGGCAAAGCTTGCCCAGATCGTCTCCTGCTGCCGTGGTGATGAAGCCGACGGAGCTGCCCAGGGCGGCCAGGTTGTGAGCGGTGATGGCCGCTGAGCCGCCGGGGCGAATGGCGATTCCGCTGGCAAGCAACTCCCGCTCGGCAGGCAGTTTCTCATTCAGGCCGTAGAGAAGAATGTCGAGATTGGCATCGCCTGCGAGAGTCACGTCGAAGCGGCGGGCATCTCTCTTCTTCCGGGGCGAAGAGCGACGCGTCATGCGCCTTCTCCGGGAAGAACCGTGAAGCGGCGGCGGATGAAAAAGAGCAGAATGCCAGCTGCCGCCCAGGCCGTGCCCGCTACCCGCGCCAGCGGTCCGAGATGGAGCCAAAGGAAGAGGCAGGTTGCCATGCCGCCCAGCGACAGCAGCATCGGGAACCACTGCGACCAGCGGCCGTGCCGCCATCCGCGAAGCATGGAGGAAAGATTGACTCCCATGAAGGCCAGCAGCGCGCCGTAATTCAGCAACTCGGTGCCGAGCTGATAGCTGAAGACGAGCGCGCCTGCGAGACAGATGGCGCCGATGAGCAGAACGTTGTTGCTCGGAATGCGGTTTTTGCGGCTGACCGCGCCGAAGAAGCGCCGGGGCAGCGCGCCATCCTGGCCCATGGCGTAGAGCAGGCGCGCCGCGCCCAGTTGCGAGGCCATGCCGGAGCCAATGGTGGCCAGCAGCAGCGCCGCGTTGACGATGAGAAAGAGCATCGGGCCGCCCATGTGCCCGGCAACGTGAACGTAGGCGGTGTCGATGTCGGGAAAGGCCAGCCCGCGCGGCCAGACAAGCTGCGCCACATAGACTTCGATGCTGGCCAAAATGCCAGTGATGAAACAGGTGAGGACGATGGCGCGGGGTACGCTGCGCGCCGGGTCCTTGGCTTCATCGGTGAGCGTGGAGATGCCGTCGAAGCCGATATAGGTGAGCACGGCAATGGAGGTGCCGCGCAACAGGCCGCCGGAGTTGAAGGTGGCGCGATCGAAAAACGGATTGAGGAAGAAGCTGGCCGTCGGATGCGAGAGATGCAGAAGCCAGTTGACCGCGGCCGCGAGCACGAGCAGAATCACGACACCCAGCGCCGCGGCCATGCCGGCGTTGATGCGCGCCGAAGTTTCCACGCCGTTCAGGTTCAAGGCGGTAAAGAAGATGGCGAAGAAGACGGCGAAGGCGATGTAGGGCACGCCGGGCAAAAAGTTCATGGCGGCGCGGCTGCACCAGATGGTGCAGATCAGCGGATTGAGGGTGTAGTCCATCACCAGGCACCAGCCTGTGATGTAGCCCAGGCTGGGATGAATTTCCTTGCCGACGTAAAGAAACGCCGAGCCGCCGTGGGGATAAGCGCGCGCCATGCGTCCATAGCTGAAGGAGGTCAGGAGCATGGCCACCATGGCGAGCAGAATGGCCGTGACCACATGGCCGCGCGACTCCTGATAGATCACGCCGAAGACGGGCATGGGAGCAGTGGGCTGGATGAGGATGATGCCATAGAGAACCAGGTCCCGGAAGCGCAGGCTGCGCTTGAGGCCAACGGTTTCGGGCTGACTGCTGCCGGCAGTGGTTGCCATGCGTGTTCCTATGGTCTTGATAGGCGCGAGGAGTTGCGCCTATTCAATCGTTTCAAACATGGAATATCGCCTATATCTACCTGATCTGTCAAGAGCCGATTTCGCTCCGCTTCTTCTTGGCCGCTTGCCGCGCCGGGCGGGTCGAGGACATCCGCACCACCAGTTCCGGCTCCGCCTTGTAAAGCCGCGGGGCCTGCTCGGCCTTTCGCCCCAAGGTTTCAACCATCCACCTGGCGGCCTGCAGCCCCATTTCCTTCAGCGGCTGCCGGATGGTGGTGATTCCCGGCGTGGCCACGGCTGCCGGCAGCACATCGTCGAAGCCGAGCACGGAGCACTGCTCAGGAATGCGCAGCCCTGCCTCGGTCAAGCCGCGCACGACGCCCAGCGCTGTCAGATCATCGAAGGCCAGTACGGCTGTGAAGGGGCGGCCCGAGGCCAGCATCTGCCTGGAAAAAAGCACTCCGCCTTCGAAGCCGGAAGTCGGATCGACCAGGCCGGGCAGTTGAAAGACGAGTTCGGGATCGAGCGCGACTCCTGCTTCGGCTGCGGCACGTTGAGCGCCGGCCCACCTTGGCTCGCTGTCGAAGAGTTCTTTCGGCCCGCGTATCACCGCGATCTGCCGATGGCCGAGTTCCAACAGGTGACGCATGCCCAGCGCGCCGCCCGCGTCGTTGTCCACGAGCACTGAGCTGATTCCGCGGGCGGTCAAATCCCGGCCCACAATCACCACGGGAACGTGATTCTTCTCGATGTCGCCCAGCAGGTTGGTCTCCTCGAAAACCCAGCTCGCGATGACAATCACGCCCTCGGCGCGCTGCTCGAGAATCTTCTGCAAATAGCCGTCGAAGAGGCCGCGCTGGGTCTGCGCATCCATCAGCAGCGACACGTAGCTGGCCTCTTGCAGGCCTGCCTGAATCCCATGCACGGTTGGGATGCAAAACGGATCGGAGAGATCGAAGGCCAGCACTCCAATGGTCTGGCTGTGCCTGCGCCGGAGGGAGCGGGCGTAAGCGTCAGGATAATAGCCCATCTGCTGCGCTGTCGCGCGAATCAGCTCGCGCGTCGAGGCCGCTACGTTCTGCGAGAGTGGCGCCTCGCTCAGCACAATCGAGACGGTTGAAATGGCAAACCCGCAGGCTTGCGCAACGTCCCGCAACGTCACATGGCCGGATCTTCGATAGACCACTGCCCCTTCTCTCCGCTCGCCTCTTCAAACGATAGTCGTTCAGCGCTATTCTGCCATAGTTGCCCCATTCGGGGCTTGCTTTACCCCGGATTCCCGATTCGATTCATAGGGAATGCTGTCTCGGAAGAAAGCGGATTTGGGGAATCTGTGCCGGATCACGAGTCAGAAGATCTGATGGGCGTCATGACTGCATGGATTGGTTATTGTCCATGGCCAGGAGGCCGGCTATCCACTCATGCAATTAGCAAATCACGCGGTCATGGTGCTAAAAAGCCGTGCGCCTCAGATCCTGATTTCCGGACCTGGGGCGCATAAAGCTTCTGCGAGCGGATAGCGAGCGGCTGGCCTCACCGCAGGCGATTAGTCGATTTTGATCTTGCGCAGCAGCTTGAAGTCGCTGAGCATTTTGCCGGTGCCAAGAACGACCGAAGCCAGCGGATCGTCGGCCACCGAGACAGGAAGGCCGGTTTCCTCACGAATGCGCTTGTCGAGATTCTTGAGCAGAGCGCCTCCGCCGGTCAGCACGATGCCGCGGTCGCTGATGTCGGCGGACAACTCGGGCGGCGTGCGCTCCAAGGCAACGCGGATGGCGTTCATGATGACCGCGATGCACTCGCCCAGGGCTTCGCGAATCTCGCTGTCCTCGATGGTGATGCTCTTGGGAACGCCCTCGATGAGGTTGCGTCCCTTGATCTCCATCGTCAGCGGCTTTTCCAGCGGGTAGGCCGAGCCGATCTCGATCTTGATGTGCTCCGCGGTTCGCTCGCCGATCAGCAGGTTGTACTTGCGCTTCAGATAGTTGGTAATGGCCTCGTCCATCTGATTGCCGGCCATGCGCACGGAGCGCGAGTAGACAATGCCGCTGAGCGAGATGACCGCGATGTCCGTGGTGCCGCCGCCGATGTCGACCACCATATTGCCGCCCGGCTCGGTAATTGGAAGCCCGGCGCCGATGGCCGCCACCATGGCCTGCTCGACGAGATAAACCTCGCTGGCCTTGGCGCGGTAGGCCGAGTCCTCGACCGCCCGCTTCTCAACCTGCGTAATTTCGGAAGGCACGCCGATGACGATGCGCGGATGAACCAGCATCTTGCGGTTGTGGGCCTTCTGAATGAAGTAGTTGAGCATTTTTTCGGTGACTTTGAAGTCGGCGATGACGCCGTCCTTCATAGGCTTGATGGCCACGATGTTGCCGGGCGTGCGGCCCAGCATATCCTTGGCCTCTTTGCCCACGGCTTCCACCTCGCCGGTGTTCTTGTTGATGGCCACGATGGAGGGCTCGTTGACAACGATGCCCTTGCCGGCCGCATAGACCAGCGTGTTGGCAGTGCCAAGATCGATGGCCAGGTCGCTGGAAAACATGCTGAAAAGCGAACGAAATGCATGTGACCGCGAGGAGCGCGATGGATAACCATTCAATGACATGGGAAAATCGGTTCTACCTCAAGGATTATTGTACGGCCAGCGGGCCGTTGCTGTATCGGAAGTCTCCGGCGCAGGGGAGCAAAATCAACGTGCTAGCCCAATAACCTGTGCGGTAGACTGGTTGTCCGCGGAATCTGTGCGGCCGGTTCCTCTTGGCGATTGGCTTCCTTCCCCCGTTCCCTGCTCCCTGTCTTTGGAGGTTTCCATGGCTTATCCCACGTTTCACAATATGATTGGCGGCCAATGGCTGCCTGCGGCAAGCGGCAAAACCATCCTCAACCTGAACCCCGCCGACCACGGGGACGTGGTGGGCGCATTCCCCTCGTCTCACGCGGAAGATGTGGCGCTGGCCGTGGCTGCCGCCAAAAAGGCCTTTGCCACCTGGCGGCTGGTTCCCGCGCCCAAGCGGGCCGAGATTCTGGTTCGTGCCGGCATGTTGCTGAAAGAGCGCAAGGAGCAGTATGCCCGCGAGATGACCCGCGAAATGGGCAAAGTGCTGACCGAGACCCGCGGGGATGTGCAGGAAGCGATCGACGAGGCCTTTTATGTGGCAGGGGAGGGGAGGCGCCTCTTCGGGCAGACCACGCCGTCGGAACTGCCAGACAAGTTCGCGATGAGCATTCGTGTGCCTGTCGGCGTAGTGGGCCTCATCACGCCGTGGAATTTCCCCATGGCTATTCCCTCGTGGAAGCTCTTTCCGGCGCTCGTCTGCGGCAACACATGCGTCATCAAGCCGGCCAGCGACACGCCGCTCTCGGTCTACAACCTGGTGAAGGCGCTGGTGGATGCGGGCCTGCCGCCGGGAGTGGTCAACATTGTCAGCGGCTCGGGCTCGATTGCCGGAGCGGCGCTGGTCGAGCACCCGGACGTGCGCGCCATCAGCTTCACCGGGTCAAGCGCTGTAGGCTCGCTGGTGGCCCAGCGTGCCGCGGCCGCCTTCAAGCCGGTGTCGCTGGAAATGGGCGGCAAGAATGCGCAGATTGTGCTCGACGACGCCAATCTCGAACTGGCGCTGGATGGCGCTTTGTGGGGCGCTTTCGGCACCACCGGCCAGCGCTGTACAGCCACCAGCCGCATTTTGCTGCAAAAGGGAATCGCGGCAAAGTTCACCGCCGAGTTCGTGGCGCGGGCAACGAAACTCAAAGTTGGCGATGGCCTGGACGAGAGCGTCGAGGTCGGCCCGCAGATAAATCCGAGCCAGCTTGAAACTTCAGCCAAATACGTTGAAATCGCTTTGGCCGAAGGGGCCAAACTGCTTACCGGCGGCCATGAGCTGACCGGGGGCGCGTTTGCCCATGGCACGTTCTTCGAGCCAACAGTGCTGGGCGGCGTGGCGCCTGAGATGCGCGTCGCTCGCGAAGAGGTTTTCGGGCCGGTGGTGAGTTTGATGGAGTTCGAGAGCTTCGAGCAGGGCATTGAGATTGCCAACTCCATCGACTACGGCCTTTCGACCGCGCTGTATACAAAAGATGTGAACCGCGCCTTTGCCGCCATCCGCGACCTTGAAGCGGGCATCACGTACATCAACGCGCCCACTATTGGCGCGGAGGTACATCTGCCCTTTGGCGGCGTCAAGCGCACCGGCAACGGCCATCGCGAAGGCCTGGGAGCCATCGACTTTTTCAGCGCGTGGAAGGCTGTGTATGTTGATTACTCCGACAAGCTGCAAAGGGCGCAGATCGACAACGCGGAGTGATCGCCCTGGCACTTTCACGAGTGCGGTTGAAGCAGAATGCATCTGTGCAGGAGTTCGTCACCCATTGTTGGCGTCAGTCCACCGTGCCCATATGGGGGCACCTGGGAGTCCCCATTCAATTTTTAGCTGATACTGACCGGATTTGCGCCGATTGACTGAGGGAGTCTCGCGCTGATAGAGTGCGTTCACTATCTTTTCCACATTCATCGGAGAGGTGAACATACGTGATCCCGCAATGTCCGTTTTGTGGCCGTGAAGCCGCGCCGTTTCTGCAGAAGAAGGGGTTATCAACTGGCGGATGGGTGCTTTTCGCGGTTTTGCTGCTTTGCTGCTTCCCGCTTTGCTGGCTTCCGTTTGTGATTGATGGTTGCAAAGAGGATGTGTGGACATGCCCCGCATGCGGCACCTTGCCCTTGGCGCATTTCTCTTCTACATGGTCTGGAATGTGGCGTGGATTGCCTCAGGGCAAATTCCACCTTCCATTCTGCGGGCAATCGCCGGTATCCCTTGTCCGACGACGGGTGGGTACAGGAGCTTTCTTGCGCTCTGCCGGGGCGAGTTTGTTCAGTCCTTTCTGTACAATCCCCTGATGCTGGTCTATCTTCTGCTCTCCACTTATTCCATCGCAGTCCTGCTCCGCCAGCGGATCAACCGGCGGCGGCTTGTACTCAGTCCGTTGACTGCATGGATGTGGTGCTCTTCGCTTTTGATCGGATGGGTAGCGAAGTTTGCTCTTGGAAGGCAATACTGGTGATCCCGATGGCAGGGCTTTCCTGTCCTCGCCTTTGATCTCTGGCTATCGATCCATCCTTTGGCCGGAACGAAAGAGCAAATAATCGGTTTTTCGCGAATCCTTTTAGGCCTTTCGGTGCTCTTTATAGAGGGCACGGGAGAATCATGCCCGAACCGGTGGTACGCACGATAGACGTAGAAACGCTGAAAAACTGGCAGGCGGGCGCAACTGGTGGATGTGCGCTCGGCCTCGGAGTTTGCCACGGCGCATCTGCCGGGCGCAGTTAACATTCCGCTGGAGCAGGTCGAGCGGCGAACGGCGGACCTGGAGGAGGGCGCGCCGGTGGTGCTGGTGTGCCAGTTCGGCAGCCGCGCCAGGATGGCCAACGCTTTGCACGCGGGCAGCGGAAAAGACCTCGTGGTGCTGGAAGGCGGAACGGCGGCCTGGCTTCGGGCCGGTTATCCGGGCGTGCACACGACGGCGGCGCGCTGGGCGCTGGAGCGGCAAGTGCGGCCGCTGGCGGTCCTGCTGGTGGTTGTGGGTGTTCTGCTGGCGGTGGCTGTCTCTTGCTGTTGGCTGCTGCTGCCGGGTTTCGTGGGCTGCGGTCTGGTTTTTGCCGGATGCTCGGGATTTTGCCCGATGGGCGAAGGATTGGCCCGGCTGCCGTGGAATCGGCCGCGCGGCGCAAAGCCTGTCGCAGGTTTGCAGCCGTTCCAGAAGTAAGGAATCAACGAAGATCGAAAGGAAAAAACGATGGAAGTCCAGGTAAAACTGCAGGGAGATGTGAAGTTCGAGGTCGCGGCGCGGGGCCACTCGCTGGTTTGCGACCAGCCCGCCGAGAATGGCGGCAGCGATGAGGGCATGACGCCGCCGGAGCTGCTTTTGGCCTCTCTGGGCACATGCGCGGCCTTTTATGCCTCGGCTTATCTGCGGAAGAAGGGTCTGCCGCGCGAGGGAGTCGAGGTGCATGTGACGGCCGGCAAGGCCGGTCCTCCGGCGCGGCTGGACGATTTCAAGATCGAGGTCAAGATTCCATTGGCGCTGAGCGAAGAGCAGAAAGCGGGCGTGGAAGTAGCTGTTCACCACTGCCTGATTCACAACACGCTGCTCCATACACCCGCGATTCAGATCGAGCTGCATACGCCGGCTGCGTAGGTGGGGTTCTGGGGGGCCGGGGGAGGGGATTTCAACGCGAAACTTTACCGATGACGGGCGCAACGGTACAATCGCTAGAGGAACGCCGAAGTAGCTCAGTTGGTAGAGCAGCTGATTCGTAATCAGCAGGTCGTCGGTTCGAGTCCGACCTTCGGCTCCAGAGTCTTCAATATTATCAATAGATTAGAAGGTGGGAATCAAGACACCCACCCGAAAAAAACAGCCCACGAAGCGACTGCGGGCTTTTTCAATTGACATTTCCGGAATCCGCCAGCATCAGGCGTCAACACGGCTTTTGCAGACGCGGTTCTTGCGACTGATTGTTTGCCAGGATGCCGCGACGTTTTTTTCAACTTCGCTTTGCAGACGCGAAGGAAAGCTGGCAGCAAACAACAGGAGAATGGCGTCCTCTGGCTTTTTGTGGCGCCGGTCGTGCCTGTCAGGGTAAGATGCGTCCATCCTCTGGAAGGGGAAACACGATGGCGAAAGTGCAATGCATCTTCCAATTTACGAACCTGGGTCCGGTCGGAATTGAACTGGTGGACGAGTTTCTGCGTCAGCATCCGGAGATTCGCTCGGTTGGTTCCGGGCCGGGGGTAAGAGCAATGGAGTGGTTTACGCAGAAGGAGAGAGGATTGCTGATTGAATTGGCCAGTGAGGTAGAAACTCGGGACCCCGAAAAGGCTTCGTAAACGGAAAGAAAGGGCCTTTGGAGGCCCTTTCCTGTGTCTGGTGCTTCTCCTGCGCCGTAGCTCAAGCTGCTTAGGAGACGGCGTTGGTCATGGTCGAAACTTCTCCGGGTTGAGAAGCCAGCCGCGCCTGCCGGTTTTTGTAACTGGCGATGACGAACTCGCGGAAGAGCGGATGCGGCTCCAAGGGCTTGGACTTGAACTCGGGATGGAATTGGCAACCGAGGAAGAAGGGGTGATCGGGCAGCTCGACGATTTCTACGTACGTCGAGTCCGGAGTGGTGCCGCTGATGCGCAGGCCTCCGCCGGTCAGCAGAGCTTCGTACTCGCGATTGAACTCGTAGCGATGGCGATGGCGTTCGCTGATTTCCCTGGCGCCGCCGTAGGCGCGGGAAGCCAGTGAACCCTCCTGCAAAACGCAGGTCCACGCGCCCAGACGCATCGTTCCGCCCATCTCTTCGACCCCCAGCAGTTCGCGCAACTTGTAGATGATGCGATGCTGGCTGGAGGGGTCGAACTCGCTGGAATTGGCGTCCTTGAGGCCGCACACGTTGCGCGCAAACTCGATGCAGGCGGTCTGCATGCCCAGGCAGATGCCGAAGTACGGCACCTTCTTCTCGCGGGCGTACCGGATGGCGTTCAACATGCCCTCGATGCCGCGCTTGCCGAAGCCGCCGGGAACGAGGATGCCGTCAAATCCCTCCAGCTGCGACTCATAACTCCGGTCATCGGGAGTCTTCGACTCCAAATCTCCGCCTTCAACCCATGTGACATCGAGCTTGAGGTGTTGCGAAATCGCGCCGTGAGTCAGCGCTTCCTTCAGCGACTTGTAACTGTCCTGATACTCGGTATATTTGCCTACGATGGCGATGGATACGTGGTCTTTGGGGTGGTAGCAGCGATCGAGCAGGTCCTTCCACTGGGTCAGGTTGGCCTCAGGCGCTTCCTTGTGCAGGAACTTGAGGATGAGCGCGTCGACGCCCTCCTGGGCAAAGCCGAGCGGACACTCGTAAATGGAAGGCACGTCCTTGTCGGTGATTACGGCGCGCTCTTCCACGTTGCAGAAGGCGGCAATCTTCTGCTTCATCTCCAGGCTCAAGTCGTGCTCGCAGCGGCAGACCAGAACATCCGCCTGAATCCCAATCGAGAGCAGTTCCTTAACGGAGTGCTGAGTGGGCTTGGTCTTCAGCTCCTGCGCGGCGGCAATCCACGGCACCAGCGTCAGGTGCACAAAAACCGTGTTTTCGCGGCCCTGCTCCTGGCGCATCTGGCGGAGGGCCTCCAGAAACGGCAGCGACTCGATGTCGCCCACCGTGCCGCCGATCTCCACAATAGTCACGTCCGCGCCGTTGGCCGAGACCTTGCGCATGGCGTTCTTGATCTCGTTGGTCACATGGGGAATGACCTGCACGGTTTTGCCCAGGTAGTCGCCGCGCCGCTCCTTCATGATGATCTGCTCGTAGATGCGGCCCGTGGTCCAATTGTTGTCCCGCGTCAGAACGGCGTGGGTGAAGCGCTCGTAGTGGCCCAGGTCGAGGTCGGTTTCGGCGCCGTCGTCGGTGACAAAAACCTCGCCATGCTGAAAGGGCGACAGCGTGCCCGGATCGACGTTGAGGTAAGGGTCGAACTTCATCATGTTGACGCGCAGGCCGCGGCTTTCAAGCAGGCAGCCGATGGAAGCCGCCGCGAGACCTTTACCTAAACTGGACACAACTCCGCCCGTCACAAAGACGTACTTTGCCGACATTGACTCAACCTCTTGAATGATCTTTTGAATTGGACGTACCAGGTGGGCACAATCAAGTATGACAGATGCTCGGACGCGAAGGGAAGTGGAAAAACGGCAAGCCGCGGATCCTCAAGGGCAATCGAGGATGTAAAACACATAAAATAAGCGAGTTATGAAATTGAAACTGGCGCGAAGTTCGCGTTGCCAGATTCTCGGCCGGCTTTGCTCCGGGAGAGGGCGAAATCTCAACTCTCGTACAATCGAAGAAGGAAACGAAGCGATGAAGCGCATCTATATGGACGCCAACGCCACCACACCCCTGCTGCCCGAGGTGGTGGAGGCGATGCGCCCGTACTGGATGGAGTGCTTTGGCAACGCCAGCTCGATTCATCTGGACGGCCAGCAGGCGCACAGTGCCGTGGACCGCGCCCGCGCGACGCTGGCCGAGTTTTTCAACTGCCACGACGCCGAGGTGGTCTTCAACTCCGGCGGCACCGAGGGCGACAACACCGCCATCTTCGGCCTGCTGCGCCCCGGCGACCACTTCATCACCACCTCGATTGAGCACTCGGCGATTCTGAGGGCGGCCGATCGCATGGCCGAGCGCGGCGTGGAGGTGACGTTTGTCGCGCCGCAGCCGAGCGGGTTGATTGACCCGGTCAATATTAGGCGCGCGCTGCGGCCCCAGACGCGGCTTGTCAGCGTGATGTTGGCCAATAACGAGACCGGCGTGCTGCAACCGGTGGAGGAGATTGGCAAGATCGCCACCGCGGCGGGCGCGTTCTTCCACATTGACGCCGTGCAGGGCGCAGGCAAGGTTCCGCTGGACGTCCGCCGCTTCGGATGCCATCTCTGCTCCATCAGCGCGCACAAAATGCATGGCCCCAAGGGCGGTGGCGCGATGTTTGTGCGGCGAGGAACGCCGCTTGAGTCGTTGATCGTGGGCGGCAGCCATGAACGCCGCCGCCGCGCCGGAACCGAGAACGTGCCCGGCATTGTGGGAATGGCTAAGGCTGCCGAGCTGGCGATGCACTCGCTGGAAGATGGAACCATGGAGCGGGTGGCGGCGCTGCGCGACCGGCTGGAAGCGGGAATTCTGGCGATTCCCGGAACTGGCGTCAACGGCGGGTATGGGGACGAGGAAAAAATTCCTCGCGTGGCCAACACGACCAACATCTGGTTCGACAATCTGGAGGGCGAGGCGCTGGTGATTGCGCTCGACCTGAAGGGAGTGGCCGTCAGCGGCGGCTCGGCTTGCCATTCCGGCGCGACCGAGCCCAGCCATGTGCTGATGGCGATGGGCCTGGACAAGACGCGCGCCCGCGCCAGTTTGCGTTTCAGCCTGCTGAAAACGGCAACCGAGGCCGATGTGGATTATGTTTTGGACGTCGTGCCCGAAGCCGTCGAGCATTTGCGGATGATTTCGCCGGTGGCGGCGGGCACCGCGGGCTGATGCACAGGACAGTGTGACTCTGTCAGCCGCTCCGATCCAGTGATCGTCCAAACCACATCAAGGGTGCCCCCGGTCGGGGTCCCCACGGACAGGTCTTCGTCCGTGGGGTGGAGTTCCTTCGCAATCGGGGACCGGGGATGGATGCAATCTACTGAATATTCTTCTTCTGCACGCTCCACTTCGGATCTTTGCAGATGCCGCAATCGGCGCCGGAAAACTGCTTGGCGGCTTGCCTGTCACCCTTCAGTTGCCAGTCCAGCCAAGCCGAGCCGTAGCGCCCATACTCGCCCGCGTTGGGAGCACGATAAATCGTTCCCTCATAGTGCTGCGCGCCGTCCCGAATCGCAATCATGATCGGAACCTGATTGATCTTGCTGTAGTCGTCCTTGGCGTTTTCCAGCTCAATTCCCTTGGTTCCCGTGACATAGAGAATCGGGTTATGAATCTTCTTCAGATCGTCCTTGCTCACGCTGGGCATCGAAAATCCCTGCGGCGATCCACCGGCCGCGGCAGGTGGCGGTGTGAACGGATGGATAAATGCGCCGCTGTTCCAGATAATCGTCGTCGTGATGCGCGGATCGGCTGAGGCCTCCAGCGCCTGCAACCCCCCGCAGCTCATCCCCATCACCGCGATCTTTTTGGTGTCGATCTTTCCGTAGTAGACGCTCTCCGCGCGGCTGTTCTCCTTCGTCGCCCAATCGATCCCGTCGAACAGTTGCGAAGTCGAGGTCGCTCCCTGCGCCGCCGCCAGATCGATCGACGCCGCCGGTGGGCCGATGGCAACGACCAGATACCCGTGCGAGGCAATCTCGCTCAGCAGATTGCGAAACTCCGTGGCGCTGTTGGCGCAGGCGCCGTTGCCCCAGGCCACAATCGGCAACAGATTCGACCCGCCAAACGGGCTCAGATCCCGAGGACGGAAGATCGTGTGTGTCTTCAAGTTCTCTTCGCCGGTCAGAACCGCCTTGTACGCTCCGGTTCCTCCATCGCCCACCGTCAACAGCAGCGCCCGCCGCCCCTTGGCCTCATCTGTACCCGTATCGGAGGCAATCGTGCCGGTCACGCTCGCATCTACTTTTTGCGCCCGGGCGCAAAACGAGGCTCCACCCAACACCGCCAGGACAAATGCTCCCGCCCAAACGCATCCACTCTTTGTCTTCATCGTGTGCTCCTGTCCGTTCCTTCTCGTTTTTATTGTGCCGATTACGGTGCAAGTATAGCGGATCAAAGCTGGGGTCGCGGCCTTCGCTTGTCTCCTGAAGACCGCAGCTGAGGCCGGTGTGGATTATGCTTTGAAGGTGATCCCTGAAGCCGTCGCGCATTTGCGAAAGATTTCGCCGGTCGCGTCGGAAAAGGCGGGGTGAGAGCTTTGTATGCGTTTTTCAGAATGAAGGGTACGGGCTTTAGCCCGTACGTCAGATGACGATTTTGTTTGACGGCTTTAGCCACCGAGGGAATGCAAGTTCTTCATGTTATCTTTCCCCAGGGGCTAAAGCCCCAGTTCGTTTTGCAGCTTCTATGTACGGGCTAAAGCCCGTACCCTTCAAGGACGCTGATTTGCGCAAAGGTCTTCTAGCTCCGCTAACAACGCTAACCGCGCTAACGCCGCTCTGCGGAAGGAACCAATGACCGAATGCACAACCATTGCCGTAGCCATGTCCGGAGGGGTGGACTCCTCGACGGTGGCGGCGCTGCTTGCCCATGAAGGCAACGCGGTAGTGGGCCTGACGCTGCAGTTGTGGGATCAGACGAGACTGGCGGGCAAGTGCGGGATTTCCGATGCGCCGAAGGCTGGGCGATGCTGCTCTCTGGACGATGTGTACGACGCGCGGCGCGTGGCCGAGCAGCTGAAGATTCCCTACTACGTCGTCAACGAGCAGGAGCGCTTCGAGCGGGATGTGGTGCGGCCCTTTGTGGCCGAGTATCTGGCCGGGCGAACGCCCATTCCCTGCTCGCTCTGCAACAATCATCTGAAGTTCGATCAGTTGCTCCAGACGGCGCGCTCGATTGGCGCCGAGAGCATCGCCACCGGCCACTACGCGATCAACGAGTTCGACGTCGGACGCGATTCTGGGCGCGGGCGCTGGATTCTGAAGCGGGCCAGAGATCTGGCGAAGGATCAGACCTACTTTCTCTTTGGCCTGACCCAGGAGCAGCTTGCCCACACGCTCTTTCCGCTGGGCGGGCTGACCAAGCCGGAGGTGCGCGAGTTGGCGGCCAAGCACGGCTTGGCGCTGGCCGAAAAGCCCGACTCGCAGGAGATCTGCTTCATCCCTGGAAACGACTACAAGCAGTTTTTGACGGCGTATCTGGAAGAGCAGGGCGAGCGGCTGCCGGAGACGGCAGGGGAACTGGTGGCTTCCGATGGCGCGGTGCTGGGCCGGCACGAGGGCATTTTCAACTTCACAGTGGGCCAGCGCAAGGGACTGGGCGTCAGCTCGCCCACGCCGCTCTATGTGCTGCGGATTGACCCGGCGAGCCACCGCGTCACAGTCGGCGCCAACGCGGAACTGGCCAGCGGCACGCTGCGCGCCCGCGGGCTGAACTGGATTTCGATTGCAGCGCTGACTGCACCGATGCGTGTGCAAATCAAGATTCGCAACCGGCATGAGCCGGCCTGGGCGACGCTGGAGCCGGCTGGGGAAGATGAAGTGCTCGCCACCTTCGACAAGCCGCAGCGCGCCGTCACGCCAGGCCAGTCGGCGGTGTTTTATGACGGCGACGAGGTGGTCGGCGGGGGATGGATCGTGTAGCGCTTGGCCACTTCGCTAGTGTGGCGTCCCAGAAACTCGTGACGTAATTCGCAAAGGCAACCGCAGGTCCCTCGACTCCGCAGGCCACAGAAAACGCAGCCTGCTCGGCCCAGGATGACAGTTCACATTGTGAGCGAACTTCAGAGACAGCCTCGGGCATTTTGCTCGCCGCCGCAAGAGTGCCTGCGCCTGAAGGCGGCTACATGATGCCCTGGATTCAGGGGGCCCCCTGCTCCCTCCGCAAGCTGCTCCCGGCATCGAATCGCAATCCAAAATCGCATTTGCAGCAAAATTGGCGTTGAGATGCGTTTGCCTTTGAAGTTCGGGCAGGAGAATGCGAGGACAACCCCTCTCGCGTTACACTGACTCGGCAACGAATTTTGGGGGTATTCTCGATGGTTTTGAAAACGTTTGCTCGCGGTTTGGCTATTTCTGCCGCCGCTCTACTTGTTGCTGTCTGCGTCGAGGCGCAGGCGCCGCCTGCCGTACTCACCATTCATGCGGACCAGCCGGCTTCCAAGGTCAGCCCAACGCTCTATGGGCTGATGACCGAGGAAATCAACTATTCCTACGACGGCGGTCTCTACGCGGAAATGGTTCGCAATCGCACCTTCCGCAGCGACTGGGCCGGCATCCTCAACTGGCTGCAGGTCGAAAACGGCAATGCGCGGGCCACGATGGCGGCGGATGAGAAGACAGGCCCGAGCGAGGCTCTGAAAACCAGCCTCCGGATCGACGTGAAACAGGCGGACCCGCAGAACCAGGCCGGCGTGCTGAACGAAGGCTACTGGGGCATGGGCTTGCGGCCCGACACTACTTACAAGGGCTCGTTCTATGCCAAGGCCGGCGCCGGCGACCTGGGCGCGGTGACCGTGAGCCTGATCAACAATACAAGCGGCAAGGCTGTGGCAACGGCGACCGTTCCGGTAATCTCGACGGCATGGAAGCAGTATGAGTTTTCCCTGAAGACGGGCGCGATTCAGGCTTCCGCGGACAACCATCTTGCCATTACCGTGGGGCACCCTGGAACGCTCTGGCTCGACCTTGTATCGCTGTTTCCACCGACCTATCACGACCGCGCGAACGGCAACCGCATCGATCTGATGGAGAAGCTGGCCGCGATGCATCCGGCCTTTCTGCGCTTCCCCGGCGGCAACTACCTGGAGGGCGACCATATTGCCGAGCGGTACCAGTGGAAGAAGACCATTGGCCCGATGGTGGACCGGCCGACCCATCCCAGCCCGTGGAGCTATCACTCGTCGGATGGACTGGGGCTGCTGGAGTTTCTGGAGTGGTGCGAAGACCTGAAGATGCAGCCGGTGCTGGCGGTCTATGGCGGTTACTCGATGGCCCAGGAGCACGTGAACCCAGGCCCTGACCTCGAGCCCTATGTGCAGGACGCGCTGGACGAAATCGAATACGTGACCGGCGGCGTCGATACAAAATGGGGCGCGGAGCGCGCCAAGGGAGGCCATCCGCAGCCGTTCAAGCTCACCTATGTCGAAATCGGCAACGAGGACAACTTCGACAAGTCGGGAAGTTATGACGGGCGGTACGCGCAGTTCTACAAGGCTATCAAGGCCAAGTATCCCGATCTGCAACTGATCGCCACGGAACCGGTGAAGGGCATTCGTCCCGATGTGATTGACGACCACTACTATGTGCGCGCCACCAAGTTTTATGAGGACGCGGCGCACTACGACAAGACCGACCGCAACGGGCCGAAGATCTTCGTGGGCGAGTGGGCCACGAAAGAGGGTTCGCCGACTCCGACTTTCGACGCGGCTCTGGGCGACGCGGCGTGGATGACCGGCCTCGAGCGCAACAGCGACATCATTGTGATGGCGGCCTATGCTCCCCTGCTGGTCAACGTGAATCCTGGCGGAATGCAATGGGCGCCCGACCTGATCGGCTACGACGCCTTGCGCAGCTACGGCTCGCCAAGCTATTACGCGCAGGTGCTCTTCGCGTCTCACTTGGGGGATCAGACCCTCGGCTCAAAATTGCAGGGCGCGGGCGACAGGTTCTTCTACTCCATCACGCGGGATTCGGCGAAGAAGCGGCTCTATCTGAAACTGGTCAACGCCTCCTCCACTCCGCAGCCGGTGGAGATCGAGTTTGCCGGCGCCAAGCTGGCCGCCACAGGCACGCTTGTCAGCTTGAGCGCGCACAGCACGCAGGCCACCAACTCGATGGAGCAGCCAAAGGAGATCGTTCCCGTGGAAACCGCTCTGCGCGGCGTGAGCAGCCATCTGCATCACACCATGCCGGGGTATTCGATTCAGCTGATTCAGCTGGACGAGCAATAAGAAGCTGTTTTATCGCAATGTAAAGGGGCCGGGACTGTCACAGTCCCGGCCCCTTCACTTTCATGCTGAATCTTTCTCGACGCATAATCGTTCTCAGACCACAGATCCTTTAGAAACGCCCGTTGTTGCTGGTGAAGGGCTGGGCCGGCTGGCGCAGCGTTCGGGGGCCGCGCAACGATTCAACAACGGCCTTGGCCGACCTCAAAATGCTAGAAATCTGCTGCACGGGTTTGCTGACGGCCTCGGCTACAAAACCTCCGGCGCGATCGACGGTGTTCAGGAATTCGGTAATCATGCCATCCACCCGATCGCTTTGCCTGTGCACCCGCTCCATCATCTCCATGGCCGAGGATTGCATCTCCACGGATTGCGTTCGCAGAGTATTGGTGATCTCCACCAAGTCGGTGGCGACTGACTCTACCTTGGGCGACACGCGGGTCAGAAAGGCCTGCGCGTCGGCAAGGAACGCTTGCACGTTGGTCATGGTTCCCTGGGTACTGGCCAGCATATCCCGCGTGTCGTAGATGACGGGCATGATCGAGGAGCGCAGGTTCTCGGTCTCTTCCCGGAAATAAGCGACTGCCTTGCGCATAGCTAAGAAGATTGCCAGCAGGACGATTGCCTGCAGCAACACAGCCAGCCCAGTTACAACAACAAGGGCGAGCAGAATGGTTTGATTGTCCAGCTTTGGCATTGGCATAGAAGTGTTCTCGTGCGGCCGATTTGCGGGCTCAAATCCTGTTGCGGTGCGCGCTCCCGCAAGAAGCGGAAGCGCTGTCTATGGAGTCTGCCATCGAGCAGCAAAAGCCGTTCGATGGAAGGCTCCAGTCAGGTGATCGAAACCCCATGGGCAGAACCGGAATCCTGCCGAGGGGGAAGCGATTGCTCATAGCTCGGAGGGCTCGCTGGGAGCGGGGGGAGACTTGAAGGCCTCGCGTCCTGCTTCAACGGCAGCGCCTACGCGGCCCGTCTGTTCGGAAACCAGGTTCTTGCCGCGCTCCACGAACTCTTCCCATTGGGCGCGACCGCGGTCTACGTAGTCGCCCATATGCTCCTTGCCCTTTTCCACAAGACTGCCTACCTGCTCGGCGGCTTGCCGGGTGCGGTTGCGCAGGTACTCGGATCCTTCCTTGGCGCCGTTGATCAGGTCTTCCCGGGTTTCGCGGCCGCTCTTGGGGGCGTACAGAATCCCCACCAGCGCACCGACGCCCAATCCAGCCACAAACCACGCCAGACCGTTAATCCTGTTTTCTTCTGCCATGATGAAAACTCTCCTTTCGCTCAACGCGAAGATTGCCTGAGCGTATCAAATTCTCTGATGTGCCGCAAACCCGAAACCGTTTGCAGTTCCCGATGGAGCATCAACGCGGACTGCCTGCGGCGGGGGGAAGCTCCGCAGCTTCTTATCGCATTGGACGCACATCAAGTATAAGGAGTTGCAACGCAAATAGGTGGACATAAAGGCAACTTCATTTTTTGTGCCGGATCAGTGGTCAAAATGGTTCACGGAGCCCGATTTGGGAGAAATGGAGCAGCGCCGGGCTGGCACCCCCGCCGGAGTCTGCAGTTTGGCATTGTCCCGCTGGATGTCGCTCGCAGGGAGTCCGGCCGAGAATTGCGTCCCGCGGCAATCCCGCTGCGAATATAATTGCATTTTCGGTAATTGGAGGGGATTCATGAATCGCAAGCTGCTTTTTGTCGGCCTTTTGACGGTTGCGCTTTTTCCGCTGGCCAGTGTCGAGGCTCAGAACTCAGGTGGAGCGTCAAGCGCGGATAAGGACCTGGGGGCGATGACCGGGACGGGCGCAGGCGCCAACTTTGACCGAACCCTCAATCAGCAGGTGGGGAGCATGCGATTTGTGGGGAAGGTGGTTGTGGCGGGCGGCCAGCTACCTTGGGACCCCATTCCGGTTGTCATCAACTGCAACGGCGAGACGCGCGCCTACACCTTCACGGACAAGAAGGGCCAGTTCAATATTCAGCCCAGCCCCACGGAAAGCGAGGCTACGAGGAGCGCGCGCGATCCTAAACACGTGAATCCCTCGGAGTTCGTGGGCTGCAAGGTGAGCGCGGTTCTGGAGGGCTTTCAGTCGACGGCGGTGACGATTCTGAACGGCTCCATCATGGACAACCCGGACATCGGCACCATCACCCTCAGCCAGGACGCGCGGGCGACCGGTTCCGTGGTGAGCGCGACCATTGCCACGGCACAGCCAGATGCGCTGAAGGAACTGGAGAAGGCTCAGGCCGACGAGATGAACAGAAGCTTCGGCAGCGCCAAGAAGCACCTGCAGAAGGCGTTGAGCATCGATCCGAAGATTGCCGAAGCGTGGTACCACCTGGGCAAGCTCGAGGAGAAGGACAAGCCGCAGGAGGCCCTGGAAGCATTCAAGAAATCCGCAGCCTGCGACCCCAAGTACATTCCGCCTTACGAGCATATTGCAGCCTTGGCGGCGACACAGCAGAGGTGGCAGGATGTGGCCGATGCCGCCAATCACGCTTTGGAGCTGAACCCGGCTGGCACGCCGCAGATCTGGTATTTCAGCGCGGTGGGCAACTATAACCTCGGCGCCAACGGCCTGGCCGAGACCAGCGCGCTCAACGCTCTGGCCATGGACCCGAACCACCTTGCCGCGCCCAAGACGGAAGACCAACTGGCCGTGATCTTGGCCAAGCGGGGAGCGTATGCCGAAGCCCTCGCGCATCTGCGCCACTACCTGATCTACGCTGCGTCAGGACCCGAGGCGGATCTGGTGAAGCAGCAGATCGCGCAACTGGAAAAGGTTCTTCCAAAGAGCGCAAAATAGAGGCGGGAATGAAAGCAGTCAAGCGGCCCTGAATCCCACTGGACAAGCAGTTGCCGGGATTCAGGGCCGCTTTGCGTTGCGGAGGCGGCCAGGCCATAAAGTAGTCTTATAACTCAGGAGATTATTGCAGAAGATGCCGAAGTCTTGCAGCTTTTCCTTGGCCGTTCTGTTTGTCCTTTTTCTTGTGTTTCCGATGGCCCGCGCCCAGCAGGCGGCGCCGGATGCGTCCAGGGAAGATAATGCCCGTGCCCACTACACCAAGTTCGAGTTTCGCATCCCCATGCGCGATGGAAAACGGCTGTTTACGGCGGTCTATGTGCCCAAGGATGTGGCTGGGGGGCCGTATCCGTTTCTGATGGAGCGCACGCCGTATAGCGTTGCTCCTTACGGCGAGGACCAGTATCCGCGCCATCTGGGTCCCTCGGAGGAGTTCGACAAGAGCGGCTACATTTTTGTTTTCCAGGATGTGCGCGGGCGTTGGATGAGCGAGGGCGCTTATGTCGAGATGCGCCCGCACATCGACCAGAAAAAGTCGCCTCAGGACGTGGACGACGCCTCCGACACTTACGACACCATCGAGTTTCTGCTCAAGCATGTGCCCAACAACAATGGCAAGGTGGGCATCTACGGTATTTCCTATCCGGGCTTCTACACCTCGGCCTCGATCATCGACTCGCACCCGGCGCTGGTAGCCGCCAGTCCGCAGGCGCCCATGACCGACCTGTTTCTGGGCGATGACTCGTACCACGGCGGGGCGTTTATGCTGTCGGCCACCTTCAGCTTCTATGCGCCCTTCTTCTATCCGCAGGACGAGCCGCAGACACCCAGGCCCACGGTTCCCTTCGACTTTGGCACGCCCGACAGCTACAAGTTCTACCTCCAGGCGGGGAACATCGCCAACCTGGACAAGCTCTACCTGAAGGGCTCGAACTGGCTCTTCAATGACCAGGCCAAGCACGATACCTATGACGCCTACTGGCAGCAGCGGGACCTTTCGCGGCACATGAAGAACGTCCATTGCGCGGTGCTGGTGGTGGGTGGCTGGTACGACGCCGAGGACTTGATCGGTCCCTTCAAGACCTTCACGGCGATCAATCAATTCAATCCCAAAGCGCCCACGACGCTGGTTGAAGGCCCGTGGGTGCACGGCGGATGGGCGCGCGGCGATGGTTTCCGCCTGGGCGATGTTCAGTTCAACTCGAAGACCGGCGAGTACTTCCGCGCCAACGTGCAATTCCCCTTCTTCGAGCATTATCTGAAGGGCAAGGGCGCGGCGCAGCCCAAGGCTGTTGTATTCGAAACTGGCACGAATGTGTGGCGCAGCCTTGACGCCTGGCCGCCCAAGGCCGCTGTGGCAAAGACGCTTTACTTCCACGCCGGCGGCAAGCTCAGCTTCGACCCGCCAACAGAACTGAGTGGCGTGGACGAATACCTGAGCGACCCGAACCATCCGGTGCCCTTCGTGGGATACACCACCGATACCGTGCCGCAGCGCTACATGGTGGACGACCAGCGCTTTGCCAGCTATAGGCCAGACGTGCTGGTCTACCAGACCGAGCCGCTGGAAGAGGACGTGACCATTGCCGGGCCGATCTCGCCCCGGCTCAGAGTCGCCAGCTCCGGCACGGACTCGGACTTCGACGTGAAACTGATCGACGTCTATCCGGAAGATTTCCCGGACCTGGAGGAGACTTCGCACGGCAACAAGCGCGTTCTGGACTCGCCGCCGCTGCACATGGGCGGCTATCAGCAGTTGCTGCGCGGCGAACCCTTCCGGGCTAAATTCCGCTCAAGCTGGGAGAAACCCGAGCCACTGACGCCGGGCAAGGAGACTGAAATCAACTTCACAATGCCCGATCTCTTCCACACCTTCCGCCGCGGCCATCGCATCATGGTCCAGGTCGAGAGCTCCTGGTTCCCGCTGACCGACCGCAACCCGCAGACCTTTACCGATATTCCCAACGCCCGGCCGGAGGAGTTCCAGAAGGCTACCGAGCAGGTCTTCCGTCAGAAGGCCGCGGCCAGCGGCGTGGAAGTGCTGGTGATGCCGCAGCCGTAAACGGAGCCGGCAAAACCGAAAGAAGAGATGGCGGCTCGGCTCTACTGCTTAAAAAGTGGAGCCGAGTCGTCAACTCTTTTCATACTCCCGCGTCTAATCAGCAGATTATTCGTTGAAAACTCAGCGTCAGGTTTTTTGCTCAATTTTCGTTTGGTTGCCGGTTCCTGCGAGGTCTCGCGACAGTTATCGGCCCCGCGTCCGAAGAGCTTTGCGCAGGGGAGTGAGGCCTGGCCAAATCTCCTCCCAATCCTCTTTCTTCTCAGCAAAACCTGGTGGAGAACATCATGAAAGACGGATCTCTTTGCGGCGGTATTACGTGTATTTTGCTGGCGGCCATCGCGGCACTGGCGACGGGCTGCAACTCCGGAGGCAGATCGGCTGGCAACACGAGCACAACCAGCACCACAACCACGCTTGCCGCTTCCAGCACCACGCCAACCGTGGGTGCAAGCATCACTTTGACGGCGACGGTAACGCCGTCGGCGGCCACCGGAACAGTCACTTTTTATGATGGCTCAACCACGCTGGGAACCGCGACGCTCAACTCGGGGAAGGCAACCCTGAGCACCACTTCGCTGACCGCCGGCGCGCACACGCTGACAGCGGTTTACGGGGGATCGACGACATACGCCAGCAGCACCTCCAGCGCGGTGACCGTTACTGTCAGTTCGGCGAGCCTTACCTCTACGACCACCTCTCTGACGACTTCTGTCGCCGCGCCCACGGCCGGCGGAAGCTTTACGCTGACTGCAACAGTTTCGCCTTCGGCTGCCTCTGGCACGGTCACCTTCTACGCGGGCACCACCACGCTGGGAACCGGGACGCTCAGCTCCGGCCAGGCAACGCTGACCACTTCGATTGCAACGGCGGGGACGTACTCGCTGACAGCGGTGTACGGGGGCAATTCCAGCTATGCAACGAGCACATCGAGCGCCCTCGCGATGACGGTTGGCTCTTCATCAACCAGCCTTACGGCGACCACTACTACGGTCACCTCCACGAGCTACTCGACAACGGTTGGCTCGTCCTTCACCTTGACAGGCACGGTCGCGGTGACCTCAACCGGAAATACGGCCACTGCGGCCACTGGTTCGGTCGAGTTCTACGACATTACATCATCGACGGAACTGGGCACGGGTACTGTCAGCTCCGGCGTGGCCACGCTGACCACCAGCCTGAGCGCTGTTGAAACCCACGAGATCGAGGCCATCTATGAAGGCGACTCGGCCTACGCCGCCAGCACCTCCAGCGAGATTGCGGTCGCGATCAGCGCTTCGTCCAGTTCATCCGCGACGACCGTCACGCTGTCGGTTTCTCCCACGACGGTGACCTTCGGCACGGGCGTCGGGCTGGCCGCCATCGTCACACCTCTTACCTCGACGGGAACGGTGACCTTCTACGACGGCTCAACGGAGATTGGCACAGCTGACCTGGTTTCCGGCTCGGCCGTGGCCGCGTTGACGACCACCAGCCTGGGCCTCGGTTCGCATTCCATTACCGCCGTGTACAACTCGGTGACCTCGAGTTCTGCCACCGTGCAGGTAACGACAGCCACCTCGGGCAGCTTCACGGCAGGCAAGTCGTGCGGCTACACAAAAGACGGAGCCACTGGCGCGTATGTGCTCAGTTCCGGCACGCTGATTCCCTCGTCGGGTTCGACCTACTCGACTTCGACCGCCAATCAGAACGCAATTTGCGTTACCGGCACGAGCTCGTACCTGACGCTGATCGATCCCACGATTACCAGTTCTGCCGTCACCACAGTCGATGGCGATTCGAGCTGGTACGGCCTGGATGCGGCGGTGCTCGACTACAACGGCGGCGTACTGACGATCGATGGCGGCACGGTGACCACCAGCGGCGACGGCGGAAATATGGTTTATTCCTACGGAACCGGCACGATCACCATCAGCAACGCCACGCTATCTTCTACGACTACCAACACCAGCAACAACCATGGCATCTATGCCTCAGGCGCGGGTGCGATTGTGGCCAATAACGTGATCGCCTCCAGCGCCGGTTCAGCCAGCTCGATTGTGGCTACCGATAACGGCGGCGGCACAGTCACCATCAACGGCGGAAGCTATAAGGCGAGCGGGGACAAGTCGGCCGGCATCTACTCCACCGGCGTAATCAAGGGTTATAATGCCACCTTTACCTCGACCGTGGGAGAAGCGGTGGTGATCGAGGGCAATAACTCCGTCGTTCTGTTGAACTCCACGCTGAACAGCGCCAGTTCCGGTACCCATCGCGGCATCTTTCTCTACCAGAGCATGTCGGGCGATGCGACCAATAATAGTTGCGGAACAACCGGCGACTGCTTTGAAATGACCAACGGCACGTTCAACTACACCGATACGACCAGCGGCAACACGGATCCGGCCAGCAACTGCACGGCCTTCGAGGTTTACAACCAGACATCCCTGGTCACGCTGACCGACGTAACCATCAACAACATTTGCGGCACGCTGCTGCTGGCGGGTTACAACGATCAATGGTCGAATTCGAACGCCTGGGGCTATGCAACATTCAAGGCTTACGGCACAGCGCTGAACGGCAATATCATTGTCGGCGACACGTGCCTTTCCTCGGCCTGCGGCACACGGGACACCTCCAGCACGGCAGCCATTACGCTGAACCAAGACGCTTCCGGCACGGGCTCCACCCTGACCGGCGCGATCAACAGCGCGAATACCGGCAAGACCGTCAGCCTCACCATGGACAGAGCCAGCAAGTGGGTAGTGACGGGCGCTTCGTATTTGACCGCACTGACTGATGCCGATTCCACGTATAGCAACATCACTTGTAAGACAACGGGTTGCAAGGTTTACGTCGGTGGCACAGCCATCTCCATCAATTAGTCCCGCTTTTCCGGGCTAGCGCGATGATTGCGCTAGCTCGAATTGGCCAAGACAAGACCCTGCGGGCTCTGACTATTTGCGGCGCTTGCAGGGCCTTTTCACGCAAGGCGGCGTTTTTCAACAATGACGCGCGCAGGCCTCCGGTGCACCGGCAGCGCTATGATGAGAGGCCGGAAGCACTCTCAGTGCAGGCGCGGATTGTTCGGCCCAGCCATTGATTGTCTCGTCAAAACCGCCGGTGAGTGAGCCCGGCCAACTCCCCCAGGAGGATTTGAATGTTTGTTCATCGACTTCGTTCCGTTGTACTGCTCCCGGCCGCTTTTCTGCTGGCCGCAGGGCCTGTGATTCACGCCGAAGAAGGCATGTGGACCTTTGACAACCCGCCGGTGAAGCAGTTGGCGGCCAAATACGGATTCACTCCCACACAGGCCTGGCTGGACCATCTGCGCCTGGCCAGCGTCCGCCTCAATGACGGAGGATCGGGTTCGTTTGTCAGCCCCAACGGGTTACTGCTGACCAATCACCACGTGGCGCGCGGCCAGTTGCAGAAGAATTCCACAGCCGAACACGACTATCTGCGCGATGGCTTTTATGCCGCCACGCCGGACGAAGAGATGAAGTCCGCGGATCTGGAAGTGAACGTCCTGGTAGGCATGAAGGATGTGACCGGCCGGGTGCAGGGCGCGGCCAAGGGCATTGCCGACGAGGCCAAGGCGCTGAAGGCTCGCGAGGCCGAGGTTGCGGCCATCGAAAAGGAGAGCACAGACAAGACCGGCCTGCGCTCCGACGTGGTTTCGTTCTACCAGGGCGGCGAGTACTGGCTCTACCAGTACAAGAAGTACACCGATGTGCGGCTGGTCTTTGCGCCCGAGCAGCAGGCGGCTTTTTTTGGCGGCGACCCGGATAACTTCACCTATCCGCGCTACGACCTCGACATGGCCATCTTCCGCGTTTATGAAAACGGCAAGCCGCTGCACACGGAGAACTTCCTGAAGTGGAGCGCGAAGGGCGCCGCGCCGGGCGAGCTGACCTTCATCTCCGGCCATCCGGGGAACACGGAGCGCCAGGATACGGTGGCGCAGTTGCTGATGGAGCGCGACGTGAGGGGGCCGGCGATGGTCGAGTACCTGAATCGCCGCATCGCCGCCGCGCAGGCCTTTGGCGCGCAGGGGCCGGAGCAGGAGCGCCTGGTCGGCAGTGACATCTTCTTCATGCAAAACAGCCTGAAGGTTTACCTGGGTCGCGCCGTGGCGCTCGCCGATCCGGCAATCCTGGCCAAGAAGCAGGCCGAGGAGAACGACTTTCGGCAGAAGGTGGACGCCAATAAGGAATGGAAGAAGGATTACGGCAAAGCCTGGGACGAGATTGCCGGGGCGGTCGAGAAGATGAAGCCGGAGATCAAGGGAAGAGTTTTTCGGCGCACCAACAGCGAGCTCTTTACTCAGGCGCTCAATATCGTGCAGTATGTGGCCGAGGTCAAGAAGCCCGATGGCGAGCGGCTGCCGCAGTTCCACGAGGCGGGATTGGAATCGCTCAAATTCGAACTGCTATCGCCGGCCCCGATCTATCCTTCCACGGAGAAGCTGTATATGGCCGCCGCGCTCAAGCTGGCCAAGGAGAAACTCGGTCCGAACGACGTCTACGTACAGGCCTTCCTGCAGGGCGGTGATGTGGACCAGACCGTGAATGCGCTGGTTGACGGCACGAAGCTGGCCGATCCGGCGGTGCGCAAGGCGTTGCTGGATGGCGGCGAGGCAGCCGTGGCCGCTTCCACCGATCCCATGATTGTGGCCGCGCGGCGCGTGGACCCCATCGTTCGCGAGTCCAACCGCCGCATGCGCGACACCATCGTCAGCGTGCTGACCCCGGCGGGCGAAAAGCTGGGCAAGGCGCGCTTCCTGGTCTATGGAACGGACGCCTATCCCGACGCCACCTTCACGCTGCGGCTGAGCTACGGCACGGTCACGGGCTACCCCTATAACGGCACCGTCGCGCCGCCCTTCACCACCTTCTATGGGCTCTATGACCGCGCGGCCAGCTTCAGCAACAAGCCGCCCTTCGACCTGACAGCCAAAGAGGCGGCGGGCCGCGACAAGCTGGACCTGACCACGCCGCTGGACTTCGTCACCACCGGCGACATCATTGGCGGCAATTCCGGCTCGCCCGTGGTCAACCGCAACGGCGAACTGGTGGGCCTGATCTTCGACGGCAACATTGAGTCGCTGGCCGGCGACTTTGTCTATGACGGCTCCAAGAACCGCGCCGTTGCCGTGCACTCAGCGGGCATGATCGAGGGCCTGCGCAAGCTCTACGGCGCCAATGCGCTGGCCGATGAGCTGGAAGGCAAACAGTAACTCAAACGCATTGTTGCCAACAATAAAAGGGGAGCCGCGCTGGCTCCCCTTTTGCATTCCGCAAGCTGGCTACGGATTTGGTCTTCCGCCTGGTTTTGCGCTCGTCATTTCACAGAGACGTCCGTCGTGCGGTTCAACAGAATCTGCTGTTGGTCCGCCGCTGAAATTCGCATGTAGATGGAGCGGAGGTTGCCGTAGAGAGATGCGTCGAGCAACGCCCAGGTTCGGACTAAGCTGCGCTTCATCGTGAGCGCCCCGTCCGAGGGTAACGCCCTGATGGATAGGCCGATTCGGCCTTTCCAATCCAGATCGGAGTCATGAGGGAAATCGTCGAGCTTGACTCCAGCGGGGAAATGGTAGGTGACCTCATCCTCTTCCATCGTGGCATAGTGAAGATCCACGGCCACCTCCCGCGAAGTCTCCTGGGTAAACGGATGCTTGCCTCGCGCTTCGAAGAGAAATCCCGGCACAATCATGCGCTTGCTTGTGGACGAGCCCAATGAGCCCGTAAGCTTGATACGGGCCGTGAGATCGCCATCATAATCTGTGAGTCCATCAAATCCTTCGAAATCCGCATTCAGTCCGTCCGGCAAACCCGCGCCCACATATTGGGTGAAGTCCTTTGCCAGACTGGCAGCATCTTCTTCCAGCGCCAGTTGGCGCCAATACAGAGCCTCTTGCCCGCTCAGCACGAAGCGTCCCTTCCCGGATGCGGCTCCGTGGTCGTCGATGGAGACGTCGGCTATACGCTGGATTCCTGCGGCTTTGGGCGGACCTGCCGGAGTATCTTCGATGCCTGCTCCGTTCTCGTTCAAACGAAATCCCTTGGTAAGCTCGTGCTTCCAATGCAGAACGCCAAAAGCGCACATTCTCTGCCCCGGATCCAGGTAGACCTCTTTCCCGTCAATCTGAACAACTGCAATGTAGTCATCGAATTGATGCGGGCGTAATAGGAGTGATAGTGGTACGCATCGTCGGTCTTTTCTTCCAGGTACAGGTACACAGCCGATGCCCCGGGCGCCTTCGGATCGGATGTCATGTGAAGTTCTTCGGCAGTGGGTTCCTGAAACTGTCCATGGGCGAGAATGGACGTTCCACTGAACACAAGAATGGCAAACAAGTCCCTTGCAAAATAGCGCATCATTTCGACCTTTAACTAAAGTACCGCTATTCTAACAACCGTTTCAGGCAGGGATAAGCATTTGGTTACCTGGAGAACCTCAGGCGCCGAGCGCAAATACAAACGGAGAAGGCTACTTTTGCCACGCTTTCCAAACGGGAGTGGTCGCGAATTTGCGCCAGTTCGGGGTGGCGAACATCGTTTTTCAGGCGATTTTGCGGCGCAGCGATGTGACCGTCAATCGAGAGTCATATATCATAAGAAACGGTGTGGACTCCTGGAGTCTGGCCGCGATGCAGGCTCTGGAAACGCAAATACGCAACCAGACTGCGATAGTGGCGGCTGAATGCAAGGATCGAGTCTCTTCAAGATGTTGAGAACACACTGTATATCCCTCGCGGAGGGATGGGTGAGCGGTTTATACCGACGGTCTTGAAAACCGTTGTGCCTGCAAGGGTACCGGGGGTTCGAATCCCTCTCCCTCCGCCAAGACTTCTCTAGAGACGTCCATATCTATCCATTCCCGTTCGCTGAAAATAGCAAAATGTTGAAAAACAAATTGGTTACAGTCCACAGCCATCCATACCTCTCCATGTACAGCCGGTTTTGACCGGGGGTACAAGCGGGGGTATCGATTCGGAGCGTAAGCCATGGAGATCAATAAGCTTAAAGAGCTTCAAGTAAAAAATGCCGAGCCGGGTAAGAAGGAATACCGGTTGAGTGACGGAGGCGGACTCTATTTAGTTGTAACGCCGAGCGGGGGAGAACTGTGGCGTTAGTCCTATGAATTCAAAGGCAAAGAGAAACTGTTTCTTACGGGGCGTATCCAGCCGTCACAATCGCTGTGGCTAGGGAAGAGCACGAAAAAGCTCGCGCGCTCAAGCGGCAAGGGATCGATCCCGCTGCTGCGCAACAGGCGAAGAAACGAGAGGAAGAGGAGAAAAAACAGGATTCCTCGATGCCAACCTTCAACGCCCTCACTAAAGAGTGGCTGGATACCTGGAGCAAGAAAAAGAGCGAGCGGTATGTAGGGACCGTGAAGTCGCGATTGGACCGCGATCACTGCTGTCCGGCTATAAGCTGAACAGATTCAGTTGGTTGGAAATGCACGGTAAATCGTCTTGGGAGTCGATCTGCTGAAGTGCCCGTAAAATGGGGGTTTTCTCGAACAGAGTAAGGCTGAGCACCTGTAGGATTTGGTAGAGGCTGGCCTTGAGTTCGAGGCGTTTGCGGACGATAGCGACCAGGACGTAGACGCTGACGGCGATCCAGATTTGAGTCTTGACAGCGTTTTCGCTGGTTCCGTAGAAGGCCTTGATGCGCAGGTGCTGCTTGATCCATTTGA
>Ga0326727_10000550_pt1 | contig 153925 bp, 124 predicted proteins | sample MB2enrmetagenome_FD_207643 | JGI IMG/M metagenome (GOLD analysis project Ga0326727, IMG submission 207643) | Lab enriched peat soil microbial communities from McLean, Ithaca, NY, United States - MB29MY | ecosystem: Environmental > Terrestrial > Soil > Wetlands > Peat | place: USA: New York... | reverse complement strand
TGGTTGCTTGGTGGGTTTTGCGCCCGGTCCATTTCGTCGGAAATCCGCCCGGTTTTTACCGTACCCCCCCCCCCCCCCCCCCCCCCCCCCCGACCCCCGGGGGTGCATTTGCGAAAGAGCCAGATTGCATAACAGGATGAAAACAAGCCACATGCCAAGACCGCCAGCTACTACTCGGCCACTAAAAATGCCCGCAAGATGTGCAAAATATGCCTCGCTTAGGCCCATTTAAGGGCCACCTAAGGCCCACTAAAGCCGACTTAAGCGTACTTACGCCGCATGTTTTCCGGGGGCAGAAGCAGGCTGCGCGGTTGCGGAACCCGTTTTGCAGACCACTGATCGCTGACCACTGTTTCACTTCCCGTAACCGGCCCACACGTACTCCAGCGCCTCGGCCAGCGTCTGCTTTCTCACCGCCTGGTCGACATGACCGGCATTCCGCGCAAACACATACTGATAGTGGTAGTGCTTGCCGGCGAGCACCTTTGCCGTCCTCTCGTTGGCGAGCACCCAGTCGTGCATGCCGTCGCGCATGGCGTTGATGTTCAACATATCGCGGTCGCCCACCTCCATCCAGATGCGGATCGGCTTGCGCGGGCTTTCGGGAATCAGGTGCTCGTGGAACTCCCATGCGCCGTGCGGCGTCTCGGGATTCCACGGCCACTGCTGATTGACGAAGGTGCCCGAGTAAGAGAGCACGCGGTGATAAAGCTCCGGGTGATACCACGCCATGATGAGCGCGCACGCCGCGCCTGAGCTGCCGCCCGTTGCCGCGCGCCCGTCGGGATCGTGGGTCAGCTTGACGTTGTACTTCGACTCCACCAGCGGCAGCACCTCGCTTTCGACCCACTCCGCATACTTGCCTGACATGGTGTCGTACTCCAGTCCCCGTTCGCTGCCCTGCGCATCGCCGCTGCCGTTGCCTATGGAGATGGCGATCATCGCCGGCACTCGTCTTTCGGCGATCAGGTTGTCGAGCACCGTGAACAGTAGCCGGTCGGGCCCGTCGGCGCCCACGATGAACGGAGCTTCGGTCCCCGGCACGTACTGCTGCGGCACGTAGACGGCGACGTGTCGCGTGTAAGGCGCCGGATGGCTGGTGGTGACAATCGGCTTCGCGGGGTTATCGGGATAGGCCGTGACATAGGTTCCTTTGTCGCGCGCGATGCCGGGGTAGAACTTGCTGTCGGCCGAGCTCATGGTGAACTCATATACGTTGCCCTTGGGCACGCCCTCGTGCTCAGCGGCTTCAGGCGCTGCCGGGTGCGTGGGACCGAGGATGAAGTTGCCGTTCTTTCCTGGCGGCGCGTTCGCGCCGTCGGGCAGTTCTTTGGCCTTCACGTACCCCGGCGTTTGCGGGTCGCGTGTAGGCCAGTCAGGCCTGGCCGGAGGTGCAGCTTGCGCAGTTTGAGCAGACGTTTGGTTGCTTTGCGCCGAAGCTCCTGCCGGCGGCGTCGGAGTTTGACCAACTGCCGTCGCAACAACCAACATTCCAAACACAGTTCCCAATCCAAACCGAATCAATCCACTCCGCACTTCCACTAAGCCCTCCTTAGTCCCTAGAACTGGTTGCATAAATCCCCGAGGGCCGGCTGCAAAACGCCCTCAGGGGCTAAAGCCCCGCATTTTATGCGCCTTTTACGGCACGACTGAAGTCGTGCCCTTTCACGAAATCATTTATGCAGCCAGTTCTAGTCCCTAGTCCCTGTTCCCTGTTTTCTGACCCCTGATCCCTGACCCCTGACCCCAGGTCGGCTTCAGCCGACCCTCAACACCATCTTCCCAAAATGCCCACCCGACTCCATCCTCCTGAGCACCTCACGCGCCTCGCTCCACGGAAACGATTCGAACACCGGCCGCAATCCGGCTTGAACGATCGCCCGATTCATCTCGACAAAATGCGCGCGCGAGCCAACGTAAATCCCCTGCACCCGCGCCGTCTTATGCAGGATGAGCGGCACTGGAAACGGTTCACTTGCCTGCGAGAGCACGCCGATTTGTGCAACGACTCCGCCAAATCGAACCGCTTTGAGCGACCGCGGAAGAGTGCCGGCGCCTCCCACCTCAACCACCATGTCCACTCCCTCGCCGCCCGTTTGATTCAAAACCCAGCGATCCCAGTCGGGCGCAGTGCGGTAGTTGAGTCCTGCATCGAGGCCCAACGCACGCGCCCGCTCCAGTTTTTCGTCGCTGCTTGAGACCCCCAGCACGCGCGCTCCAGCCATCCTGGCAAACTGCAGCGCGAAGATCGATACGCCGCCCGTGCCCAGGATCAGCACCGTCCCGCCCGGCTTGACCTCGCCGGCCGCCAGCGCATTCCACGCCGTAACCGCGGCGCAGGGCAGCGTGGCTGCCTCTTCAAAGCTCAGGTGATCGGGAATCCGCACCAGCCCCTGTTCCTTGAGCACGATCTGCCCGGCGAGCGTGCCGTCAATATCGCCGCCCAGAGCGCCGCGCGCCTTGGCCGCGGTCAGTGGCCCCTCGAGCCAGTTCTGCATGAAGATTCCGGCCACCCGGTCGCCGGGATTGAACGCAGTCGCGCCATCTCCCACGGCAACCACCTCGCCGGCCCCGTCGGAACAGGGTATGCGCGGCAGTTTCAATTTGGGGTTGTACTCCCCTTTGACCATCAGCAGATCGCGAAAATTCAACGAAGCCGCACGAATGTCGACCAGTACCTCACCGGGGCCCGGCACGGGCGCCGGCCGCTCAACAAACTCCAGCGAATCAACGCCAAAGCTCGGGATTTGCCACAGCTTCATAGCGCGAAACCTCAATATCTACATTGATGCCGCATTCAGATCGTGGGATCGATGATATCGAACCCTCGTAGAATGAAGATATGGCCCGAGGTTGGGAAAGTAAATCGGTGGAGGAACAAGTGGCAAACGCCTTTGAAGGCTCCGGCTCGATCAACGATCTGCAGCGAATGGCTTCGCAGGAACGCGCTGCCCGCGAACGCCACAGGCAGGCGCTCAATCTGCAGCGCGAAAACATCCTGTCGCAGAGAACATCGAATCCGGTGCGGCGGCAAGCCCTTGAGGCCGCGCTGGAAGAGATTGAGACGCAACTCGCCTCGATCGGCTAGATTTGCGTCTTTTCTGTTGAACCGCATCCCGCGTAGTGTGCGGCGGGGTCGCCGCTCTTACTCTTCGCGGTGAATCAGAATACTGTTGGCCTGGTCGACGGTGGTGAGCGTGATTCTTGCGATGTTCACGTGCTCCGGCCGCGTTACCGCCCACAGGATCGCGTCGGCAACGTCTTCGCCATACAGCGGAGTGAGTCCTTTGTAGACCTTGGCTGCGCGCCCGCGGTCGCCGTGGAAGCGCACGAGGCTGAAGTCGGTCTCAACCATTCCCGGATTCACGCAGGTGACTCGAACCCTTGTGCCCAGCAGGTCCTCGCGCAGGCCGTCGCTGATGAACTGCGCCGCAGCCTTGCTGGCGCAATATACCGCGCCGCTCGGATACACCAGTTCGCCGGCCACCGAGCCCAGCGTAACAATGTGGCCGCGGTTGCGAACCACCATCCCCGGCACCACGGCGCGAGCCACATACAGCAGGCCCTTCACGTTGGTGTCGATCATCTCTTCCCAGTCTTCAACACGGCCGGTGTAGAGCTTGTCCATGCCGCGGCTAAGGCCGGCATTGTTCACCAGGACGTCGATCTCGGCCCACTCGGCAGGCAGATCGTCAACCGCGCTCTGCACCGCGTGGCGGGTGCGCACGTCCAGATTGATGGAGTGAACGGCCTGCGCGCCGGCGGCCAAGGCCGCTGAAGCCACTTCGGCCAGCTTGCCCGGGCGCCGCGCCGCGAGCAGCAATCGCGCACCCTCGGCGCCGAACTTTATCGCGGTGGCCGCGCCGATCCCTCCGCTCGCACCGGTAATAAAGACAATCTTGCCTGGTAGGCTCATGGCTTCATCGTAACCAAAAGTTCGGATCTTACAAGGCCATTCATCACAGGCCCAATGTGCGCCAGCGCACCGGCGCAATCGATGGCGCAACGCGCTACGTTGCATCGACATATACAGGCTGCCCACTTGTATATGTCGATACAACCTAATAGCGCCAACTCTTTACGTCCGCTCCCTCCGGCGCCGTGGCCAGCATGTGCGCCACCATCAGCGGCAGCACGCGCTGCGTCCAGTTGGCGTTGTTCTGCTGCATGGTGTACTCCGCCGGTCCGCCGGTATAGCAGTGCGGCATGCGCGGCCCGTATTGGAAGGTCGCATCAGAGTGCGGATTGCGCGTGGCATCGAGTTCGTCCTGCAATAGATGCACGGCGTTGTTCAGAAAATACGTGTCGCCGTCTCCCACGGCAAAGTGCAGCTTGCCCTCGAGCTTCGGACCCAGCGTGGCCCAGTCGCGCTTGAGGATCGCCGCCAGATCGTAATGGTCGTGCCAGTAGGCAACCACTTGCTTGTCGATGGCTCCGGTGAGCGGATCGATCGCTTGCGCCGGGTATCCGTCATCGCCGGCCGGCGAGAACACGGCCTGCCAGATGTTCCATTGCTCGGTGGAGCGTCCGTGCGTGCCCAGCACGTATTCAAAGGCATACTCGTCTTGCGTCAGGCCGATTATGGTGCCGTCTGGCTTGCGGTCGCCGGCGATGGGAACCTCACCAAAATTGCCCTTGCGCACAAAAGCATTCGTGTCGTTGTAGAGATCCACGTTCTGGTAGGCGTGAAAATCGACCGGGTCAGGGCACGCAACATAGGTCCCGTTGTAAAGGTCTGGATAGAATACTTGGGTGGCAAGAGCCTCCCATCCGCCGGTTGAGCCGCCGTAGGTCGCGCGCGCCCATCCCTCGCCAATGCCGCGATATTGCTTCTCAATCGCCGGAATCAGCTCATGATTGATCGCCGTGCCGTACGGGCCCACGTTGGCCGAGTCCACATCGTAGGAGTCGTCGTAATAGGGATTGGCATTCTGCACGTAGATGAGAATCACGCGCGGCAAACGGCCCGAGGTCCAGTCCTGATAGAACTGGTAGCTGCTCTTCGCGCGCACGTAATTGGGAGATTTGGGATCGGGCGGAATCGCGGTCAGGTTGAGAAAGCGAAAGCCGGGATTGAAGTGATCCTGGTAGACGACCACCGGGAACTTTGCGTCGGGATGTTCGTCGAAGCCGTCGGGCAACAGTATCCACGCGCCTAAATACACATCGCGGCCCCAGAACCTGCTGAGCACATCGCTCCTGAAGCGCATGTACTTAAGCCATTTTGCCGCCGGGCTTTTTGCGGCAATCACTAGCGGGTCGCGCTCGGTGCCCTCGATGGGCGGCAGCGTCTGGTCGAGCGTGAGCTTGATGGTGTCCGGTGATCTGGGGTCGAAATGAATCTTGACCGGCTTGTTGTAGGGGTTGCCGGGCTTCAAGTTCCACTGCTGGCCCTCGCCCTTGTCGGGTGGCAGCCAAACCGTCTTGCCCGAGGCAAGATGGAACTCCTCGTACACGTTGAAGACGCCCTGCACCCGGTAATCGCCGGCATCGAGATCGGCCAGCGAGCGGCGCGGGTAGCCGAAGGTCTTCGTGTCAACTACCAGCGGCTGGCCGGGCGCGACGCCGTCGGCATCGACGCCAAAGGCCTGCGACGAGGTGTAGGTCTCCTCCAACTGCATGCGCGGCTCAGAGCTTGCGTCTTTTGAAAAGACCAGAATCAAATGCCCGTGCAGCGGAGCGGTCGCAGGGATTGTGGCTTCAATTCGTTGGGCGAGAGAGATCGAACAGCAGGAAAGGATCAGCAAAGAAGCTGGGAGAAAAAGTCGTCGCATTTTCGCGGAGGGCCTCATCGAGGGTGAGGCCAGTCTAACATTCGCGGCGCTACGCCTTTCCTCGCCGCTGCGCCATCCGGTACTGGCCCACGGCCCAATCCTCATCGGCCAGCCCCGCGGCGCGCGCTTCGGCAAAGATCGCGGCCATCGCATCGGCCAGGCTCAAGCGCGTGTTGCGGCTCGCCGCGGCCTCGCGGAACATGCGCATATCTTTTTCGCCCAGCCCGATGCTCGCGCCCGCATGTTCAGGCGGGTTCAGCATCACCTTGGCGTAGGCCGCATAGAACGGCGACTGAAACAGCGCGTTGTTCACCGCCTCAAAGAACACCCCGGGCTCAATTCCCTGCCCCTCGGCAAACACAAACGCCTCGCTGAGTGAGTGAATCATCGCACTGATCAGAAAGTTTCCACCCAGTTTCACCGCATTTGCCTGCGGCGGCTCGCTGCCGATCACCGTCAGCCCGCGCGAGAGCGGCGCAAAAATGGGGCGGGCGCGTTCGATGGCTTTTTCCGCGCCTGCGGCGACGATCCACAGCTTGCCGGCCTCGGCGACGTTGGGCCGGCCAAACACCGGCGCAGCCACAAAATCGATGCCGCGCCTTCGATGCTCTGCCGTCAGCCGCTCGCTCAGCGCCACGCTGATGGTGCTCATGGCAATGTGCAGCGAGCCGGGCTCGAGCGCGTCGAGCAGGCCGTTCGCGCCAAACAGCACCTCCTCATTGGCCGCATCGTCAAACAGCATGGTCACCACGGCATCCGCGCCTAATTCAGCCTCGGCCGGCGTGGCCGCGGCAATCGCGCCCTCGCGCAGCAGCGGTTCCGTCTTGCCCTCGGTGCGGTTCCACACCGCGAGCTCGTGGCCGGCGCCAATCAACCGCAGCGCCATCGGCGTGCCCATATTGCCCAGGCCTAGAAAGCCAATCTTCATGGAAAGATTCTAGTGGACGGGGCGCCCCCGTTTGTGGGCGAAGACGCGTCAGGAGGTGTTTGGGTGGGCCACGCGCCAATGGCGTACCATTTCTAGCAGATCAATTCGACTGCTGCAAATGCCGCGCGGCAGGGGAGCGCGGAAAGAGAGACACCATGAACTCTCGATCCTGTCATTGGCTGATTGTTTCGGCCCTAGCCATTACAACGTCCGGCGCATGGGCACAGCAGAGCGCGCCGCCAGCATTCGACCAAAACGCCTTCAAACAGCAAGCAGCCAATGGCGACGCTAAAGCGCAGTGCCTTCTCGGGTACTCGTATGAGAGAGGCTGGGGCGGGCCCCAAGACTATAAGCAAGCCGCAACCTGGTATCGCAAGGCCGCCGATCAAGGAAGTGCGGACGCGCAATACCGCCTCGGGAGTTTGTACTACATGGGCAAAGGCGTGTCCCGAGACTATGCTCAGGCTGCTTTCTGGCTTCGCAAGGCCGCCGATCAGGGAAATGCGAACGCGCAGGAGGGCCTCGGGAGTTTGTACTCCATGGGCTACGGTGTGCCCCAGGACCACGCTCAAGCTGCAACCTGGTATCGCAAGGCGGCTGAACAGTTTCGCAGGGCGGCTGAACAGTTTCGCAGGGCGGCTGAACAGGGAGACGATTACGCGCAGGTGGAGCTTGGGGGTTTATACAGCGACGGCCAGGGTGTGCCCCAGGACTACACCCAAGCCGTGTTCTGGTATCGCAAGGCCGCTGATCAGGGAAACGCTCACGCGCAGGACATCCTTGGGACTTTGTACAGCGACGGCCAGGGCGTGCCCCAGGACTACACCCAATCCGTGTTTTGGTATCGCAAGGCGGCTGAACAGGGAGACGAAATGGCGCAGTACCATATCGGGCGTATGTACGATAAAGGCCGAGGTGTACCCCAAGACTACGCGGAAGCCTACTTTTGGCTTGATCTAGCGGCTGCTGGCCCGCTGGGTAAAATCGCAACGGAAGAACGGGATGAAGCCGCGTCTCACCTGACGCCCGCCGATCTATCCCGCGAACAGGAGCGGGCGCGGCAGTGGTCTGAGGCGCATCGTGCGAAGCCAGGATGACGCGATACGTCTGATTGGGGCGTGGAATCGAGAGGGATAGGCAAGTGTTCTTCCGGAAACGGAGTAAATGGCACAGCGTTCTAAGCAAGTGTGATTACGGCGTAGAATGGGAGCGTTTTCAAGTTCAAGAAGGACATTCCGGTTATGTCGAGAGCGGACAAATATGAAACCCTTAGAAAGCTGATACAAGCCTTCTCGGAGCCTTACAAGGGCACGGTATATCACTATACCTCGGCCGACGGTATTTCCGGCATCATCGACAAGCACGAGATTTGGATGTCGAATACCACCTTTATGAACGATACGACCGAACTAAAAGCACTGGAAAATGCCGCGGGTATGTTAAAGGATAACGACTTTACGAACGACGCCGTCAAAAAACATTGGCAAAAAATGGTAGGTCGGACTCGTACCAATGAAATGACAGAGCCCGATTACTATATGGCTTCGTTCAGCAGAAAAAGGGATTCGCTCGAGCAGTGGCGGGCATATGGAAATTTCTGTATAGGATTTGAAGCAGGAAAACTCGCAACAACGAGGAGAAAAATATTCCTATACGAATGCCTCTATGCCGAAGATGAACTCCGGAAATGGATATTGGCAAAAGAAAGAATACCCGAGTGGACCAGCCTCCCCGACGAACAGCGGGATAATGCTGCTTACAATCTCGTCCGTGTCGCCCCCATGAAGTACAAGAACTGGCATTTTAGCACCGAGGAAGAAATAAGACTCGTTGCAATCTCCCATCATAATTGGGCTTACGCGAACAGTCCCGGAATTTATGAAGACGATCTTCCGATCCATTTCAGACCGCACCGCTTATACGGCTTCCCCCTGCCCTACCTCAAATTCTTCGTCGAGCGCAGAAGCAACGATCGCCCGCAAGGGACCCAAGAAACTGAAACGCAGATGAAGGAAAGAAGATTGAGCGAGGAAGCTGCCAAGCAACGAGAATTATTGCCGATCACTGAGGTTATCGTGGGACCGATGGCATACCAGAGGGAGGCAAAAACTGCTTGCGAAATCCTCCTATCCGAAAGGGGATACAAACAGGTCACGGTAGGGATGTCTGATATACCGTATCGAGGACTTTAGCCGCCGGCGGGCGGCCCACCCTTGAGTTCAGCAACCCAATGGAGGTGCCCTGTCCTCCGCGCGTTCTTTGCACGATGGGTGGGAGAGCGCGAACGGCTAGTTCGGCGTGCCCGGCGTCTCCTCCTGGGTGAAGCGGCACTCCTGGCACTGGCACACGCGGCGCAGATACTCCCAGGAGTAGATGCCGCTCGAGTGCCCGTCCTGCCAGTTGAATTGAATCGCGTAACGACCCACGGCCTGCGCGCTGGCCGGCTTGGGAGGCGGCGTGTACATGGGCAGGAGCGCCGCGTTCTTGGGCTTGGCCTCGCCCGGCTTGCGGCCTTCCAGGTTGCGCTGCTCCACGCAGGTGGCGCAGGGGCAGGCCTCGCGCAGCCAGGCAAAGCTCCACGCGCTGCGGTGCCCGTCCTGCCAGTCGATCTCCAGGCCCTTGCCCTCGGTGAGCAATACGCGCACCTTGTCGGGGGTGACGGCAATGCGCGGCAGCGGCTGGCTCTGCGCCTCCTGCTTTGCCTGTTCTTCCTTCGACGCGAAGCGTATGCCCTCGTGGCTCATGAGTACAGTTTACAGGGGACGGTGGACCGTGGACCGTGGACGGTGAGCGGTGGACGGTGGGCCGCGGCCATAGAGCGGAGCCGGCAGCACAGCTGAGCCTTTCGCCGCGCCTCGTTTACCGCCCACCGTTCACCGTGCACCGTTCACTGCGTCACAAAGAACCACGCCGCCATGCTCAGCCCGATGACAACGACGCTTGCGCGCAGCACGCGCTGCGGAATGCGTTTGGCCACGCTCGCCGAGAGGTACCCGCCAATACCGGCAGCAATCATGGCCGCCAGGCAATAGCGCCATACTACCTGCCCGTCGGCGATGAAGATGATGAACGCGATGCCGTTGGCAAGCAGGTTGGCCACCACCTTCAGCGCGTTGATCTCGTTGATGTCCTCATATCCGAAGAGCGCCAGCAAGGTCATGAAGAGAAAGCCCGCGCCGGCGCCAAAGTACCCCACATAAAAGCTGACCACTATCGCCGCAACGAACAATAGCGCCCGCCGCTGCGCGGGCGCGGCTCCCGGACCGGCCTTGCGGTGGCGGGCAGTCTTCAGCCGCTCGAGCCAGCGCGACACCGGCCCGCTGACCGCAAAGATTGAAGCCGCGCCCAGCAGCAGCCACGGCACCAGGTGAAGAAACGTCATTTGCGGCGTGTTCAGCAGAACCACGGCGCCTGCCGTGCCGCCAATCAGCCCGGCCAGCCCCATCAGCACTGCCGAGCTCAGGTTCTTCTTCACGTCGTGGCGGTACGCGGCGACTGAAGTGAGCTGCCCCGGCCAGATGGCTACAGTATTGGTGGCGTTGGCCTGCACCGGCAGGATGCGCATTCCCATCATGGCCGGAAACGACAAAAACGACCCGCCGCCGGCCACGGCGTTCAGCACGCCTGCCAGAAACGAGGCCGCCACCAGCCATATCCAGCGCCAGGTAAGGCCGGGCGCGATACCCGGAAAATGTACCATCAGGCCCCATTTTAGAGGGAGCAGCAACAAAATTTCTGCTCGCCGCCGGATTTTGCTATCGCATTCAAAACGCAATGCGATATGCTCACTTCATGCTTCCCCGCTGCGCACGCATTTTGCTGGGACTGCTCCCTGCGCTCGTTCTGGTGGTCCCGGTCTCGTCCCTGTCGCAATCACAGCCGCCTGTTCTTGAGGTCCACGACCTGGGAAAAGGCACGTCCCAGCTTGACGGCCCGTGGCAATTCCACGTCGGCGACGACCCCGCGTGGGCGCTACCGCAGACGACTGATACCACCGGTACCAACGGCTGGGAAAACCTCTCGGCCGACAAGCCCTGGGGCGCGCAGGGGCACCCTTCGTACTCAGGCTTCGGCTGGTATCGCAAGCACCTCAGCTTTACCCCTGCGCCCGGCGGTTCGCAGGAGTTCCATCTTCTAATCCGCCATGTCGACGACGCCTACGAGGTTTATTGGAATGGCCGCTTGGTGGGTCACAACGGGGGCATGCCTCCCAAGCCGCTCTATTACTATTCGCAGCCGCCGCAGATTGTAAACCTTGGGCCAGCGCGCGACGGTGTGCTCGCTTTCCGCGTATGGAAGGCGCCCCTCGCCAGCTTCGACTCAGAAAAAATCGGCGGTTTTTACTCCGCGCCTGTTGCCGGCAGTCCCGATGACGTCACCGCTCTCAAGGCAGATATCGATTACGACTGGTTGCGCAGCCGTCAGTACGACTTCGGGCTGCGGTCCCTGTACGGGCTCGTGATGGTTCTCAGCCTGCTGGCCTGGTTCCGCGACCGCACCCGCCACGTTCTGCTGGCCATGGCGGTCTTTGCCGGATCTCCCACCATCGCCGTTTTTCTGGTCGGCCTGAATCTTCCCCTCTCATTCTCAGCGTCTATCGGCTTGCTGCAGCCGGTTCTGGCCATGCAGGACATCGGGCTATGGTTCCTGCTCATCTATCTGCTCGAACTTGACAAGCAACGCAACCTTCTGGCGCTGGCGCGCGAGCTGACGATCATCAACATTACGGTTACCTCGCTCGACGGGTTGCTGACCCTCTTCGACTGGAGCAACCCCAAGATCACCCTCGCGGCGCAGTGGGCCGATGGAATCCTGACCGCAGTCAACACGATGACGCAGATGCTTCCCTTCCTTCTGCTGGCCTATGCACTTCGCAACCGGCTCGACTTTGCGCGGTGGGCCCTGGCCATTACGGCTTTCCTCACTGAGATGCTCTTCGTATTCCGCATCGCCTCTCAGCAAGGCAGCCGTTATACCCACTGGACAATCGGCGAAAGGATGCAGCAGCCCCTCTTTGTGGTGAACGGGAACCCCTTCACCCTGCAGGCGATAGCCAGCACCCTGCTGCTGCTGGCCATCATCTACGCGGTTTACCGCTCCATGCACATCACGCTGCACCGCCAGGGCGCGATGCAGGAGGAGCTGAAGAGCGCACGCGAGTTGCAGCACGTGCTTATTCCCAAGAAGCTTCCCGAGGTGCAAGGCTTTGCCGTCACCAGCGCCTATCGCCCGGCGCAGGAGGTGGGCGGCGACTTCTTCCAGATCATTCCTCTCGAAGGGGCCAAAACCGGCTCCACGCTCATCGTGCTTGGCGACGTGAGCGGTAAGGGGATCAAGGCAGCCATGGCCGTCTCGTTCATTGTGGGCACCGTGTGCACCTTGGCCAAATTCACTTCGAGCCCCGGCAAGTTGCTGGCGGAATTGAACCAGCGGCTGTTCGGCAGACTCGACGGCGGCTTTGCCACCTCCCTGGCGCTGTGGCTTGATTCCGATGGGCATTGCCTGGTGTCCAGCGCCGGACATCCCTCGCCCTTTCTGAACAGGAACGAGCTTGAGATGGAAGGCTCGCTTCCGCTCGGCGTGGTCCCCGGCGTGGCGTATCCCGAGACCGATCTCTATCTGCGCGAGGGTGATCACATTGCCATGTACACCGACGGCCTGCTCGAAGCGCGGAACGCCAAGGGTGAAATCTTCAGCTTCGAACGCCTGAATGCTCTCTTCTCCACCCGTCCAGGCGCGGCAGCGGCATCCGGAGTGGCTGTGCAGTTCGGCCAGGAAGACGACATTACTGTTCTGACGGTGACGCGGCTGGCCGTTGGAGTGAAGCCAACCACGCGGCTCATCGCCCCCGAAATGGCCAACGCCTGATTCTTGTTGTCGCATTGAAAATGCAATGTGTTCCTGCCATGCTTCCCCGCTCAGTGTTCCCCGCGTTGGGACTGTTGTGCGCCGCTCCTCTTTTTCTCGCCGCGCAAACACCAATCGGTCCGCTCACGACGCATCGGCCAGGCGGCGCCGCAACGGCGCTGCGCGCAACGGCCGCTCCTTTGAAGCTCGACGGCGGCGCAGCGTCGCTCGACGGGCCCTGGCAGTTTCACCTAGGCGATAACCCGGCTTGGGCATCGCCGGAATTCGATGACTCATCCTGGGAGCGGCTTTCGGCCAGTAAACCGTGGGGCGCGCAAACCCACCCCGACACCGAGGGTTTCGGCTGGTATCGCCTTTACATCGCCTTCGCGCCCGGCGCTCCAGGAACGATCGCATTGCTGGCTCCCGTCGTCGATGACAGCTACGAGGTCTACTGGAACGGCCACCTTATTGGCGCCTTCGGCAAGCTGCCGCCGCAATTGAACTTGTGGCAAAACCAACGCGCGCACAGTTTTAGTCTCGGTCCGCCTGAACCAGGCGTCCTTGCCGTCCGCGTGTGGAAGGACGCCTTCGGTTCGTTCGATTCCGGCCAGCAAGGCGGCTTTGAATCCCCGCCGATTCTCGGCAGCCCGCAGGCCATCGCCGCGGCCCTCAATTCGTGGAACTACAACTGGCTCCTCGGCCAGCAACTCAACTTCGCGCTCAACTCGCTTTATGCTCTTGTCGCCATCGTCTGCCTGATCGTCTGGTTCCGCGACCGGCGCCAATGGCTCGTGCTCTGGATGGCGGGCTACGCTATCAGCCATGCGGTTGTCCCTTTATTTAACGACGGCATCCTGCCTGTCACAACTGGAATGGCGGGCTCAGCCAGCACGCCGTTCTTTTCAATCGGGGATGTCTCGCTCTTGTTCCTGCTGGTATGGCTGCTGGATGTGCGCAGCGATGCCCGGCTGATGCGCGTGGTCCGCTGGGCAGCCATCATTGATATGGCCGCGAGCATACCCGATGCCTTTACCGGCATTGGTTTTGCGCTGCCGAACCCGACTCCGTGGCAGTGGGCCGATGCGCTCTTGACGGTGCCGGTCTTTTTCACTGAAGCCGTTCCCTTCTACATCGTTGCTGTCGCCCTTCTGCGCCGCACGCGTCTCGATTGGACGCGCTGGATGGTCGCCTTCGTTGCGCTGCTCACGCAGATGCTCTTCGTCTGCATCTACACGCTCGAGCAGGGTAGCCGCTTTACGCACTGGACTTTGGGGAACCGAGTTTCTGCGCCGCTCTTCACCATTTTTGGAAGCCCTGTCACTGTCAACGTCATCAGCGGCACTCTCCTGCTCATTGTCCTCGCCTACGCGGTCTACCGCTACGCCGCAGAGAATACGCGCCGCCAGTTGGCGATGGAGCTTGAACTGCAGAATGCCCGCATCGTGCAACAGGTGCTGATCCCGGCTGATATCCCCGAAGTGCCGGACTTCCACATCGACAGCGTCTACCGGCCCGCAGGCCAAGTGGGCGGCGACTTCTTTCAGATTCTCGCCCTCGATAACGGAGGCCTTCTGGCCGTCATCGGCGACGTAAGCGGCAAAGGCATGCCCGCCGCGATGACTGTTTCGCTTTTGGTGGGAACGGTGCGGACGCTCGCTCACTACACGCAAAGTCCCGGCGAGATTCTGGCAGCGATGAACCAGCGCATGCTGGCCCGCAGCCAGGGCGGCTTCACCACCTGCCTGGTTTTGCGGGCCGACGCCGACGGCACATTGACGGCGGCCAACGCCGGGCACCTCTCGCCCTACATTGACGGCATTGAACTCGCCCTCGACAGCGGTCTGCCGCTTGGACTGGCCGCGCATTCCACCTATCCCGAGATACAATGCCAGCTCTTGCCAGGCCAGCAGCTTACGTTGCTCACCGACGGCGTCGTCGAAGCGCGCAACGCCAATGGCGAGCTCTTCGGCTTCGAGCGTACTGCAGCTATTGCCACGCAAGCCGCCCAAGAAGTTGCCCACGCTGCGGAGCAGTTCGGCCAGGAGGACGACATCACCGTGCTGACACTCAGCCTTGTGACCGTTGAGGTGGCCCATGCGTAAGGCAATCCTCCTCCTGCTGTTCTTCCCCGTCTCCCTCTCCGCACAAACAGCCCTCAGCATCGCGCCCCGGCATTGTGTGTGGAAAGAAGGCGATGACCCGCGCTGGGCCGCGTCGTCGCTCGACGAGTCCGATTGGAAGCCTGTTTCCGAGTGGGCGGGCGTCGCCACTCCGAAGCCTTTCTTCTGGCTGCGTTGCACTTTCGATCCCGGCCTTCTTGTGCCCGCCATCAAACCTGAGTTGCAGGTCGCGGGCGATCTTGCCTGGCAGGTCTTCGCCAACGGGCGGATGATTGGCGAATCAGGCAACCCGGACGCAGGCGAGCATACTGCCGGACTTGCGATCGACTACCCCGCGCCGGAGCTCTCTGAGCGCAACCATCCAATCCTGGTCGCCGTGCGCATGACCTTTTCGCCTGAGATGAACGGCAATCAGCTGTTGCCTGAGCTTTCGCTGGGAGACGCGGAACTGCAGCGAGATGCCTACTGGAGCCAGGTGTACGAGCGCACGCAATCGCAATGGCTCACCTGGGCCTGTTACGCGCTTATCGCGTCGGCCGGCCTGTTCTTCCTCGCGCTCTACTGGTTCGATCGCACGCAGCGCTTCCTGCTGTGGATCAGCCTTGCCTGGCTTTCGCTCGCCGACCTGCGCATCAATGAATTCATGGTTGCGTCGTCGGTGCACTACTCCTCTTTCCTCGAGTTCTTCCTCTACGCAGTCGGCCAAAACGTTGAGGTCTTTGTCATCCTGTTCTTTTTTGCCTTGAACAGGCGGCGCGTCCCGGTCTTCTACTTGATTCTGATTGTCATCAACTTTTACTATTGGGCCGCGCTCGTTCTGGCCTCATTTCTTCCCCTGCGCCTGAGCGCAGATCTGCGCTGGCACACTGAAGTGGAGTTCTGGATGACCACGATCCAGATAGCCGCTACTCTGTTATCGGTTACCAGCGTCTCTGTAGCTTTCTGGCCTCTGCGCGCCCTGCGCGGCTGGCAAATTCCGCTTGCCTTCGTTTGCTATTTGTGGATGGCCATGGACTTCGTTTACATGACCGTGCAGATGCCCTTCCTGCATCTCGACACCACGACGCTGTTCCTCAGAATTCAGCCTTACCGCTCCCTGGCCATTGCGATCGTCGTGGTTGCAATGACCTTGCTGCTGGTGCAGCGACTGCGCTCGACCAATCGCGAACGGGCCGCGCTGCAGGGCGAGATGGAGGCGGCGCGCCAGATTCAGAGGCTGCTGGTGCCGGCCGCGCTCGACTCCGCTTCAAGCTGGAGCATCGATGCGGCTTATCTGCCCGATCGCGAGGTGGGCGGCGACTTTTACCGCTGCCGCGTATTGCCCGGCGGGGCGCACCGTGTGCTGCTCGGCGACGTAAGCGGCAAAGGCGCCGCCGCGGCCATGACCGCTGCCATGCTTCTGGGAGCTTCAGAAGGTCACGAACACAGCTCGCCCGGCGAGCTGCTGGCGCACCTCAACCGGGTGCTCAACTCGAGCCAGGTGGGTGGCTTGGCCACATGCTTCTGCGTCCACCTTGCTCCCGATGGACGCGCGACGATGGCCAATGCCGGCCATCTGGCGCCGTATTGGAATGGTGAAGAGGTCAAGCTTGCTTCCGGCCTGCCTCTCGGCGTAACGGCCCATGCGGATTACGATGAAACCGGAATTCACCTGGCTCCGGGAGACCTGCTCACTCTGCTCTCAGACGGAGTGGTGGAGGCGCGCAGCCCGACCGGCGAGCTGTTTGGCTTTGAACGCACGCGAGCCCTGAGCACGCGCGGCGCGCGACAGATCGCACGCGCCGCCGAAGAGTTTGGGCAGAACGACGACATTACCGTTCTCACGCTTTCCCTTGCGCGCGCCGGAGCCGTTCATGCGTAAGCTGATTCTGATCTGGCTGGTTTACGGGGCCCCGCTCGCCGCGCAGTCCGTTCTTACCATTCCGCCGCAGCAATGCGTGTGGCGGGAAGGCGACGACCTGAGCTGGGCTGCAGCTTCGCTCGACGAATCAGGCTGGCACCCCTACTCCGCCTGGCACGCCGACACCGCCCAGCCGCACCTCTGGGTTCGCTGCCACGTTGGCCTCAATTCGCTCCGCTCCGTCGCCCAGCCGGCGCTTCAGGTCACCCTCTATTCCGCCTATCAGGTCTACATCAATAACGCACTCGTCGGAGGCGAAGGCAATCTCGCCAACGGCAACTCCAGCCTCAACGCCATCCGCACCTATGCGGTTCCCGGTCAACTCCTCTCTCTCGATTCCGGCCCCGCCACCCTTGCCCTGCGCATCACCGACCGCACTACCATTCCCACCACTGGACCCATCGGCAGCCTCATTGAATCTCCACTCCAGCTCCGCGCCGGCGATGCGCCTCTTCTCGACGCACTTCGCGCCGGCGCCGTCGTCGCCCGCGCCAGGCAACACGCGATAGCCGGCATCTACTTCGGCGTCGTTGGCGTCATCGCCATCATGCTGCTCGGCCTTTACTTCTACGACCGAAGCCGCCCCGAATTCCTGCTGCTCAGCCTCTCCTGCATCTGCCTTACTGCACTGCGTCTCAACGAATTCGCAGCCGCCTGTCTGATCAACTACTCCGTTTCGACATGCCTCGCAGTCGCATTGATCGGCAACATTGGCTTGACCATTGGCGAAGTTCCGTTTTTCTATGCCGTTGCGCGCCGGCGCATGCCCATCGCTATCATCGTTTTGCTCGTATTCATCCAGTTGGCCTTTTTCCCCACTGCTGTCGATGTGCTCTTCGCCGCCAACCAGTCCGCGTGGATCGCGCCTTTGAACTTCAATCTCATTCGTCCCGCCCAGATCGTCGCGCAAGCGCTCAAGTCGGTTGCGCCCTTCCTCGCCTTCTGGCCGTTTACAACGATTCCCCACCGCATTCGCCCACTCGCCGCGCTGTGCATGCTATGGGGCGCAGTCGACTTTATCTGGTTTGCCGTCGAACTCACCAGCACCCCGCTCCCCGGCGTCCCCAATCTCTTCGCGCGCTGGGGGCCCACAGTGTTAAGCGCGCGCGGCTTCACCATCGCCTGCATCCTCACTGCCCTGCTCGCTCTGCTCTTCCGCGACCAGCGCCAGGTGACTGAAGAGCGCGCCATCTTTGCTGGTGAAATCCACGCCGCGCGCGATGTGCAGCAGTACCTCATCCCCGCTCATTTGCCGCCAACCCCCGGCTTCTCCGTCGAGAGCGAGTACCGGCCCGCCCGCGAAGTTGGTGGCGATTTCTTCCAGATCCTTCCGCAGCCAGCCGATGGCAGCCTGCTCATTGTCGTCGGCGACGTGGCCGGAAAAGGCATTGAAGCCGGCATGCTCGCCACCCTCATCGTCGGCGCGGTCCGCACCGCCGTCGCCTTCACCTCAGACCCTGCGCGCATCCTCGTTCTGCTCAACGAGCGCCTTTGCGGCCGCGGCCTCGTTACCTGCCTCGCTCTTCACATCGATCGGGATGGAGGCACAACCCTCATCAACGCCGGTCACCTGCCGCCTTATCTCAACGGCAAAGAGGTCACAGTCGAAGGCGCGCTGCCTCTCGGCGCAGTTCCCGGGATGCAATTCCCTGCCACGCGTTTCACCCTCGCTGCGGGCGACTCCCTCCTGCTCATGACCGACGGCGTGGCCGAAGCACAAAACTCCCAGGGCCAGCTTTTCGGCTTCGAGCGGATCGCCCACCTACTCTCGACGGGAACCGGCGGCGCTGCGCTGGCCGACGCCGCTCAGGCCTTCGGCCAGGAAGACGACATCACGGTTCTGACGCTGAGTTTTGCACCAAAGGAAGTTTGCCATGCGTAAAAAGATCGCCGCCGCTCTCCTCCTGCTTGCGTGTGCAGGTCTGGCGTACCCGCAGACTGTCGACCTCGAGCAGCAACGAGTGCCAATGGCGGATCTCAAGGGTCCGTGGCGCTTCCACGCCGACGACGACCCCGTGTGGGCCAGTCCTGCCTTCGACGACTCCCGCTGGTCGCTGCTAATCGCAGGAAAGCCCTGGGGCGAGCAAGGGTACCGCGGATATTTCGGCGTTGGCTGGTACCGGCTGCGCGTTCAGGTACCCGCGCAATCCGGCCCGCTCGCACTCTATTTCCCCGACGTCGAGGATTGTTACCAGGTCTTCGCCAACGGTCGCATGATCGGCCAGGTTGGCGAGTTGCCTCCGCATTCAAAGCTGGTGGTTTCGAACCGCAACGTGTTTCGTATTCCGATGGACGCAATGGTCCCGGGACAGCCGCTGGTGCTGGCTGTGCGAGTCTGGGTCACCTCCATCGGCGGCCCCGATCGCGGCGGTTTCGACGAGGTACCGCGGATTGGCGATATCAGCCAAATCACTTTATGGCGCCAGCTTGAATCGCACTATGTGGTTGCGATCGAATCCGGAGAGATTGCCGAGTTATTCGGCAATATCCTCACCGCCCTGGCGGGACTCGGCTTGTTTCTGCTGCGCCCCAAGGAACGCGGTTACCTGTGGTGGGGCGTCAGCCAGACGCTTTGGGCCCTCTTCATTGTGCTGGGCTTCTGGGCCGATTTTCGAACTTCGCCTTATTTTGGCATTTACGTGTTTATATACGCCGTAATGGCGCTGGCCCTTTACTTTCAATTCGAGTTCTACGTTATGTTTCTGCGGCAGCGCAGAGACTGGCTGTATTGGAGCACGGTCGTCTCAATTGTCGTCGACCTTGCCTTGAATTACATGAGGGTTTGGGCGCCGGCGACGGCCTCGATCCGGCTGCTGGCGGGATTCAGCGGGACGCTGACGCAGGGCCTCATTGTGATCCTTCTCTGGCGAGGTGGATTCGGGAACAAGATCGATGCAGCCTTGCTCCTTATTCCCAACTCCGTCATGTTTTCTCTGAATCTGATCAACACCGGCTGCCGCCTGCCTGTGTTTTCTTCAACGCACTGGGCAATTTGGATTCTGCGCCTTCTGAACGGGGCCATTCAATGGCCGTTCCGCATGAGTGCCTTCGACGTTGTCGGTATGGTTGAAATGTTCGCAGTTCTTGTAATTCTGCTGCGCAGCTACGTACGCAGCAGGAGCGATGAAGAGCGCATGGAGACGGAGCTCGAGGCAGCCCGCGCAGTGCAAAAGGTGCTCATCCCGAATGACGTTCCCACCATTCCCGGCTTCGTGGTTGAGACCGTTTACCACCCGGCGAGCCAGGTGGGCGGCGACTTCTTTCAGATCGCGCCCGTAAAAACCGGTGGCGCGTTGATCGTGATTGGCGACGTAAGCGGCAAAGGCATGCCGGCCGCAATGACCGTCTCTTTGCTGGTGGGAACCGTGCGCACCCTCGCCCACTACACGCAAAGCCCCGGCGAGATTCTGGCCGCGATGAACGTGCGCATGCTGGCCCGCTCTTCCGGCGGATTCACGACATGCCTCGTAATGCGCGTCGATCCCGATGGGACTTTGACCGCTGCCAATGCCGGGCATTTAGCGCCGTACATCGACGGCAAGGAACTCCCGCTGGAAAACGGCCTGCCCCTCGGCATCAACGCCGCTTCGCTATATCCGGAGTCCACATTCCGGTTGCCGGCGGATGCGCAACTTACCCTGCTCACCGACGGCGTGCCCGAAGCCCGCAACGCCAAGGGCGACTTATTTGGATTCGAGCGCGCCGCGGCAATCTCGACCGAAGGCGCCAACCAGATCGCCAACGCCGCGGAGCAGTTCGGGCAGGAGGACGACATCACCGTGCTCACCTTGGCCCGGCTGGCCGCCGCGCAGGCATACGCCTGACTGCCTGGACCCCTGTTCCGTAGCTCCGAAACCCTTCTTTGCCGACCGCCAGAACTCCTGTCAAGTCCCTCCCGCCAAAATTCTTCTCCGCATAAGTCAAACAACAATATTTACTTAACTCATTTTTCTCATAATATTAGCGTATTATACTCATATTTTATGAATCATATATGCTATAGTTTCATCAGATAGGTTGAGCGGCTGGGAGTCAACCTCCCACCCCACCCACAAATCTTGGATTCACCTGGAGGAAATCAATATGGCAATCACCCGTTGGGACCCATTCCGTGAAGTTGCTACCCTGCAGAACCGCGTCAACGCCCTGTTCCGCGACATGAACGAAGGCGAAAGCCCGCTGACCACAGCCAGCTTCATTCCCGCCGTCGACATTTACGAGGACAACGAGAAGGTCGTCCTCAAGCTCGAAGTGCCGGGCATCGAAGAGAAGGACCTGGACGTGCGCGTGGAAAACCACACGCTGACCGTCAAGGGCGAGCGCAAGTTCGAGAAGGAAGAGAAGGAAGAGAACTTCCACCGCATCGAGCGGAGCTATGGCAGCTTCTATCGCGCCTTTACGCTGCCGAACACCGTTGACACTGAGAACGTCGGGGCCAGTTACAATGCGGGCGTACTCAAGCTCGAGCTCAAGAAGAAGCCCGAAGCCCAGCCCAAGCAGATCAAGGTCAACATCGGCAGCGGCAAGGCGCAGGAGCACGAACTAGTTGGGGCGCGTTAAAAACCAGTTGTCAGTTGTCTGTTTTTCGCGGCCGGGCGAGCCTTCTGGGCTCTCCCGGCATCTTTATATAGACACACGACGGACGTACACTGAGCACTATCCGTTCGCAGTTGTTCGATAACTGGTCTCTCATCCCTAATTTCTGATCACTGACCACTGACCACTGGAGTTTTTATGGCTATTCGTTGGGACAAATTCACCGTCAAGTCGCAGCAGGCCATCGAGGCGGCGCGCAACCGCGCCACCGAGCTCGGCAACCCCGAGATCGCGCCCGTGCATCTGCTGCTTGCTCTCGTTGAGGACCGCGAGGGCGTCATCCCCGCTGTGCTCGAAAAGATCGGTGTGCCCATCGAGCGGCTTGAGGCCAACCTGCACGCAATCGAGGAGAAACTGCCTCGCGTGGCCGGAGCGGCCAACCAGCCGGGCCTCAGCCAGGCGCTCAATCGAGTCCTCGACCAGGCATTTAAAGAAGCTGCCAACTTCAAAGACGAGTACGTTTCAACCGAGCACCTGCTGCTGGGCGTCGCCCACCAGAAAGGCGACCCGGCCCGCGATGCGCTGGTTGAGCTGGGCGCCACAAAGGAGGCCATTCTGCAGGCGCTCACCGCGGTGCGCGGCTCGCAGCGCGTCACCGACCAGAACCCTGAGGGCAAATTCCAGGCGCTCGAAAAGTACGCCAAGGATCTGACCGAACTGGCCCGCCGCGGCAAGCTCGATCCGGTGATCGGCCGCGACGAAGAGATTCGCCGCGTGATCCAGGTGCTCTCGCGGCGCACCAAGAACAATCCCGTGCTCATCGGCGAGCCCGGCGTTGGCAAAACAGCCATCGTTGAGGGGCTCGCGCGACGCATCGTCTCAGGCGACGTGCCCGAAAGCCTCAAGGACAAGCGCGTCATCTCGCTCGACCTGGGATCGATGCTGGCCGGCGCAAAATATCGCGGCGAGTTTGAAGACCGCCTCAAGGCAGTGCTCAAGGAGATCGAGGAGTCGAACGGCCAGATCGTTCTCTTTATCGACGAACTGCACACCCTGGTGGGCGCGGGCGCGGCCGAGGGCGCCATTGACGCCAGCAACATGCTCAAGCCGGCCTTGGCGCGCGGCGAGCTGCGGGCCATCGGCGCAACCACGCTGAATGAATACCGCAAGTACATCGAGAAGGATGCGGCCCTGGAGCGGCGCTTCCAGATCGTCTACGTCGGCGAGCCCAACGTTGAAGACACGATCGCAATTCTGCGCGGCTTGAAGGAGCGCTACGAGGGGCACCACGGCGTGCGCATCAAGGACTCGGCCATTGTGGCCGCGGCCACGCTCTCGCACCGCTACATCAGCGATCGCTTCCTACCCGACAAGGCCATCGACCTGGTGGACGAGGCTGCGGCTTCGCTGGCCATCCAGATCGGCTCCGTGCCGACCGAGATCGATCAGCTCGAGCGCCAGGCCACGTCGCTCGAGATTGAGCGCGCGGCCCTCAAGCGCGAGACCGACAAGAACAGCAGGGAGCGAATGGCGGCCGTGGAGCACGAGCTCGGCAATCTGCGCGAACAGATTACGAGCCTGCGCGCGCGCTGGACCAGAGAACGCGAGGCCATCAACCGTATCGGCGACCTGAAAAAGAAGATCGAGGCGCTGCGTTTCGAGGCCGAGGAGCAGACCCGCAAGGGACAGCTCGAGCGCGCCGCCCAGATCCAGTACGGCGAACTGCCCAAGCTCGAGGCCGAGCTGAAAAAACTGAACGCCGCACAGGACGGCGCAGGCAAAAGCTCCGGCGCTGCGCGCATGTTGAAGGAAGAGGTCGACGAGGAAGACATCGCGAAAATCGTGAGCAAGTGGACCGGCATTCCCGTCAGCCGCATGTTGGAGGGCGAGGTCAAGAAGCTCGTCACCATGGAAGACCGTTTACGCGAGCGCGTGGTGGGCCAGGATGCGGCGCTGAGCGTTGTTGCCAATGCCATCCGCCGCTCCCGTGCAGGGCTCAGCGATCCGCGCCGCCCTATCGGCTCTTTCATCTTCCTGGGTCCGACGGGCGTGGGCAAAACCGAGACCGCCCGCGCACTGGCCGAGTTCCTCTTTGACGACGAGCACAACATGATTCGCATCGACATGAGCGAGTACATGGAAAAACACGCCGTGGCTCGCCTGATTGGCGCGCCCCCGGGCTACGTGGGTTACGACGAGGGAGGCCAGTTGACCGAGGCCGTACGCCGGCGTCCCTACGCGGTGATCCTATTTGACGAGATCGAGAAGGCTCACCCCGACGTCTTCAACATCCTGTTGCAGGTGATGGACGATGGACGACTGACCGACGCCAAGGGCCGCACCGTGGACTTCAAGAACACGGTGCTCATCATGACCTCGAACCTGGGCGCGGCGATGCTCGCAGGCGATGCGCTCAAGACCGAGCACGACTTCGAGATGGCCCGCGAGAGCGTGATGCGCGTGCTGCGCGAGCACTTCAGGCCGGAGTTTTTGAACCGCGTCGACGACATGGTTATCTTCCATCCGCTGGGCAACGCGCAGTTGAGCGCAATTCTCGATCTGCGGTTGAACGAGGTGCGCAAACTGCTCGAGGACCGGCAGATCTCGCTCGAGCTCACCGAGCCCGCGCGGCAGTTGATCCTTGCTGCCGGATCGGATGCGGCCTACGGCGCGCGTCCGCTGAAGCGCGCGCTGCAGCGCATGGTGCAGGACCCGCTGGCCATGAAGATCCTCGACGGCGAAGTGCTGCACGGCTCGCACGTGCGCATCGACGCCGACCGCAACTCAAACCAGTTGCGCTTTGAGCCGATGGGGCGCGAAGCAATGGCGTGACCACCTGCGGTGGGGCCAACTGCGCTTGCTGGGGCTTAGTTTGACTTGGCAATCCCTGTCACGGACAGACGAAAGTTGTCTTCGAACTCCGGTAGAATCTTGGCTAATTGATCGATCTGGCCGGACATGATGCCATGATTCTTAGCTTCAGGTCGAGAGCGATGGAATCGCTCATCTGAAATTGCCTTTGGGAAAATAAAGACCCGGCGCTTACTGGGCTCCCCTTTGTCATTTGGGAGTACAACGACTGCCATCCAGTCGAAACGATCATCCTTTCGGACGTATTCAACGTATGAGTCTCCGCCACGTTTATATGTCCGGGATTTCACTGAGATTCTCTGCGGAGCCACGCCGCCCTGTGGCAACGCAATAACATCGTGGCCAGGCCAGTTATCTGGCATCTTCACCGCAGGAACGCCGGCCAATGTCAACTCAGCGACAACCAGCATTTCGCAGGCATCGCCCATCTGCTTAGGGGTACAAAGTCGCTGCTTCATGCCGACAGGCTAGCATAAGCTCTCCGTGCGCGTCACTTCATCATTCAGAATGGGTGGATGACCCAGCCCCCGTGATGTAAACCGGTGACGAACAAATATACCCTAGGTCTCGCTATTGAGACCTGGGAGGCCAAAAACCTACTTCCCCAGCGCCTTTTCAATCGCCGCCGTCACCTGTGTTGAGTCGGGAGTTGTAGCCGGCTCAAACCGCGCCACCGGCTTGCCGTTGCGGTCAAAGAGAAACTTCGTAAAGTTCCACTTGATGTCGCCGGCAAACTGCGGGTCGCTTGATGCATCAGTGAGGAATTTGTAAAGCGGCGTCTGGTCGTCGCCCTTCACGCTCACCTTCGCCATCATGGGGAAACTGACATTGTACTTTCGCGTGCAGAAGGTCTTGATCTCCTCGTTCGTGCCCGGTTCCTGCTGCATAAAGTTGTTCGCGGGAATGCCGACGATCACCAGCCCGCGGTCTCTATATTTTTCGTAGACGGCCTCGAGCGCCGCGTACTGCGGAGTGAAGCCGCACTTGCTGGCCACGTTCACCAGCAGCACCACCTTGCCCTTATAGCTCTCCAGGCTTACCGGCTGCCCGTCAATCGAGCTCATTGTGAAGTCGTAAATGCTCGCTGCCCGCGCCTGCAACGTGCCTGCTACGGCGCAAAGCGCCAACGCCAAAAACAGTTTTCTCATTTGACCTCCAGATTTGACCCTTGGGGACGATACACGTTCCATTATCATCCCGGCCGCAGTTCAATTGTCATCAAAATGTCACAGCCGCCTCAGCAGGTGGGACGGCGCCGGAACGAGCTAGAGGCTGAAAGCTGAGAGCTGAAAGCTCGTTTCTCTACTGCCGCAACTCCACCAGCGTCGCGCCCTGCCCGCCCTCGTTCTGCGGGGCTTCGGCGATGCTGGCCACGTGCGGATGGGACTTGAGGAACTCGCGCACGCCGCGCCGCAGAATCCCCGCTCCATGCCCGTGAATCACGCGCACGCGCGGCAGCCCGGCCAGAAAGGCGCGGTCGAGGTATTTCTCGAGCTCGTCGGTAGCCTCATCCACCGTCTTACCAATCAGGTTGATCTCCATGCGCATATCGTCGGTGTTCGCGCTCGTCACCGTCACGTGCACGCCCTTCTGCTTCCGCGCATCGGCCAGCGGGTCAATTTTGCTTTGCCCGGGCTTCCCCTGCCCGGCGTCTCCTCCAAAACCCGGAGGTGCGGAGCACTCGTCACGCTTGACCCGCATCTTGATCGGCCCCAGAGCAACTTCAAAAACGTCCTTCTCAATCTCGCGCTGCACCACGCCGATCTTGTTCATCGACTTGATAAGCACGCGGTCCCCGGACGCAACATGCCGCAGCACGTGCGGCTGCGCGTTGGCGTCGCCCTGGTCGGCGCCGGTGCGGTGAGCAACCACCGTCTGGTTGAAGCTCTCCTGGAACTCACGACGGAGCCGGTTGATGCGCCGTTCCGCTTCTTTTGAGAGCTTCTGCTGCGCCACGCGATCCTCAACCGCCCGCACGTTCTCGCGCATCTGGAACTCGAAGTCCTTGAGCAGCGAGGCGAGCTTCTGTTCGAGTCCCTTGACGCGGTTGCGCACTTCGGTGTCGCCCTCGCGCTCCAGCCTCTTGCGCTCCTGGTTCAGCGCGTACTGCTGTTCGCGCGCTTTTTTCTTGTCTTGGTCGAGTTCTGCAAGTTCGGCGTGAAGTTTTTCAAGGAACTTCGCCACATCGGCCTGCTGCGAGCCCAGCCTCTGGCGCGCGGCAGCAATGATCGCCGCGTTCAGGCCAAGCCGCTCGGCTGTCTGAATTCCGGCCGATGCCCCCGGCACGCCCAGGTGAAACTGGTAATTCGGCGCCAGCGTCTTTTCATCCACGCCTGCCGCGGCATTGCGCACGCCCGGCGTGTTGGCTGCATAGACCTTGAGCGATGTGTGATGCGTCGAAATCAGCGTCCACGCACCGGCCTGCAAAAAAAACGCCGCCACGGCCACGGCCAGCGCCGCACCCTCTTCAGGATCGGTGGCCGAGCCCAGCTCATCGAGCAGCACCAGCGAGCGCTCATCGGCCAGCCGCGCCAGCCGGTCGAGATTGGTGATGTGCGCGGAAAACGTGGAGAGCGCCGCTTCAATCGACTGCGCATCGCCAATGTCGGCCAGGAAGGCCGTGAACACCGGAAAGCTCGCCTGCTCCGCCGGAACCGGAATACCCGCCTGCGCCATCATCGCCAGCAGCGCCGTAGTCTTGAGCGCAACAGTCTTGCCGCCCGTGTTGGGACCACTGATAATCAGTTGGCGCTCGGCAGCGGTCAGCTCAAGATCGAGCGGAATAACCGCGCCGCCCTGCGCGCGCAGGCGCTTTTCAAGCAGGGGATGGCGGCCGCGCTTGATGAACAACTGCTCTTGCCCTAAAGTTGGTCCCACGCATTGGTAGCTGCGCGCAAATCGCGCCCGTGCCAGCAGGGTGTCGACCGCGGCCAGCACGCGCGCTCCTGCGACCAAAGCATCGGAGTAAGCGCCCACCTGCCGCGTGAGCGCAACAAAGATGCGGTGTATCTCTTCCTGCTCCTCTTCGATCAGCCGCACCAGCTCATTGTTCTGCTCGATCGTCTCAAGCGGCTCAACGAACACCGTCTGGCCTGACGAGCTCGCCCCGTGAATCACCCCCGTAATGCGCCGCTTAAGCTCGGCCCGCACCGGAATCACGAACCGATCGCCGCGAATCGTGATCACGTCGTCCTGCGTCGATCCGTCGCTCGAGAGTTTTTTTAGCGCGGCGCGCAGGCTTTCTTCAATCGCGCGCTGCTGCCGCTCCTGCTCGCGGCGAATGCGGTTCAACTCCGGCGATGCATCGTCGGCCAGCGAGCCATCAGGCTGAATCTTGCGCTCAATCGTCTCGGCCAGCCCGCGCAGGTTGCCGGTGAGCGCCGCGGACAACTCCGCAAGCCCCGTCAACCGTCCGACAAGCCGCGCCGGAGGCTCTCGTAACAGCCCCTGCCATGCAGCAATATCGTTGGCCAGCCGCGCCACGGCCTGCAGTTCGTTTGCCTCGAGCGCGGCCTCGGGAATACGCGCTTTGGCTGCCAGCTCGGTGGGATCGAACAGCCCGCCCAGCGGCACTGAGATCTGCTCCTCGAGAAGCAGGCGAACCTCGGCGGTGAGCTGCTGTTGCCGGCCGATCCACTCTTCGTCTTTCGAAGGATGCAAGGCCAGGATCGCCTCGCGCCCCACGCGCGAAGCCGCAAAGCCGGCCACAAGCTCCACCAGCGGCTCCCACTCAAGCGCAGCCAGATCGGCATGTGCAACCGGCAACGGAATGGGATCGAGGAGCGACATATTCCAGCAACCATCTTAACGGGCTGGGTCCTCTCCAGTAGTTAAGTCATTGGAATCTGCGATTTCACAGGGTTCAAAAAAGTACTTGACAACGATATTACGCAGCGTAATAATACGAACAACACTATGGTCAACGATTCTCTGCTCGGCTTCACGCTCCTGGGACTGATTCGGCAGTCACCCATGTCCGGCTACGATCTGATGAAGATCTTTGCCTCAACGGCGTGGGGCACCTTCAGCGACAGCCCGGGCGCAATCTATCCCGCGTTGCGCAGGCTGGAGGTGCGCGAGCTGGTGCGTGGGACGGTCGAGGAATCGTCGAGCCTGCGAAGACGGCGCGTCTTTAAGGTCACGGCCAAGGGGCTGGCGGCCTTCAAGGCGTGGCTCAAGAAACCGGTGACGCGAGACGAGGTGATTCGGCGCATCCCCGACCTGATGGTGCGATGCGCGTTTATGGACGAAACGCTGGGCGAGGAGAGGACGGCGAAATTCATCGCGGAGTTTGCCGGGGAGTTGGCCGGGTATATCCCCAGCCTCCAGCAGTATCTTGAATCTCACTCGAGCGAGATGACGCTCTCAAGCCAGCTGGCCCTGGAGAGCGGCATTCAGGAGTATGAAGCCCGGCTGCGGTGGGCCAGGGCATCCATGGCGTTTTACGAACAAAGAAAGAGGAACCGGGCATGAAACTCAATTGGCGAATTGGACTTTATTGTCTGCTGGGCGGACTCTGCTTCACGATCTCCGCCCTGGGCGCGGGCCACTTCTGGTTGTGGTGGCTGAGCGGCGTAATAACGGTGGCGGCGCTGGTTCCCGTGGTCCGCTTCGGTCCGCGGAATCCGCTGGCACTTGGGGGCGCGATCTACCTGATGCTGGTGGTAGTGGGGCTGGTATGCACGCTCTCTGAAGGTGTGCTGTTTTACCCCAGCATCAAGGCTGAGGCCCTGCGCGACCTGATGGGCGGCGCAGTCATGTATCTCATCACGGCTGGTGTGCTGGTAGGGCTGGCGAAGGTGCTCAAGCTGACCGAACCCCAGGGGCATACGATCGAGCATCGCCGGGCGTGGATCGCGATTCCGTTGGTACTGCTGGCCGGCCTCTCCTACGTTGTCTATTACCAGGTATTTGGCATGATCACCTACGAATTCTTCACCAAGCAGTACTACTCGCAGGCGGTAACCATCGTGGGGCAGCTAGGCGTGTGGTTCTGGGTCTACCAGTGGGCGCGCGGGCTGGCAATGACGCTGGCAGTGCTGCCGGTGATTTACACGTTGCGGCTGAAGCGCTGGCAGTCTGCGGTTGTGGTGGGGCTGCTGGTATGGATCGTGGGCGGAGCGGCGCCGCTGCTGGTGCCGAACGCGATGATGGGCGCGTCGCAGCGGTACATCCACATTGTGGAGATTTTTACGCAGAATTTCTCGCTGGGAGTGACGGCTGTGTTGCTGTTGCGGCCGGGCGTCCGCACGGCGGCTCAGTTGAAAGAGCCCTCCCACAACGCAGCAGCATTCACTCCGACCCACTAGTCGATGACCTTGGCGCGGCAGCGCATGCGCATGCGCCGCCGCAGCCGCTCGCCGTCACGGTCTTTGCGCCCGGTTTAGTTTCGGCCGGGGCGGACTTGTCGCCTGAATCGCCGGTTTTCGAATCGCTGGTTTTAGACTCGCTGGTCGAAGAGTCGCTCCCTGAGCTGCTCTTCGAGGCGTAGTCGTTTACGTACCAGCCGGCGCCCTTAAAGTTAAATCCAGGCACGGTCAGCGGGCGCTCCAGCACTCCGCCGCATTTGGGGCAAACCTTTTCAGGTTTGGCGCTGAAGTTTTGGATCTTTTCAAATTTGTGGCCGCACTGGGTGCAGCGGTAAGGGTAAAGTGGCAAAATTCTCAACTCCCGGGGGAAGCATCTTCCACCTTCTATTCTATCGGGAATTGGGAAAAAACTCTGCAACCGGCCCGTCGGGGGCCCCAGGTCCCGGGGTCCCCAACGAGTGATCTGTACTCGTTGGGGTGGAGATCTCTCGCATTTGGGGACCTGGGATGGGCAGCCTCCATACGAAGCGACCCTCGACACTCTTGACCGGCGCAGCTTCTGCTCACTTCATCGAGATCGGCACCGTTGCGAACATGTCTTCCCACACCAGCGACAGTCCGTTACCGGTGACGGTGTAGGTAAGATTCTCAACCATCGAAGCCGGCTTCGACATGGTCATCTTGGTCCGGCCCAGGTCCTTCGACGCGTCATAGGAAAGTCCCCATTCGCCGGTGTCCTTGCTTACTATCAGCACCCAGCCTTTGGGGTCCGAGATGTCGACAAAGAGCGTGTATTTCCCCGCGGGAACGCTCAAATCGCCGATAGTCAGGTCGCCGCTAGTCTCAAGCGTAGTGGCCGAGTTTGCACCGGCGCGCCACACCGGATAGTGCGGATCGTGGCTGATCAGCCCATCCTTGCTAAAGATCTTGCCCTCGCGTCCGCGCACGCGCGGTGAGCTGTAGGTAATGGTGATGGTTTTGCCGCCGATGGTGGCCGTTGCAGTGGCCGGCGGGCTCTTTGGCGGTCCCTGCTGGGCCAGTAAAGTGGTTGCGGCAAACAAAAGACCGGTACACACAAGCAGTCGTTTCATATTGATCTGTCTCCTCCGGGAAGAGGCCAGGTTTCGTTGCGTTGGCCCCGACGCGAGAATTGTCGCACCGCGCGCCCCATTTCGAAAACCCGTTCCGGGTGACGCACATGAAAATCCTGTTATCATGCGGGCATTGCATGCAGCAGACTCTTGCACCTCCGTCGCCGGGTTTCCGCTTTCGCGCAGCGCTCCAGGCCGAAAAGCCCCTGCTGGTCGCCGGCGCCATCAACGCCTACACCGCACGCCTCGCGCAGGCCGCGGGTTTTCGCGCGCTCTATCTCTCCGGCGGCGGCGTGGCCGCCAATTCGCTTGGCCTGCCGGACCTGGGCATCAGCACCATGGAAGACGTCCTGATCGACGTCCGCCGCATCACCGACACAACCGATCTGCCGCTTCTCGTCGACATCGACACGGGCTGGGGATCGGCCTTCAACATTGCACGCACCATCCGTCAGACGATCAAGGCCGGCGCAGCCGCCGTGCATATCGAGGACCAGGTGGGAGCCAAGCGCTGCGGCCATCGCCCCGGCAAGGAGCTGGTCTCCACTGAAGAGATGTGCGATCGCATCAAGGCTGCCGTCGACGCCCGCACCGATCCCGCCTTCGTCATCATGGCTCGCACCGATGCGCTCGCGAGCGAGGGGCTCGAGGCGGCCATCGCGCGCGCCCAGGCCTACGTTGCCGCCGGCGCCGACATGATCTTTGCCGAGGCCGTGACCGACCTCGCCATGTACACACAGTTCCGCCGCGCCGTCGGCGTGCCCATCCTGGCCAACATTACCGAATTCGGCCAAACTCCGCTGTGGACCCGCGACGAGCTCGCCCAAGCCGGCGTCGACATCGTCCTCTACTGCTGCGCTGCCTACCGCGCCATGAACGCGGCGGCGCTCAAGGTCTACGAGACCATCCGCACCGAGGGCACACAGAAGAGCGTTGTGCCGCTCATGCAAACCCGCGCCGACCTGTACAAATATCTTGACTATCACGCATACGAGCAGAAGCTCGACGAGCTGTTCGCCAAGAGGAAGTAATAACGTCCGCGATTCCCACAGAAGAATCTACCTCATTACGGTACCCGTTGGATTTCAACAAAGATGTAACCGGAATGTTATGCCCCATTCTTGGTGCATCTGCATCATAGAGGCATGTTCCAACATCGTTCGATGCGCCTCGCGCAGGTCTACTCCTGCTGGAACTGGAAATGTGCACTGATGAGCGCCACCGCCCGCGCGCTGGTGTACCTGGCGGCCACCATTCGCACCGGCCTTCGCGGCAGTCTTGCCATCGTGCTGGTTGAGGTGGCTTATGTAACGCTCACCGCCGGCATCTACGCCGGCATGCAGCAAAAGGCGCTCGGCCTTCGTTCGCGCTGGCTCGGCAACGTGATTGTGGCGATTGGCGTGCCCGCCCTGGCGCAGACGATGGACTGGATCACCCATCGCCTTACCGGCCCGGCGGTTGCGCCTAAGGCCATTCTGGCTGTTTGCATCTTCACGTTTCTCTCAGCCCTCTTCCATCTTCACGTCATGCGCAATGGAGCCTTCCTCACCAACGGCCAGGGCCGTTCGCTGGTTGACGATTTCCGCCGCATGCCTCGCCTGATCGCGGGATTCGCGATCAAGCCGGTCACATTGCTCTCCGCGCGGCTGCCGCGGGCCTCTGCTGCGGCAGAGTCAGAAGCCGCGCTCTAGAAGCGGTTCCAGAACTCATGTGCACTCTTTAGCGTAGTGAAAAGTGGCATTTTCTTGGTGAAAATGCCACTCGGCCGTCGTGGCCCCGGGGTATAGCAATTCCGGAACCGCTCTAGCGGTCCGGGGTTGGCCCGAGGCAGTGCCCCCTTGCCACTTCTGCTCTCCATCCTTTACGTTGAAGCTCTCCGAGGTCGAATCATGACTGAGAGCGTAACCTCCCCTGTGTTCAAACCCAAGAAGTCCGTTGCCCTGTCCGGCACCGCGGCCGGCGAAACGGCCATCTGCACCGTCGGCCAGAGCGGCAACGACTTGCACTACCGCGGTTACGACATAGCCGATCTCGCCGCCCACTGCGAGTTCGAAGAGGTCGCGCACCTGCTCGTGCATGGCAAGCTGCCCACTGCCGCCGAACTCTCTGCTTACAAGGCGCGGCTCGTCTCGCTGCGCGGATTGCCGGCCGAGGTGGCGCAGGCGCTCGAGCTGTTGCCCGCCTCAACCAACCCCATGGACGTGTTGCGCACCGGCGTCTCAGTGCTTGGCTCGATTCAGCCCGAGGGCGAGGCGCACGGCAGCGCCGGAGTCCGCGCCATCGCCGACAAGCTGCTGGCCTCGCTGCCCTCCATGCTGCTCTACTGGCGCCACTTTTCGCACGAGGGCCGGCGCATCGATGTCGAAGCCCGCGGCAACTCCATCGCCGAGCACTTTCTCCACCTGCTGCACCACTCCGCGCCGCCTCCCGAGTGGATCGCGGCCATGCAGGCATCGCTCATTCTCTACGCCGAGCACGAGTTCAACGCCTCCACCTTCACCGCGCGCGTCATCGCCGGCACGGGGTCCGATCTGCACTCGGCCGTCACCGGCGCCATCGGCGCGCTCAAAGGCCCCAAGCACGGCGGCGCCAACGAGGTCGCACTCGAGATTCAGCGCCGCTACTCATCGCCGGATGAAGCCGCAGCCGACATCTCGCGGCGCATCGCCGCTCACGAAGTAATCATCGGATTCGGTCATCCCGTGTATACGTTCGCCGACCCGCGCAGCGAGATCATCCAGGCCTCGGCCCGATCGCTCGCCACCACCCCCGAAGGCCAGCGCCTTTACGCAATTGCCGAGCGCATCCACGAGACCATGCACTCCACCAAGCGCATGTTCCCCAATCTCGACTGGTATTCGGCCGTGGCCTATCACCTGATGGGGATTCCGGTGAGCATGTTCACGCCACTTTTTGTGATGGCGCGGACGGCGGGCTGGTGCGCCCACGTTATCGAGCAGCGCCACGACGGCAAAATCATCCGGCCCTCGGCGGTTTATACCGGACCTGAGGATTTGAAGTTTGTGCCGATTGCCGAGCGGAGTTAGCGGCGTCCGATCAGACAGTGTACGCCCCAATTCGCGTCTCGCGGCTGGTGAGTTCATCGCAGGCGCGGTCCAGAACCTCGTACTCCTGGTCGTGGGCCTTGCGGAAGGCGCGGAAATCTTCCTCGCTCTTCCAGCGGTCGATGGTCATATAGGCGCCGGGCACGTAAGCATCGCGCAACAGCTCGGTGCCAAGGTAGCTGGGCGAGCTGCGGAAGAGCTGGGCCCATGAGCCCTCGGGGCCGTAGGCAGCCTCAAACGCGGCGATCTTGTCTTCGGCGATCTCGAACTGCCAGACTACGACGAACATGCTAATCCCCGGTCGTTCTGTCGATGTATCAATGGTAGCGCAGGGAGCAGGGCACGGGGCGCGGGACAAATCGCGTGAACGGTTAAGGTCGGTGTTTTGTTCGCGCCGCCCCTACGGGGCTGCCGGACGAGGTTGTACTGTTTCCCAGGACTCCGCTCCGCTTCGTCCTGGGCTAACTTCCGCTCGTCCCCCCGGGACGGATGCCCACTACACCCACCCCGCATCGATCACGTAGCTCTGGTTGGTGATCGCGCTCGAGTCGTCGGCGGCCAGAAACATCACCAGCCGCGCCACCTCTTCCGGCTCAATCTGCCGTTTGATCGCCTGGTTGCTCATGATCTCGGCGCTGTACTCGGGCGTGTAAACGAGCTGCTTCTGCTTCTCGGTGGCGATCGCGCCCGGCATCACGCAGTTCACGCGAATGTTGCCGCGGCCCAGTTCGTGCGCCAGCGTGCGCGTCAGGCCTACAATCGCCGCCTTCGCCGTCACATAAAGCGGTAAGCCGGTCGACGGAATGACCCACGAAATCGAGCTCATGTTGACGATCGATCCGCCACCGGTTTTACGCATGTGCGGCAGCACGGCCTGAACCGCGAAAAACTGCGGCCTCAGGTTCACCGCCATCGACTTTTCCCAGTACTCCGGCGTCACGTCCTCAATCCTGTGGCGCACATCGTTGCCGGCGTTGTTCACCAGCACGTCGATCGCGCCCAGTTCCCCGGCAATCTCCTCAATCGCCTCCTTTAGCCGGGCCAGGTCCGCCAGGTCGCAGTGCTTGTAGAGCGGTTTCGGGCAGCCCTCAGCGGCAAGCTTTTCCGCCAACGCCTGCGCCGGCCCGTCCTGCACGTCGAGAAACGCCGCGCGGGCGCCTTGCCGCGCAAACCCGGCGACGATGGCTTCGCCAATTCCGGTTGCGCCGCCGGTGACCAAAACCCTCCGCCCGTCAAGGCTCGGGTAACAGGCAAATCTCGAAACTTCGGCTTTCATAGAATCGTATTTTTGAGCCGGTTATTCCGGCGTACCGAGTATAGAACCTGCCATCCGCTTTCGACCGGCATTAGGCATAATCCCGGTGAATCGTGGCAACAAATTCAGATAGAATTGCGTCGTTATGCGAATGGCAATGGTCGTTTGCCTCTTCTCGTTTGCCGCTGGCACCGCAATGTCCCAAGCAGTTGATAATGCGGCTGCGGCGCGTCAGGCTGAAGCCAACACAGCTGTCGCAACTGTAACCAGTCTGTTCACATCGAATCCGGTCGCGCTTGTGCCCGGTACGAAAAAGCCCCTTCCCTCGACCGGCGGTTGGGCTGTAAAGGGAATGGCTCCCAGCGACGAAATGCCTAATGCTTGCCAAGGTGGCGCAAGGACCTGTCTACGGGTTATTTATCGAGTACCCCAATTGAACCTCGAATGTAGCTGGGTGGTGACATTCTCCAGTGATGCCCGAACCATCGATAACGCAGAAATCATTGGAATTGCTGACGGAATCCGTGTGTCCGTGGTTGCAGAGGACGATAACGCGGCGGTGTACACGATGAAGAAAGACTGGCAGCCGGAGGAGGGGGCGCCTAAACCTTCCCGCCAGCCTCTCCCTGTCTATCCTCCTATTGCGAACGTGGCGAACGTTCAAGGCGATGTTGTCGTTCAGATCATTGTAGGTTCCGACGGCAAAGTTGCGAGCGCGAGAGTGGAAAGCGGTCCAGCAATGCTCGCCCAGACATCTCTCGACGCCGCCAGGCAGTGGGTTTTCAATCCGCAGTTAGTCGGGAACAAGCCGACCAGCTTTCGAAGGAATCTTATCTTTCATTTTCAGGCCACCGGCCTCGGCGGAGTGGTCACCATCCGCACCAACTGAAGACTCCCGCCGCCCCAACGGGGCTGCTGCGATTTCTGAATAGCCTACCCAGGACTGCATTCGCTATCGCGAATTTGTCCTGGGCTAAATTCCTTGCCTCCCTACGGGAGGCGAAACCATGAGACCGATCTCACTTGCTGGTACAGCGTCTCCCATGCCCGGGTGCATACTAATAATGTAGGTCGTACTATGCCAGAGAAGCCTTCCCCTGCGTCTCTCTGCGATTCAGATTTTCCAGGCGACCTGCACATTTGAAAGACCTCAGGGGCTGCTATCCATAAGGGCTGCGTGCAGATGCAGCTTTATTGAACGAATCTGGCCAGAACGCAAAGAATTGGCGATCGGGTAAGAGCCCAAAGTGTGCCCGCCAGGCAAATCGATTTTTCGGCTGCCGTCCCACGGGGCGCGGCAGCTCAATGAGCCTCCGGCCCCGAAAACTGACATTTTCAAGGAATCTGTTGAGCTCGATGGAGAGGGACCAAATGAAGACTGCTGCTCGTTTCCCCGGCATCCGGGTTACCGCGAACGGTAACCAGCTTGTCTCGTACCACACTGAAACCCGGATCGCCGACGCCGGGGTGTTTTATCCAATCACCCCATCGACTGAAGGCGGCGAGTTGTTCCAGCAGGCCTACGCCGAGGGCCATCTAAATGTCTTCGGCGGCAACACGCTGGCCATTGAGGCCGAAGGCGAGCACGCCGCGCAGGGCGGCGCCATTGCCCACTCGGTGTGCGGCAAGCGCGTGGTCAACTTCACCTCGGGCCAGGGAGTGGTCTACGGCGTTGAGCAGTACTATCACGCGCCGGGCAAGGGCTCCACGATGGTTCTCGAGGTTGGCGCGCGCGCCCTCACCAAGCATGCTCTCAATGTCCATTGCGGCCACGACGATATCTACGGCGCGCTCGACACCGGCTGGATCATGCTCTTCGGCAAGGACGCGCAACAAGCCGCCGACCAGGCCCTCATCCTTCGCCGCGTCACCGAGCTCTCGCTTACGCCAGGCATGAACATCATGGACGGCTTCCTCACCACTCACCTCGAGCGCACCTTCTACAAGCACGAATCGGAACTCATTCGCGAATACCTGGGCGCCCCTGACGACATCATCGATTGCCCCACCGAGGCGCAGCGCGTTCTATTCGGGCCCACGCGCCGCCGCGTTCCAAAGATGGTCGATCTCACCAACCCCATCCTGCTCGGCCCAGTGCAGAACCAGGAGCACTACATGCAGGGTGTGGCGGCGCGGCGCAACAACTTCGCCGAGCCGATTCTGAAGTTTTTAGAAGAGGCATACAAGGACTTCGGCGAGCTCACCGGCCGCTACTACGGACTGGTGAGCGAGTACAAAACCGAAGACGCCGGCACCGTCTTCGTCTCGCTCGGCTCGGCTGCCGAGAATATCGAGGCCGCGGTCGATTACCTGCGCCAGACTCGCGGCGCTTCAGTCGGTTCGATTCACGTCAACGTCATTCGCCCCTTCCCTGAGGCAGCCATCGTTGCCGCGCTCAAGGGCAAGAAGAACGTCATCATTCTCGAGCGGACAGATGAGGCTCTCTCCGGCGACAACCCGCTCGGCCGCGACATTCGCACCGCGTTCTCCAAGGCCGTTCAGGGCACCGAGGGCATTCCCAACATAACTCTCAGCGAAGTTCCCCGCTTCATCGGCGGCAGCTACGGGCTGGGCTCGCGCGACTTCCGCCCCGAGCACGTCATTGGAGCGTTTGAGTACGCCACCGCCGGACGCGCGCGCAAAGACGGCAAAACCGCGGCCGACGGCGTCAGCTTCATCGTCCTCGGCATCGACCACCCCTATTCGGTCGTCGGCGATCAAACCCCATCCCTCCTTCCCGACGGCGCGATTGCCGTCCGCCTCCACTCCATCGGCGGATGGGGCGCCATCACCACCGGCAAGAACCTGGGCGCAATCATCGGCGACCTGAACGATCTGCTCTACGAGCGCGACGGCCTGGTCGACGAGCTGGGCAACCCCAAGGAAGTGATCCACGTCAGCGCCAATCCCAAGTACGGTTCCGAAAAGAAGGGCGCGCCCACCAGCTACTTCATGGTTGCGGCCAAGGATCGCATTCGCGTCAACTGCGATCTGCGCCACGTCACCACCGTTCTTTGCTGCGACCCCAAGGCCTTTACCCACACCAACCCCCTCGACGGCATGCAGGAGGGCGGCGCGTTTGTGTGGGAGTCGGACGAGGAAGGCGAGCGCGCATGGCAGAACCTGCCGATCTGGGCGCGCAAGCAGATTATCGAGAAGAAGATCCGCGTCTTCACGCTGCCCGGCTTCGCCATCGCGCGCAAAGCTACCGATCGCGGCGACCTGCAGCTGCGCATGCAGGGCAACGCATTTCTCGGCGCATTCTTCCGCGTCAGCCCGCTGCTGAAAGAATTTGGCATCACCCCTGAGCAGTACCGCGAGGTTGTTTACAAGCAGTACGTGAAAAAGTTCGGCAAGCTCGGCGATGCCGTTGTGCAGTCGAACATGGAAATCATGACCCAGGGCTTCGAGCATGTGAAGGAGATCGAGATCGGCGCGCTGGCCGCGGCCGATCGCTCCAGCCTGCGCGGCCAGGCACTGCTGCCCATCCTCAACCAGGAGCCGGCCTTCGTTGAGGTTGAAGCGGGAGTTGTGGCGGGAATGCGCCGCGACACGCCAATGCCGAAAGGCCAGTCGCCCCGGCCGCCGGTCGCACAGATCAATGTATTCGACGCGGAGTTTCGCTCGCACTTCGGCTACAACCAGCCGGCCACGCCGCTCTCGGCCCTGGGCGTAATTGCCGCTGCCACCGGCGACACCGCATCCAAATACGTCGCCCGCCGCGAGACCCCGCTCTACATTCCCGAGAACTGCACGCAGTGCATGGAGTGCATCTCGGTCTGCCCAGACACCGCTCTGCCCAATTGCTCGCAGGATCTGAGCACCGTTCTGAACACCGCGGTGGCGAACTACGTTACCGACACTTCAGAACGCCGCAAGATCATGGAGAAGCTGCCCGAAATCGAGAAGCAGACACGGCAGCGCATGTTGGCCGAGATCAAGGCCGGCACGCCGCTGCCCACGATTCTGCGCGAAGTGACCGAGTCGGTCGACGGATTCTCCTCCGAGGCCAAGGCGCAGTTCTACTCGATTCTCGACAAGGTGCCCATGGCCTACCAGAAGGTGAACGCCATCTTCAGCTCGCCGGAGCGCAAGACCCCCGGATCGGGCGGCATCTTCTCCATCTTCGTCTCCGATCTGTGCAAGGGCTGCGCCGCCTGCGTCACGGCCTGCGGCGATCACCAGGCACTGAAGATGGTGCAGGAGACCACCGAGGTGAACGCGCAGCACGAGACTGGAACTGCGTTCCTGAACCTGCTGCCTGACACCTCGCAAAAATTCCTCGGCCTCTACAATAACGCCAACCCGGCCGACTCAAAGACCGCCACGTTGCGCAACATGCTCATGGTGCGGCGCAATTACGACGCGCTGGTGGCAGGCGACGGCGCCTGCGCCGGCTGCGGAGAAAAGAGCGTGCTGCGCTCCATCGCCGCGGTCACTGAGGCGTACATGCGCCCCCTCTTCCACGCCAAGAGCGACCGCTTCGTGGCGAAAGCAGGAGACCTGGAAAGGAAAGGCGTGGAGCGCCTCGAAGCGCTCAAGGCCGCCAACCCCGCCGAATACAAACTCACCCGCCAGGCCATTGCGCATTTGGTGATGGGCCTGGGCGGCGAAGACGTGAAGGACACCAGAGCGCGCATCGCAGCCTACGAATCGGAACACGGCCCCATCACCGACGCTCAGCTCGTTGAGGCCCTCGCCGCAGTCCTGCTCACCGAGGCCTTCAACCACAAGAACCTGCAGCCGGTCGACGGCCGCCTGGCCAACGGCATGAGCGTAATGGCCATGGCCGCGCATACCGGCTGCAACACGGTGTATGGTTCGACGGCGCCCAACAACCCGCATCCGTATCCCTGGATGAACTCGCTCTTCCAGGACGGCGTGACCGTGGGCTGGCTCATGGGCGAGAGCTTCATCGTCGATCACGCCCGCCGCTCAGTCATTCCCGAGCGCCTGGCAGACATCCTGCTCTTCCGCGATAACGGCATCAGCGACGAAGAGTATTACCACCTCTCTCACTTCACCGATGCGCTGATGACCGACCAGGAGATCGCGGAGCTGCCCAAGGTTTGGGTAGTCGGCGGCGACGGCGGCATCGGCGATATCGGCTACCAGAACACGTCGAAAGTGGTGTTGCAGAACCGGCCCAACGTCAAGGTGCTGATGCTCGACACCCAGGTCTACTCCAACACCGGCGGCCAGAACTCCGATTCGACCCCGATGCTGGGCGGCAACGACATGAACGTCTTTGGCGCAGCCACGCAGGGCAAGAACACCGAGACCTTCCTCGCCGGCCACGGCTCGCCGTTCGTGGCGCAGTGCTCCATGGCCAACGCGCCCAAGCTCTACCGCGCCATTCTCGACGGCCTGGAGTATCGCGGCACCATGTTCCTGCAGGCCTTTACCACCTGCCAGCCCGAGCACGGTGTCCCCGACGACATGGCCCTCCACCAGGCCCAGCGCGTGCGCGACTCGCGCGGCGTGCCGGAGTTCGTCTTCGATCCGCGGCTGGGCGAAAGCTACCAGGAAGCGCTGGACATCAAGGGCAACCCGTCCATCGATCTCGACTGGTACGAGACCAAGGACAAGGCCACCGGCGAGATTCGCCGTTACACCGTGGCTCATTGGTGCACCACCGAGGCGCGCTTCCGCAACCACCTGAAGAAGATCAAGCCCGAGCAGGCCGCGAAGATGATCCCGCTCGACAACATGCTGGTGCGCATCACGCAGCAGGATGTGGTCTACCGCTACTACCTGAACCCGCAGCACCGCAGCTTCATACCCGACTTCGGCGTGTACATCACGGTGGAGAACGAGGGCAAGGTCACCTATTATGCTCTCTCGCGCCAGCTGGTGATGTTCTGCGTGGAGCGGCGCAAGGCGTGGCGCATGTTGCAGTCCAAGGCCGGAATCGTCAACCGCGAGTACCTGGCGCAGAAGGCAATCCTTGCCGAAGTCGAATCCGGCAAACTCTCGCTCGACGAGCTGTTCTCGCGCGGGCATGAGTTGGTGAAGGAGAGGCTGGCAGCGCCGGTGGCGGCGAAGGCGTAGATAGCTTCGCTCGTCGCCGCTTTGAAAGGGCACGACTTCAGTCGTGCCGCAACAACCAACAACAATTTGAGATGAAGCACGAACGCGGACCGCAGGGTCCGCGTTCGTGCGTTAGAATGTTGCAGCGCCAGAAGAGGCTCTTTTGACTGGAATCAGTTTTGACGAGCACTGTCATTGAGCGCTTCCTCGGGGCACCTTCAGCAGAAATGACCGACGAGCGACCACGGAAAGCCATCACCTTTAAGTTGGACCGGCTAGTGGAATATTCGGATGGTGCTATCCTTGCCGAAATCCGGCGCGTAGCCTCGATTATTCCCGGCGGACCTCTCACTGTTTCCATCTTTTTCAAGCACTCACGGGTTAGCAGGAACACCGTGACACGCCGATTCGGGTCGTGGGCCAAGGCTCTCGAGGCCGCAAGCTTGACCGAACGATGGAGCGAGCAGATGGGCTCTCCGGGATCCGTGCAAGCTCGCATCCGCAAGATGTCCAACGACGAAGTCCTTTGCGCGTTGAGGGACTTGGCCGAACGGCTCGGAAAGGCCAACTTGACAGTGGGTGATGTTGAATCAAATCTGCCATTTGGTGGAGGGACGCTTAGGCGGCGATGGGGAACGGCCCGAAAGGCATTTGAGGCTGCTGGAATTGGATTGACGACCCATGGACGCCGGTATAGCGACGAAGAATGCTTTAAGAACCTGTTTGAGGTCTGGACTCATTATGGCCGCCCTCCGCAGTATCGCGAGATGGGTCTTCCGCCGTCCACGGTCGGCGGAAAAGCATACGTACTGCGCTTTGGTACCTGGAATAGGGCTCTCTCTTCCTTCGTCGAGCGAGTTAACGTAGATGTCAGCCCAGAGGACGCCCTAGCTCAAGATGCGCAACTGGAAGTCGGGCCCGCAATGCAGGACCATTCGAGGGGGGTTGACAAGCGAGATGCGGGGGACACTCGCGAGATACCGCTGGGCCTCCGGTTTCGAGTCCTGTACAGGGACCGTTTCAAGTGCGTTCTCTGCGGCGATAGTCCGTCGATCAACCCCGTATGCGTCTTGCATGTCGATCACATCGTTCCACGGTCGAAAGGCGGGAGATCGGTCCTTGAGAATCTCCGCTCGCTATGTAGCACATGTAACGTGGGGCGAGGTAATCGCTTTGTCGATTGAAGGATTCGATCTGGTGAAGCAACGATTACGCCGCGCCATCGAAATCGACCAGCAGGAGGAGGTATAGAGATGCCCAAACGCAAACGCGACTACGTGATCGGCAGCGGAAACGTCTTTGCCGACCTTGGCGTGCCTAACCCCGAAGAGGCGCTCGCCAAGGCCGAACTGGCGAGCAAGATCGCCATATTGATCAGAGATCGCGGCCTTACACAAGCTAAGGCTGCCAGACTGCTTGGAATCGACCAACCTAAGGTTTCGAACTTGCTCCGGGGGCGCCTCACTGGATTTTCCCTCGAACGCCTGATGCGCTTTCTCATGCTTCTCGGGCAGGACATACGAATTACGGTCGAGGCTGCCCCCAGAGATCGATCCGTGGCCCACGTGCTCGTGGCATAACGGTGTACAGGCGTTCAAAAAAGGCTGTGAGAATGACCACGAAAAGAATGTACAATCCCCCGCACCCCGGTGAGCTGCTTCGTGAGTATCTCGGCGAGACGCCCATTGGTGAGGACGCTGTCCGGCTGAAAGTGGCCCGCTCTACGCTCTCCCGCATTCTCAACGGCCACGCCTCGGTTACTGCCGCGATGGCGCTGCGTTTTTCCGATGCGTTTGGCAGCCGTCCCGAACTCTGGCTCGGCCTTCAGCAACAGTACGACTTGTGGCACGCGTCGCGGCGCAGGCGGCCAAAGATCGCCGCATTTCCGCGGGCGGCATAGCCACTCGCCTGATGCAGCACAGCCGCATGTCCTCAACATCTCTAAAAGGCGCGAACGCGGACCCTCGGGCCCGCGTTCGGCAATTCAACCCGCTCAGCCCTACTTGCTGAACGTGACGTAGTTCTTTCCCGCGTACAGCCGATACCCGCCGGCGGGATCGGCAATCACTTGCAGCGGCATCGGGCGCTTCATAGCCGTGTCGCTGGTTGAAGGCACGGTGAGCACATCGTGCCCGCCGATATCCGTCACCACAAACTGGTTGCCGCTCACGAATCCAAAGCCATAAACGCCGGCGGCAAGGCTCTGCCCGCCGATCTTCAGCGGCTCCTCGACAACAAAATACGCCTGGTACTTGGCGGCAACGCCCGTCGAGTACCCACTGTTGTCAACCAGCGTCGCCAGCACAAAGTGCCCGTCGGCAAACTTCACGCCGCCCGAGTTGCGCAACTGCGACGGCGCGCTCTGGCCGTCGTACCACACGCTCGCCGGTAGCAGCTTCTGCGTGTCAGCCGGTTTCAGAATCTTGTCGCCCGCCTGCGCCATGAGCGCAACCGGAGCCGCCAAACTCAACAGCAAAGCTGCAAACGCAAACTTTCTCATTCCATTACCCCTCATCTAAAATGCCTCCCATGACTTCGCCCCGGAGTATAACCCATTCTGCCGGGTATTCGTCGTCCATCGTTCGATGGATGCCGCTTCCGGCCACCTGCTACCCCGGCCGCACCGGAGTTTGCACCAGCACCCGAGCTAATTCTCAGTGCACAGCAGGTCGTAATAATAATTGATGCTCACCTTCTTGATCGGCGCGGGAAGCTTGGGCAGGTTGAACGTGTGCTCATACGACCCATTGCCGCTCATCCTCATCTGGCCCATCCGCAGAATCTGCCCGTTGGTCAGCTCCAGGTAGATGGGCACAAGCGTCTTGAATGAGTCCGAAACGCCCGATTGAACCAGCTTGATGTGTACTGCGCTCCCGTCGCCGCTGGGCGTGGCGTCGCCCTCAAAGTGATACACCGGCAGCTCGGTGCCGTAGACGTACTCGTTGAAAAACCAGTCCATCGTGCCGTTGCCGTCAAGATTCATGGCCGGGCTCATGTGCTTTTCAACCATCGCCTTGAAGTCCTCGGTAGTGGCCGGCTGCAGCATGTAGGTCTTAACAAAGTCCTGCATCATCGCCTTGAACTGTGTGTCGCCCTCGCGCGGGTTCCACATCATCATCTGGATCATGTGCAGGATGAACGCGCCCTTGGGATAAACCAGGTCGCCATAGATATTCCAGCCTGCCTTGGGTGAACTGAGACGCATGCCCATCGTCAGCGGGCCGACTTCGATGGGCCTGAAACCGTACTGGTTTTTCTCGGTGAGAATCCGATGCTCTTCCTTCCAGAAATTCAGATAGTCGTCGGGTTTGGGTTTGGTCATCAGGAGAAAAAGCGCGGCCGATGCGTCGGCGAATCCCTCGCTCATCCATTGATCTCGGTAGCCACGGAATCCCACCGTCTGTCCCCACCATTGGTGCGCCACTTCGTGCGGCGTCACCACCTGCCAATACATGTGCTTGTTCAGGTTTTCACCACCCAAACCGAGATAGTGCTGCTGAGTGGCATCGAAGAACCCGCAGATGGGCAGGTAAACCAGCATGGGCCAGCTTTGGCCATAATCGCAGGCCGATTGCTCCGTGAGGGCAACATGCGGAAATGGAAGCGGGCCATAGAACTGCGTGTAGATCTGTACGGCGGCCTGCCCTTGAGATAACTCGTTGGCCAGCATGGGAGTGGTTGCCAGCGTTCCCAAAACCCCGCCGCTTAGATTTGCGAGATAGTCAGGCGGCAAAATATTGGCATAGGCATCGAGAGTCAATTGTCCTTGTAACGCGTTGCCAATCGTCGTTCCTTTTGACTTGAAGTCCCCTACGCTGAAGCCGACGACTGGCAACGGCGTCTCAGTTTTCCATTCGGTAGTAGTCACTTTGCCTTCGTCGGTTTCGTTCATCTTGGTTCCAGTAGCAATTAACTGCAAGCCCTTTGGAACGTGGAATTTCATCTGATAGGTAGCGTAGTCGCCTAGGCCCTGGCTCGAACTCGGATACCAGTTTTCGCGCGCAATGGGATAGTAGTTCCCATTGCCCATGTTAAGCACGACGTTTTTGCCGCCATAGGTAATGCGAACTTTCGCCGTGTCGCCTTTCTTGAGCGGCGCGGCAAGCACGACCCCGAAATCCGGATCCAGTTCCTTATCTTCCTGAACAAAATCCAGCGCGTCACCCTTATCGGTCGCAACCTGGCTCACGCGCAGCGAGGGATATAAATTGAGCGGCACTACAACCACGCCATCCTGGTTGGCCCGCACCTCTACCGTTGCAACGCTGGTGAGCATTCCACCTTTCTCAATCGATACGTCGAGGTCCTCGCTCAGAATCTTATATGCCGCGTTCTGCTCATCGCCCGAGGGCGTACCGTTTGCATATTCGGCGGCTTGACGAAACGCGAGTGGATACGTCATTGCGTTGTTGGTAGAATCCCATCCGATCAGCGCCACTTCATCCGGCGATACTTCGGCGACGCCATTCGGGTCGACAACGAAGAAGAGTTGCGAGTGCCTGCTTCCGTGCAGTGCAATCAAAAAGTACCCGCCCTGGGCTGGACTCAAGACGTCCTGCAACAAGCGCAAATCGATGTTCCCGTAGAAGATTTTGTTGTAATAGGTGCCGGAGTTGTCAGTCGAAGTCTGGATGGAGTGGTGCCGCAAAAGCGACTGCAGTTCCTGCGCGGGCCTCGTGAATGAGCCGGCATCCTGCGCCGCGCCGGCCGAGGCATTGTGCAGCTCGGCGGCCGTGCCGTCGGTAAAGCGCAACACCGCCTCGTCAAAGTCCTCGTCGAACTCCTGGGTGTGCGTGAACAGCGCCAGGTTGTTGCGCTCCTGCTGGGTGGGCGGCGTAATGTGCACATGGCCATTACCCTTGAAGACCGCGCCCGTCACCTTTCCATTCACCTCGCCGTAGAACGCGAAGTTGCCGCTCTTGAAGGTGAAAACAGCCGCGTCGCGTTTCAACACAAGATTGTTGACGGTAATCGATGCACCGCCAGGCAACAAATTGCGCAACTGCTGGTAGAACGCGTTCGCGTTCGGCGCCCTTTGCGCGTGCAACACGAAACTGGAAACGGTGAGAAAGGTAAATATGAGGCAGGCAGAGACGCGCTTACGGATCTCCATTGGAAGGGCCCCCGGATGGTTTTGGATTTCTGGACAATAAATATAGTCCCTCTATCCGAGAGTGGAGCGAAAAATCTTCGCTAATTCATGTAAGGTATAAACCGACGTACTCGTTCACCGGCATGGCGTCGAGCCGCTCCGCGTCCAGCGAGACGTCCAGGATTCGGTTTTGGCGGTCTAGCGCAAACCGGCGCCGCAGATTGGTCCTGAACTTCTCCACCAATAGCGGCAGCCCCTCCTCGCGGCGGCGCTTGTGCCCGATGGGGTACTCCACCGTCTCTTCAAGCACGCTGCCGTCTTTTAGCTCAAGCCGGAGCGCATTCGCGATCGAGCGCTTCTCGGGATCGTGATAGTCGGCGGTGTAAGCCGGCTCTTCCACGCAGGTGATGCAGTCGCGAACGGCATCGATCCGCTTTCCCCAAACCGGGTCCCTGGCAACCTCGTCCTCGTAGTCGGCCGCCGTCAGCCGCCCAAAGATCAGCGGAACCGAAATCATGTACTGTATGCAATGGTCGCGGTCCGCCGGGTTCGCCAGCGGCCCCTTCTTGTCGATGATGCGCAGGCATGCTTCATGCGTCCGCACCGTGATGGCGCGAATCGCCGACGCGTTCAGCCCCCGCGCCGCCAGTTGCACATGCAGCTTCATCGCCGCTTCCACTGCCGTCTGCGCGTGGAACTCGGCTGGGTAGCTGATCTTGAACAGCACGTTCTCCATCACGTATGAACCGTAGGGCCGCTGGAACCTGAACTCGCGGCCACAGAACGAAACGTCGTAAAAGCCCCACGTCTTCGCGGTCAGCGCCGATGGGTAGCCCATCTCGCCCGCGCGGGCCATCAGCGCCAGCCTCACCGCGCGGCTGGTGGCGTCGCCCGCCGCCCAGCTTTTGCGCGAACCGGTGTTGGGCGCGTGCCGGTAGGTGCGCAGGCTCTGCCCGTCGACCCACGCGTTTGAGATTGCATTGACGGTCTGCTCGCGGGTGAGGCCGAGGAGCTGGCAGACGACGGCGGTGGAGGCGACTTTTACCAGGACGACATGGTCGAGACCCACCTGGTTGAACGAGTTTTCGAGCGCAATGCAGCCCTGGATCTCGTGGGCCTTGATCATGGCCGTGAGTACGTCACGCATTTTGAGCGGGGCCTTGCCATCGGCCAGCCCGGTTCGCGAAAGCCAGTCCGCCGTGGCCAGAATGCCGCCCAGGTTGTCAGACGGATGCCCCCACTCCGCAGCCAGCCAGGTGTCGTTGAAGTCGAGCCAGCGGATCATGGCGCCTATGTTGAACGCAGCCTGCACCGGATCGAGCTCGTATCCGGTACCCGGAACCCGTGCACCGTTCGGAACCACCGTCCCCGGCACAATCGGCCCCAAGAGCTTTGCACATGCGGGATAATCGAGCGCCTCAAGTCCGCAGCCCAGCGTGTCCATCAGGCAATACCGCGCCGTGCGATACGCCAGTGCGCTCGTAACCTCGTAGCCGAGCGCGTAGTCGGCGATGTCGGCGATGACTTTGTCGGGTGCGGGGCGCTCGTTGCTGATGTGGGACGACACGACGGCTCCTTGTTCTGGCGCGAATCTCGCGGCGCTTTAATCAATGTAATTGGATTGAGCGCCGGGCTGGAACTAGCCAGGGCGCCAGGGAGCGATGCCTATTGAAGCACAAGCACATTCCGAGCGAACTCAGCGCCAGCCATGTACCTGATCCCCCGGTTAAACGTGACCAGCACGCCATCTTCCTTGATCGCCAATCCCAACAGATACGCATCTGTCACCTGCCGGAGGCCGAAGATGCGGTCCGCAAACGGCGCGGTCAACTCTGCCCACGCTTCGGTGATCGGCCAGAAGCAGTAGCCAGGGCGTCTGGCTAGATCGGCAAGCACTGCAATGGCTGTGCTGAAGCTTCCAGAACCGATGCGGGCCGCCGGGCTGGTCGCCAGCCTGATGTAACCGGCGTCTGAAAGCGGGCAGGTGCCCCAACTCTCGCCGCTCAAGGTGCGGAACCATCGCTGTGCGATTGCGAAGTGCAAATGCTCTTCATCTGTGAGAGCAACCACGACGTTGAGGTCAAGCAGGTATCTCCTACCCAAGCTCATCCTCCGATAGCTCCTTTACCATTTCACACGTGATCACTCTACCGGACCTTGGTAAAAGGGGCAGTCCATTCGGCCCTCGCCGAATTACCGGCGTCGGCTCCGGTGCAGTCTGCGCTTTTCTGATCAATTCGGTAATTGCGGCGCTCAGCGAGATCCCCTTCGCCTGCGCATAGATCGAGGCAATCTCGTGCACGTCGTCATCAAGTGTCACTGTGGTTCTCATAAACCAATTTTGCATCATTTTCTGTTTTGATGCAATTCTACAAAATTGCATCACACTATTCTTTGATGCACACCTGTGCCCACCATCACACAGGTGTCCAAAACCGGTACACATTTTCCTCTTTCTTCGCCTTTTTCGCTGCCAAACTCTAATCCGCCCTGCTACAATCCCTTCGAAACGCCTTGCCTTCCAGATTCTTACTTTTTCCGCCTGGTGCATCGGCGGGGAGGTTCTGGATTGCCCTTTTTGAGGAGGAACCACCATGCCGGTAGCCGACGAGCGCGCAAAAGCAGTTGAACTCGCCCTTGCACAGATCGAAAAACAGTTTGGAAAAGGGTCAATCGTCCGGCTCGGTTCCCGTGAAGCCCTTCTGCCCATTGCGGTTATCTCCACCGGATCCATCAGCTTCGACGCCGCGCTCGGCGTGGGCGGAATTCCCCGCGGCCGGGTATCGGAGGTGTTCGGGCCTGAATCCTCGGGCAAGACCACCATCTGTCTGCAGGTGATTGCCGAGGCCCAGCGGGCCGGCGGCCTGGCGGCCTTTGTCGACGCCGAACATGCCCTCGACCCCGGCTACGCCAAGAAACTGGGCGTTGATGTCGACAACCTCCTCGTCTCCCAGCCCGACTCGGGCGAGCAGGCCCTCGAGATCACTGAGGCGCTGGTCCGCTCAGGAGCGATTGATGTGCTGGTCGTCGATTCGGTCGCTGCCCTCGTCCCCAAGGCCGAGCTCGACGGTGAAATGGGCGACTCGCACGTCGGCCTGCAGGCGCGCCTCATGTCGCAGGCCCTGCGCAAGCTCACCGGCACGGTATCGAAGTCCCGCACCGCTCTCATCTTTATTAATCAAATTCGCGAAAAGATCGGCGTGATGTTCGGCAACCCCGAAACCACCACCGGCGGCCGCGCCCTCAAGTTCTACTCCTCGGTCCGCATCGACATCCGCCGCATCGCCGCCATCAAGGAAGGCGACGCGGTGACCGGCAACCGCACCAAGGTAAAGATCGTCAAGAACAAGGTGGCCGCGCCCTTCCGCGAAGCCGAGTTCGACATTCTCTACGGCGAAGGCATCAGCCGCGAGGGCGACGTGCTCGATCTGGCCGTCACCCACAACATCGTCGAGAAGTCCGGCGCGTGGTACAGCTATGCCGGCGAGCGCATCGGACAGGGCCGCGAAAACACGCGCGCCTTCCTCAAGGAGAACAAGGAACTCTTCGCGAAGATGGACAGCGAGCTGCGCAAGCGGCTCAACATCGGCGCTGCCAAGGCCGAGGTGCCCGAGGTGCCGGCCGGCGGCCATGCCGAGGCCAAAGAAGCGGTCAAGGCCAAGCGCGGCTGAGCCCAGCGAAAGCAAGTTGCCTGAAGCTTGCGCCATTGTCAGGGTTGCGCGGGAACATTCGATAGTGCCTGCCCGTACAGAGCGGGAACGGCAATGGATCGGCGGGACAGTTTTCGCTCTAGAATTAAAACTCAAGTGAAGACGATTGCGCGAATAGCGGCTTTGGGGCTCACGCGGCTGATCCTCGCCTCGTCCGCGCTGCTGGGCCTGGGCGCATTGCCCCTGGCCGCGCAAACGCCGGCCCCAGCCAGTTCCGCCTCTGAAGCGCCAGCCATCCATTCCGTTGCCAGCGTAGACGGTCCGTGGCGCTTCAACATTGGCGACGATCCCCGCTGGGCCGATCCGGCATTCGACGACTCTTCCTGGCGCACCGTGCAACTGGGCCGGCCGCTCAACGATCAGGGCATTGAGGAATACACCGGATACGCCTGGTACCGATTCAGGCTCCAGCCACAGGTTCTTGCTCCTCTCGCCGCAGGCCAGTCCCCGCTGCTGTTGATCACAGGCAACTCCGTGGGGCAACTCGCAGTCTATGTGAACGGTTACGAATCGGCGCACACCCGCGGCATGACGGATCCCCCGTCGATGTATCTTTCGCAACCATTCGCCGCCTCGTTTCTCGGCGTCTCAATCTCAGGCCCCATCGTGATTGCCATTCGCACCTGGGCCGGGCCCGACGTGACCGTTCACAGCGGCCTGCTCGGCAAGGTGGAATTGGGTTCGCAGGGCGACCTCACGGAAAGAGTCAATGCAGCAATTGCGCAGCAGTGGAACCAGCACGTCGTTTCTGCCCTCGTGCTTACTTTCCTCTTCCTGTGCGTCGCAGTCTTCGGGGCTGCGCTCTACCTGGCCCAGCGCAATCACGCCGAATACCTCTGGCTCTCGCTACTCTGCGTCTCGGTTGCCGCGGGCGGTTGCGCCGATGCAGCCTTCGGGCTGGAGTGGATGCCGCTTGCTGTCTACGACATCTTCACCGCCTTCACAGGCCATGTGTTCATGGCCGTTACCCTGGAGTTCATCCTGCGCTTTACCGGCAGCCCGTCTCGCAGGTTCGTTCGCGGTGTTCAAATCGCTGTGCTTCTGGTGCCGTTCACTTACTTCATTCCTCTCCACCAGGTCTATCAGGTCCTCTCGACCAGCGCTGAAGTCCTGTTCTGCAGCCTCGTGTGCGTCCTGCTCTTCCGTGGCTGGCGGCGAAAGCATGCTGACGCAGGTGTGATGCTTCTGCCTTTCTTGCTGGCGGCCACCGCAGATTCCGTTGACACCGTCCTCAGCTACGCTGCAGCGAATCATTGGCTTCCCGAACAATTTGCGGCGCTTCGTTTTCATCTCGGCCCCGTCGAGTTCGGCACCGGCACCATTGCCTACACAATCTTTCTCGGCAGCCTCATTGCGGTCATCCTCTACCGGTTCGTGCGCATCAGCGCGGAGGAGCAGCGCTCCGAAGCCGAAATCTCGGCGGCACGCAGCGTTCAGGCTCTTCTTATCCCCACGCACCTGCCGTCGAACAAGAACTTCGTGCTTGAAAGCGCCTACCTCCCCATCCACGGCGTCGGCGGCGATTTCTTTCAGGTGCTGCCGCTCAAAGACGATTCGCTGCTGATCGTGGTTGGAGACGTGAGCGGCAAGGGCCTGCAGGCGGCAATGAATTCGAGCACCCTGGTGGGCGCGCTGCGCAACGAGCTATCACACGACCCGGTGACGGTACTGGAGCACCTCAACCGCGTCCTTATCGGTGCCGTGCCGTCCGCGGGCGCGGTCCCTGACCTGGACTGCGCGCCGTGCTACGCCACCTGCCTTTGCGCGAGGATCTATCCCGACGGCGCCACGACCATTGCCAACGCCGGCCATCTGGGCCCCTACCGCGACGGCCGCGAAGTTCCGCTCACGCCTAGCCTGCCCCTGGGAGTCATCGCTGACGCCCAATTCGAGCAAACGACCTTCCGGCTCGACCGCGGCGACAGGCTTGTCTTCATCTCTGACGGCGTGGTTGAAGCGACCAATGCGCATGGCGAGCTCTTCGGCTTTGAGCGCACTCAACAAGTGAGCAACGAGCCGGCGCGGTACATTGCGCAGACCGCAAAACATTTCGGGCAAAATGACGACATCACCGTGGTGTCGCTCTACGTCGCCTCCCGCGCCGCGCAACACAGCAGCGAAGAAGCCGTGTACTCAAACTAGGGACAATCAGGAACAACTGAGACGCTACATCGCCATAATGCCGTAAAATCGCCACTGAGCATAAGAATGCCCGTCAAAGCCCTCTATCCCGGCACCTTCGATCCACCCACCAACGGTCACTTGGACCTGATCCAGCGCGGGGCCAAGATCTTCGACAGCCTCACCGTCGCCATCCTGGTCAATCCCGTCAAGAATCCTCTGTTTACCGTCGAAGAGCGCGTCGAGATGCTGCAAGAGGTGACGAACCCCCTCGGCAACGTTTCCGTCGCCACCTTCGACGGGCTGATGGTCGGCTTCGCGCGTCAGCAGGGCGCGACCGCTGTCCTGCGCGGCATCCGCGCCATCTCCGACTACGAGTACGAGTTCCAGATGGCCCTCATGAACCGCCGACTCGCTCCCGAGATCGAGACCGTATTCCTGCAGCCGGCCGGGCGCTACTCGTTCGTCAGCTCGCGCATGGTCAAAGAGGTCTTCAGCTTCGGCGGCGACGTCACCGGCCTTGTCCCGCCCAACGTACTCAAGCGCCTGCGGGCAAGGATCAACGGCGGCGGCTGAGGCGGGGCCCGGTCCCTCTGCAGCCTATTTGGCCTTGACCTGAAAATCTGTAAAGATAGAACTGTTATGTCCGTCACAGCCCCTGCAAAAGTCTTTGCCGACAGGATCGGCCGCATTGAAGTCTCGGCAACCATGGCGGTAGCCGCCGAGGCCGCCAAGCTGCGCGCTCAGGGCGCCAACCTGGTGGATTTCGGCGCCGGCGAGCCGCACTTTCCAACTCCGCGGCACATCAAGGATGCCGCCATCGCCGCCATCGATGCCAACTTTACCCGCTACACCGTCGTGCCCGGCATTCCCGACGTGCGCAAGGCCATCGTCGAACGCCACGCCTGCGACTTCGGCTCGGACTACTCAATCGACGAGGCTATCTTCACCACCGGCGGCAAGCTGGCGCTGTTCAACGCCATCCAGGTGCTGGTCGACCATGGCGACGAGGTCATCCTGCCCGTTCCCTACTGGGTCAGCTTCAAAGACATCATCCAATACGCCGGCGGCAAGGTGATCTACCTCGAGACCGAGGAATCAGCGAACTTCCGCATCACCGCCGACGCCATCGAGCGGGCCATCACGCCGCGCACCAAGGCCATCATCCTCAACTCACCCTCGAACCCGGCCGGCTCGGTGGTCTCGGCTCAGGATCTGGAGCGGGTCGTCCAGCTCGCCCACGAGCGCGGTATCTTCCTGCTTTTGGACGAGTGCTACGTGTACCTGAACTATGCCGGCAAGTGCGTCTCGGGCGGCTCGTACACCTGGGCCAAAGAGCACCTCGTAATTCTGGGCTCGCTCTCGAAGACCTACTCCATGACCGGCTGGCGCGCCGGCTACGCGCTGGCGTCGAAGCCGGTCGTCGCCAATATGAGCAAGCTGCAGTCGCAGTCCACGTCAAATGCGACGAGTTTTGTTCAGAAGGCCGCAATCGCCGCGCTCCAGGGCTCGCAGGAGTGCGTGGCCGAGTTCCGCGCCGAGTTCATCGATCTGCGCGACTACATGCTCGCCGCGCTGGCCGGGATTCCCGGCATCACTTGCACCAAGCCCGAGGGCGCGTTCTATGTATACCCCAACATCGGGGCCTTCATCGGCAAGGGCGGCATTAAATCAGCCACCGAGCTGGCCACGCGCCTGCTGCACGAGGCCCACGTGGTCACCGTTCCCGGCGAGGCCTTCGGAACCCGGGAGCACGTCCGCATCTCGTATCCGGTCACCAAGCAGAACATCGACGAGGGAGTGCTCCGGATAAAGGAATTCCTCGGCAAGCTGGTGTAGCACGTCGGGGCTGAAACCCGCATCAAGAACGAATTGTCATCCTTCGACTCGTAGGATCTGCGGTTGTTTTTATGACCGCGTCAGGCAGAATTCTCCGGCCCATACGCGCTTATCCCGAATACGGCGTCGACCCCGGCGGAATAATCTCCACGCCGTTCAGCACGCCCTGATTCTTCACCTCCCACGCGGCGACCGGATTTAACCGCCCGCAATCCAGGCATCTCGTGGTGTTGAACTCCACCCCGCAGAACGGGCACGCCGATTGGCAGGCAAAGGTGTCAAATGCCGAGTTGCAGTTCGAGCACCGCCAGTAGGGGCCGATGGGCGGCTTGGAGTGGCATTCCGGGCAGGCGAACCCCTCGCGGCGCGGAATCTTCTCAACCTTGATGAGACGGCGGGCGTGCTGCAGGCCGCCCCAGCAGTTCAGCACAATAAAACCGGCAATCAGAAGCGTCCAGGTCGAACGCATTGGAGGCACCAGCAGTACAAGGCCCACCAGGCCCGCCGCGCCCACAAAGCCAATGATAGTTGCGACCTGAAGGCTCTGCCCCTTGCCCACAAAAAACCACAGCAGCGAACGCAGAATCTGCCCGCCGTCGAGCGGATAAATGGGCAGAAGGTTGAAGATGAGCAGACCGGCGTTGATTGCCAGTACGCCGCGCGCCAACTGGTAAAGATCGGGGTTCGACTGCTGCCAGCCGAGAGATACGGCCGCAAAGTACCCCGCAGCGAAAATGGGCAGCAGCGCAACATTCACCAGCGGCCCCGCAGCCAGGCTCCAGAGCTGGGCGCCGGGACGCTGCGGCGGGTCGACGTAGGCAACGCCGCCCAGCGGCCACAGCATGATGCGGTCGGCCCTGCCGCCCACCGAGCGGCATGCAAAGGCATGGCCGAACTCGTGGAGCAGAACGATGAGAAACAGCGCGAAATACTCGAGAGCGCTCCACGCGTAGCTGGAATAGCGGCCCTGGCGGGCGCCAATCTCGATGACGGCGACCACGAACCAGGACCAGTGGAGGAAGACATCGATCCCGGAAACGCGAAACAGATGCAGCGAACCCTGACGTAAGGCTGGCATTGGAGATAGGTTACTCCATTCCCAACCCGCCTTTCGCAGCGATTCGTGCCCCAGCCGGCTGCAACCCACGCCCCGGCACAGAATTCCGGCAGAATAATTCATCCGTCACTGTGCAAATGCCGTCCTGGTCGGATAGGATGATTTTTCAATGTCGAAAGCGATCGATTTTCGTCCCGTCATACTTGCCGGAGGCAGCGGCACGCGCTTCTGGCCTCGTTCGCGCCGTGCCCGCGCCAAACAAGTTCTGGCTCTCGATGGAGAGCGCTCCATGATTCAGCAGACAATGGAGCGGCTCAAGCCCATCGCCTCGCTCGAAAAATCGTGGATCATCACCAACGAATATCTGGCTAATGAGATCGCCGATCAGCTTCCCGGCCTGCCCGGCAGGCAACTCATTCAGGAGCCCTGCGCGCGCAACACCGCCCCGGCCTGCGGCCTGGCGGCCTTTTTGATCGAGCGTGAAAATCCCGATGCGGTGCTGGGCGTCTTCCCGTCTGACCACGTGATTGCCGATGAGCCCCGCTTCCTCAAGGCCCTGCAGAAGGGCATTGCGGTGGCCGCCGCGGGCGACAACATCGTTGTGCTGGGCATCGAGCCGGTGCGCGCCGAGACCGGCTACGGATACATCGAAACCGGCGACCTGGCGCCGGACGACTCCGCGCTGCATGTGCGACGGTTTATCGAAAAGCCAAACCAGAACCGCGCCGAGGACTTTGTGGCGGCCGGCAACTACTACTGGAATTCGGGGATGTTCCTGTGGTCGGCGCGCACGCTGGCCAACGCCGTGCGCGAACACCTGCCTGAGACGGCGCCCCTGCTTGAAGGCATCGCGGCAGCCTACGGCACGCCCGGTTTTGAAGAGGTTTTCAAAACACTCTATCCCAAGTGCGAAAACATCTCAGTCGACTACGCGGTCCTCGAACCGCGTTCGGCCAAGGGCGAGCACCTCTCAAACCTTTATTGCATTCCCGCCGAGTTCACCTGGAACGATCTGGGCTCCTGGGCCTCGCTCTACGAGTACCAGCTTGAGACGCGGTTGCGCGGCGATGCCGAGGGCAACGTTGCCGACACCGGCGGGTACCTTACCATTGAAGCAGCTGACAACTACGTCTTCAGCCCGCGCAAATTCGTGGCGCTGGTTGGCGTTGAAAACCTGGTCATCGTCGACACCGAGGATGCGCTCCTGATCGCGCACCGCGACCACTCGCAGGACGTGGGAAAGGTTGTGAAGGAGCTGAGCCTGAGCGACCGCAAAGAGCTGATCTGAAACGCAGTCACCCATCACCGGCGTACAATTCATGGGTGACTCAGGCGGGGAAATCGCCTGAGTGGGGTGGCTCATGCCCGAAATCGTCGATTGGCAGCCGCGCGACAAACCGCGCCGCCTGAACCCTTTTTTCTACCTGCTTCTCGCCGTTCTGATCCTCATCTTCTTCGGCGGCAGCACCGCTATCTCCTACTGGGTCGATCTGCTCTGGTTCAGCTCGCTCGGCTACGCGGGCGTCTTCTGGAAATCCTTCAACCTCGAGTGGGGAGTCTTCGCGGTCTTCGCCTTGCTCACCTTCGGGATTCTCTTCGCCGCATTCCTCGCTCTGCGCCGCCATCATGCCGCCGACCTGCCTGAAACCCATACCATCTACATCGGCCAGCGCCCCTTTGATCTACCGGTCGCAAAGGCCATGCGCGTTGTCGCCGTCATCGCGGCGCTCGCCGTTTCTCTGGCCATTGGCTTCACCATGGAATCCGAATGGCCCACCCTCGCTCTCTACTGGTACGCCCCACACTCCGCCCAGGCCGTAACCGATCCCATCTTCAGCCGCCCGCTCGGTTTCTATCTCTTCACGCTTCCGGCATGGCAGCTCATCTCGGGTTGGCTCCTCTCGCTCGCCGTATTCGTTGTCATTCTTGCCGTCGTGTTCTTGATCGCCGCGGGCAGCGGGCGGGTGCTCGACGGTAGATTCGCCGGCTCCCTGCCCTGGCGCGGCGTTTCGGTTGCCGCCGGATTCCTACTGCTCACCCTCGCCATACGCGAATACATCGGACGCTTTGGCCTGCTCTTCGAGCACCACACCATCTTCGACGGCGTCACCTATGTCGACGCACACGTCACCATCCTCGCCATGGGGTGCATCAGCATTGCGCTTGTGGTCGGAGCAGTGATCGCGATCGCCGGCGGTGTGCTCCGTCCCGGAGTGCGCTGGCTGCTCGCCTCCGTGGCCCCAGCGGTGCTCTGTTACGTAATCGCCGGTATCGCCGGATGGTATGTCACCACCTTCATCGTCAAGCCCAACCAGCTCGATCGCGAGCGGCCCTACATCGCCGATAACATCGCCATGACGCGCCAGGCCTACGGCCTCGATACCTTCGCGCAGCGCGAGTTTCCCGCCGACACCACCATCGCCGCCGCCGATCCCGAGCACAACCAGGCCACGCTCCAGAACATCCGCCTGTGGGACGTGAATGCGCTCAAGGACACGCTGCGCCAGGTGCAGGAGATCCGTACCTACTACGACTTCCCCGGTATCGACATCGATCGCTACAAAATCGACGGGTCGATGCGCGAGGTCATGCTGGGCGTGCGCGAGCTCAACGTCGACAAGCTGCCTGAGAGCAGCCGCAACTGGATCAACGACAAGCTCATCTACACGCACGGCTACGGCATCACCATGAATTCAGTAAATGGATTCACGCCCGAAGGCCTGCCCTCGCTCTACCTGAGCAACATGCCGGTGCAGAGCACCGTGCCCGGCCTCAAGGTCACCCGGCCCGAAATCTACTTCGGGGAGCTGACTGACACCGATGTCTACGTCAAAACCCACCAGCAGGAGTTCAACTACCCCGAGGGGCAAACCAACAATCTCTCCAGCTACAGCGGAACGGGCGGCATCGAACTGGGCGGATTTCTGCGCCGCGTGCTGCTGGCCTTCAATCGCGGCGACCTCACCAAGCTGCCCTTCAGCGACGACGTTTCGCCCACCAGCCGCCTGCTCATGCGGCGCAACATCCTCGCGCGCGTTACGGCCCTCGCCCCGTTCCTCACCTTCGACCGCGATCCCTACATCGTGGTCGGCGACGACGGCCGGCTTTCCTGGATCATCGACGCCTACACGTCCTCGTCGAGTTATCCCTTCTCGAGCCAGTCGAGCCTCGGCAACCAGACGGTCAACTACATGCGCAACAGCGTGAAGGCGGTAGTGGACGCCTACGACGGCACGGTCACATTTTACGTGTTCGACAAAACCGATCCCATACTCGCGGCGTGGCGCGGCATCTTTCCCTCGTTATTCGTAGACGCGTCCGCCATGCCCGCCTGGCTGCGCGCCCATGTCCGCTATCCCGAGCTGCTGCTCAGCCTGCAGGCCGAGGTCTACGGTCTCTATCACATGACCGATCCCGAGGTCTTCTACAACAAGGAGGACCAGTGGACGGTGGCCACTGAAACCGGCTCGTCGCAGGGGGGCGAGCAATCGGCAGGACCCATGAGCCCCAACTTCGTGCTCATGACGCTGCCCGGCGAATCGAATCTCGAGTTCGTCGAGATTCTGCCCTTCACTCCCATCAGCCGCAACAACATGATCGGCTGGATCGCGGCGCGCAGCGACGGCGGCCACTACGGCACGGCCATGGTCTTCGACTTTCCCAAGACGCGCCTCGTCGACGGGCCGCAGCAAATCGAGGCCCGCATCGACCAGAACGCGCAACTCTCCGGCCAGCTCACGTTGTGGAATCAGCAGGGCTCGCACGTCATTCGCGGCAGCCTTCTGGTCATTCCCTGCGGCCAGGCCATCCTCTACGCCGAGCCCATCTACCTGCAGGCCCAGCGCAGCCCCATGCCGGAGTTGCGCCTCGTCGTCCTCGCCTTGCAGGACCGCCTCGCGTATGGGCCCACTTTCGATGCCGCGCTCAGCTCGCTCTTCGGCTCTGAGGCCGCGTCCATCGCCCAGGCAGAATCGCCGCAGCCCGGCGCTCCGGCAGCATCCGGCGTTCCAGCATCGTCCGGCGGCGCAGCCCAGCCCGCCGCCGACATTCATGCGCTCATCGCGCGCGCCGGCAGCGATTTCGCCGATTATCAGCGCCTCACCTCAGAGGGCAAGCTCGCTGAAGCCGGCCAGAAACTCGACGACCTGAAACACACGCTGGATGAGTTGAACGCGCGGGCGAAGTAGTCGGCTTTCCCGGGTCTGAAAATCCAGACCTGGGATAGCACGGCCATTCGCTGACTCGCTGACTTGCTGACTCGCTGACTTGCTGACTCGCTGACCTGCCGTCATGCTCTACTGGCTGGGTGCTTGTGCCGCTTCCTGCCGGTAGTGTTCCAGCGCGCCGCGCAGTTCTGCCGCCGCCTGGTCGTCGTGTTGTGAAACGGCCAGATCGAGCGCCTGCTGCGCCGTCCGCGCCGCATCTGCGGGCTGGCCGGCCTTGTCGTATGCGCCGGCCAGCACCGCCAGGAACCGCCAATCCTTGCCCGCGCTCATATTCACTGCCGTTTCAAGTGAATCGATTGCTTTGGCAGTGTCTCCGCGCATACCAAGGGCGAATCCCAGGTTGAAGCGATACTCGGCCGAATCCGGCATCAGGTCGACCGCTTTCTGCAACTCATCGACCGCCTCGTCCATCTGCCCCGTCTGGACCAACGCCAAACCCAGCGCTTTGTGCGCGCTGGCCAGCTTGGGATCGATCTCCAGCGCCTTCCGCACCGTGGCGATGCCCTCCTCTTGCTTGCCGCTCTGAAACAGTGCCGCTCCCATGTCGCTCTCCACCGTGGCGTTCGCTGGATCGATGGCCAGCGACTTGCGCCAGCTTTCAATCGCCCCATCCATGTCGCCGTTCACGGCCAGCGATACGGCCAGGCTGGCCAGCCATTCTGCGTTGTTGGGGTCGAGCACGCACGCCTGGCGGTACTGCTCTACCGCCTCGTGCTCCCGGCCCACTTTGCTGAGCGCGGTCGCCATGGCAAAGTGGACCGCCGCGTCGTCGGGGTCCAGCACGACAGCCTTGCGGAAGAGCTCGACCGCCTCCGGCATGTGCTCCCCGGCCATCTGCGCGTAGGCCTCATTGGCCACGCGATAGAACTCGGTCGCCTGCGGATCGATCTTCTCCAGACCGTCCCCGGGGATATTCACGAACTCCGGAATATTGACTGCGCGATTGCCCGCCGTGGTGTTCTCAACCAGGATCGCCGGGGAATCGTTCCCCTTCGCGTCAATGTGCGTCAGCATCAGCTGCGTATACGGCGAGCGCGCCTTCGATGAAAAGGCCAGCCACCGGCCGTTGGGCGAAAACGAATGCCACGAATTCATCCGCCATAGGTTGCATCGCATCATCCGCGCCGAGCCGCCCGCGAAGGGCACAATGTAGAGTCTGCTGTCAGGACGCATCAGCAGTCCGTTGTGGTTCTCGACGAAGACGATCCACTTCCCGTCCGGCGACACCTTGGGGAAGTCGTTGCTCATGCCATTGTGCGACGCTCCCTCGATGGGTTCCGCCTTGCCGCCGCGGCCCTGATTGAACGGAATGCGGTAGAGGTCATATTGAATCTGCGGCTCGCGCGGGTCGTTGGCGTAAGTCGGCCTGAGCGCGTTCGGTGGATATGGATCTTTGGCCGCGGCGCGGCTGAAGATCAGATATTTTCCGTCCGGCGACCAGAATGCGCAGGCTTGCACCAGGTCCGGGTCGTCGGCCCCCGGCAGCGGCTTCAGCTTCTTTTCCACGCGGTCGTACCAGGCCAGAATGCCGCGCATGGGATAAAAGACCTGGGTAAAGTCCAGGTGGTTGTAATTGGTACTGAACATCCGATTGGACAATCCGGTCGTGAATTGGGGGTGTTCTTTGTCGTGGCTATGTCCAAGATTCGGCGCGCCAATCGTCGTCACCACGTAGCGGCCGTCCGGCGATATCTGCGACATGAAGCCGAATCGCTTGACCGCGGGAGCCTGGGTCCTCGCGTTCAGATCCTCCTGGAAGGCGCTCCAGCGGATCGTGTCCTGGTTGCGAATGGCCATCTGCTTCGAAACCGGCACAATGGCGTAGATCCCCTTGTCGTTCTTTGGCCCATCCAAATCGATGCCCATGGTTTTGCCATCGGGAGAGAAGGAATGGCAGTTCATGCAGGTGGGCAGGCCCGTCATCTCTGTGTGGCTCTCGGCCTCGCCGATGTTGCGCAGCTTCCACTTGATCAACGGCAGCGCCGACGGGGGCAGCGGCTCGATGGCGCCATTTGCCGCGGGCGGCGAAATCATCAGGGGCACGTCGCGGTAGAAGACCGGCGCGCCAACCGGATCGGTAGACGTGGTCAGCGTGACGCTGCCGGCCGATACCGGCTGGCCCGCGCCGCCTGCCCCGAACCCCTCAATCCGGATGGTCGCCGGCGACTTGACCGAATGCTCCTTGATCCGTGCCCACGTTTCGGCATCCGGCTTCCACGTCCGCATGGCAAGCTGTTCCGGGGTGAGCGGAATCAGGCGATCGCCGGTGCCTGCCTCCGGATCGATCTCGCCCATGTGTTGATGCTCGCCGGCGGCATCCACGCGCAGAGGTGCCGAGCGGTCCGCGAACCGCACCTCGACCACCCAGCGCGTAGCCGCGTCAGTCTCTTCGTGCCATAGAAATGTAGGCGGTGGGAATTCGGGAGGAAAGATGGAGCCGTCGGCTGGGTAGTCGATGGTGAGTCTTGCCAGCGGGCTGGCCGGCTGCGCAGGCTTGTTCCCAGTCAACGATGACTGCCCTATGCTTAATCCCACCGCACCGGCGCCAACAAGCCCCGCGATCAAGACTGTGAGAGATAAAAACCGCATGCCGCTCCCGTGCGGCCCAGGAGACGAGATGAGCCGAAGATAAACGGGCCCTTGGGAGCCTGCGCTCCCCGCTGGATTGCTACGTTTTGGGAGACGGATTTTGCAGGAGTTTGGTTACATTGGCGGGGGATCAGGTCCCGCTGAATGAGACTCCGGCCCAAAAAACGCAGGCCCAAGTCTGGTTCTCGATAGCTGGGAAGGCGACTCTGTTCGTCGGGCCAGTCACCCACTTACTTGCTGACTCGCCGAACGGAGAACTCGCACTCTACCTATGCGCGCTCATCAACGCCCCGGCAATCGATGCAACTGATACTTGCTGGTCAAGCCGTCGATCATCATGGTCGCGATTGTCGCCGACATGGGAAGACCGTGCACGCCAAGCGGCGCGCCTGTAAGCGAATCGTAGCGTTCCCAGATTCCAACCTTGATGGCATTCGCTACCCAAAGGTCGGCGATGCGATTGGCGGCTGCGGCAAGCCCGTATAACATGAGCCCGGATGCGATCTGAAAGCTCGGGGCCGGCCACGCATCTCCGCGCCAGAAAGTACCCGATTGAAAATTCGGGTTGGTTGCCGCGACGGTAGGAACGGGCAGCGGCGTGGCCCACGCAGGCGATCGAAGCGCCTCTGACATCCTCGCCGCCTGCGCGTCCGTTGGAACCTTGGCCATCAAGGCAACAAAGCTGCCTACCGTCGGCGACTCGATCTGCGCCAGCGAATCGCGCTGGACCGCAAGGAAACACCCGTGCTTCTCTGACCACATGTGCGCGCGCATCGCATCCACGCCGGCATCATGCCGCTTGCGCCGCCGCTTGGCCATCTCCATGTTGCCGGCTTTATCGGCTAATCGAGCCAGCGAAGCCTCTGAAAGCAGCAAATAAGCAGTATTGGACGGAATCAGAATGTCGCCGTACCACGCGCCGTTCTCTGGTCCGGCCTTTCTTCCAGGATGCGGCGTCAGCTTCAGAGCATCCAGGTCTACTTCGTTATCGTAGGTTTCATAGCGCGCATGCTGCACATCTCCGCTGTACGATCCAACTCCAATCAAGCCGCAATTGGTAACGTCACGTTCCCTCCAGTACCACTCGTGGAACTCCTCGAGGGGTTCTAGGCCCTGCCGCACCAGTTCGATATCGTTGTTCCTTTGGTGAGCCCGTTCCATTCCCCACGCCAGCAGCGGAATCTGCGAATACGCCGGAAACGTCTGCCACTGGTCTCCTGGCACCCAACCCTTCTTGACGAACGGAGCGATGAAGTTCGCAACCATTCCGTGCATGAATTGCGGCTTGGCCTGGTTCCATCGGCGCTGAAAATCCCAGTAGTTCTCAAAGACTTCGCGGATGAGTTTCTGCTGCCCAGGGAGAATCGCGAGCAAATCGACGACGAACGTGGTGTCCCACAGCCATTGGCCGTGGTAACCCCCTCCTGCCGCAATCCACCGGTGTTCAAGCGGAGGATCGGGGGACTGGATCGCTGCGACAATGCACTGAAGGTAAGCGTCCTTGAGAAGTTTCATCACCGCGGGATCGCTGCTTTGAAATGTCTTCTCAAGAAACGCGACTGTCGTCTCTTCATCGGGGGAAGCGGCTTCTCTTGCCGGCGCGCTCCTGCTGCTTCCCAGAATCCATGCCGGAAACGCCGAAGTTGCGGCTGCACCAATCCCCGCCAGCAAAAGCTCCCGGCGTGAAGGGTCAGTACTTCCCAGTCTCTTCATTGCATTCCACCGGATCATTCCTTCTGAGCCGGGCGCCCCAGGTCTCGCTTCTGAGACCTGGGATAGCACGACCCTTCGCCGACCCGCTGACTCGCTGTCCCGCTCCGCTACTCCACCCCAAACGTGAACGCCGTCGTCGAGTGCATGGTCTCGCCGGGTTTGAGCGTCGTGCTCAGGAACTCGGGGTGGTTGGGCGCATCGGGAAAATGCTGCGTCTCAAGGCAGAAGCCGGTGCGTCTCGCGTACGGTTTTCCGTGGCGGCCAATGAAGGCGCCATCGAGGAAGTTGCCGCTGTAGAACTGAATCGCCGGCTCCGTGGTCTCAACCGTCAGTTTGCGTCCGCTCTCCGGCTCGACCACAGTTGCAGCATGACGAAGCTCGCCCGGCTCGCCGTTCACCACGAAATTGTGATCGTAGCCGTGGCCCAGCACCATCTGCGCAAAGGTATCTTCAATGCGGTCGCCCACCACATGCGGCGTGCGGAAATCGAGCGGAGTTCCGGCAACCGTCGCCACTTCGCCGGTGGGAATCAGCCCCGAATCGACCGGCGTGTAGTGATCGGCGCTCAGTTGCACCTTGTGCCCCAGGATGTTGCCGTCATCGTTGCCGCGCAGGTTGAAGTAAGCGTGATTCGTCAGGTTCACCACCGTCTCTTTGTCGGTGGTGGCCGAGTAATCGAGCCGCAGCGTGTTGCCCTCGAGAGTGTATTTCACCTTCGCCGTAAGCGTGCCGGGAAAGCCCATGTCGCCGTCGGGACTCACGTGCGTGAACTCCACGCCGCCGGGCACTTCCTGCGCCTGCCACAGGTACTGATCGAACCCCACCGGCCCGCCATGCAGCGCGTTGACGCCGTCGTTCTGCGGAATCTGGCAGGTCTTTCCGCCGAGCGAGAACTTTCCATGGCCAATGCGGTTGCCAAAGCGGCCGATCAGCGCTCCAATGTATGGATTTGGCTTCTTGAGATACGTGGCGAGGTCATCGTATCCCAGAACCACGTCGGCGACTTTACCGTTGCGGTCAGGCGTTTTCACGCTTACCAGGTGCGCCCCATAAGCCATCACGCGTACTTCGATATCGCCGCTCTTCAGCGTGAAGATCGAAACAGCTTTTCCATCTGCAGTATTACCCCAATTCGTCATCGCCTTCTCCTTGCGCGGCGCACTCCGCCGCTGAAAATTCAAATCGCGCGCCAAGGCGCATTCAGAGCGGTTCCACAGTAGTTGCTGCCGTCTTTGCAGCCGCGGAGGGCGGCCTTTTCTCGATGAAAAAGCGACTTAACCTCAGGCTTCGAAATACAGCAACTGTGGAACCGCTGAGTCGCGCCACATGACACTATATCCGAATCGGGCGGGTGGGGTTGTGCGCCGCGTCGCGTTTCAACGCGGGGTAGGCGGACCTGGAACGCGGAAAATCAGCCCCGCAGGGGCAGCGCCTGCCGCGCCTTCACCTTGCTCTTGAAGAACTCCAGCGTGCGCGTCAGTCCCTCTTTAAGCTGGACCTTCGGTTCCCAGCCCAGCAACCGGCGCGCTTTGGCGATGTCGGGCTGGCGCCGGACGGGATCGTCCTCAGGCAGCGCGCCGAAACGCAGCTCGCTCTCTGAACCGGTCACTTCCAGCACCGTCTGGGCGCACTCCAGAATCGTAAACTCGTTCGGATTGCCGATGTTTACCGGCAGATGCTCGTCGGTGCGCGAAAGAAGCACGATCCCCTCGATCAGATCGTCGACGTAGCAAAAGCTGCGCGTCTGGCTGCCATCGCCGTAGATGGTCAGCGGCTCGCCGCTGAGGGCCTGCATCATGAAGTTCGAAACCACCCGGCCATCGTCGGGGTGCAGCCGCGGGCCGTAAGTGTTAAAGATGCGCACCAGGCGAGTATTCACGCCGCGGCTGCGGTTGTACGCCATCACCAGCGCCTCGCCGAATCGCTTGGCTTCGTCGTAAACCGAACGCGGCCCCACTGGATTCACGTTGCCCCAGTACTCCTCGGTTTGCGGGTGCTGCTGCGGGTCGCCGTAGCACTCCGAGGTCGATGCGTGCAGGAACCCGGCATTGTGCCGCGCCGCGGTCTCAAGCATGTTCCTGGTGCCGGCCGAACCCACCGTCAGCGTTTCAATCCCCAGCCGCATATATTCAGGCGGGCTGGCGGGCGAAGCAAAGTTGAACACGTAGTCCACCCGGCCGGGGTCGTTCGCCGCCGTAAACGGCTGGCAGATATCCCACTCCAGAAAAGCGAAGCGAGGCTCGCCGGCCAGATGGACTAGATTCTCGCGCTCGCCGGTCGACAAGTTATCGACACCAATAACAGAGTGCCCATCGCCGAGCAATCGGTCTGTGAGATGAGAACCGAGAAATCCGGCGGCGCCGGCGACCAGAACGCGCATTTTCAAGTATCTAGCTCCAAATAAGTTTGCATTCGCGAAAGCCTGGCGAACGAAAGGCTCTAAATCGCAATGCTCCGAAGCTTTCCCATCTGTGACTGGTAGTTTGCGGGCCGGCCCACGCTCACATAAGTAAACCCGTGCTGCTGCATCGTTGCCGGATGGTAGAGATTTCGTCCGTCGATCACAATAGGGAAGCGCAACTCCTGGCTCAACCGGGAGAGGTCGATCTTTGCAAACTCCTTCCAGTCGGTAAGGATCAACATCGCATCGGCATTGTGCGCCGCTTCATAGATGCCGGACGCATATTGCATCCTGTCGCCTTCAGGCAGCACCTCTTTCGCGCGCTCCTGCGCCGCAGGATCGTAAGCGACAATGGTTGCGCCGCCCGCCTGCAGTCTGCGTATCACGTCGATGGCCGGCGATTCGCGAATGTCGTCGGTTCCGCCTTTATAGGCCAGACCCAGCGCAGCCAGGCGCTTGCCGCGCAGCGTCCACAGCGCCGAAAGCACCTTGTTGTAGAAGATCTCCCTCTGCGTATCGTTGATCTTGCGCACTTCAGCGAGCAGTTGGAAGTCGACGCCGCGCTGTTGCGCAACCCAGTGGAACGCGGCCACATCCTTGGGAAAGCACGAACCCCCGTAGCCCAGACCGGCGCGCAGGAACTTCGCGCCGATGCGGGTGTCCATGCCGATGCCGGCGGCAATGTCCTCAATATCCGCATCCACGGTCTCGGCCAGGTTCGCAACCGAATTGATGAACGAAATCTTCAGCGCCAGAAAAGCATTCGACGCGTGCTTGATAATTTCGGCGCTCTGCGGCGAGGTCATCAGCAGCTTCGCCGGATTGGCTGCACTGAATTGGCCTTCAAGAGCGTCCGGCATCGAGTAATAGGTTCCATCCGTCAGCGGTGCGTAGACGCGCCGCAGCAGCTCGGCCGCGCGTTCCGTACTGGCGCCCACCACGATCCGATCGGGATGCAGAAAGTCCTTAACCGCAGTGCCTTCACGAAGAAACTCGGGATTGGAAACAACATCGAAATGGCCGTCCGGCACGCCGTGCCGCTGCAGCACCCGCCTGATCCACTCGTTGGTGTAGACCGGCACGGTGCTCTTTTCCACAATCACCTTGTAGCCACTGATGGAACGGGCGATCTCAGAAACCACCGCCTCAACAAACGAGAGATCGGCGGCGCCGCTGTCGCCCTCCTGCGGTGTGCCTACTGCGATAAAAACTACTTCGCTCTGCTCTACGGCATAGGCCAGGTCGGTGGTGAACGACAGCCCGCGATTGCGGTGCTTGGCAAGCAACTCCGGCAGGTGGCGCTCGAAGATCGGCACCCCGCCCTCGCAAAGGGTCTTCACCTTGTTTTCATCGTTGTCCACGCACAAAACCCGGTGGCCCATCTCGGCAAAGCAAGCCGCCGCCACCAGGCCCACGTATCCCGATCCGATAACGCAAATCGCAACAGGCTCAGTCATCTACGGATTCTCTTTCGCCCCTGCCCCCTACCATTCCGGAAGGCGGCAGAACTTGGGTGATCGACCATTTCAATTGATCGTAGCAGCCCCGGTTCAAATGTCCGATTATCTGTGGATAGTTTAAATAGAGGATGAACTTCGTCGGGAAATATCAGGGGCCCGTACTCCAGAGCGGTTCCAGGATAGGATAGATGTGCTCTGTCCGACTTTTTTGCAGGGCCGTCCCTTCTTCGGGTCGAGACGACTTATGTGCATCGGCTCCTGGGTATAGCAGTCCTGGAACCGCTGCCGCCGCTACCCGCGCGGGACTGCAGCCCGCGCGGTTCAGCGGGCCGATTAGTACGGTTCCACTTTCAGGAAGTTGTTCAGTATGTCCCGCTCCTGCGGAGAGAAGTTGTTCTGGTAGCGCGCGGAGTTCAGCACCGTCTGCCGCTGGTCGGGGGGAACCGTGCGCAGATCCTGGAATGCCTGCTTGACCATCGCCTGGCGACCGGGTGGGAGGATCTTGTATTGCTGGTTTGCCTGCCGCACCTGCATCTGCTCCTGTGGCGACAGGCGTTCGAGCATTTCGCTGCGCGCCAGCCGCCGCTGCCGCTGATCTTCGGGCATCTGGTTCAGCTGGTGAAGCTGCCGCACCAGGCGCTGCTGCTGATCTGACGGCAGCCGGTTGAAGCTCGAACTGTTGCGCAGCAAGCGTTCCTGGTCCTGCACAGGCAAATTGCGGTGCTGATTGAGCCAGTCGCCCAAATGCCCGGGAGGCGCAGCGTTCGGCCGGGCTGCCGCAGGCCTCTGCGCTTGATATGCCGGAGCCGGCCCGGGACGATTGGCCTCCACGCTGGGGCGCGCTGCATTCTGTACCGGCCTGCCGGTCTCCGCCGGACGGGACAGGCCCTGCGCAGGACGATTCTCTCCTGCGTTGGCTCCCCGCTGCTCGCCTCCGGCTGCCGGGTACGCCCCCACCCGATCGCGGTTCTCGCCCTGATAGGCGCCACCCTGATTCAGGCGTTCCTGGTTCCCGCTGCCCTGCGCTCCACCGTTGGGGAGGGCCGGGCGCGCAACCCCGGGATTGGCGTACGGCCGGTCAGAATTGGCGTACGGCTGCGCAGGCCGAGCAGCGCGATACTCACCCTGGTATCTGCCCTGAAACTGGCCCGGCTGGCGCTGGAATTGACCGCCCTCACCCTGATTTCGCCCCTGAGATTGACCCCGAAATTGACCCTGATTCTGCCGTTGGAGCTGGCCGTTCTGGCGCTCCTGCCGACGCTCCTGCTGGCGCTCCTGCTTTTGCCGCTTGCGCATCCGGGCGCCCTGCCCCGCCCGCTGGCCTTCAAAGCGCCGGCCGGCCGGAGCTTCGCGACGTTCAGCGGGTCGCTGGGCCGGCATAACCGCCGGCGCCAGGCACAGGAGCAGCGCCGGCAGCAGTACCGCTAGGCGCATTCCCTCCGCTTTGGTCGTGCCATTCATTCTTCTTGCCACCTCTGGCCGCAAACCGCAATTAGATCAGTCTCCGTTGTCATTATCCGTACTGGTGAGCGCTTCCATCTGGTCCAGCACCTGCGCGTTGTTGTCCAGCGTCTGCAGGTCGTGAACCACCGTCGCATTCGTCTGCGGCTGCCCCGCCTGATTCCAGACCGTCAAATCGAGATACGCCCCGCCGCCCAGCAAAAGCATAATGGTCAGCGCCATAGCAGCCAGCGGACGAGCGTGCATGCGCGACCCGTAGGACACTCCCGCGCGGAAGCTGGCTATCTTGCGGGCCAGCCACCCGGCGGGCGCGGCTTCGCGCTCTTCCCTAATCCGCGCCTGCATCCGGGTCATGAAAAACGGGCTCGGCTCGGGAGCCTCCCAGGCGTCGAGCAGCCCCATGGTTGCCTTCAGCTCCTCCAGCTCGCGCCGGCATGCTTCGCACTCGGCAACATGCGTGTGAACCTTGGCAGGCACTCGGGCAGGATCGAGCAGCAGGTCCGCCAGCTTCGATTCCGTCTCGGTGCAATTCGATTTGTTCATCATGATCCCACCCCCGTCTGCCGGTTGGTTCCGGCTTCTTTCAACTCACACAAAATCCTTCAACTTGTCCCGCAACGTCTGATAGGCGCGGAAGAGCAGCGACTTCGTTGCCGATTCGCTGAGCTTCAGCACCTCCCCAATCTGCCGGTAATCCATCCCCTGGTACTTGTGCATCAGCACCGCCATGCGCTGGCGCTCCGGCAGCGCCATCACATGACTCTTGATCGCGGCCATACGCTCCTTGCGCAACATCTGCTGCTCGGCCGACGGCTCATCGTCAGCCAGATCGGGAGTCGTGCCTGTCTCTTGGTCCGGCTCGTCGAGATAAACCGTCTGCGCGGCCCGTTCGTGCCGGGTATCGCGCGCGTGGTTCACCGCCAGGTTGGTCGCAATCCGGTAGAGCCACGTGGTAAACCGCGCCTCGGCCCGGTAACTATCCCTGGCACGATAGACGCGTAAAAATACTTCCTGCGCCAGCTCCTCGGCCACCGCCTGGTTACGAACCATACGGTACAGGAAGTGAATCATCGGCCGATGGTATTTTTCGACAAGGTAATTAAAACTCGCCTCGTCCCCCGCCGCAACGCGCAGCATCACAGCCGCATCGCCCGCCGGATCGGCCTCGGCCCTCAGCGCCGCAGCCGGATCGATCTGGGTGATCGCCGGGCCTGCTCCCATGACGGTTCTGTCGAGGCCCGTTCTGTCCAGGACCATGGTCGCCATATCTTCTGGAACCCCATCGTCCGCGGAAGGTTGCGCTTCGGGGTCCATTTCCGGGTCCATTTCCGGGCCGGAATTCCCTTCGCCGGAAGGCCCCGAACCCCCTCCTGATCCTGAGGATCCGGCAATCGCCGCGAACCGGGCCAATCGGGCTCGACCCGCGGCTCCGGCGCTCCTTTGAAGCACGCTCAATGGCGGCCATCCGGCCGGCAGGGGGCAAAGCTCTTCGCCCTCAAAGGAGGGGAAAATGGCCGCGCGGAGGAGTGATCTGACGATCCGGAACATGTGTCGCTGATACAAGAATTCGGCAGCGGATCAGATTGAAGGGTACGGGCTTCAGCCCGTACATAAATCGAGCAAAATGTCTGCGGGCTTTAGCCCCTGAGGCAGAGCTTTTTCAAACTGACCCACTAAAAAACTCGCTGCGCCAGGCCGGTTCTTCACTTCCGGCCCGGATTGGTTCCACGGCGAAACTGCAGGATCTGCATCTCGATCGAGCGCCTCATAGGTCGCCGCTCCTTAAGGTCGCGTCGACTTGAGAATATCGGCCACTGGACACATCATCTGCAGTTTCGCGCCAAAGCCCTGCTGGTGTTACTCTAAACCATACAGTTCTTCCCTCGCTCGGGTCTTTCCCCGGAGCTGTAAGGGAAGCTCCGAATGGGCGCAAGTTTTGAAAGGGCACGACTTTAGTCGTGCCTTGAGTGCTCAAAAAAGAGGCCGGGGCTTTAGCCCCTGAGGGAAGCCCTCCCTCATGCCTTTCGGGCGGCTAGCTCAGCTGGTTAGAGCGCCTGCTTCACACGCAGGAGGTCCGGGGTTCGAGTCCCTGGCCGCCCACCATCCTACATTCGGTTTTGCCGCCGGAAATGAGGTCCTTCGTCGCCACGGCGACTCAGGATTTCGCCTGCGGGCTCCCGCTGCGCTCATGCCCGCAAAACGGCTCAAGTTCGAGTCCCTGACCGCCCACCATTCCAGCCCGCTTTGGCGTCTGTTACTGCTGGAACACCTCGTTCACGTCGTTTTTCTCCGGGGCCACTGCAACCAGGTCGCCGGTTTTAATGTAGACCGACCCCAGCTTGCCGGTCGAAACGTCTTTCACCATCAGCCGCAGCGCCGCGGGTTTTGGCCCGGGAACAAAGATGGTATCGGTCAATTTACCGGTCGTCATCAACCCATTGAACTGTTGCGGGGTCAGCTTCAGGTTGACGGGGTAGCTCATCAGCTTCAGCGGCCAGTCTTTCTCGTTGTAGGTGCACACCGCTACGTCGAGGTTGAGTTGGCGGCCGCCATCGGCCGTCGGCGAAAAGGTCAATGGCGCCGGGTCAACCGCGAGCGAGAACTTGAGCTGGCCGGGTGAATCGGAAGGCAGATTTTTTGCCGTGAAGGTGATCGAGGTCGCGTCGAGGTAATCGTCGCAATCCGACTGAAGTTGCGCCGATTGAATCTTCGGGTCGGGGTTGCCTTCGGGACTGGCAAAGTATCCCTCACGGTACTCCAGGCGGGCTCCGTGGAGGCCGGTCTTTACCGCGATCTTCCTGAATTCGCCGTTCCAGTTCTCGGAGTCGGAGTAGTAAGCAATCTCGTAAAAGTCGCTGCTGTCGTCCACCGCCTTGTGAACGCAGTCGCCCAGGTCGTTGTCGCCCGTACACACAATGCCGCCGGTTCCATCGGCAACCTCATGCATCGTGTCAACTGCGGCGTTCTGCAATATCGCGTCGCGCGACGTGCGCTCAGAAACTCTGGCTACATCTTCGCCGGGATCCACGCCGGACGGCTGCGCCCCGGCTTGATACGCCTGCAGCGTCTGTACCCCGGCAAGATTCACCGGATACACGGCGATCTTGGCATCGCTGAGAATTGCCGTCAGGCGCCGCACCTTCGGAGCGTAGCTGTGGGTTTCAGCCCATTGGTCGCCGCCCGGCAGAGCTGATGCGGTCCTTTCCTCCGCGACGGTCAGACTATTCGCGCCCACGGCAAGGCTTGAGAAAAGGTTGATCGGAAACGACGTCGAAAGCCACAGCAGATTCTTGCGGCCCGAATAGCCTGACAGGTTCTCGCCCAGCGAGGTGAGTGCATTGATCGTCCTCACCACTCGCTCGTCCATGGTGGACGTGTAGATTCTCATATCGAAATTTGAGATCGATGCAATCACGCCTGCGGCGTTGATGTCACCCGCCGCGGCTTCTGTAGCGAGATTAGCGGGAGAGTCCGGATCGTCGCGCGGGTCCATGTTCGCCATCCCTACGTTGGCCGTGCTGACCGCCTTCCTCAACGCCTCCTGCAGCAGCTTCGGGTCGCTGGTAAAGCTCTGCAGCAGCGTCAGCCGGTCGCCCAGTAGAAATACCGCTACCGGCACGTTGGCCGGAAGCTGGCGAAGCATCTTCAGCATCTGCACGTGAACCTGCGCCTGGCTTTCGACCGCGGTGTTCAACCCGTCCACCAGCAGAACGGTTGGCGGGACCGGATCCTTCTGGGCCGTCACCGCATTGGTGTAAACGCCCTTCGGCGTCTCGGGCTGGATTGCCGGGGCCGCCATGCCGGCCATGTGCACTTCTCTGAACTCGGCGATCTTCTGCGGGTACGTCTTGTTGCTCTTGATCGGCGTCTGTTCTTCGACCTGGAAGTCCTCAGGCTTGAGTCCCTGGATGTGATTGCCCTTGGAGTCTTTAACAACCAGCTCGAGATTCACCAGGCGCGTGTACGTGCGCAGCGTATAGCCGGGCTGGTCTGCCTGATTCTGCGGAGCTTGATTCGCGGCCGGCTGGGGTTGCACTTGTATTGGCTGGGATTGCGATTGAGGAGTGGAATTCTGTGCGATGGACGGCAGAGTCAGGCTTGCAGCAAACACGAGGGCCGGAATCAGCCGAAGGCTAAGACGTGCCATAGGAGCCTCCTGGCAATTCGAGTTCATTATTGCCCAGTTGCCTCATCGGGACAATGGCGCAAAGAACCATCGACTATGATGCGCGGGAGCGGCGAAAAGGTGCCTCGTTCAAACAACTTCGCAGGTTTCGCCAACAGTGCAATTAGAACCAAGTCCGCTCAAATGGCGGGTGCCCCAAGTCTTGGAAATGATAGTTCAACCACAACACCTGGGTGCCCCAGCATTGGTGACGGGTTGAAGGTGGCGAGACCTGGGCCACCCGCCCACTCACGCTCAGGGTTTGGCTTTCGCCTTCGTCTTCCGCATGATCTGGCCCCGAATCTCGCCCGCAGGGTAATTCAAGGTGTGGACATCGACGTACGTCAGGTTGTTGTGCAGTGCCTCGGCCTGATCGCTGGTCAGCGTCGCGTTACCGGTGACCGGGCTGACGGGGTTGTTCGCACCGAATGGAACCACTATCCCGGCGCTTGCGCTCTTGTCTGCCGGGCCATGAATGTGGGTTGCCGTTGCGGGACCGCTCAGTGCTTGAAAGCGCAAAGTGAAACTCAGCACCATGGTTTCAGTGTTGAACGTGGCCGTAAATGTTCCCGTGCCTGCCGATTGGTTCGGAGGAACGACCGCGGACCCGCCCAGTTGCGCCGAGTACTGTTCGACGGCCGCGTGCGCCGTGATCGAAAGAAACACAAATGCTACTGCCGTCAAGGCTCTGCGCTGAAGACCGTTCGTCATAACTTGCCTCATTCGGTGGTGGTGTTTCTCGCTGTGGGCGTAGAGCATCAACCTTATCATCAAAGCACCGGGATTTCCCGATTACCTTACAAGACCACCAGAAGTCCTATCGGATCGAAGCGAGGGTGGCCCAGGTCTAGGAAATGATAGTTCTACCACAACACCTGGGTGCCCCAGAGCCTGTCCTGAGCGATGTCGAAGGATCTCGATTCTGAGACCTGGGAGACCACGAACCCAACCCCGCCAACGTGCGCGCCAGCGCGCTCTTACTCCGCTGACCCCGCCGTTTTGCAGTTAATTTCCCCTCTCTGCGCTACATTGAAACCGGAATGGGAACGCGCCGGGCGCATCCGCCTCGCAAAACGCGCCGAATCCGCCCCGTAACTCCTTTGCCATGAGGACTTTACGGGGTTAAGTCGTTTGTTTTCAACGGGTTACGGCAAAAGGTGAAAGGTACAAGTGGCTCAAAATAAACCACTTAACCCCTAAAAGGGGGGGATATGGGGGGTACGCTGTCAACGCTGACACGCCAACTCGCTGGCTTGCCAACTCGCCGACTCGCTGCTACGCCCTCGTCCAGTCCAGGATCACCTTGCCCGTCTGCTTTGAGACCATGGCCTCGAATCCCTTCTCGAACTCCGTGTAGTCAAAGCGGTGCGTGATTACCGGCGAGATATCCACGCCCGACTCGAGCATCACCGACATCTTGTACCACGTCTCGTACATCTCCCGGCCGTAGATGCCGCGCAACGTAAGCATGTTGAAGATGATCTGCCGCAAGTCGATGGTCATTGCACCGGACGGAAGGCCGAGGATGGCGATCTTGCCGCCGTGGCTCATGTTGGAGATCATGTCGCCCAGCGCCTGCGGATTGCCCGACATCTCAAGCCCCACGTCGAACCCCTCGGTCATGCTCAGCTGCTTCTGCACCTGCTTGAGCGGCGTCTGGCTGGGATCGATGGCCAGCGTCGCGCCCATCTTGCGGGCCAGTTCGAGCCGGAAGGGGTTTACATCGGTGATGACCACGTGCCGCGCGCCCGCGTGCCGGACCACCGGAATGGCCATGATGCCGATGGGGCCAGCGCCCGTGATGAGCACGTCCTCACCCAGCACCGGGAAGGCCAGCGCCGTGTGCACGGCGTTGCCGAAGGGGTCGAAGATGGCCGCCACCTCCTGGTTAACGCCGGGATTGTGCCGCCAGATGTTGGACATCGGCAAGGCGATGAACTCGGCATACGCGCCGGGCCGGTTGACGCCCACGCCCTGCGTGTACGCGCACAGGTGGCGGCGGCCGGCCAGGCAGTTGCGGCAGCGCCCGCACACCACGTGGCCCTCGCCGCTGACAATGTCGCCGGCAAAAAAGTCGTTCACGTTCGAGCCGACGGTCACCACCTCGCCCACGAACTCGTGGCCGATGGCCATGGGCACGGGAATGGTCTTCTGCGACCACTCGTCCCACTCGTAGATGTGCACGTCGGTGCCGCAGATGCCGGTGTAGTGAACCCGCACCAGTACGTCGTTGATGCCGATCTCGGGCTCGGGAATGTCTTCGAGCCAGAGCCCCCGCTCGGCCCGGCTTTTCACTAAAGCTTTCATTGCTGGTCTCCCGCCAATTGTGGTGAGTCGGTTTGAAAAAATCCCTCAGGGGCTAAAGCCCCAGGGCATTTTGCTGAATCTACGTACGGGCTGAAGCCCGTACCCTTCAAACTGACCCACTACTCCGCCACTTGGAAACTTTACACCCTCAGGCCGGGACGAATGTACCCCGCTCGCGGTCCTTGCGGACATGAGCCACGGGGAAAACCTGCCCGTGAATGACTACAAAGACCCCGGGCGAGAGGAGGCGCGCGGCGAAGAGGCTCTCGGTAAGGTTCTGCAGGCCGTCGCTCTTTTCAAAGCCGAGCGGACTCATGGCACCGGTGAGGATGATGGGAACCGGCGGCGAGGGGAATGCCCGCTCGATGGCAAGACCGCTTTCGACCATGGTGTCGGTGCCGTGGGTGATGACGATGGGCTGGTTGAGAGCAAGCAGCTTGCCCACCTCGGCGACCAGCTCCGCGCGGTCTTCGTCGCTCATCTCCAGGCTGTCTTTGTTCATGAGCGGAGTGACCCGCACATCGAGGTCGGGCAGGCGCAGGAGTTGGAGATACCGGCCGATCTTGTTGGTTGTATTCAGCACCGCGCCCGACTGCTCGGAGTAAGCCTTCTCGATGGTTCCTCCGGTGGTGATGACCTGAACGGTCTTCATTGGGCGCCTTTCCGCTTTTCACCTTAGCACCCGGACAGGTCGCGGGTCGAGCCGAGCGCAATACGGAAGAAGGTGACGATGAACGAGCAGAAGCGGTTACACCGCTGACCGCGCAAACTGTGTCTCCTGCGCGGCTTCGCTCGCGGGCAGCAGTTCCACCACAAAACAGGCCCCATCCTCGACTGGGACGTAGCGCAGGTCGCCGCGGAAGGAACGCATGAACGCGCGCGACATGTAGAGCCCCAGACCGGTTGACTCAGCTCCTGCCTGAAATGGCCTGAAGAGATGCTCGGGCTGTGCCACGCCGCCGCCGTTGTCGACGACTTCAACGCACACCTGATTGCCAACCTTCCGGGCGTTAAGGGTGAGCATGCGATGGCTCTTGCGCAAGAGCGCCCGGCTGCTGTTTGAGGTGAGATTGAGAAACACCTGCATGAGACTCGAGCGATCGCCCCATACCAGCGGAAGTCCTGGCTCGATGTTCCACTCCGATTCGATTTCATCCTCGATAAGCGCCGGGCCGATGACGATTTTCAGCTCGTCAAGCAGCACGTTGAGATCGACTTCAGATGCCTGGCTGGCCGACTGGCGCAGATTGACGCTGGCGATTCTTTCAAGGGCGATCACCAGGCTGCCGAGCGCTTCAAAGTCCTTGTTCCCGCTGAGGGAGGCGGCACTCTTCATGTTCTGGTGCACCACGGCAATGGCGCCGCAGATGTTGCGAATCTCATGCGAGAGAGCGCTGACTGCGATGCGCGAGCCCTCCAGCAGCTGTTGCACGCCCGCGACCTCGTGGGCGCGCAGATCCTCCGAGGCGTCAAGCACCATGGCGGCCAGCCGGGTCCCGGCGTTGGTCTGGTAAGTCGAAAAGCAAATATCGGCAAGAAAGGCTTCGCCGTCTTCGCGATGCCCGCGCGCCTGCATCACCGCGCGCAGCAACTGCAGCGATTCATCGTGAAGCGTGATGTTGGTGAGCGCAGGCAGGTAGCGATGAATGAGTTTGCCCACGAGCGCACCATTCTCCACTCCCAGCATGCGGTGGGCGGCCTCGTTGGCCATGAGCACGGCGCCGTCGGCATCGGCCGTAAAGATGGCTACCGGGCTGCTCTCAACCAGCACTCTCAACTGTTCTTCAGCGTCACGGCGAGCGTCACGTTCGCGCTCGATTTCCCTCAGGTTGTCCGCGGCAGCCTGGCGGCTGATGTTCACTTCGCGAATGAACATCCCCGCTCCGGCAAAGGCCGCGAAGTACAACACGTCGCGCGAAATTCCTGTCGGCAGGTTCCATTGCAGGTCGCTGAAGATCTCGGCCAGATACGTGCACAGAAGCGCCACCGCGAAAATGGCCGGCCGGCCCATCACGCTGCCCACCATCAGCATAGGCAGGAGATACAAAAAGCCGAGCCCAACCCAGCCGACTACCATCCAGTCAACAAGCGCAACCAAGGCGATAATGATCCCCGCCCGCAACAGAACTACGCGCTTGCTGCCCTTTAAAAAGACTCCGTACATGACTCACCTGCAGAGCTGGCTGGGCACAGCGGCAGAAGGCCGCTCAAAAACATTCTAGCCCCGGGCAACAAAGCATACATAAACGCCGCGTATGGAGTTCGTATAGAAGGCCTTGCGGGGGCGGCGCGGCGCTGGGTGGGCTCGCAAGAGCGGTTCCAGGATAAATGTGCCCTATCCAGCTTTTGTGCTGGGTCGTCCCTTTTGGGGGTCTGGACGACTTATGTGCATCGGCTCCGGGGTATGGCAATCCTGGAACCGCTGTAGCCGATGGCCTGGCGGCGAGCGATGGCTCAACCCCGGAATTTGGAAAGGAGATACAGAACAAACGTGAGCACGACGCTGACGAGGATGCAAGTGCCGAGCGGGAAGTACACCGAAACGTGCTTGCCGCGAAAAGCAAAGTCGCCCGGCAAACGGCCGAGCGGCAGCCCCACGCGGCCCGCTACGAGCACGACGACGCCGATGAGTGCAACCAGCAGACCGATCCCGATAAGAAACTTGCCGGCTTCGTTCACCGCGACCCTCCTGCAACGATTCTAGGCCGGTTAAAGGAACACAGGGATCAGGGGTCAGGGGTCAGAGAACAGTTAAGCAGTAAAGCAGTTGAACAGAGACACAGCGACAGCTTCCCTTTGTCGCTTCTTCGCTGTTTAACTGTTCAACTGCTCAGTTACTTGGAACCGATCAGGCGCAGGCGCGCCGTGAAAGACCGGCCTTCGGGTTCGCTGAATGTCTCATACTTTGGAGAGTCGACGTCGTTGTTCACGATCGAAGAATTGGCAGCACCGGTCCCGTTCTCCATCACGCCGCGCAAGCCAAAGTAAGCGCCGTGAAAATGGAATCTCCATTCGAGTCCGGGACTGAAGTTGACATAATCGGGGAATCGCCTTGAGCCTGCAGCGCCCACCACCTGCTGGGCGGCATCGATTGATGTGTACGGAAAACCGGTGCGACTCTGGAAGGAGTAGACAACGTCCCAGTTGTTTTTGAGCCATGCCAGCGGAATTGGCAGCCAGCCCCACGAGATGAACCGGTTGGGCGTGTCCCAGGCCAACGGCCCGCTTTGTTCGAAACCGAGCTGCGAAGGCGTGGGCAAGTAGTCTATCGCGGCGTTGGTTCGCGCGGATGAACGCGTGTAGGAGACAAAGACCGTGTAGTTATTGGCAAAGAGGCGGCGCGCATCGATTTCAAACGAATGGTAACTATCGCGGCGATTGTTCGCGAGCAGATAATCGCCCGCCAGTTCCTGCGGGCCACTTTGATTCGCAAAGGTGAAAAGCCTTGTGGTGCGCTTCCCGATGAAGTTCGCGCCCGCAATCAGCCTCCATGGCAGATTCTGCTCCACGCCGACGCTCCAGTTCACTGCGCGCGGCGCCTCGAGTGAGCCGCGCGTCATAGTGAATGTTGATTCTTGGGCCGGGCCTGACGGCGTGATGCCATCGGTTTCGTAATATGTGTCGGAGCGGACACCTGCGAAAGTCTGCGCCAGGTAGCTGAGATCGGTGTGCTCATAATAGAGACCAACGCCGGCCGATACCTTGGTTCCTTTGTCGGTGCCCGGCGCATAAACGGCTGCTAGGCGCGGCGCCAACAGTGACTTGCGGATGATTTCATCCCAGTCAAAGCGCAGGCCCGGCTCGACCAGCAGAAGCTTCGTGATTTGCCAGTGATCCTCAAGGTAAGCAGTGAGCTCGGCGTTGTGCATCGTGAACGGCGCGGCTGGCGCAAAGACACTTTGCCGATCGAGAGTACCGTCTTCGCGCAGGTAGCTCACAGATGTGCGGGCAACACTCTCGCTGTAGCCGATGTGATCGAGATCGAGGCCGGCTTTTACCTGGTGGCTGCCCAGCCACTTGCGTGCCGGCAGATAGACCGCCGCGGTCGCCTGAACCCGCTGCGATCGGCCGGTCAGATTCTCAAAGTAGCTGCCCTGCGCGAGCTCGGGAGTGACTTGGTACGGCTCGTCTCCGTGCGGCTCATAGCCATCGCGGAAGCGCATGACGCCGACGCCGAGATCGATCAGCGCGCCGCGGACGGCCCATTGATCGCGCGCATAAGGCAGCCAGGCGACGATGTCGCGTTTGGTTGTGCTTTGCCGCGGCGTCAACGAAGAGATGCCGTCGTAAGGCGAGTGGTAATCGTTCGCCAGCAGACCCGCGGTGACGATGTTCCCCGGCGATGAGTTGGCCTGGATCTTGAATAAATTGCTGCCCCGGGTAAGCGGATCGGTGTCGGCGTTTGTAGGCAATTCAGAGATATAGATGTTGTCGTATTCGGTTTCGAGTCCGTCGTAAAACCATGCGCGATTGCGCGCCAGTGGACCTGAGAACGTGAACCGCGGAACGAACTTGTCGAATCGGATGCCGTTTGCATCACGCAGCGAAGGAATGAAGTTTGTTGCATTGAAGCGGAACCGGTTATCGCCCATTCCGGTGTAGAAAGCGATCACCCCGCCTGTGGCGCGGCCATACTCGACGGGATAGCGCGTGGCCTCGGCATCAATGGAGCGAACTGCGTCGGCGCTTACGCGCATGTCGAGTGTGCCCTGTTCTGGCGAGCGTATATCGAATCCGTCGAGAGTGTCGATCGTCTCCCACGTCTCAGAGCCTGCGACGTGCGCCTGGCCCGTTTGGTCCTGCACCACTCCGGGATAAAAGGGAAGAAGATTGCGGATATCGCGCGAAGTCAGGTAAGGGATGTTCACAATCTCAGGCGTGTTCATGGTCAGCGAGTCAGAGGGTTGAGAAGTATCGATGCCCGGCGCGGAAGCTGAGACGTTTACCTGCTCGCGAACAATCTGTTCGTGGACCAGAACGATCTTCACGGCGCCTAATCGGGGATCGATATCCGTTTCCGCGGCCTGATAGAAGCCGGGCTTCTCAGCTTTGATTGCGTAGTGTGCGGCTGTCATCAACGTTAAGTTGCATTGTCCTCGAAAATCGGTGCGGAGACTGATGAGGGGCTGTCCGGGCTGGGTGACGGTGACTTGCGCATCATGGACGACGATGCCGGTCTCATCGAAAACGGTGATCTCTACCGCACGGTGGCTCGCCAGAAATTGCGCGCTCGCCGGCGAAAGACGGCCCAGCAGGAGCAGGCAGACAAATGCCAACCGCACGAGCCCGACACGCAGGAAGGATTCGGAACAATGCTTTCGCATAGTATTGCGCTTGTGAGGATCTCATAGGGTGCGACGCCAGGTCACCGCCGCTGAGCACCCTGGATCCCAGCACTGCTTGCGTGAAAGTTACGCACAACCTCTAGTCTAAGACATCCATTTGAGAATCCGAATTGCGCCCATTGAGGCACCCTTGCTATGCGCTGACACATCAGTTCGTGACTCAATTTCGGATCGGTGAGCCGCATAGTATTGGTAGGCCCGAACCAACATCTCTGAGTTCCTCAGCGTCGGGCTCCAGTCGAGCGCCTTCTTAACCTTTGTTGTGTCGAACACGAAATCTTCGGCAATCATCCTGTAGTGGTATGGCCCTAGCGGAGACAGATGCATCTTGCTCGCGAGCTTCATGGCGAAGATAGCCGGACGCTTTGGGAGCGATCGTATTCTTGATTTCGATCCTGCAGATTTGATGACTGCTTCAAATACTTCACGCAAGCTCTCAACGTGATCCGACCCAACATGAAAGACATCAGATCTTTGCAGCCGCATGGCTTTCATGCAGACACTGGCCAGGTCGTCAGCATAGATAAACTGATATCGGTTAGCGCCCGATCCAACCAGCCACACCGTCTTGTCGTCGTCAATGAACTCAAAAAGAATCGCCAACAAACCCAGTCGCCCACTATCGATAATCGTTGGGCAGCGAATGATCACAACGTCGAGATCACTCGCGTACTGGTTTAGTACTTTCTCTGACTCGAGTTTGGCGCATCCGTAGGGTTCAATCGGCGCTGGCGGTTCGTCTTCCGCAATTGGATGGCCCGGATTGCTGGCCCAAAGACAGTTGGTCGAAGTAAAAACCAAGGTCCGGACCGAATGCCTCTTGCACGATTCGGCTACGTGGCGTGAGGCATCGACATTGCACTCCCAAATCTCTTTGGCGTCAACTTTGAGTCCATGCGCGAGCGCAGCCGCGCAATGCTGAACTGCTGAGAATTTAAACTCGCCGAAGACCTCTTCAACAAGCTTCTGGTCGCGCAAGTCCCCTGTTATATTCACCAGGTTCTGGTGGTGCGTATCGTCACGGACCAAGTCAAAACTGACACATCGATACCCCGATGCCAGTAACCTGAGTTTCAGCAACCTGCCAAAGAAGCCAGCCCCCCCTGTTACGAGCACAGTTTCCATATGAGCCTCCCCACACGGTGATACATGATGCTTTGGGAGCACACCATAGTTATACAGCAGTTTTGCGCAGAGTGCGTCCGCGTGAACCCGCGAGTGAATAGTGCCATCGCCGCACGCGACGATCTTCATCTCAGATTGGATTGCGATTGCTTTGGGTACTCAAGAAAGACGTGGCAAATGGAGATCGCCGTTTCAAAGCGTTGCGGCTGACTGCCGCAAAAAGCACTTCGGTAAATATAGCTTTCCCTGAAGAGAGACGTAAAAACCGGATCGCTCCAGCGAATTGAGTTGACCGGGCCTGGATCGACCACCTCAACAAGAACGAGGCGCGGATGCGAAGGCAGAATGGCGTGGAACCGGCTCTCGGTCTGATCCTTGTCGCTCCACCACCAGAACGGATACGGCAAATTCAGGTAGATGTTGCGATCGAAGTACGGCAGAATGCCCACGGCCGGGTACGCATATCCGTGCCATTGCGGGTTTTTCAAATAAGTCACTGCGATCGGAGTGTTCTGGGCAACATATGGCTCGAGAAACTCCGCGGCCGCGCGATCCGGAGCGAAAGCGCGATAGTGATCGAAAATGAACGCATAGCCGGCCCATAGAATCTGCGTAGCGATCATCACGCCCAGTGCAGCGCGGACAGCTTTGTCGAACGGGAATGGAGCAGCTCCAGGTTCGGGCCAGGTGATCCAAAGCAAACAGATAAGCAGGGGAGTCAGGAGGCCGGCATGCCACCATGTGAAGTACGCGAACCCCGACAAGCCGGCAAAGAAGATAACCGGCAGCAGGTAGAGAATCTTGCGTCTCGCTCCGAACCACAAAGTCACGATCGCCCAGAATGCAACGGATAGAATCGGCGGCTCGCAAACGCCCCAAATCAGCGACTGCACAGCAGAGCGCAGGTAGTTGGGATGTTCGCCGCGCACACGCGATAGCGCGAGATCGTGAGGCGGCCATGCTGTCCAGATGGCGAAGGCGTAGAACGCGAGCAAAAGCAGAGCGCAAAGTAGCAGCTTTCGCCGATCCTCGCGGATAATGCCGCCGGGGGCGCGCAACCTCTCGACCGCGTAGATAATTGCCAGCCCGCCTGAGATGATGGCTGCGTGAAGCGCCGTATTGGCCAACAGTCCTAACGCGATCGTCAGGCCAAGCGGGCTCTTCTTCCACGCAATAGCAACCAAAAACAGCAGCAGCGGAACAAGCGCATAATTCCGCGCCACCACCGCATACTGAAAAGCGATGAAGTAAGTAAACGGCAGGCTGAGCTTGAGAGAGCGCGGCAGCGGCGATCGAAACAGCAGCAGTGCGACACCGAAGACTGCAATACCGCCGGCAATCCAGTGCATGCCGGAATAACTGACGTGAACCCCGCACATGGTCCAGAGCAGAAAATGCCACAGACCTGGAGAGCCTTCGTAGCGAATGAACTTTTCAAACAGAGTTGAGAGAGGAAGGCTACGTGCAAGCTGCCATGCCTGGGCTTCGTCGACAAAAGGCTCATGATAAGGAATCGCAAACGCAACCAGCCCCGCATAGGATGCGAGCACACACCACTCGGGCCAGCGCGACTGGCGCTGAAGTTGCGCGACGGCAGGCGCGGCATTCAATCGGCCCGCAGCGCTCCCGCCTTGGTGAGACGAATCGCGTGCTTCGAAGAAGCTCTCCGTATTCGGTTGCATCTCTATCTCCCGAAAACAAAGTTCAGTTCAACGCGAAACTCCAACATGTCCTGAACCGCGATTTTAGTGCCAGCTGAGTGACGGTCTGGCGCAATGCCGTTGCGCGGCAGGTACTCTGTGAAATGATTCAGTTGCCCAGTCCCTCTCCAGTGTATTACCGGAAGAACAGTTCGTTGGATTCTGCATAAATGACGGCAGAATGCAGGCGCTCTGGTGTTCCGGGCGGATATTCATGCACCGACACACGAAGCCGGACCCATGGTGCAGCGTCGGCAGCGGCATCGCCGCCTGCGCATCGAACACTTTCCCGCTACGCCCCGGAACTGAAACCTGCTAAAGGCGTATGGCCCAAGCCGAGCTGCAACTCGCCAACAGCGGTGACCACGATCGGAACGAACTCATAAGAGACGCCCTACGCTCCATTGACGCCCCTCGATCTTCGCCGGAGTAACTTCGCGGTTGCGTCTTGCAGGCAGAGCTATCCTCTCTCTCGCGTCAGGCTATACCATCAATTTCGAGCGCCAAGATATTCTTGAGTGGCAGATTCGGAACTATGGGCTGGCGAGGAGGGCAAAATTCTCGACTTATCCGGCATCACCGCAGAGGAAATTGCAAGCAGCCTACTAGCGATCCCGGCTTTTCTTCCGGCGACAGTCTTCACGGGGTACCTGGTTGGCTGGTTTACCAACCTTCACGGCTTCCGGCAACGATCGTTTGTAGAGCGGATCTTTTGGAGCGTGCCGCTGTCCCTGGCCGTTTCAACAATTTCCTCGGTTCTAATCGGCAAGATGCTCTCCCTGACCGCCGTGGTGGTATGTCTCGCCGCGACCTCCGCGCTCTGGTTGGTTACGCTGGTCAGGGAATGGCTCCAGCGACGCCATTCCGGCATAAGATGGAATATCGGATGGCGACCGTTGGGCAGCACAGCAACGATTTTCGCAATAGCCTGGATAGCGGTCGCGGTTTTCATGCTGGTTGACTGGCAGGCCGGCCAACGACTCTTCATGAGCGTTCCAATATTTGACCATAGCTCACGGGTTAACTGGACTGAAAGTGTCCTTCGCACCGGCGTTCCCCCGCACAATGCGCAATACTTCTACAATCACCCGTCGCCGATGCGCTACTACTACTTTTGGAACGTGGTTTGCGCCGCGGTAGCGAAAATGTCGCAATTGCCGGCACGCGCAGTCTTGATGGCCAGTTGCGTATGGGCAGCGTTCAGCCTCTCGGCCCTGACGGGTCTCTATCTTAAGCACTTCCTCGCCGTTGGCGCCGGGTTACGCAAGCAGTTTCTGATCGCAGTTTCTCTGTTCGCGGTGACGGGACTCGACATTTGCCCGCTTGTCTGGAATGCGATTCATCGCATTCCTCTTACATGGGCAGATCTGGAATTATGGTCCAGGAACCCGATTAACAGCTGGTTAGATTCGTTCCTTTGGGTTCCGCACCACATCGCAGGCCTGGTGTGCTGCATGTTCGCATTTTTGCTCGCGTGGATGCCAGGTGAGAAAGAGAGACAGAGCGATATCACAAGCGTGGTCTTGATCGCCTTGGCCTGCGCGAGCGCGTTCGGCCTCTCTATCTATGTCGCGTTCGCATTCTTCCTGATCATGATCCCATGGGGACTTTGGCAGGTATTCTGCGAACATGCGCGCCGCTCGACACTGCTGTTGGCGGGGGGCGGTGCAGGCGCGGTGATCCTTCTGCTCCCATATCTGTGGGAACTCGCGCACGAGTCCACTGGAGGAAGCTCGCCGGCCGCGAAAAATGCAGCCTCGGTCTTTACGTTTGCGATTCGGGATATGATTCCTCCCGACAGTTTGCTCGCTACACATTTCTTCGAACACCTCGCCATCGGACATCCGGTAATCGCGCAAAACCTCGCAAATCTGATCCTTCTGGCGCCGGGTTACGGCATCGAATTAGGTTTCTATCTGGTTGTCTTTCTCATTTACCTGGTTCCGGCATGGCGCGGCAGAACGCACCTCTCTCCTTCCCGTAGGTCGCTCGTCTTCATCGCCGCATTGTGCCTCGTAACTGTCTCGGTTCTGAAATCTCAGGTCATAAAAAACAACGACTTTGGGTGGAGGGCCCCGCTCTTGCTGCAATTCCCGCTGTTGCTGATGGCAACAGAGGTAATGGCCGCCAATAGCGCGGCAAATCGAAAAGGAAGTCTGCCGGCAGAACCAGCCGGCCCAATTCGCAACATTCCGTCCTGGCTGACGGCGTTCGCGGGCGTTACACTCTGCATCGGAGTAATGAGCACAACCTGCCAGGCATTTATGCTCCGTTTCAATCTTCCTCTTGGTGAATTCGCTTCGCGTAAGGCTCACTCTACCCAACCTTCCGATCTCTCTCACAATGCCTATATCTCGCGCATCGGTTATTCCCAGCTTGACGCGGCCATTCCACACAATGCTGTCGTGCAGTTTAATCCGAGGTCCAGCGGCTTGTTCTGGCCGAACGTGGATTTTCTGGGAGTCGATCATCAGGTAGCCATAGCAGGCGACCAGCCGGAATGTGGCGCAGAACTGGGGGGAGATCCGAGCGGCTGCGCAACCATGGCTGCCGCACTCGATGCGCTCTTCGACGGGGCCTCGGCAGAACAGGCACGCGCGACATGCCACCAACTTGGAATCCAGTATCTGGTCACCCGCATTTACGATCGGGCATGGAAGGACAGACAAAGCTGGGTGTGGACGCTCAATTCGGTGGTCTCGGAAGAGGAATTTCGCGCGTTGGACTGCAGAAAATGAACGGCAACCCGCAAGAGGCGCGAATGCACGCCGACTGATTTTTGGAGGAAGCAAGTGGCACGCCCTTCTCAAATCGTAACGGGCAACACCGAACGGACGATGCCGGAGAACCGGGTGCTCTACCCTGCGCTCGACGGTCTCCGCGCCATCGCATTCCTGCTCGTATTCTTCCAGCACTATTACTTCATTCCCTGGGGCTGGACCGGCGTCAACATTTTTTTCGTGCTTTCAGGGTTTCTGATCACCGGAATCTTGTTTGATTCGCGAAACGATGCGCACCGCGCTCGGAATTTCTACGTGCGCCGCACGCTGAGAATCTTTCCGCTTTATTATGGCGTCCTGATTGTCGCGGTCCTCTTTGATCCGTTAGTTCATTGGAATTGGTCTGCATTATGGATCGCATGGCCGCTATACCTTGGTAACTTTCTGCGTTTTGTGTCTCCGGCGGTGAGCACGAGTAACAGCCCCGCGCAATTGGCTGCTTTTGCATGGCTCAGGCCCGTCGATAACCCCAATTTCACGTTTTACTGCGGCCATTTCTGGTCTCTCTGCGTCGAAGAGCAGTTTTACTTCTTCTGGCCGTGGGTGGTCTTTGGGGTTCGCGGCCGGCGCGCCTTAATATGGATTTGCTCGATTGTCGTTGTCGTCGTGCCCGTGGCTCGGGCGCTCGCTCAGCATGTGGCCCCAGGTTGGATGCTGGCCGCCCAGCTGCTCGACAGCGCCACACCGTTTCAACTCGACTCCCTGCTTCTAGGCGCCCTGGTTGCGCTCCTGCTTCGTGGATCACACCAGAAGCGGGTCTTTGTGATCGGCAAAATCGTTGCCATGTCTTCGGGGCTTGCCATCGGATTGATGCTCATCGCCGGGATCATCGTGTCCTATCCGAATTGGCGCTACGGCTATCCGTATCCCCTATGGAAACTAACCTTTGGCCAGACGCTATTCGACCTTCTCGCGGCTGGAATTATCCTTTGCGTCTTGCGGCCCACCGGCTTTCTGTACCGCTTGCTCAGCGTGCGCCCGCTGCGGTGGATCGGGCGAATCAGCTACGGCGCGTATGTCTTCCACGACATCCCACACGATCTCTATACGCGGATCATAATCGCAATCGGATATCACATCCGATTCGTTGCAGAGCATAGCGATTTTTGGGTCATCGCGCTCGGCTTGGCGAGCACCTTAATAATCTCCTGGCTGAGCTTTGAACTTTACGAATCAGCATTTCTCAATCTTAAAGAACGCTGGACGTTGCGAGAGCCAAAGGAGCTCGCAGTCAACCAGGGATGAGCAGCAGAAACCTACTCAGATCGAAATTGTCTTGAAAATGCCTGCGACATGGTCCGATACCCGGCTTCATTTGGGTGGATGCCGTCATCGCTGTATTCCTTTTTCAGCATGCCCTGCGAGTCCACCATCACAGGAAAAACATCGATGTATTGGTAACTATGGGCGGAGCAATACTCCCTAAGCCAATCATTCGCTTTAAGGACGAGATCGGGGCGTGCCAGCTGATAGAGTTTCTTTGCTTCAGGAGTGTAGGCGTGAACAGGTAGTAGCGAAATAAAGACAGGTTGAATGTGGTGCAATTCGGCCAATTCGCTCATCGTCGTGTCGTTCCCTTCCAGATTCAGCAGGGCCTGCTCGTCTGGAGTGCTTCGATACAACGACTCTTCATAAAAGTCATTTATCCCGTCGAGAATGATTACCGTCCTCGGGTTGAGATCAATCACGTCTTGCCGGAACCGGACCAGGATATCAGCACTGGTTTGCGCATCGATTCCACGGTTCAAATAATGAGGATTATGGAATAGAGTGTCGATGTTCCACATTCGAGTGATCGAGTCTCCAATAAAGACGACACGCTGGGAGTCGGGCGCGAGCGCGGCGTTCGCGGCCCGGAATTGATTCAATTGCCCCAGGTCCTTAATTCGCGCCATCTTGTGAGTGTTCAGGTAGCGATAGGGAGCGATTTCGATAGCGATCAAAGCCGCCGAGATGCCTACGAGCAGCGCGACCGAGACAACAGCAAGCTTGATAACGCCTCGCCAACCCTCAAAGACGAACAGCTGATTCCTGCTTTCGCTATTCATGGGATCTCCCGAATGAGACAATTTGGCGCAGAGCTACGCGATTGGCGACCCGGGCGCTGATTGATCCCTATGTTACACTCTTCGTCGAAACGATTCTGCCTTTGATTCCAGCGGTTGCATCTGCCCGTCAACGCTAAGGAGGGGAGCTGAATGGCCCGGAAGTTGATCACCATCGTGACTCCCTGCTACAACGAAGCGCTCAATGTGCGCGAGCTTCATCGGCGAGTGCGGGCAATGGCGGCGGGACTGCCAGAGTATCGCTTTGACCATCTGTTTATTGACAATGCTTCAAAGGACGGCACGGTTGACGTTCTGCGTGAACTGGCGGCTGAAGACCTCAGCGTCAAGGTTATCGTGAACGCGCGTAACGTTGGGGCAGATCGTTCGGGTATGCACGCGTTTTTACAGGCTAAGGGGGATGCGGTTGGCGCTCTGGTAGCGGACCTGCAGGATCCGCCCGAACTGTTTGTCGAAATGATCCGCGAATGGGAAAAGGGCATTCCCATCGTTGCCGCCATCAAGAATTCAAGCGAGGAAAGCGGCCTGATGTACCGCATCCGAACGGCTTATTACCGTCTGGTGGCTCGTCTTACCAATGTTGCGGTCCTCGAACACTTCACAGGCTTCGGACTATACGATCGTTCGGTTGTAGAGCGAATTCGAAGTAACTACCGTGATCCGTACCCTTACTTCAGAGGGATGATTGCCGAGCTTGGCCTTCCCTGCACCACGATTTTCTACAATCAGAAGCGCCGTGAGCGCGGCATAACCAAGAACAATTTCTATGCGCTTTACGACCTGGCGATGCTGGGAATCACCAATCTCTCCAAAGTGCCATTGCGCCTGGTGATATTCGGTGGCTTCATCTCGGCATTGGTCAGCTTCGTTGTGGGAGTTGCCTACCTCATTTACAAGCTGATTTTCTGGAACAGCTTTTCCGTCGGCGTGGCTCCGCTGGTGCTGGGCCTGTTTTTCCTTGGATCGATACAACTGATTGCACTGGGCATCATCGGCGAATACGTGGGCTCGATTCACACGTTTGTGCTGAATCGGCCTCTGGTCACCGAGAAAGAGCGCATCAACTTTTAGATTCCTCGATACCACGTGAAACAGCACTCTCACAAGACGCTTCTGCAGTTGACGCGCTATCTGCTCGTCGGGGGATTCAATACTGTTTTTGGATATGGTCTCTTCGCACTCCTCAACTGGAGCTTTACGGGGCTGGGTTCTTACAGCTACATGTATGCGGCTGTTCTTTCGAATCTGATCGCGATCACCGCCGCTTTTCTCGGGTACAAGTGGTTCGTTTTCCGCACGCGCGGGAATTACCTGATTGAATGGATACGCTGTATGGGGGTATACGGCAGCAGCATGCTCATCGGTTTGGCGGGTCTTTCTATTCTGGTCCCGATTCTACGCAGCAACATGCACAATCCCGAATTGGCTCCATATATCGCTGCCGCAATTATGACAGTAGTCACAGTGATCGTCAGTTTTCTGGGACACAAGAATATTTCGTTTCGACAAAAGCTGGCACCGGAGCATTTGAAACCACGCTCTGAGAACCCTGTTGTGTGATCTGACTCCCTGAATCCGTCCAAATCGAATTCCGAAATGGATGGATTGAGGCGCCCCGGATTTCTGTACCAATCGGAACTAGAAATTTTGGCGGATTCGGGGGGATCAACTCACGCTATCCCTTATACCAGTCGGCGGTGCGCCGGATGGATTCTTCGAGCGTGGTGATTTCGCGCAAACCTAGCATCTCATTGGCGCGATCGACTGAAGGCACATAGCGTGCAGGAGCAGCACTCGGATCAACCGTTTTGGCTATGCGGATTTCCGCTTTCGGATTGAGCGTTGCGGCCACCACCTGGGCTAATTCCAGAATGCTGACGTCATGTGCAGAGCCGACATTAAAAGGCACCAGCGGGGGCGCCTGGAACAGGATTGTCCATAGCCAGATAACGAGATCTGCTGCGTACATATACGATCGCCTGGGCGTGCCGTCACCAAGAATCTGAATGGGACGGCCGGCGAGCACGTCACCGATTAAGTTCCCGATCGCGAAATGCCGATCGAGAGGCAAGTAGGGGCCGCAGAATGCCCAACACCGCGCAATCTTGCACTCCAGTCCGTTCCGCTTTTGGTAAATAGAGCATAGAAGTTCTGAAACTCTCTTACCTTCGGCATAAACGCTGGCCGGGTCCAGTGTGTCAGGAGATCCGGCATAGCTTTCCGGGACGTGCGAAAGATCGGCGGGTTGCTTGCCGTACACCGCCCCTGAACTTGTCAGCAGAAATTTCAGCGTTCCGTGCGTGGCGGCGAATTCCAGTGTACGCTCTGTACCGCCAATCATGGTGGAAAGCAAATCCTGCGGTGGTTCCGCAACTTTCCGCGCCCAGGTCTCGGTTGCAGCGTGGATTACGTAACGGTACTCTCCGTCGGGAAAAACGAAACTCCGCACATCGCCGGCATGGAGAGTCACCGCTGGATCGAATGCGAGATGCGGGTACTTTTGGGCAAATGCTTCAGGGTTCCGCGTGAGTATCGTAATCCTGGCGTCTAAGCCGAGAAGCCGATTGATATGGCAGAAGCTCTCCACAAGCCAACAACCAAAGAAACCAGTGCCGCCGGTGAGGAAGAGGCGTTGCCCGCGCATCTCCTGCCACATTGTAGCGGTCTCGGCGAGAATCAGTTCCAGGTCTTGTTGTGCAACGCGATTCGCTGGCACGGCTAATCCTCCGAAGTAGGAACGATGATCATCGGACAAGATTCTCCGGGATTCGGCAACTCAAGTTCTCGACTGGATTCTCCATCAATTTCACCCGATCATTCATCTCATAACCCGCTCCGGCGGGACCGCATAACAAACGAGGTCCCATCCTTCGAGCAAATGAGGGCGCAAATGAAAACAATAACGTGAGTTCACGCCGTGAATGAACAGTGGAATATTCCAAAGATCATCCTGGCGATGATATGCACAAATGGCCAGGATCGGAACGTTTTCCTGTATCAACTTCCGTGCGCCGGCTAAGGTCGCAAGTTCCGATCCTTCAATATCCATCTTGATGAAACTCACAGAAGTACTGCCCAGCAAGGAGTCAAGTGAGACACATTCAACCTCAAGTTCACCGCTGCCGACGTGCGATGCTGGCCCTCTTCCCACATCCATGAACACGCGCCCGTTCGCTTCACCGGTGGCTACCTGATATAGCGAAATGCGCCGCCGTAATTCTGGAGGTAGAAGGCTTACCCGCTCCACAAGCTTTTCAGAATTTGCGGGGTCGGGCTCCAGCGCAATCGCACGCTTAAACATCCCACCGGTCTTTTCGAGAAATAGGCTCAGCGTATCGCCGTCGAATGCGCCACAGTCGACCAAGGTCTCCGCTCTCCCGAGAGCGAACATATCTTCACGAAAATAGATTGCTCCCTCAACGGGGTCAGGCAAGCAGGCAAAATCGCCGAGCAAGCGAAAACGCAACTGAGCCAGGTATTCGCGACGGGATGCATCGTCGGCCATCAAGCGGAATCCTTGTCTAACTCGATCGCCTTGCAGATGAACACAGTGGGGGAGATCGAGGGCATAGTGCGGCAGAAGCGAGCCGGCAAGCTTCCAATAGAGCGGTAGGAACGGCACAACTGTCCGGCAGCCGAGCTGGTGCAACTGAGCCATACGTTCCGGCATCCGCTCCCTGCCCTCGCCACGCCATATCGTGACGACAAAGGTAGCATGATTGCCGTAGAGCTTGGCGCCCTCCGCCGGACTGAGCACATAGAGCCCATCCAGATCCTTTCCCCAAAGTTCCTTGTTGTTATCGATAAAACCAAGGGGTTCGATACCGGCTTTGCGTAAACCGGTCAATGTGCGACGTCCAAGGTTACCGGCGCCGAAGAGTACAAGATCCCTGGTACCGTTTCCGGCTAACTTGTCAAATGTATCCGCTTCGCGCCTTCGGGCCCCTTCAATGCCTTCGGCAAGCAGATCCTCAATTTCCTGTTCGAAAGTCATGCTCGATGTGGCCACAGGCCTTCTCTCCTTTCGACCGATTGGCTCTTAATTACCAGCACGTGCGCCCACCATCGATTACCAGATTTGATCCAGTCATGTACGACGATGCGTCCGAGCAAAGGAATAGGATTGCTCCTTGGTACTCGTCCCGGTTGGCCATTCGTCCCATCGGGATCAGTTGATTAAGCCTCTCGAGAAACTCCTCGGGCTGGCCGTTGAAGACCCCCCCAGGGGAAATCGCGTTTACACGGATTCCCGCGCTGCTCCAATATGTCGCGAGGTAGCGAGTGAGTCCTAGAAGAGCTGTCTTGACCACCGAATACGTTACCGGCTTCACGGGTTGTTCGTCTTCCGCGAGTCCCTCCCTGCGATAGAGGCGCTGGTCGGGCGCGACGACCGCAAGGTCCGAAGCTACGTTAACCACGACTCCGGATCTGCGCTTCACCATTTCCGCTCCAAAGATGCGACAGCAAAGAAATGCGCCGGTCAGCCCAACTCGAATATCCTCGTCCCAGGCTTCAAGCGAGAAGTTCTCCAGCCGTGACCAGTTCTTTCCCTTGGCGTCCTCCACCTTGGGGTTGTTGGCGGCGTTGTTGATGAGGATATCGATGCGGCCGAATCTGCCGATGATCTGGTCGCAAGCATCCCTTAACGACGCTTCACTTGTAATGTCGGCATCCAGACCGAGGCATTCGACGCCGAAGGCATCGCTCAATTGGGCCGCTCGCGCAGCAGGATTTGCAATGGGAAGATCGAGCAACACCACGTGCGCGCCGGCAGCAGCCAGAATAGCTCCATGGTAGTGGCCCAGCAACCCGGCTCCCCCGGTGACTACGGCTACACGCCCGGAGAGGTTGAAAAGCTCCTGAACACGATTTGCGTCTAATTCGGTCATACACTCTTTCCAGTCCGCCTTCAGACAATCGATGCCGGTTCCACAGGCTCGCCAGTCATCATCGATTTTTTCGCCGCCAACGCCATGCGGAGGCTCTGCAGCCCGTCCGACAGATCAACCACCGGCTTCTTGCGAGTTCTCACACACTCCATAAAATGCTTCAGTTGATCGATAAAGAGCTGATTGCGCTCGAAACCGGCAAAGCTCGCTTGAGCTGGAGACGCGCCACGTGTGGAAACAGAAACAGTGAGCGCGTGAAGATCCATCACCGCGCGGCCGCGATCGCCGATGACCTCGCACTGCCGGCTAGGAGGCGACTGCAGATAGTCCTGTTGCAGGTGAATGGGAAGAGGCCGCCCCACCGATTGGCACTCCATCAAAATGCTGGCTGTGTCCTCGACATCGATTTCCAATTCACTCCAATGCCCGCCCAACGCATAGATCCTCTGAGGCAGGCCGAAAAGCGAATAGAGATAATCGAACTCGTGGATTTGCGACAGAACTACCCCTCCGCCCAGATCGGAGCGCGATGCATACATCTGGCGATAATCTTCATAGGGATGCCAGTTGGGAAGGTATTCCCCAACCGTCGCACGAACTGCCAGCAAGTTGCCGAGGATGCCGCTCCCTATGATCTCCGCCAATTTGAGCATGCAGGGATGAAAGCGTAACTGATAACCAACCATGGCGACAACATTTCGCTGTGCAGCTTCATGAATCAGCTCCGTCGTCCCGTGCAGAGAGTCGGTCAGCGGTTTCTCGATGAAAACATCGCATCCGGCGCGGATCGCGGCGAGCGCAACCGGAATATGCATATTGCTAGGGTTGCAGATGAACGCAATGCTTGGCCCTTCCGCAAGAGCGGCATCAAGGCTGGAAAAGGCGCGAATGGAATACTCGTCTTCGACACTGCGGGAGGGGTCGGCGCCCATGGCCGGTGTGACGACATGCGTCTGTCCACGCACGCGGTAGGCGAGAATCTCGACGGTGTCGCCGTAGAGGAAACGAAGATTCCGGACGTGGCGCTGGCCGATTCCGCCCAGGCCGATCATGAGGATTCTCATTGCGCACCTCTGATGGCCACTTGAATCTGACCTGCAACCCAGGCGCGGTTTTGCGCTAGCCACGACATTTCCTGACCGGCTTCCGACCGGGCGATCTGCAGTACATAGTCACCGCGGTAGCCGAGAGCCGCCAGCCCGCAAAAGAGAGCCGGCAGATCGGCGTCGCCAGTGCCCAGCGGCACGGTTCCACCGCGCAGACGGCGATCCTTGATATGCACACTGCCGATGCGATGACCGTAGGCAGCGAACTCTTCTTCAACCCGGTAACCGAGCGAAGAACTGTTGCCCGAGTCATAATTCACCCGAAGAAGTGGATGCGGACATTGCTCCAACAATGCCGCGAACGGCTGCGGCGCGAGAGATGTCTCCAGGTGAAGCTCAACTTTGTCTTTCTCGGCCACAGGCAGCAACAACCGCAGGACGGAAAGAGTCTCGTCCACCTCGCGGTCGCTTTCGATGCGTGAGTTGTCAACAAAGGGGATGACAACCCGGCCGATTCCAGCAACGCGGCAACGGAAGAGCAGCCATTCCATCTTTCGCAACCGATCTTCCAGCTCTCCAGCGGCGGTACGCAGAAAGGGACGTTCCATGAAGTAATCGGCGCAAAGCGAGCGGACGGCGATGCCTGTATTCTCACCCAAGGCGCGCATTTCGGCAACGCCTGAATCGCTGGCCAGCGGATTGACGTCCTCGCCGTATACATCGAAGATCCATTCGATGGCATTGAGGCCTGCTTCCGCAGCAAGAGCAAACTCATCGCGCCAGCGCTTTCGTGGGAAAGATTGGAAATGGCCGCCCTCCGGCGGCACAAGCCGTCCCTGCATCGCGGCGAGACAAATCATGCCTGTTCTCCTATTCCTCGATGGAAATGATCATGTTGGCCTTAAACTCGTCGCGGTCCAGGAATGGCCATAGATCCTCCAGCGGTTTGGAGACAAACGAGCCATCGGGTAACTGCACTGAAGTGAGGCGTGGTTGCCGGATTTCATCGAGAATGATGTGGACGTCACAGACGACCGGACCCGGAGTGTCAAGAACACGCAGAATTTCTGCGGCCAAATCGCGCTGCGAGAGGATGATGTCTGTAGTTATTCCGTATGCTTCTGCCACCCGGCGAACATCCGGGAGACTCTGGCCGGTAGCCGCATCGCATCCGATGCTGGGCGCACCAAAAAAGGCAGTTTGCGATGCGCGAATGGATCCATAGCCTTCATTGTTCAGGACGAAGAACTTGATGGGCAGTTTGAGACGGGCTACCGTTTCCAGTTCTTGAATATTGAACTGAAACCCGCCATCCCCGTCCACGCAGACGATATTCCGTTTGGCGCCGGAAGCCGGGCCCGCAAGTCCTACTCCGATCGATGCCGGAATGCCAAAACCCATCGATCCTAGAGCGGTAGTGTGGAAGATGCGCTGCCCGCGCTTGGTGCGAAAGGCCAGGAGGAATAGTTCGATGCCCGTACCGGAGCTTCCAGAGATGCAATAGTCTCCTTCCTGCAAGATGCCTGACATCACTTCTGCGAAGTTATACGCGCTCACCCTGCTATCGGCAATCTTGTGTTCCGGAAGCACGAGAGGATAGCGGCTACGCCACTCGGCAATACGGCGCTTCCATGGCGTTCGATCTTTCTTTTCAATCCTGGAAGCCTGCGCCAGCATCTCGCGCATGAAGTCCCCGGCATCCGCGCAAATGGGGAAGTGGATGGTTTCGCCCATCTTGCGCAATTCCGTGGGATCGATGTCAACCATAACCTTACAGGCCGCCCTGGCAAATCGTTCTGGGGCGTAGCCGGTCACTACGCGGTCAAGACGGGCACCGATGGAAAGCAGAAAGTCGCAGTTCTGAATGGCGAAGTTGGCGCCGCGCTGAGCGAGTGTTCCTGGGCGGCCTGCGTAGAGCGGATCATCGTCTGCCGTCAGGTCGATAGCAAGCCAGGTGACCTCCGCCGGGATATCGAGCGCGCGCAAGAGCTGCTCCAGTTCGGCCTCGGCTCGCGAGAGGCGAATGCCATTGCCGATAAGCAACATGGGACGCTCGGACCGGTTCAGATCATCGAGGATTCGACTGACCTGTGTCTTCAGATCTGAAGACGGGATCACGGCCGGATGAATGGCGGCCTCTTCAGAGGGATCGAAGCCGCGCAGCGTTTCCGGAGCTTCGATCGGCGAGGCCTGGACATCGAGTGGGATGTCGATCCAAACTGGACCAGGCCGGCCTGAGCGTGCCAGGAAGATTGCTTTCTCAAGGTGATAGCGGATATCGCGCGGCTCCAGAACTGTGACCGCATACTTCGTGATAGATCGGACGATGGATACAATGTCCACCTCCTGCACGCCAACTTGGCGCATGCCCAGCGGTTTGTTATCGCTGTCGAAGGCACGGTCCGGGCGTTTAACCTGACCGGATACAATCAGCATCGGGGTTGAATCTAACCATGCTCCGGCAACGCCGGTTACGGCATTGGTACCGCCAGGGCCTGTCGTAACCATGCAAACGCCAAGATTGTTGGTTGCCTTCGAGTAGTTCTCCGCGGCCACTGCGGAGGCCTGCTCATGAAGATTACATATCGGCGTCAGCCGCTTCTCGCATGCGAGAGACTGGTTCAGGTGCATTGCGCCGCCACCGGTCACCAGAAACACATGTTTCACGCCCTGCTCAACGATGAAGCGCACAACGTAATCGGAAAGTTTCATGGGTTCATTCGAAGTTCTTGGGGAACAGCTTTGCGGATTCAAGGTTTAGAAAATGCTTGAGATGCGCGCAGACCCTGCGCCGCCAGTATAGCCTCTATCACTTCACGGACGGCGCCATTCCCACCGGGGTTTTTGGTGATGAAATCCACGCAGGCAAGAACTTCAGTTGACGAGTTTGCCGGAGCTGCGCTGAATCCGGCGATCTGCAGCGCGGCCAGATCGTTCACGTCGTCTCCCATGAAGCAGATCTGCGCCGGCTCAAGCCCGGCCGCCGTCGCAAATTCTTGAAGGGCGGCGTCCTTGTCACGGCAACCCTTAAAAACATATTGGATGTGCATTTTGGCCGCATAGCGGTCTACGAGCGGGCTATCCTCGCCGGAGATCAACGCCAGCTTCAGTCCGGCTCGTCGCGCCAACGAGATGCCCATCACGTCAGCGAAGCAGAACCGCTTCCATTCCTCACCCGCCGGGCCCCACCAAAAGCCGCCATCGGTGAGTACGCCATCGACATCCAAGGCGACGGCGCGGATGTTCGCCAATGCAGCCTTACTTGTGATCTCTTCTCCCATGCCAGGTCAGACCGATGCCCCGACGCGACGGAGCTTCTTGATGATTGGTATTTCGCGCTCAAACACGCGTTTGACGCCATCGCCCCTGGACTTCTCCCATAGCCGGATATCGCGCACCAGACGAGTGATGCCATTGGGTTCCAACGAGGCGGCATGATCACTGCCCCACATGGCACGATCCAGTGTAATATGGCGTTCTACACAGCAGGCGCCGATGGCCACAGCACATACACTGGAGGGAATTCCGGTCTCATGCCCTGAATAGCCGACCGGCACGCCGTAGCGTTGCGCCATCGCAGGAATCACACGGAGATTCAGCTCGTCGTAACTGGCCGGATAAGTGCTAGTGGCGTGCATTACGATCAGATCCTTTTTCCCCAAAACATCCACGGCATGGTCGATCTCATCGTAGGTGCTCATTCCAGTGGAAAGGATGATCGGTTTCCCAGTCCTGCGAATATACCTCAGCAGGTTGTCGTCTGTGAGACAGGCTGAGGCTATCTTGTAGACAGGCAAGTCAAAGTGCTCCAGAAAATCCACCGATGCCTCATCCCACGGAGAGGCAAACCATGGCATCTTCACTGACTTGCAAAATGCATCGATCTCCTCGTATTCCTCCCGCCGAAACTCCAGGCCGTATTTCAGATCCCCGTTTGTCTGGCCAAAGGGACTCTCACGGGGTTTGGCCAGTTCATCGGGGGTGTACACCACTTCGATGGTGCGCTTCTGGAATTTCACGGCATCGCAGCCGGCCGCCAGGGCCACGCTTATTAATCGCTTGGCAAGGTCAATGTCGCCGTTGTGATTGATGCCAATTTCAGCGACGATAAAACAGGGCTGGTCCTCTCCGATTATCTTGCCTGCAACCCTAACTGTGCTCATAGGAAGTCCACTCCTGTTGTTGCCATCCTGAAAATGTCGAATCGCTTTATGATGCGATTATCTTGAATGCTGAGTTCACGAGGTGTTGCCTGCACCGTGGGCCAGGCATTCCAGCCCTAAGTCATGTGCCAAATTCAGCAATCGTTTTCACAACAAATTCCAGCATTTCCGCCGTCAGCCCTGGATACACGCCGATCCAGAACACGTTATTCATCGCAAAATCCGTATTCGGCAGATCGCCAATGACACGATGCTCGCAACCCTCATAGGCTGGCTGCCTGAGCAGGTTACCGCCGAAAAGAAGCCTGGTGCCAATCCGCTTTGCGTCGAGAGCGCGGATAAGATCATTTCGTGTGAATGGGGCGCCCTCACGAACGGCTACTGGAAATCCGAACCACGAGGGATCTGAACCCGGTGTTGCCTCAGGCAGCAGAAGGCAGTCCTCCATCCGCTCGAGCGCTGAATGCAGGTAACGGAAATTCTCTTTGCGGCGCTCAATGAACGCGGGCAATTTTAGAATCTGAGAGGCTCCAAGAGCGGCCTGCAAGTCAGTGGATTTCAGATTGTATCCGACGTGGGAGTAGGTGTACTTGTGGTCGTATCCGCAGGGAAGACTGCCTTGCTGCCAGTCGAAACGCTTGCCACAGGTATTGTCTTTGCCGGGATCGCACCAGCAGTCACGTCCCCAGTCGCGAAACGATTCGACAATCACTTGCAGCCTGGGATCATTGGTAAGCACCGCACCGCCCTCGCCCGTAGTGATGTGGTGCGCCGGATAAAAGCTGATAGTTGCGATGTCGCCAAAGGCGCCTACGTGACGCCCCTTCCAGGTGGAACCAAGCGCATCGCAGCAATCCTCAATCAGCCACAGGTCATGTTTCTTCACAAAGGCGGTAACGGCATCGAGGTCAAAGACATTCCCCAGTGTATGGGCGATCGTTACAGCTCTGGTCTTTTCACTGAGAGCGGCCTCAAGTTGACTGACATCGATTTCGTAAGTGGGCAGCGTGACATCTACGAAGACAGGTACAAGGCGATTCTGAATGATTGGGTTGACGGTTGTCGGAAATCCTGCGGCTACGGTGATTACCTCGTCTCCCGGCTTCAGCCGCCGGTCACCGAGTTTTGGTGAAGTGAGGGCACTGACCGCGAGCAGGTTGGCTGAAGATCCGGAATTTACCAGCGATGCATGGCGGACACCGGTAAAGCGAGCCAGCTTCCGTTCGAAATCCTCAGCAAAGCGGCCGGTCGTGAACCAGCAGTCGAGAACGGAATCCATGACGGAAGCGAGATCGGCGGCATCGATCACCTTGCCAGATACCGGAATCGGCGTCTGCCCCGGCTCGAAGTCTACCGCAGGAAAGGTTTCCGCAAAATACTGGCCGATCAGGCTGAGAATCTGCTGCCGGAGTTGCTCTCTTCTCTCGGTCATCGGGAGTCCGCAGACGAGGCACACATAATCGATACCCGCCAGTGTACTATATCATTCATAACAAAGCTCCCTGCCAACGAATCAGTTGCCGAAGTGCAGAAGAGGGGGCGACTTCGCTGGTCGTAAGAGGCTGAAATGAAGGCGGTTGTTTTAGCTGGCGGGCTTGGCACGCGAATCAACGAAGAATCCGGCACTCGTCCCAAACCAATGATTGAGGTTGGCGGGCGGCCCATCCTCTGGCACATTCTAAAGATCTACTCGCAGCACGGAATTAACGACTTTATAGTCTGTTGCGGATACAAAGGCTACATGATCAAGGAGTACTTTGCTAACTACTTTCTGCACATGTCCGATGTAACTTTCGACATGCGCGAAAATAGCATGCAGGTGCATCAGAGCGTTGCCGAGCCATGGCTTGTGACCCTGGTTGACACCGGAGACAATGCAGGCACGGGTGGAAGGCTTCGGAGGATTGCTAGATACGTGGAGGGAGAAGACGCTTTCTGCATGACCTATGGAGATGGCGTGAGCGACCTCGACATTACCGCTGAGATCGCCTTCCACAGGAGTCACGGGGAATTGGTCACTGTTGCGGCGGTACAGCCGATGGCGCGCTTCGGCGGTTTGAATATTGAAGGAACGACGGTTTGCGATTTCCAGGAAAAGCCGAAAGGCGAAGGGGGCTGGATCAATGGCGGTTTCTTTGTTCTTTCGCCCGCCGTTCTGAATGAGATTCCCGACGAGACCTCGATGTTCGAGCGAGAGCCCATGCAGAGCCTGACTTCAAGAAGGCATGTTCATGCCTTCTTTCACTACGGCTTTTGGCAGCCAATGGACACCGTGCGCGACAAACAGAGGCTGGAAGAGCTCTGGGCCAGCGGGAAGGCTCCGTGGAAGACGTGGTAAGTCCCTGGAAAGGACGACGAGTTTTCCTTACCGGTCACACCGGATTCAAGGGCGGTTGGCTCGCACTCTGGCTTGCGAGGCAGGGAGCGCAGGTCCGTGGATATGCGCTTGAACCACCGACCAGTCCCAACCTCTTCACCGCGGCATCCGTGGCCACGGTTCTCGAAGATATTCGCGGCGACATCCTTGACTACACAAAGCTGGAAACCTCCATGGTGGAATTTCGCCCGGAGGTGGTTTTTCATCTCGCTGCGCAGCCGATATTGCGGCGCTCTTACATCGATCCGCTTGGCACTTATGCGGCCAACGTCATGGGAACAGCCCATTTGATGGAGGCCGTCCGAAAGCCCCCCGGCGTACGTGCGGTGGTGTGCATTACCTCGGACAAGTGTTACCGGAACCAGGATTGGTCCTGGCCGTATCGAGAGACCGACCCTCTTGGCGGATATGACCCCTACTCTTCGAGCAAGGCCTGCGCCGAGATCGTGATCGCGGCATACCGCAGTTCGTTCTTCCCTGTTGATCGGCTGCACGAACATGGCGTTGCTGTGGCCACGGCGCGCGCCGGCAATGTGATTGGCGGCGGCGATTGGTCGGAAGACCGGCTTATCCCCGATCTGATCCGGGGATTCCTGGCGAAACAGCCGGTGCTCATCAGGCGTCCAAAGGCGGTTCGCCCCTGGCAGCATGTCCTCGAACCCTTGCGCGGATACATCGAGCTGGCAGAGAAGTTGCTCGCCGAACCTGCGCAGGTTTCCTCGTCGTTTAACTTCGGCCCAGGCGACGACGATGCCTGGCCTGTTGAGCGAATTGCCACAAAGCTTGCCGACATCTGGGGCGATAGCGCCTCATGGTATTGCGATGGCGCCCCCACCCTGCATGAGACTCACTCCTTGAGGGTCGATTCCAGCAGAGCCCGCGAGGAACTTGGATGGAAACAGCATTTGCGAATCGAAACGGCCCTGGAATGGACGATGGACTGGTACCGCGCCTGGCAATGCGGTGCAGATATGAAGCAGGAGACACTGGCTCAGATCGCGAAATATGAGGAGTTAGTCAATTAATCCTGCTGTAAGTTGTTGGCGACGTGGAACGCCGCACAGCCGGTCGTTAGAGCGGTTCCGGAATTCATGTGCGCTTACCAGAATCGTGATAAGTGGCATTTTCTTGAGGAGAATGTCACTTATCAGCCCCGGTCCCGGGGGTACAGCAATCCTGGAACTGCTGTAGCCGGTTGCCGTTCGGGATCCGCTTCCGCTTTCATGATGGATGTACAATCCCTACGCAACTCCCGAATAGTGCTTTTCAGTGACCTTTCGGCCCGAAGCGCCGAAGCGCGGCGAGCGCCGGATTCCGAGCTTGTGCAGAACAAACGAACCGGTTGTGGCCAGCACGCCCAGCCCATATTTCACGCTGCGCCTGAAGTTGATGGATGAGGCCTCTTCAAAGTACTTCGTCGGGCACGAAATCTCGCCGATTTTGAATCCGAACATCACAGCCTGCGCAATCATCTGGTTGTCGAAGACAAAGTCGTCCGAGTTCTCGAGCAACGGCAGGGTCTCAAGCAACTCTCGCGAGAAAGCCCTGAACCCGGTGTGATACTCAGAGAGCTTGACGCCAAGAAACAGATTCTGGAATGCGGTGAGACAGCGATTGAAGAAGTATTTGTAAAACGGCATTCCGCCCTTGAGCGCGCCTGCGCCCAGGATGCGGGAGCCCAGCACCATGTCATAGATACCGCTGGCCACCATGCCGGCCATGGCGGGCACCAGCCGCGGCGTGTACTGATAGTCGGGATGCAGCATTACCACGATGTCGGCGCCGGCCGCAAGGGCTTCGCGGTAGCAGGTTTGCTGGTTGCGCCCGTAGCCGTAGTTGGCGTCGTGAACAAAGGTCTGCACGCCCAGCCTCTTTGAGAGCTGCGCGGTGCCGTCTTTACTTGAGTCGTCAACCAGGATTTTGATGTCGACAACTTCGGTCAGCTCGCTCACCGTTTTTTCCAGCGTCTTCTCAGCGTTGTAGGCGGGCATCACCACTGCCACGCGTTTGCCGTCGATCATGCTTTCAACTCCTGTTTGCCCTGGTGCGCAATTGCGGCGCGCCGCGCATTAGCGCTCGCCGGCGGCGCCTGCAACCTGTGCCGGATACGGCCCGACCGCGACCGGACTGGAATCGGGTTCAACCAGCCAGACCGTGCGATTCCGATAGTAGTCGATCAGTTTTTCATTATCGGCCGGGTCAAGTTCCCTTGCCCATACGACTTTGGACGCATCGATATCCGGGTTGTTGTACACCCACTCGTTGAGGTTGTCGTGATGGGGGCCGTAGCGCACGATAGCCAGTTGCAGACCGGACATACCAGCCAGCTGCGCTTCCAGGCGGGCGCGCTCGTCGCCATAGTGCTCGGGGCCGAACCAGGTCGAATTCCACCCGCTCGTAGGCTCCTGCGGAACGCCGATTCCCAGCGGACGCGCAAAGAGTCTCAACCCTGCCATGACAAGAATCACCAGAACAGCAGATCGAACCATCATGAGCCCCACCGGTTGCCGGTTCGACTTGAGCACGCGCAAATGGCGCATGCACTGCAGCCCGATGGCATAAAAAACCGCAGTGAACGGCGCCAGATAATGCGGAAGCAGATAGATCTCGATGGACATCCCGGCCAGAAGCACCAGACAACACACCACCAGGAAGCGAAGCCGCTTGTCGAGAAAGACACGCCGGATCATGATGAGCGGGAGTAGGAGAGCGAACCCTGCATAGAAAAGAAAGGTCAGGTACACCTTGAGCAGCGTCATGGGAACGAAGCCGGCAGGCGAGTGAATCTTGGCGTAGAACTCGTATTCGTCGTGGGTGTAAAAGCGCTGCATCACGATGTTGCTGTATACCGGCGTTGGCCGCGGTCTCTGCCAAATATAGTAAGGAGCAACCGCATAGGTGTTGCGATCGACGGTGTAAGGCAGCGTGAGCGGTCTGCCGAAGGCCTTGTAGTCGTAATAGCCCATCCACAGGCCTGCGCTCACAAAGATGGCGACAGGCAGCGCGGCGCGGCGCAGTAGGACCGAGGCAGGCGGCCGGTTCTTGCCCTTGATGGCCCAGCGGCCGAGAACCACCGCGACCGGCAGGCAGAGAAGCATGCCTTCGTAAGGCCGGGTGAGGATGAGAATTGCAATCCCGATGCCCATCGACAGGCCGTATTGCATGCGCGCCGTCTTCATCAGCCGCGGCGCAGAGCCAATAACCAGCGCCCCGCCGATAGCAGCCAGCGATCCCCCGGCGTGATAGGTGTTGGTCCAACAGGTGAAGAGCCCCAGCCGCACCACGGCGAGCAAACCGCCAAAAAGCGCCCAACCCGGGGGCAGCCATGCCTGCAGAGCCCAGCAGATTGCGGCGCACATCAGCGCGCTGGCAATCAGCGCCCCAAACCACGGATTGCCCAGCAGGGCCTTGCCCGCCGCCAGAAGAAGCCCCTGCCCCGGAAAATACATGGACATGTAGGTTGGCTTCATGGTGATGTGGATGGTCTCGAAGCTGTGCCACATCGCTGGAGTGGGGTTCGCGAGCCGGCCGCCTGTAAAGGTATTCGCAGCCAGAAGAAAACTGAAATCGTCGGGAACGAAGGGCCTGGGGATGGGAAAGACCGGCAGGATCGCGAGACGGAGCAGAATGACCGAAAGCCCGGCAACCAGAACTGCCAGGCCGTTATTCCTGGCCAGCGGGATGAACGCACGTTCAATGCGGCGAAAGAACCCCAGACCCAGGGTGGGCCAGGCATAGCCCAAGGCTATCCCGATAAGCGAAATCCCCAGGTCAAGAATCAGGAAGCCATTGCCGTTGTCCGGGGCTGCAGGCGAAAGCATGGGCGATCTTAATCTCAGACAGAGTCATGCACAGGCAGCCGAAGGCGTTGCCTGAAAAACTGCGCATCGATGTACATGATAAGAGAGGCGGGGGAGAGTTCGCATTGTCAATTTAATTGGGCCCTGCGTAACTCTCCCGCGGAATCAATGTCTGTTGAGTTGCTTGTCTTCAGACCTTCACGCGGGGACTAATGAACGGTCTTGCAGGGCGTGCACCGGCGCACGAGCAAATAGAGAAATGCGCCCCCTCCCTCGAGGATGCGCCCGAGCTATGCTAGGGTCGTGCTGATTTTGGTAAACGTGCTCACAAGAGCAGCAGCAATCTGCTCTTGGAGGCTGATGGCAACCAGTGAACAAAGGACCACGAGCAGGCCATATTCCATAAGATCCTGGCCACTCTCGTCGACTACCCACTGCCAGATCTTCACCGTCAGCCGAAGGAGCCGATCGGGCATACAAACCCCTCCCGTTGTTGCCCGGCTGCGCCAGGCAACGGTTAGCTTATCAAGCTCTGACCGCCGAGGTCCAGTCTACCAACCTCAAGGAAGATCGGTTCATGAAGGCGAGAAGTTACGCGCCCCCCGACTATGCTCAGTTTAACCCTTGCGAGGAGGGCACCGGGATTACCGGCACTCCCCCGCACTGGTGCTGAGGTACTGGGTGGATTCCAATTCGGCGAAACGCCAGGAACTAGGCAAGGGTGTTGCTAATGCTGCTGAATACTTGGTTGACTGCCGAAGCAACCTGCTTCACACCGGTCACGGCAACCAGGGCGATTAGAGCGACGAGCAGAGCATACTCGACGAGGTCCTGGCCTTCCTCACGGTTCAGCAGGTCCTGCGCCTTAACCAACAACTTCAGAAAAAGAGTGTTCATGTGTGTTCTCTCCAGTTTTGAATCTCCCAGCCTCAGCCGGGGCAAACTCAATATAGCATCTGCCGTGCCAATCGCAAACAAAGATTAAACACTTTTTATTCCTCGACTTAGAAATCGCCACCCCTGCTCTGTTCAGCCTTCTCCTGTATACACCCGTTTACAGTCCTGCCCCGGTTAGAAAGTCCTCGTATACATCACCCTAAGGTGTAAGAACTGTTATTTCCGATAGTTACCCAGACTTCGAAGATTTACAAGTACAATTGCCAGCATGGCGACCGGCACGAATGGATCCAAACAGCTGCCCCGCAGCGATTACGCTGATTTTGCGATTGCCCTTGCCAGCGGCCTTATCCTGGCAATCTGTGCGATCTTCTTTGTCTCAGTTCTCTTTTCGGGCAAGATGGCTGGCTCTCGCGATTTTGTCTCCTACTGGTCTACCGGGGTCCAACTCAGGCGCCATAGCGACCCCTACAACTGGGAACAGATGATGGCTCTTCAGCACGCAGCGCATCTGGATGCCAAGGGCGTGCTGTTCATGCGGAATCCCCCCTGGGCTTTACCCCTCGCCTACCCTCTGGGCTTCCTCGAATTGCGCGTGGGTGCATTCATATGGAATATTCTCCTGCTCGGGTGCCTGCTGACTTCAGTTCATCTGGTCCGGGTGATGCACGGATCGCCGAATAATTATGCCCACTGGCTGGGTGTTGCATTTACCCCCGCTATTATCTGTCTCAACATGGGCCAAACCGGGCTTCTGACGCTCCTGGGCTTGGTCCTGTTCCTGCGTTTCAATCGCATCCATCCCTTTGCAGCCGGACTCGCACTCTGGCTTTGCTCGCTCAAGCCGCATTTGCTTCTGCCTTTCGCCGCGGCATTACTGGCCTGGATCATCGTGAGCCGGAGCTACAGAATACTGGCCGGCTGGATCCTGGCGATGGTTACCAGCACCGCGCTGGCATGGTGGATCGATCCGCAGGCATGGGCACGGTACACCGCCCTGATGCGCTCCAATCCCGTCCAGTACGAGTTTGTCCCGTGCCTGAGCGATGCCATCCGCTTCTGGATCCATCCACAGTGGATATGGTTGCAGTATCTGCCGGCGGCGTTCGCCTGCGTGTGGGCGCTCGTTTTCTTCTGGCGCCGCCGCAGCACTTGGGACTGGCTGGACAACGGCAGCCCGCTCTTGCTGGTCTCGGTGCTTGCCGCTCCTTATTGTTTTCCGCCCGACCAGTGCCTGGCGATTCCCGCAGTCCTGCACGGAATGTACAGGACCCGTTCCCGCGCCCTGACTGCCTTGCTCGCGCTCATCCTGCTGGCCATTCAATTTGAGGCATGGAAGGTGCGGATCATCTCCGGCTACTTCATGTGGCTGGCTCCCACATGGCTCGTCTGGTATCTGCTGGCGGTTCGTTCCGCCGATACTCAGGAGACCGCTGCCGAATCGGCTGCGGCTCACAGCTGACAGCTTGCTTTGAACTGGCAGAACGGCTGCAGCCGGCTACGCAGCTGGCAGGGCTGATTCGACCGTTTCAATCACCAGCGTGTCGCCCCGCTGCGTCTGTGTTTGTTGAATCATGCCGGCAGGAAGCTCAATCACCGATTGGGCTGTGAGGCAAAAGGAAACGCGTCCCGGGCCTACCGCGCTCCTCGCCTTTCTCACCCGTTTTCGTCCGTCAATGTAGACCAGGTCGATAGGGAACCGCATGAAGAAGGTGTGTACCGACTGGCAGGGGAGGATCCAAAGCCCTTCGCCGGGCGCGAGGCCGTCACGGCTCAGAAGGCCCTTATTCCGCGCAGGACCGGAATCCGCAACTTCGAGAGATGAGGCCAGAACCGTGCCGCGAGTAGCGTTCGCGCAACGCATTCGCCGGCTTGGATCGGGTGGCAGGGGCGAGGCGAACAGCTTACGCAGATCCTCTGCGATCAAGCGAATTGCTCTCATCCTCTGCCCTCAGGAAAGGTGGTTAGTCGTCTTCAGCAACCAATCGCGATTACGGGCCGTTCCCACTACTTGGAGCAGCAGTTGGAACAGAAGCGCCGCCGGTAACGAGACCTGAACTACCCCCGCCGAAAGTACTGGTGGCGCCTTCGACCACCAGAGGCTTCTCAGGCTTCAAGCTGTCGATAAGGGTCTCGACCGGGACCACCGTTGGCGCGGCAGCCAGCGTATTCTCAGGCGTCTTGCCATCGGGATTGTGCATCGCGACGTTCGAGTTAGGCGGCAGGAACTTGGTCGGGTAATTCAATGCCGGCAAGTCCTGGCCGGCCGGAATGGGCGCCACAACTACGGGCGTCACAATGACCAGAAGTTCGGTGTTGTTCTTGGTTCTGGTCATTGATTGGAAGAGCTTGCCCAGGATCGGAATATCGCCGATGAACGGAATCTTCTGGAAGCTCTCGGTCTCGGTGTTGTCCAACAAGCCGCCAAGAACAAAACTCTGTCCATCGCGCAGCTCGACTTCGGTATTCACCTTCCGGGTCGTAATTCCCGGCACCTCGAAGCCCGAAATCGTGACTTCGTCGGTATAGTCAAGAGCACTCACCTCAGGTGCTACCTGAAGACGAATCGTCCCCTGAGGCGTAATTGTCGGAATAAAGTTCAGACGGACTCCGTACTCTTTGAACTGAATCGATACCGCCCCGCCCACGCCGGACGAGGTTCCCTGCACGACTGGATACGGAAACTCGCCGCCGGCCAGGAAGCTGGCTTCATGGCCGTTCCTCGCCAGCAGGTTCGGTTCCGCCAGTAGCTCTACAAGACCCTTGGTCTGGCTGGCCTGAATATCGGCGCCTGACTTGATGCCGGGGAAGAATGCCGAAATATTCAACTGATTTGAAAGCGTGGCCGAGCCACCTGGAGTTGAGAAGGTGCCAGAGGAAGAGCCGGTCGTGCCGGCAGTCAGCGCAGGCGGTGAGTACTGTCCGGTGGTTACTCCTCCGTATGCATTGCCAAGCCCGAGGTCGAAGAGGTTAATGCCCAGCTGCTTCTCAAGGTTGCGATCGATCGCGGCAAATCGAACCTTGAGCAGAATCTGCGGTTCGGAGGCCGGCACATTCACATTCAGCAGGTTGACAACCTTGCTGCCGGAGCTGGCTGCAATCTGCACTGCCCGTTCTGAGGCGGTCAGGTCGTTCACCGTCCCACGTAAAAAAATGTAGTTGTTATCAAATGTTACTTTGATGGTCTGGCCGGGAAGCTCGGTCCTGAGTTCGCGCCGCACCGCATCCAGCGCGTCGTTCGTAACGGTCAAGGGCGAGTGAACGGCGACGTTGAAGAACTCGCGGCCGCCATGAATGTCCCAGATGATCAGGCTGGTTTCGCCCGGCAGCTTGCCGTTGACCATGATCTCGGTGGGGCTGACGCCGTGAACCTCGGCATAGCCGCCAAGGCCGATGGCTACCCTCGCAATGGGCGCAGCAGTATCAACAAGTACGGTTTTCCCCACAACCACCGAAAGGTCGTTGGTTGAATCCTGAACTCCCGCAGTGGGCGCAGCCGGGGTTGATCCTTGAGCGAATAGGCTCTGCGCAGCAAACAGGACAACCCCCATAGCGCTGATGCACATGATCGTGATTGCAGACTTTGCTCTCAATGCTGTCCCTCTGAAGAACCAAAGTTCTCTTGCGATGTAGCTGACCCGTTGATGATCTCCATTGAGTAGGGCTTCGGAGCCGGCGGCTTGGGAGCCGCGCGCTTGACAACTTTCACCGGCTCAGCGGGCTTCGCTGCCCCAAACAAAGATGGTGTTGCTGTCGTCGGAACCGGCTCCACCTTCGTGTCGAGCGGATTCCGCAGCACCAACTGGATCCTCAACTGGCTGGACGCAAGGCTTAATATCTGTGCCTGTTCGGGGGTAACAAGCAAGTTGACAACCTGCACCTGCACCGGCTTGCCCTCGGCGTCTTTTTGAATGTTGACGCCGGCCGAGAGCACTTCCATGTTCTGCAGGAGCGTAGTGGTTACAGTTCCAGACTGACCTGTCGAGCCCGGGGGGATGCCCGACGCGAGAACGTCAACGCGCATGCCCGGCGTCACGAATCCAGACACTCCAACAACGTCGTCCACCTTGATCGCGCAGGCCCTCATGCCTTCGGGGATTGTGGCCGCCAGCCCGCCGCCCGATCCCGCAGCCGCCAGATGGCTGTCCAGGATCGGTTCGCCCTGGGCAATTTCAGTAATCACGCCTCTTCCTACCAGGCTCAACCGCTGTTGCTCGGGGATCGCTCCCTTCGGCAGCGTGCCGGAGACTTTCATAACCCCGAGGTCGGCCTGAGTCAGCACTGTGCCCAGCTTCAGATCGGCGGCCGCCGCCACAATGCTCGTCGTCGGCGTCTGTTGCTGCGTTGAGAGTTTCGTACCCACAATGCGATAGACCGCGAATGCGCACGCACCGGCTATCACAAACGCAACGAGAAGGATCGTTAGCAGTCTTCGATTCATTCCTTAGCAGATCCGAGTCGGCGATTCGGCCGACTCCGCCTTTCTGAACCCCGATTCGATGGCCGCTCCCAGTTGAGCGGCCATCGATTCGCGACTGCAACCGGGGAACACTTCGATGTCTCTCGAGCCTGAGGGGGGACAGTGTCGACTCAGTATATCCTCTTCATGCAGACTAAACTCAAATTGAGTTTATCTTTTTTAAAGCATGAGGTATCAAGAGAGCTATGAGCCTAAGGCTACAGAATGAGCGATGCTGAATCAAGGGAATTTTTCAATTGTTTTCAAGTTCTTGCGGCTTTCTAGCCCAGTGCTTTATCGCTGGGCTGTATTGCCTCCAAAACGCTGTGATAAACACCTCGGAATCGGGTCCTTGAACTGCGCCGGAACAAGGCTCGGGAATGCCCGGCGGTACAGTTCAAGAAATGCCCGCTGCCCTGTACATTTGAGCAACGGGTTTCCCTGAAATGTAGTCGCGCCAATTGCAGGCTTTTCTTCACCGCTTGGTTCTCATCGGCAGATGGTGAGTTACTATTTGAGTTACCAAATAACTTCCTGACTGCGTTACCTGCCTTCGCGAGGAGGACCGTCCAGAGTGTCGACGTCTTCATCTATGCTCTCGCTGCTGAACGAGCCGTCTTCCTACCGGCAGCCGCCCACGTCGTTCCTGGCCTCCATCCTCATCCACGGCGCGATTGTTGCGCTTGCTTATCTCGTCATCCTCTATGCGCCCCGGGTCGATACCCGCCGAACCGTGCGATACGACATGCGGCAGCTCGAGCTGCACACGCCCGAGAGCAGTCCCTCGCGCCTCGCCGCGGGCGCCATCGGCTATCCCGGCCCCCTCTCTGCCCAAAGGAGCCTTGGGACAATGGGAGATGAAGCTGCGCACCGGCCTTCCCCAATGCACATTCCCCATACCAAGATCGGACCGCAGACGCTGATCCAGCCTGACCTTCAAACCAGCCTCGCGCTCGACAAGGAGATCCCGCTTCCGAGAGCTTTGCTGTGGTCCCCAAGCAAGACGGTGGTGAAAAAGATCGTCGGGCCCCAGCCGCAGAAGCCGCCGAGCGCCGACGTAACCCCGTCCCTCGATATGCCCAACCAGGAAGTGACCCTGGCCAGCATTCCGCTGGCTTCGACCAGCAAGCTGGTTGTGCATGAGCTGGCGCCGGCCAGTAACACCACTCCCGTCGTCAATCGGCAACCCTCGAATGACATCCAGGTAGTTCCCGTTACTACCTCGCAGGCGCAGTTACAGCCCACTGCTGCGGCAGTCATGTCGCTCTCCGACATTCGCATGAATGACGCGAATGTCTCTTTGCCTCCGGTAAACCAGACAGCTCCGGGCGATGCCAGCGGTTCCACGGACGCGGGAAATAGAAAACCCGCGCCGGGGCCGGGAAATGAGAATGCCGCGGAAAAGGCGCTCGGCAACGGCAACGCCAAAACCAGCGGCAACCATCCGGGCGCGGGCACAACCAACTCTGCCGCTCTCGCCGGAACAGGAGCGGGCGATTCCCCAACTCCGTCGTCGGGCGCGGGCAAGTCTCCGCAACCGGGAGGCGGCGGCAAAGAGTCAGCCAACGGGCCGGGGCCATCGCAAGGCGGATTGGCCGGCGCGGGCTTGTCGGATACGGCAGGCAACGGAACTGGAATTGGCGGCCGACAATCGGCAACAAAAATTGCTCTGCCTCCAGACGGCCGATTCGGCGCGGTGGTGGTGGGCACCTCGCTCGAGGATCGGTTCCCCGAGATGGGCGGCGTTTGGCATGGCCGCCTGGCCTACACGGTCTACCTTCACGTTGGACTCGCCAAAAGCTGGGTCCTGCAATACGCGCTGCCGCGAATCGCCGATGCAGCTGAGGCCGGATCGGTCGGCCAGATCGACGCCCCCTGGCCATTCAGTATCGTGCGGCCCAATCTCGCTCCCGGAGCCATCGAATCCGATGCGCTGCTGGTGCATGGATTCATCAATACCGCCGGCCGCTTTGAAAATCTCGAAGTTGTCTTCCCGCCCGCATTTCCGCTCGCGGATTTCGTATTGCAGTCGCTCTCGCAATGGCAGTTCAGGCCGGCGGCGCAGAATGGCAAACCAATCCGCACTGAAGTGATGATCGTCATTCCCGAAGTGGACGACTGAGCCCGGCGGAACCACGAGGCCTGGCGCATTTCTCCCTCAGAGGTGAGAGTACCGGGACACCCCTTTGCGTTTTGGACCGGGGACATGGTTTACCAGCCCCTTGCGGCGAGAATGGCTCCGGTTGCGGATTTGCGGCATGTTTTGCCGGTCTTCAAATACATGATCGTCGTGGCCGTAGCCGCGGTAATGTGGGAGTCGCCGCAGGGATTTCCAGGGGGTGTGGGAAGGGTGGGAAGCCGGTTTCACGGCTATCCACCTTTCCATACCCCGTCATTTCCGCGGGTTCCATCCAAATCCGCGCTGCGAATTGAAGTCCTTGCCTGTCGGCCAGGAATATTGGCGATAATGGCAAAGTATGGCGAGAAGGCAAACCCCGGAGCAGATGGTCAGGCGAGGCTTGAAGTCCTCGTTTATTGGCATTGGGTTCAATTTTGTCCTCGCTTTGTTCAAATGCACAGCCGGGTTCATCGGGCATTCATTCGCCTTGGTCGCAGATGGAATTGAGTCGCTTTCCGATGTCATCAGCTCGACCGTGGTATACCTCGGCTTGCGCCTGGCCATCAAGCCGCCCGATGAAGATCATCCCTATGGCCACGGAAAAGCCGAGCCCGTAGCTGCCATTATCGTGAGCCTTGCGCTGATCGTGGCCGCTATCGTTATTGGGGCCGAGAGCATCGTGCTTATTCAAACCCCGCATCCTATACCCGAGCCATATACCCTATGGGTCTTGTTGGCTGTTGTTGGGACCAAGGTATTGATGTCCCGCTATGTGTCTTCCGTCGGTAGAGGAATCGACAGTGCCGCCGTTCGTAGCGACGCCTGGCATCACTTGAGCGATGCCATTACTTCGGCCTTTGCGTTTGTCGGTATTTCGATCGCTTTGTGGACCAGAAATGCCGCAGCAGACGATTGGGCTGCTCTCTGCGCTTCACCGGTCATCATGTTCAATGCGTGGCGGCAGCTTCGGGCGCCCTTCGCAGAATTGCTCGATACCGCGCCTGCCCCTCGGCTGGAACAGGAGGTGCGCTCCGTTGCCTCAACCGTTTCAGGAGTCATCGGCCTTGAGAAATGCCACGTCCGCAAGATGGGCTTTCGCTACTACGTTGACCTGCATATCGTCGTCGAAGGAACTCTGACGGTGCGTCAGGGGCATAACATCGCGCACGACGTAGAAGACGCTGTGCTGCAGCAGGTGCCACAGATCGCAGAAGTCTTAGTGCATGTTGAACCGGAAGAAGAGCTTCTGGCCCCTTCTCTCAAGAGATGACTACGGCATTTTCGGAAATCGTGTAGCCCTTGGAAACTTTGCGCAAGGCCGGCGCTCCTTGGGGTCGCGCCGACTTATCCCCGTGCTTTCGGTCTACAGTTTTTCAGAAAATGCATATAAGCCGGTTCCAGGATAGAAGTACCCAGGCTCTTGCTTTCACACCCATTTCGCAACCAGCGCGAAAAAGGATGGGACAAGGACGCGATGGGTATAACCATTGTGGATTCGCCACAGGCTGTATTCGACAATTCGCGCTCTTGCGCCAACCATGATGCTGCAGTTCCGCAGGCATGTTGCGCACCAAAAGAAAGGGTACGAGCCTGGGCCCGTACCCTTCGCAATTCAGCGGCGATTCCGCTCGAGCTAGCTGTTTAGCCAGCTGTTTGGAATTACAGTCGACGTCGAGAAGCCGTTGACTATGCTGGTGAAGATTTGCGCCAGCGACGTCATATTCTGGAGGCTAGGAGCAACCGCCGAGCAGCCGTTGGCGTCGTCGGAGTAGAAGGTGTTCGCGTTGGTGGCCATGGCGCCCAGCGCCTGGCACGGGGTGTCGCCCGCCTTCCATGAATTCGCGCCGTAAGACGAGGAGGAGATTGTGGCGCTGTATGTTGCGTCGGTTGTGCAATGGCCCGCTGCCGTCTCTGAACCGTACCCGATGGTGTACACCGTAGTCCCCGCCGCCGATGCTGCCTGCGCGGCAATCACCGCCTGGCCGCACTCGCCCAATGCCGAAGGATATGCATAGGAGTGATAACCCGTGCACTGCGCATTTGTATTGGGGTTGCAGCCCGAAGGATTCATGGGGTTGCTGGAACTGGTTCCGGTGCCGCTCAGCATGGAGCCGTCCGCAGTCTTCATCTGGCTCGAGCTGTTGGCAGTTGCATCGCCGTCGCTGAGGATGATCAGTGCATTCTTGTAGCCGTTGCCACTCGTCCCATTCGACTCGTTGTAGAGCTGGGCTTGCGCGGCATAGATCACCTGTGCATAGTAGGTTCCCTGATGACCGACAACCTTGATACCGCTGCCCGAGCAGCCGCTGGCCGCTCCGGATGAGATCACCAGCGGATCGGTCGATACCAGCGTGGTCCCCTGGTCTTGAGTCTTAAAGCCGTTCTCGAACGAAACAAGCTGATAATTGATCGTCGAGGGCTGCATCGCCATATTCGACGCCGAACTGTTCACGGTTGGCGCCGTGTTGGTTGAAAAGGTGTAGGGTTGCGTAGTGGGGCTGCTTGTCGTGCAGGTGGTGTCGTCCGCCTCAGTGCCTGAAGTGACGCCGGGAAACACAAACAGTGAAACATTGTCGACCGGAGTGCTGCTGGTCGAGCAGGTTCCGCTCGACTGGCAGGGATAGAGGTAGGACAACAGGGTCGCGAAACCGCTCTTGGCACAATTAATCTGGGTGCTGCAGGAAGAGGTGTCGTTTTTCCCGTCGTCCGCGCCGTTCATCGAATCCGTGGTATCGAGGACGACCGCAATGTTGTACGGACGGTAGGCGCCGCCGTTCATCGCAGCCGCCGCCGTATCCTGGATATTGAACGTCGGCATGCCGAAGAGCGGGCCGATCCAGGTGGGGACCTTTGCGGTTTGCTGCACCACAAGCACGTTGTTTGAAGTTCCTGTCCCGGAGGGATCGGGCAGGCAGCCAATGTCCATGTTCGTAATGACGGTGTTGGCGCATTGCCACGTAACAGTAGTGTTCACGCTGGTCAGAATACCGTTGGAGTTGAGTTTCGAGATCTCCGAGCCGTACTTCTGGGCGTAGGAGGATGCCGTAGCGGTGTTGGGCAGGCCGGCAGCGCCCGCCAGCGCAGCCGCGCTGGTCGATGCTTTGAGCAACTCAAAGGCATAGTAGCCTTTGCCGGCATCGACTCCGACTCCCATCACCCCCACTAACGCGGTGAGGATCACGGCCGTGAAGACCAGCGCCTGGCCCTTGTCTTCCTCGATTAACCGGCCCAGAACGGGGATTTTGTTCAAGAGTTTCATTGGGTTTTCCTTCCTTCGTCAAAGATTTTTCACTGCACCATCGCCGCTTGCGTTGTTTGAAGACTTCCCGAGGGTTTGAATGTCGTTCCGTACCCCGACCACGTGAAAATTGGGAACCAGCTGTAGGGATAACTCACGGTGAGGACGATCGGTTGAAACTTCGTGAGATCCGCATTCATCGTCGAGCAGGTAAAAGCCGTTCCCGTCAATGTTCCCGAGGAGACTGAAGCAGTGCTGCTCGTGTAGATCGTCAAACTGTAGGAGATACTGCTGGCACTCCAACCCACCAGCGATTTGCTGACATCCGACTGGATTGTCTTGCACGGGTCGGTGATCCCAGTGATGTCGATTGAGACCGACTGTACCGCCTGTGCCGCCGCCAGTCCAAGTTGCTGCTGGCTGTATATCGCCATGCCGAACGAGGCCATGCCGGTGATAATGATGAGCAGAAGAGGAGCTGCAACCGCCATCTCCACCAGCTGCTGGCCCTCCTCTCTGGCGCCAAAAAACTCCCACAGCTGCTGCCGCCAGGTAAGCGGCCGCGCCCGCCCAACCGCACCACTAGTGGTGCGCTGGCCCCCATCAGGCAACACCCGCATTGTCCACTTCTCCCAGTTTGATACTCCGCTTTTCATCTTCCTCTTTACCTCCCGGCCAGGCAATACCACGAATAGGGGACTGGCCTTGCCGTTTGCCGCCATTTTCACGTTGCTGATTCTCAATAACTTATCTCAGCCTTCTCAGTTCACTCAGAAACTTGTCGAGCTCTCTCCGGTCGGCTCCGTCGGTCAGGATATTGTGCCCGTGGCGAAAGGACCGCGCGTCGGGCAAAACAAATTTGAGGCCAACCCCATCGCTGCCCCAGCGCGCCGCGCGCGATTGGATTACAATCGACCGCTCGTCGGTGCTGTCCTCTCCGCCGTTAATCGTCAGCGTCATCAGCACCAGCGTGCCCGGATACCAGCGCTCCTCGGTGACGATGTAAATCCCCGTGGAGCTGATATCGCGAATGGAGTGCGCCTGGGGCGACGCGCCCGTCCAGTAATATGCGGTCAATCCCTCAAACTGCTCCCGCGGCGCCTTGCGCGGATCGGGCGACAGCCACCGCTCCAGCCACGACTTGGGCTGGTAAGGCGATGACGCCGGCGGAGGCGGAGGCTCAAGAGTCCGCTTGGGAAGTCTCGAATCCTTTTCCCCCCGCTTCTCGGGCTCAAACAGCAGCGACTCGGTCGTCCAGAGCGGCTGATCCTTATCATTTGCGGGAGGCGCCGGTTGCGCAGCTCCGTTGTCACTGCGCATACCCGCAATCCGTTCCAGCCGGCGCTCCATCTCCTCGGCAATGCACAAAACCAGTTGATCGCCGGTCTGGGTCTGCGAAGAGTAAATGGAGTGGACCGGCAGCGCCAGCACACTTGCCGCCTTCGGGCTGGAAGAACTCACCCGAAAAGTCGGGAACGACTCAACCAAGTCGATCACGCGGCAGTCTTCGTCCAGATAGATCAGATCGAGAGGCGCCTGAAGTCCGGCGGCTGGAATGTCGCGGAATGGAACGATCCACATGCCTTCCCCGGACTTCAGAGACACGCTCGACATCAGATCGACGATTGCGGCGTAGGTAAGATCCGCAATCGTGATCTCCAGCCCGAGAAAACACTCCCGGGTCTGGTTATATGCGCAATGTGTCCGTGTCTCCAAGTTCTCTCCAGGCTTCGGCATGTCCTCTCCCGGCGCCCTCGCTTCCGGTCCCTCTTCGTTTCCCCGTTCCGGCCTCTGGTTCACGTAGCAGAACAACCCTGTCTGCAGGCGCGCGCCGTTTTCAAACGACACACATCCCGGCCCGCTGCGTTAAGCGACAATTGCGGGCATCTGCCGCCTGCACGGCACAGCCCAGCTGCGGGCGGGTAAATCTCGGCGGCGGCGTGCGAACTCATTCGCCGCCCGATACACCTCGTTATGACTTACTTGACCCGCGTACGGCGGCGTTGAATCAAAACGATCAAAATGATGACAACCAGTACAGCGGAAACAATCCGGATTAGCAATGTGGTGTCCATAGATTCCCTCTCCCTCAGCCTTTTTCTTATTGCTCCGGGTTTTCTATATCCCGGTTTTCAACGCGGCTCGAACCTTGAAACCGCAACCCCGATTCCCCGCCGCCGTGTTCGGCTGGAATCGACCATGGTGCGGCCCTGCTTGAAAACTACCCCATTCACGATCTGCAGCGCTGCAGCGAAACTATCGGAACTACAACCCCACCGCCCCAGGTGCAATCTCCGCGACTTCGCTGCGGTTCGCAATAACTCTCTCCGGCGTCACTTGATCAGATCGTGATAGGAATCGATCATGATGAGCACCGCGGGCCCCAAAAGAACGACAAAAAGCGACGGAAAAATGAAAAACACGAGCGGGAAAACCAGCTTAACCGAGGTCTTGGCCGCTTCTTCTTCAACCTGTTGAACGCGCTGCGTCCTCAAAGTGTCGCCGTGAACGCGCATGGTCTTGGCCACGCTGGTGCCAAGCTGTTCCGACTGGACGAGCATGGATACCAGGTTGCGCACGCTGTCGACCCCGGTACGGTCAGCCATGCGCTTCCATGACTCGGCGCGGGGACGCCCGGCACGCTGCTCCAGAACCACCATCTGCAGCTCATCGGCCAATTCGGGCTGCGATTTCGTCAATTCAGCGGCAGTGCGCGCCGTTGCCTGGTCCAGGCTCAGTCCGGCCTCGATGCAGATCACCAGCAAGTCGAGCACATCGGGCAGACCGCGATGAATGGCCTTCTGGCGCTTGGTGATCAGATGGCCGAGGTAGAAGTCGGGAATCAGGAATCCGCCGCCGATGCTGATGGCGCACGACATGAAGGTGTCCTTGGCCAGGAACCCGGTCACAAACGCGACACCGAGCAGGAGAATCGGAAGCAGAACCTTGGCGCCGTAGAGGAACTTGATGGCCTGCTCGTCGCGGAAGCCGGCGCGCACCAGTCGCTGTTGAGCGACCGAAACCTCGGCCTGGCTCTTGGGCAGTACCTGTTCGAAATGCTCAACCATTCCGCCCAGCGAGCTTCCGGTCTGCTGAATGGTCTCAATGAGCGACCGCTGCTTGGGCTGGGGATTGATGACCTCGCTGATGCGCTTGATCATCGCTTCGCGATAGAAGAGCAGAAGCAGGCCGCTGCCCAGCAGCACAAAGATCACGGCGAATGTGAGAACAGCAAGCATACTTTTCCTCTAGAAATCCAGGGTTACGATCTTGCGAATGATCAGGCCGCCCACAAAAATCATCCCCACTGCGATCCATATGAGCTTGATGCCCATCGGCCTGTGCCACAGCACGCTCATCATGTCGGGGTTGATGAAATAGAGCAAACCCGCCAGCACCACAGGGAGACCGGTGAGAATCCAGCCGGTGAGCCTCCCCTGCGCGGTATGCACCTTCACCTGCCGCTGCAGGCGGAAGCGCTCGCGGATCACGTGCGAAGTTTTGTCCAGCACCTCGGCCAGGTTGCCGCCGCTTTCCTTCTGAATCATGATCGCGGTAGTCACAATCGCCAAGTCCTGAATCGGCATGCGTTGCTGCATGTTGTCCATCGCCACTTTCAATTCCAGGCCGTAGTTCTGCTCTTCAAAGCATCCCCTGAACTCCATGCCCACGGGGTCGGGGACCTCGCGCGCCACCAGGCCCATGGCCGCGATAAGGCTGTGGCCGGCGCGCAGGGCGCTCACCATCAGATCAAGGGCCTCGGGCAGTCCCTCCTGGAACTTGAGGAAACGGCGGCCGCGCAAATACATCACCCAGCCGAAGGGAGCCAACCCAATGCCGACGCCGACCAGGAGCGCAATCGGCGCGCTGCGGAACTCAGCATAAATTCCATAGGCGGGAATGGCAAAACAGACGCCGGTAAGCGCCAGCAGGCGCCCTGCGCTCCATTTCATGTTTGCCTGGCTGATCAGCTTTTGCAGATAAGGCGCGATCTGGAACTCGAGCAGTTTCTTATTCAGCCAGGGGATGCTGCTCATCGCCGAATCTTTGCGGAGATTGAGAATCTGCTCACGCGTCGAGGGAGCATCCGTAGACAACGCCGAGTCGAGTGAGGCCAGCACCTGCCTCGAGGTACGGTGGGAGCCGGCGACGACAAGTGGCAGTGCAATGAGCACAAAGACGCCAATGAACACCAGAACAAATACGATTGGCACGGCTCCTCCTCTCTGCTAGTTGACCAGCGTTTCCCGCTCGAAAATCGTGGGCGGCAGAACTATGCCCGAAATACGCAGCCGCTCAAGGAACTTAGGCCGGATGCGGCTGGGCTGAAACACTCCAATCACCCTGCCGTCGGGCCCAATGCCCTTCTTTTGGAAGCTGAAGATTTCCTGCATGCTGATCACCGACTCTTCCATGCCGGTAATCTCGGTAACGCTTGTCACCTTGCGCGTACCGTCGGTCATGCGCGTGGCCTGCACCACAATCGAAATCGCCGAGGCAATCTGCTGGCGAATCGACTTCTCGTTCAGATTCAGGTTACCCATGGCCACCATCGACTCAAGCCTGGAGATGGCGTCGCGCGGCGTGTTGGCGTGAACGGTGGTCATCGAACCCTCGTGGCCGGTGTTCATGGCCTGCAGCATGTCGAATGCCTCTTCGCCGCGGACCTCGCCGATGATGATGCGATCGGGCCGCATGCGAAGAGCGTTACTGAGCAATTGCCGCTGCCGGATGGCGCCCTGGCCTTCAATATTCGGCGGGCGGGTCTCCAGGCGCACGATGTTCTCCTGCGCCAACCGCAATTCAGCCGCGTCTTCAATCGTCACCAGCCGCTCGCTGTGCGGAATGTACTGCGACAGAATGTTCATGAACGTCGTCTTGCCGGCGCCGGTGCCGCCCGAAACCACGATGCTGATCTTGGCCTTCACCGCGGCCGAAAGCACTTCCATCATCTCGGCCGAAATGCTCTTGAGCGCAACCAGCTGATTGGCGGCCAGGGGGCCGGTGCCGAAGCGGCGGATGGAGAGCGACGGCCCATCCAGCGCGAGCGGAGGAATGATGGCGTTGACGCGGGACCCATCCGGCAGACGGGCGTCCACCATCGGCGACGACTCGTCGACGCGCCGGCCCACCCGCGATACGATCCGGTCGATGATCTGGAGCAAATGGCGGTCGTCGCGGAATGAAGTGTTCACACGCTGCAGCAAGCCGCCCTTTTCAATGAACACATGGTCCTTGTCGTTGACCAGGATGTCGGAGATCTTGGGATCGCGCAGCAGCGGCTCGAGGGGACCGAGGCCGAAAACTTCGTCGAGCAGATCGGCCTGGATCCGTTCCTGCTCGTCGTAGTTGAGCGGCACGCGCTGATCCGCGATGATCTCCTTCACAATGCTCGATACGGCCTGGCGGGCCTGGCTGGAATTGACGCGCGACAGCTTTTCCAGATCCAGCTTCGCAATCAGCGTCCGGTGTATTTCCGCCTTGTATTTCTCCAGATTCATCAATTCCATGCTGCACCTTCCAGGACTCTGGTGTGTTCCTTGCGACGATGGACGCGGCCCGTCTTATCCGAACAGGCTGAACCCCTTCTTCTTGGTGGTCGTCTGCTGCTCAGTCTGGCCGATGGCCGCGCGCGCCATTTGCTTGATGAGCCGCGATATGGGGGAATCGGCCAGTGCCAACGGCGTGGCGTTGATTTGCATTTTGCGAACGGCGGTGTAGTCGTTGGGGATCTTCCACTGCGCCGGACGGGTTAAAGCCTTGGTGATGTGTTCCTCTGATACTCCCAGAGAGCGCGCTTCATAGCGGTTAATGACAATTTCGAGCCGTGGGCCGCCGCCGGTGAAGAACTGAGTGATAAGCCGATTGGAATTGCGCAGCTCCGGTATGCCCGCCTGGGTCACCAGATAGATCGCCGTCGACTCTTTTAATACCGAGGAGCGCTCGAAACTCAACTGCGATCCCCAATCCACCACGACGTTTTCGAACTCCAGGCGCGCCACACTCAGAAGCCGGTCAATATCCTCGTCCTTGGCCTCGAACTGAATGAATTTGCCTGGCGCAGCCAGCACCCACACTCCCGAACTGTGCTTTACCAAAAGCTGATGCAGGAATGCCCCGTCGAGGCGGCTGGCGGCCTGCAGCGCATTGATGGTGGAGTACTCGGCCACAATGCCCAGATTCAGCGCTGCATCGCCCAAAGGCAGATCGAGGTCGATCAGCAGGGTCTTCTGATCGGGCTCCTGGGCCAGAGCCACGGCAAAGTTGCAGGCCAGCGTGGTTGCGCCCGCGCCGCCCTTGGCGCCGATAAACGTCAAGAGCCTGCCGGCAGTCTTCTTGGTCGACTTGCCGACCGGACGGCGCGCGGCCGCGCGCACCAGCGCCTCAGCCACAATGTTGCGGTCAAACGGAACGGTCAGATACTCGCGCGCGCCGGCGCGCATACAGCGCATTAGCAGGTCGGGATCGGTCTTGGCGGAGTAGACCATCACCGTGGCCGCACCGGTAGCGCCAATGCTCTCCACCAGTTCCAGGGCGTACTCCGGGTCTGAGTCGAGGTCGATGATGATGACGTCGTAATGCTGCTCAAGCACCCGGGCAACGTCGTCCATTCCCGGCGGGTATGAAGAAAACTCGCGAATGTCGTTCCCCGAGGTCCCGGCCAACGCAAGCACGGCTGCGGCGCGCCGCTCGTCATTCGGACCGATCAAGGCAATTGAAAGCGCCTCTGAGCCGATCGAATCGGGATATTGAGAACCGAAATACGGGGAAGAATCCGTTGACACCGCGCCTTCGCTCCTTACTTCATTACTCTTTTCATGCACGTTCTTCTGGCGTCGATCATTATCGCGCAAACCTGCCATGGTCTGCTCCCTCAAGCTTCAACGAACGAAAAATGAGAACAGCGTCCCGACTGCAATGGCCGGTGCGTAAGGTATCTTGCGCCGCCTGGGGTTCTCGATCGTGACTTCTGGATCGCGTAGCGTTCCGCGCCTCCAACCCGCCATCAGATCTCCGGTTCCCTTAAACAGGTCAAGCAGGAATCCGCCCAGCGCCGCCCAGACCACGACAATTACACCACCCACCAAAGCGGTAAAGATCAGCGCAAAGACCATCTGCTTGGGACCTATCCAGGCCCCCGCGGCAGCAAGGAGCTTTACGTCTCCGGCTCCCATGCCGCCTAACAAAAAAAGCAAACCAAAAACACCGATCGCGAGTCCCGCTCCTGCCAGGCTCTGCCCAATGCCATGCCAGCCGAACAGTACACCCTGAACCACGATCCCGGCCAGCCAATAAGGGAAGACCAGCCAATTCGGGATGCGCCTGCTGTGTAGGTCGGTGATTGTCGCCATACTCAAGACAATCAGTGACGGCCACCAGCCAAACGAGTGCATCCCCCTGCTCCTTCTACCCCGTTACAGTCAGGGGACGACTCAATAAGAGCAATTCGCCAACCAAACATTCACGCCGGTATAGCGTAGGGATTCAGTATGTTACATCTGAGTCAAAACCCCACTGTACACGGCTGTTTACGCACCCGTCCGGCCGTGGAACAACTCGTATACACGCCGGCGCCAAACCACAAACCAACCCAGGCTCACACGTGGGAACGCCGTCGCCGGCCTGCCACGCTACTCCGGCCCCTAATTCCCCGTTTGGATCAATCGTGGATCAGCTGTATCAAATTAAAACAGATATACCCTTCCGATCAACCGTAAAATATTCATTATGGACCGCTGTTGGCTCATAGTCCAGCACACGATTCCGGTCCTGAAGCACACGCACCCCGCCCCCGCTTGACGCTCAAATACCAATTCCGGACTATGCTGGCCAGTGTGGCAGTGGGTTTAACACGCAATTTCCGTGCCAATCTGACATTTTTTATCGTCATATCGAGAACAGCCCACGCGCTTGAAAGTAACCAACTAGATTACAATAGTTACTATCTTTGGTAACTTATCGCTGTTTTCGAGCCTCTGCCCCCGGAACTTTCTGCTATCGTCGATATTGACCTTCGCGCTTTAGCAGCGCTGCGAATCCAATAAGATATTGAAAAACAGCATCTTATGACGATTCTTGCTCTATACTTCACTCACTTCGGCCCGGAGCCGGCTTCGGAGCCGACGGCGGGTCCGGAAATGCCGGTTAGGGTGGATCGAGCACTCGGTTTGGTGCTCAAATTCGCCTTAAGTCGTTGAATTTCATTGGCCCTTCATCGCATTCCGGATTACCAATGTCGCAATCTTTAGCACTAATCAGGGATTGGCAAAGTTCTACCGATTTTGGATGATGGGGGTACATCGCCGAACACTTTCGTATGTTCCCCCAGGGAACGGCATGACAGAATCCAGGAGAAGGCAGCGCCTCTACCAATGATTCGAATCGGACTTTACTCTGAAGACCGGACCTTGCAACCACTTCTTTCCTCCGCCCTTGGTAAAGAGTTTCAGGTTTTGCTGGAGTTGGACGGGAATGGGATGGATAGCCTCATCTCTGCAGGCGAATGCGATGTGATCATCCTCGATTTCTCATCGCACCCCGATACGCTGCAGGAGCGCATTGAATGCTCGCGACGCCTGATCGCTTCCAACATCCCCGCAATACTGCTGGCCGACGACGCCCTGCGCACTACGGCATTCGAACTGGTCAAAATGGGCGCGTTTGGCTACTGCCGCCGACCGCCATCCATCCGCGATCTGAAGACGTTATTGCAGCGGGCCCATGAAACATCCTCGCTCAACCACGAAAACTCCTCGCTCAAGCAGCAATTGCAAACGGTACAGCAGCGCATCGAGGAACCGGCGAGTTGCGATCAGATTCTGGGCTCAACGCCCAGCATGCAGCGCGTCTACCAGCTGGTCCGCAGCGTCACCAATCTGAATGCCTCGGTTCTTATCACCGGCGAAAGCGGAACCGGCAAGGAGCTGATCGCCCGCGCCATCCACAACCTTGGCTCGCGTGCAAAAAAGCCGTTCGTAGCCGTTTCCTGCGGCGCGATTCCCGAAACGCTGATTGAAGCCGAGCTCTTTGGCCACGAGAAAGGCGCTTTCACCGGGACTGTGGGGGCTCGTTCAGGCTATTTTGAGCAGGCTGAAGACGGCACCCTCTTCCTGGATGAAATCGGTGACTTGAGCGTGTTTACGCAGGTCAAGCTGCTGCGCGTTCTGCAGCAGATGGAGTTCTGCCGCCTGGGCTCGAACAAGCTCATCCCGCTGCGGGCGCGGCTCATCTTCGCCACGCACATGGATCTGGCCAAACTGGTGGCTGAAGGCAAGTTCCGCCAGGACCTCTACTACCGCATCAACGTAATGCGCATCGAGTCGCCGCCGCTCCAGGACCGGCCTGAGGATATTCCCCAGATCGCGCAACACTTCCTCAAACGCTATTCGCAGGTGTTTCAGAAGCCGATGGACTCCATCGAGCCGGACGCGCTCGAGTTGCTGCAGAGCTATAACTGGCCCGGCAATGTTCGCGAACTTGAAAATGTCATGCAGCGCGCCATCATAGTCGCGCCCGGCCGCAGCATCCGCGCCGAGGATCTCAGCATCAACGCTCAGGAAGAGGAAGTTGCCGCCGCTGGCGACGTAGTGATCGACTTCGCCGACTACCATCCCGACGGCTCCTTCGAACGCCAGTTGCGCGACTACAAGATCAAGCTGGCCGTGAACGCGGTCCGCGAGCACAACGGCAACAAAACACTGGCTGCCCGCAGCCTCTCCATCTCGCGCGCCTATCTGCATCGGCTCCTGCGTCTCGCCGAGGCCTATCCGCAGTTTGCCGAGGCCGGCCTGCGCGAAACCAGAACTGCCTAGGGCCTGTTAACACTGCTGGGGTGGTGGCGACGGGAGCCAGTTTTTTCGAGTTCTAGAAGAGAGGAGCGACGCATACCGGGTGTCTGTTAGCGACGAACGACAACGAAATCGGAAAAACTGACCCGTCCCTCCGGGTTGCGGCTAAAATCCGGTCATACTTTGTTCTCGCCCTCGACCTTGGAGCCGCCAAAGCCTTCGGGCTCGGCCTCGTCTGACCGGATTTTAGCTGGCAACGCCATCCATCCCAGTAGTGTTAACAGGCCCTAGATTCGATCTTTCCCTTGGTCTGCAATTGAGTCCGCGGCGATCCGTCGCCGCGGACTTTTAATTTTCCCGGCCCCTGGCATTCACCTTCATGAAGTCCTGCGGTACGGCGTCTTGTAAAAGAGCAGGACTTTTGTCGTGCCGCAAGCGCATCCCTTTCAACGCAGGGCTTTACCCCTGTGGGATGTTTTTCTTGCATCTCCGCCGAGCTTGATGAGTTTCTCCGCAGCCTGTTTAGAGCGGTTCCAGGATAGGTGTACCTTATCCGGCTTGTGTGCTGGGTCGTCCCTCCTTGGGGTCGGGCCGACTCATGTGAATTGGCTCTGTGTGCAGCAATCCTGGAACCGCTGTAGCCCCTGCCGCCCCTCGCGCAGGCAACCTGATCGGAGCATCCTTAGGTGTGCATGTTATACGCGGGCGGTCCGGCCATCACCATTCCGCTCTTTTGACGGCCGTGAATATACCAGCAGCACCAGGAGGTTTCGTGCGTTTCGCCTTCGCCCACCGGAATCAGATCCTTGTACACCACCCTGCCGTATAGCAGGATCAGTTCCTCCCATTTTTCAACCCTTTTGAGCTTCTCATCGCTTCCGCAGAAAGCCTTCACCTCATCGCGGCTGAACGATTTGATCCCCGTCGATTCGCCGGGCAGCAACACCACCGACGACAACGCCGCACTGGGAGCCACTTCGTCAAACTCCGGTTTATCGGGAAGGTGGGTCTGGTCAACGGCGCTGGTGATCCTGTCGATGGTCGAAACGATTCTTGCCGGTCCGCGGCCGCGGTTGGTGGCGGTCACCGTAAAGCCGTTGTCAACGCTGCGCGAAGGCTCAACCGTTATCAGAATCCAGGGCCGCTCGGCGCGTATGATAGCCTGCGCATGCAACAACGCTGCCTGCGCGCTGTCAGCTGCGGCCTGCGCTGCTGTTTCAGCGTATTGCGTCTGGCGCTCGATCTTCCTGAGCGTTGAAAGCGCCACCATAATCCCCACATAGCCCAGGACCGCCAGCAGGATCTTCGTTGCCCAGGCCACGCGATCCTGCCACAGCCAGGGCGCCGGGGCCGGTGCGGGAGTGGCTATGGTGATGTGCGACGGCTGCGCATCGCACGGCCCCTCCGCGCAGTTGGGCGCCGCGCTGCTGTTGACATTCGTGCCGGTGTCGGAGACTGGCGCCGAACCCTTGATCGCAGCCGGGGCCTGGGGAGAAGCGGCCGAGGTGGAGGATGCACTCGGAACGGATTGCGCAGCAGGGGCAGCTTGCCGGTTGGCTTGTGCTTTTATCGTCCCGCCGCCCTGCGCAGCCAACAGCAGCAGGGCAAGGATCGCCTTACCCTTGCACACCATGGCGCAAATGTATCACACCGCATAATTAGGATGGAGATGTACCACCAGACCCATGCACCCGAAGCCCACACCGGCGCGACACAACACCCGCGAGCCGATTAAACTGTCGGCATGGCGCTCGAATTCACCACCTCATTTCTCAAAGACTCCCTGGCGATCTTCCGCTATTACAAGCGGCTGGCCGAGCGCGCCCTTGAGCAGGTAAACGACGCCGATCTCTTCGCGGTACTCGACGCGGAGACGAATTCAATCGCCATCATCGTGAAACACATGGCAGGCAACATGCGCTCCAGGTGGACTGACTTCCTGACCACCGACGGGGAAAAGCCCGATCGCAACCGCGATAGCGAATTTGAAGCGCCGCCGCAGACTCGTACTGAAGTTCTCGCGCTTTGGGAGCAGGGCTGGGCTTGCCTCTTCGCTACCCTCGAACCGCTCATCGACGCCGATCTCACGCGCACAGTTTTCATTCGCGGCGAGGCCCACTCCGTGATGCAGGCCATCAACCGCCAGGTCGCCCATTACCAATACCACATCGGCCAGATTGTACTGCTGGCAAGGCATTTTGCCGGCGACCGCTGGCAGTCGCTCACCATTCCGCGTAACCGGTCAGCCGAATTCAACCAGCGTGTCGCCGCCGGCGAGGCCAGCCAGCGGTAAATTGCGCTTTACTCGCGCAATACGCCCCTCAGATACAATGGGAGATGGGCTAAGGCCGATATTTTTGCGTATCTTCGCGCAAGCACGTCGAAGCACATCAAGAAGGAGCACCATCGTATGGCGATTCCCGCCACCCAATTACGACCGGGCATGATCATCAAGCACAACGACAATCTTCACCTTGTCTTCAAGGTGGAGCACCGCACGCCCGGCAATCTGCGCGCCTTTATCCAGGCCAAACTGCGCAACCTCAAGTCCGGCGCAATGTTCGAGCACCGTTTCCGTTCTGCCGACGCCATTGAGAAGGTCGTGGTCGACGAAGTTTCAATGGAGTTTCTCTACAACGACGGCGACGACTACTACTTCATGAATCCCGTGGACTACGAGCAGACCGTGCTCAAGGGCTCGACCCTCGGCGATGCGGTCGAGTACCTCACCCCCAACCTCCAGATCAAAGTCAGCTACCACGACGGCCAGGCCGTGGGCATCGAGCTGCCCACCTTTGTCGAACTCACCGTGGTCGAAACCGAGCCCGGCCTCAAGTCCGCGACGGCTTCGAGCGTCACCAAACCCGCCAAGACCGAGACCGGCCTCGTGGTTCAGGTCCCACCCTTCATTAACGAAGGCGAAAAAATTCGCGTGGATACCAGCGAAGGCGCTTACATGAGCCGGGCCTGATAGCCAAACCAAAGCGAAGCGGAACCGGCGCCCATCGCGGCGCCGTTCTTGTATCTGCAATCAATTCTCGCTTCCGCGCTTGACCGTCTGCCACGCCATCCGATATTCGGTTGTGATTGAGTCCGCGGCCATTGCCGCGCCCGAGGAGCTACTATGCCCGTTCCCGCCGTTATTGCCGCCGCCGCGCAAAGCTACAGCATGAACACCGATTTCCTCAACAAGATGGTTGCCGACCTCACGACTGAAGAGTGGCTCCGGCACCCTGCCCCCAACCCCAATCACATCGCATGGATCGTGGGCCATGTGACCTGGGCGCGCGAAAGGCTGCTCGATCGGCTTGGCACGCAGTGGTCCAAGCCCTGGTTCGTTCTGTTTGGCCGCGGCTCAAAATGCGGCGATGACGTAACCTACCCCTCGCACGATACGCTGCTCGACGCTTGGAAAGAAAGCGCGTTCATACTGACCAGCACGCTTGAAAGCGTCGCGGAGGATCTGCTTGCCCAGCCCTCGACGCAGGGCCCGCCCTCGACCGACGGCAACGTAAGCGGCGTGGTCAACTTCCTCGCCATCCACGAGACCTACCATCTCGGCCAGATCTCGTACCTGCGCGGCTGGCTCGGCCACAAGGGGTTCATGGGGTGAAACGACGTGGTTCGTGCATCGTGAGCCGTGAATCGTCATCGAATCACGAACCGCGATTCACGCCCCGCACCTCCGCCCGTCTTTCATGGAATCTTAAAAAACCTCTTGACATTTCACCTCAGCCTTGTGTTACTGTCAGTAACACAATGACAGATGATCTTCCACTGCGCCACGACCCCGCCGAGCTAGGCGAGCTCGAAAGCAATATCCTTTCGATCGTTTGGCGGCTGGGCTCAGTAACCGCCGAGCAGGTGCGCGAAGCGCTGGACCGGCCACTGTCAGATTCCACCGTTCGCACCATGCTGCGCCGCCTTGAAGAAAAAGGCTATATCAACCATTCGATTGAAAACCGCGCCTTTGTCTATCGCCCGGCAGAGTCGAGGCAGCGAGTAGCCGGCCATGCCGTCAAGCGCATTGTCGACTGGCTCTGCGAAGGTTCTGTCGAGACGCTGCTCGTGGGAATGGTGGACTCGAAGGTCCTTGACCGCGCCGAACTCCAACGGCTCGCAAATCGTATCTCCGCAGTGCGCGAGCAGGACAAGCGCAAGAACGACAGCAAAAGCTAATCGGAGGTGAATTCATGCTTGCCGGGATTTTTGAAGCTGCTCTTCGTTCTCTCATGCTCGCGGTCCTGGTCTGGGCTGGCCTCAAAGTCTTTCGCGTTCACAATGTCGTATACCAAAGGCTTGCGTGGACTGCTGTTCTTGCCGGAGCCCTTCTGATGCCGTGCCTGCTTCCCTTCACCGCGCATTGGGCCAGCCTCTCGTTCGCAACCATCCCCGTTCCCGCATCGCTGCATCACGTGCAATCGGCCGTTACGCCGGAAGCGTCAATATCATCGCCTCAGTCCGCTCCGTCCACCTATGCTGCATTTGTGCCCGCGCCACACTACCGGCGCATCACTCCTCAAGTCGCAATTGCAGAAACACGTCGCTCCTCCGTTCAACCCGACTCCTGGCCGGTCGATCACGCCCCGGCATTGAATCCGGCGCCCTCGCCGACGCCCGCCCGGGCGCAGTTCTCGCTCGTGGGCGTCGCTGTGCTGACCTATTTCCTCGTCGCCGCTGTACTACTCGTCCGCTTGCTCTACGGCCTCGCGTCTGCTCTGCGCCTCTGGTGCTCTTCTACGCCCATCGGGCCCGGCGATGCCGCGCCACTTTGCGCTGGCCTCAATCTGCGCACAAGCCACAAAGTCTCTTCTCCGGTCACCATAGGCTCTGGCATCGTGCTGCCTGCCGGCTACACAAGCTGGACCGAAGAAAAACTCCGCATTGTTCTTGCGCACGAGCACGCCCACGTAAGCCAGCGCGATTTCCACCTGCTGACTCTCGCCTCACTCTATGCGGCCGTGACCTGGTTCAGCCCCCTTGGGTGGTGGCTTAAACACAAACTCTCCGATCTCGGCGAGGCCATCAGCGACCGCTCCGGCCTCAAAGCGGCTTCAAGCCGCTCCGCATACGCCCAGATTCTCCTTGAATTCGCGGCTTCGCCGCGCCCAACGCTTATAGGAGTCGCTATGGCCCGTCCCAGCAATATCTCTCGCCGCATCGAACGGCTGCTCAACGACAATTATCTCCGCCATGCATTTTCAGGCAGCGGCCGCGCTCGCCTTGCCGTTTTCCTCGTGCCCGTCGTGCTCTTCGCTGGCGCAGCACTTGTTCGCGTGCAAGCCGCAACGGAGCCCGCACACGCCGCACCCGTCTTCGCCCCCGCAGCAGCCGGCTCGAATGCAGTGCCCGCACAAGCCTCAACGCAGCCCGTGCTAGCCGCGCAAAACTCGGTCCCTGCCGCAGCAAACTCTGTGGTAGTGCTCGCATCGCCGGTCGCGACCCCACAGCTTGCCGTCGTCACCACCGCGCAGCCTCAAGAAATCGCACTCGCAACTCCTCCAGTTCTTCCCGTTCCGGCTCCTCCCAACCCGGTCCCTCCCGCGGGTCTCGAGAACGGAGCATCGCAATCTGAAGCCTCCTTCGATCGCAACCTGACATTCGACGGCAAGCTTGACCTCTCGGTTGCCACTGGCTCAGGTCACATTACATTCACTCGTGGCTCTGCTAATCGGATTCATATCCACGGCGTCGTCAAAACGAATCGGGACGGCGACCCAGCGAAGGTGCAGGAGATTGCCGCCAACCCGCCCATCGAGCAGGCGGGAAACAAGATCACTATAGGCGCTCATCAAGAGCGCCTCCACAACATCAGCATCGACTACGACATTGAGGCGCCGGCCGACGCGGCCCTGAACGCCACTACCGGCTCCGGCAACATCAACGACAACGGCGTCGGCCAGGGCGCCAGGCTCATCACTGGCTCCGGCAGCATCACGGCAACCGGGCTCGAGGGAGGATTTAAGCTCCAAACCGGTTCCGGCAACATCTCGGTCGACGGCAACGGTCAAGGCGATGCAACGGTTCAGACGGGCTCAGGCAATATAGATGTGAAAGGCGTGCACGGCGCGCTCAAAGCACAAACCGGGTCAGGCGAAATCAAGGTCGCTGGAACGCCCTCTTCTGCCTGGAAGCTCCAGACCGGATCCGGATCTATCGAGCTGGCCACGGGCAACGCTCCGATGAATCTCGATGCGACCACGGGCTCGGGACGAATCTCTACGGAGGCGCCGGCGCAACAGACCTCATCCGAAGAGGATCACCACCACTATCGTGCACAGATCAACGGCGGCGGCCCCGAGGTCAGCGTCGTAACCGGCTCTGGCAGCATCCGCGTCCGCTGAAGCAGGCTGGCCGCCGCGCCCGCTCTGCTTCGCTTGCTTTACCACCAACTTATCGTGCCCCATCCTTGCGACTTTGTTCTGTCGCAAGGATGGAATAGCACTACTCCAACCTCAGCACGACCACCTAATGGCTAGACGCTGCTGTTCCCATCCGGCAGCGCCACCGGCCTGGCCTCGAGCAATGCCTCGATGGTTCCCAGCGCGGCCAGCACCGATTCCGACACCGGCTCATCGACCTGCACCACAGCCAGCGCCTTCACCGGCTTGGACCCGCTGCGCTCGCGGCCCAGCGCGAAGTTGGCGATGTTCACGCCCTGCTGCCCCAGGATCGTGCCGATCTTGCCGATCACTCCCGGCACGTCAAGGTTGCGGCACACCAGCAGATTGCCTTCAAGCGGTGTTTCGATATCGATATTGTCGAACGCGAGCAGCCGCGGCTGCTCGCCGTGGATCACCGTGGCGCTGGCGCGGCTCTCGCCCGCGGCCGTATGCAACACGACAGTAAGAACGGTCGCCGCGCCGCCCCGATGGCTCTCCTCTTTCTCCTCGTGCACGCGAATGCCGCGCTCCTGCGCAACTGCCGCTGCGTTGATGCGGTTTACATTCTCCGATCCCTGCAGCAGTCCGGCGATGGCAGCGTTGCGAACCAGGTCAGTCTTCGCCTCGGCCAATTCGCCACCGTAAACCAATGCAATCGATTCGATGCCGCTCTTGCCTGCCTGCCCCAGGAAGGCACCCAATCGCCCGGCGAGATCGATGTACGGCGCCAGCTTCAAATACTCCTCGTGGCTCAGCGAAGGCAGGTTCACCGCGTTCTGCACCACGCCCAGCTTCAGGTACTCGCGCACCTGCATCGCAATCTGGATGCCAACTGCCTCCTGCGCCTCGGCCGTCGATCCGGCGATGTGCGGCGTAAGAATCACATTGTCGAACTCGGCATAGGTCGAATTCTTCAAAGGCTCCTCGCTGAAAACATCCAGCGCCGCGCCGGCCACGTGCCCGCTCTTCAGCGCCTCAACCAGCGCCGCATCGTCAACCAGCTCGCCCCGCGCGCAGTTGACAATGCGCACGCCCTTCTTCATCGCCGCCAGGGTTTTGGCGTTGACGATGTTGACCGTCTGCGGCGTCAGGCCAACGTGCAGGGTAAGATAGTCGGCCTTGCCGAAAAGCTCCTCCAAAGAGACCAGAAGAATGCTATTCTCGCGGGCCACGGCAGCCGACACAAACGGATCGCTGCCCACCAGCTCCATTCCGAATCCGCGCGCCCGCTTTGCAACCTCAAGCCCGATGCGGCCCAGGCCCAGAATTCCCAACGTCTTGCCGCGCAGCTCCGCGCCCTGCAGGCTTTTCTTCTCCCACTTGCCGGCGTGCATTGTCGAATTGGCGGCCGGCAGCTTGCGCGCCAGCGCCAGCATCAGCGCGATCGTGAGCTCGGCCACCGCCACAGCGTTAGCGCCCGGCGTGTTCATCACCACAATGCCGCGCCGCGTTGCCGCCTCGGCATCGATGTTGTCAACGCCTACGCCCGCGCGGCCAATCACGCGCAGCTTGGGCGCGTGTTCCATCAACGCATCGTCGACCTGCACGGCGCTGCGCACCACCAGCGCATCGGCATCGGCCAGAGCCGCGGGCAATCCCTCCGGCAGCTGATCGTGCGTCTTCACATCCCATCCCGGTTCAGCCGCAAACACCGCCAGCGTGGCCGGTGAAACCTTCTCTGCCAATACGATCTTCATCGCTTCTCCCTTGCTCTTTTCCGCGCTCTCGTATTCGTCAAACTTCACGCCGTGCTGCTCGCACAGCAAATCGAACATGCGCATCACCGCGGCATGAGGCTTGCCCTCGCCGCGCTCGTACTTGGTGAGCGAGTTGGGATGCACGCCCAGCTTCTCGGCCATCTCGTACTGAAAGAGGTCGAGCTGCTTGCGCGCGACTAGCAACTTCTCCGCGAAACTCAGTTCAGACATGAAAAGCAGCTCCTAGCTGCTAGCTTCTAGCTCCTAGCCCTTTTCGCTGGGAGCGAATGGTTCAACCACAAAATCGCCGGCGGTAAGGCCCTGGTGCCGGGTGCCCCAGGTCCCGATTTTGGGACCTGGGAAATCAGGAGTCCCGGCCAGCCGGCGTAACGGCTGACCATTGATCACTGACCACTGACCACTGCCTTTGCGTACACCGCCTGCGCCGCCGCCACTCCCTGCCCGTAAATCACCGGCAACCCCAGCGTGTCTTTCGCGATATGTTCCATCGCGCCCACCAGCGCCACCGTGTCGAGATAGTCGAAGTAGCCAAGGTGCGCCACGCGGAAGATCTTGCCCTGCATCTCACCCTGCCCGTTTGCGGTCACCAGCGCGAACTTCTGCTTGAGCGCCTTCACCACCACCCCCGAGTCCATGCCTTCCGGCACGGCAACCGCCGTGGCAGCAGCAGCCGGCGCAGTGGGCGCAAACAGCGTGAATCCCAGCGTCACCAGCCCCGCCCGCGTGGCCGCCGCATTCACCTCGGCGTTGTTGATTAGCGCATCGCGGCCCTTCTCCAGATCGCCGCCCGCCTGACCGGCAATGTAGTCCAGAGCCGCGCCCAGCGCCGCCACCAGCGCCACCGCCGGCGTGTAAGCGCTCTCGCCCTTCACCGCGCTCTTGCGCTCCTTGCGCAGGTCAAAGTAGTAGCGCGGATTCTTCGTCGTCTCCATCGCCGCCCACGCCTTCTCGCTCACGCTCAGGTAGGCCAACCCCGGCGGAATCATCACCGCCTTCTGCGATCCGCCGATCAGCACGTCGATGCCCCAGCCATCCACGTCGAAGTGCGTCGTGCCCAGGCCGGTGATTCCATCCACCACCAGCAGAGTGTCAGGTGCCATTGCATGGTGCAGACGCGCAACCGCCTCTACGTCATGACGAACAGCAGTCGAGGTCTCAGTTGCCTGCATCAGTACCAACTTGTGCTCCGGCTTCAGCGCCGCTTTCACCTGCGCCAGGTCGAAGGTCTCGCCGTAGGGCGCGGTCACTACATCCGGCTCGCAGTTAAACGCCTTGGCCAGCCCCGTCCAGCGCTCGCCAAACTTTCCGGCCGTCAGCACCAGTACCTTGTCGCCGGGTGAGGTCAAATTCGTGATCGCCGCTTCCATGGCGCCCGTTCCCGAGCTTGAAAGCAGAATCACGTCGTTCTTTGTCCCGACAAATATCTTCAACTGCGCCAACACCTTCTGGTACAGCGCGCGAAACTCGGGGGTGCGGTGGTGGATGTCGGCCGCCGCCATGGCGAATTGCGCCGCAGGCAGCAGCGGGGTCGGTCCTGGAGTATAAAGCCGGGTCTTTCGAATCATAGCCTCTCCCTCGCAGGAGCTCGTCCAAGAGTCTGCTCCATGCAATGGTCACATAATACACAATTTTGTTGCTTTTGTGATTATTTTCCCGGTGAAAATTGCGGCATTATCCCGAATCTGCCTTTATCCGGCCCCGGTCACCCAAAATCGTTACAATTCTCCTTTGGCCGGTCAGGTCCTCGCGAGACTATTCAAGGTCCGGGAGCCTTTTGCTGAGCGCTGAAAGCTGAGAGCTAGGAGCTAAAAGAAATGATCGATCCAGGCGCATTGGCTGCGCAGATTACAAAACTGACCGTGGAATCCATGAAGGCCCGCAATTCCGAGCGGACCGGCACGCTGCGCCTCATCAAGTCGGCGCTGATGAACAAGGCCGTCGAAAGGAATGCCTCGCTCACACCCGCCGAGGAGCAGCAGACGCTGATCTCCATGATCAAGCAACGCCGCGACTCCATCGAGCAGTTCACCAAGGGAAATCGCCCCGAGCTCGCGGCCAAAGAGGCTGCGGAGATCGTCATCATCGAGGAATTCCTGCCCAAGGCCCTCGACGAAGCCGGCCTGGCCGAGTTTGTGACCGCAACCCTCGCCGAGCTCGAAGCCAGCCTCGGCCACAAGCCCGGCATGAAGGATATGGGGCAGTCGATGAAGGCCGTCCAGGCCAAACTGCAAGCCGCGGGCATGCGCGCCGACGGCCGCGTGGTGAGCGAGCTGGTAAAGAAGGGGCTGGCGGGGTAAATAGGTTGCGGTAAGACTCGACAGAAGCGCGAAGTGTCAGGGCTCGGGTTCACTCGTGCCGCGAGAAACCAAACAGATCGATGGGCCTTTAGGACCCCTCGAACAGGCGCTCGGCCCTGCTCGTTGCCTTGAATTCCATTACGGGCCGGTTGGCAGCAAATATTTCCTCCCCCGCACAGAACTTAAGCCAATATATCGGGTTTCCACCTTCAACCCTCCCCCGGAGCGGTCGGGCCTTGCTCCCTGAAAGAACACGCCCGGGAGGCGGACTGGGATTTCCTTCTCTGGAATAGGTCTCGACGCGGAAGGCGGGGGATGATGACCAACGGAATACTTGATCGCTTGTCCACTTCCATTCAGTCCGGTTCGGTTCAATCCCGGCATCTGCCAAACCATTTCCGTCCCCGCAACCTCGCCGTCACCGCAGCACTTATCCTGCTTGCGGCTTTAACCTCGCACACCCAGCAACCCTATGCGTACTCGGCCGCCCCTCAGTACGGGCAGCCGCAATACGCTCAGCCCGCTGCGCAATACCCCGATCCATCGTCCCCCCAACCGCAGCAGTATGCCGCGCCGCAGTATCCGCAGCAGCCGCAATACTCGCAGCCGCAGGATGCAGACTCTGCGAGCGCAAACGACCCGATAGGCGGCTCCGACGCGCCGGTCACCCCCACGCAGCCGCCGCTTAGCGCCGATCAGCTCGAGCAGCTGCTGGCGCCCATCGCTCTTTATCCTGACGCACTGCTCGCTCAGATCCTCGCGGCTTCCACCTATCCAGCTCAGGTTGCCGCGGCCGATCAGTGGCTGCGCGAGATGCATGCGCAAGGTTATAACGACCCCAACCAGATCGTCGCCGGCGCGGACGCGCAGACGGGTTGGGATCCAAGCGTGAAGGCGCTCACCGCATTTCCCCAGGTTCTCAATATGCTCAACCAGAACCTGGAGTGGACCACCAGCTTGGGCAATGCTTACTACAACCAGCCGCAGGACGTAATGCAGACCGTCCAGGTGCTGCGTGACCGCGCCCAGCAGGCCGGCACCCTGCAGAGTTCGCCGCAGGAAGAAGTCACAAACGACCAGGGCAATATCGATCTGGCTCCAGCCACGCCCGATGTAGCGTATGTTCCGGCCTACAACCCGTGGGCGGTGTATGGCGCCCCGATCGCGCCTTATCCCGGATTTTCATTCTCGTTTGTGAACATGCTCGGCGGATTCGGAGCCCACTACGGTTACGGTGGTTTGCAATTTGGCTCGGGGCTAGCGATGGCTGCCTTTGAGCACACGCCGTGGGGATGGATGGGATGGGGTCTGAACTGGCTGACTCACTCAATCCTGTTTAACCACTCCGACTATTACACGCATTCCAGAACCGTGGCCGATTGGGGCTTCCCGCGCGGCGGCCCGCGCGCTCATGGATGGCGCGGTGGTCCCGGCTCTGGGCATCCCGTACCCTATACACGAGCGGGAGGCGATGAGAATGGGCGCGGCTCGGCTTACCCGCGGCCGGTCAACCGGCTCCCTGAAAGTAGCAACAATGGCTGGAACCGCGGTGATCCGCGGCCGGAATCGGGAATGACGCACCCGGCCTATCCCGCGCAGCAGACTTACAACCGTGCACCCTTTATGGCTCCCGCCCGCCCGCCAAGCTACGCGCCTCGCCCGCAGACTTATGCCGCGCGGCCTCCAATTGAAACGCGGAGCTACTCCGGCGGCGAAATGTACGGCCGATCACCGAACGCCTACAACTACGCAAACCGTCCGGCGCAGACGTATGGCGAGCGGCCCGGCATGGCCTACGCCAGCCCCTGGCGCGCACCCGCAAATCAGGCTCCTGCGTATCGCACGCCGCAGTATGAATCTCCTCGTTCCTACGCGTCGCGCCCCAGCCAGTCCTACTCCAACGCATTCGCCCGTAACGAGAATCGCGGTGGACTCCACATGTTCGGAGGCGGACATGATTCCGGTGGCTCGAGCTACCACGCTCCCAAGAACTACTACGGCGGCGGGCATGAGTCGCACAGCTTCGGCCACGAGAAGGCTCCCAAGATGTCGCACGGCAGTGGCGGCCACTCCGGCGGCGGAGGGCACTCCGGCGGCGGCCATCATCGCTTCTGACCCGCATTTCACACGGTCCGCAGAAAATCGCCGTCGTCCGCGCTACGCCCCGCTCTCGCTGACCAGCCGTCTCGGCCCCTCTTCGTGCAGCTCGCGATGGAGCTCATCCACCTTCACTCGAGCCTTCTCAAGTGCGCGCTTTCCCGCTGGCGTAATCCGGTAGAGCCGGCGGCGGCGCCCTTCCGCCCGTTGCAGGCTCGATTTCAGCAGTCCCGCGCGCTCCAGCCCGTGCATCAGTGGATACAGAGTGCCCGGTCCCACGCGGTAGCCGTGATGTGCAAGCTCGTGCATCATGGCCAGGCCAAAGATGGGCTCATGCGCCGCATGGAGCAGCACATGCAGCCGGATCAGCCCATCGAATAATTCCCGCTTGTGATTCATCTGGAATTTAACTATACCGCCGTCCCGGACCAATCCAGCTTGATTAATATCGAAATTCGATATAAAGTTTCCTGCAGATGGTTTAGGGTCCGTCATCTAATTCCCGGGTCGCAGCTGGGAATTAGATGACAGACCCTTACTCGCCATTGATCTTCCCTTAATAATGAGAGTCCCGTTGAAGTCCGTTGGTTGGCTCCTGCATATCGGCTTTGTTCTTGCACTCGCCGCAGCCCTCCCAAGGCTGCACGCGCAGGGACCGCCATACCAGACCGACGACCCGGTGCCCGTAGACTACGGCCACTACGAGTTCTACATCTTCGGCGGCGCCGACGGCACGCCGGTCGAGATGGACTCAACCGGCCCGGCCTTTGAGTTCAACTGGGGCGCCATTCCGCGCGTTCAGCTTCACGCCATTCTGCCCTGGGGAGTAGCCGCGCCGCTTAACAGCTCTGTTTACGCGCCCGCCTCGGGCCAGGGCCCCACCGAGTTCGGCCTCACCGACATGGAGCTGGGCACGAAGATCGCCTTCATCAAAGAGACCCCGCACTTTCCGCAGATCGGCATCTTCACCATGTACGAAATGCCCACCGGCAGCTTGAACAAGGGCCTGGGCGTGGGCAAAGTCTGGTACAAGCTGCCCCTCTGGATCCAGAAGAACTGGGGCAAGTGGCTCTTCGACGGTGGAGGAGGATACCAGCTCGTCAAACAAACCGGGTTTCGCAGTTTTCCCTACACCGGCTGGCTCGTCAAAAAGGAGCTGAGCGAGCGCCTCGAACTCGGCGCCGAAGTCTTCGCCCACGGCCGCGAAGGCATCGCAACCGCACAGACCCAATCGGCAACTCTCATTGATGCGGGCGGCTACTACCACTTCAAACACAATCCCAACGAACAGTTTCTCTTCTGTTACGGGCACTCCGTTGCCGGCCAGACTGAGAACTACGCCTACGTGGGAATGTATTGGACATGGGGTAGGGACAAAGGCAAGCCCGATACGAGTGCCTTCCTGCGCGGCCCGCCGGGCAATCGCGGCCTGCCTCTCAACGGAAACTGATGCAGCTTGAACTACGCAACCCGCAGCCACAATCCCGAAAAGGACTCTGAATGGAGATCACCACACGCAGTCTCTGGACGCTGATCCACGGAATGGGTTTCGGCGCGCTTTACCTTTTGGCCTGCTCGGGCGCGATCGTCGAACTCTATCGCCGTTATTGCTCGCACAATCCGGCGCACCCGACGCATCGCGACGAGACCTTCCTTCGCGTCTATCTCGTAGCGATGGCTGCGCTGGCGTGGCTTGCCGTGATTACCGGCAGTTACCTCATCTATCCGTGGTATCGCGCCAAACCGCCCGCCGGCGCCACAGATCTCTCCGCATTCCCGCGCAGCCTGCTGCTCTCAAGCCCGCACACCAGCGCCTGGCACACCATGGGCATGGAGTGGAAGGAGTACATCGCCTGGATCGCGCCCATCGCCATCACCATGGCCGCGGTGGTCGTTCTCCAGTATGGCCGCAGGCTCAAGGATCACCCGCCGCTGCGCAACACCATCCTCTGCTTCGTCTGGGCCTCGCTCCTGGCGGCCGGCATTGCGGGATTCTTCGGCGCCATGCTTAACAAAAACGCGCCCGTCGAGGGCGGTGGCACCATCCATCTCGTCCAGGGAGAAGCAAAATGAATACAACTGCCGAAGCCACGACTTCCTTCCCCAATGGTCCCGGCGCAGCCGCGGTCCTCGCAGCAGGCATCGGCTCGTTCGCTCTCGGCTTGTTCGCCGTTCTCGCCGACAAGATTCCTTCGATCAAGAGCTGGATGAATTTCTCTAATTTAACTGGACCGCTCTCGGGAGTTACCACCATGGCGCTCATCGTCTGGCTGGCAGCCTGGACCGTTCTTCATGCGCGCTGGCGCGGCCGCGAGGTGCGTTTTGCGCCCGTGAGCCGCATTGCACTGGCTCTGCTCGCGCTCGGCATTTTGCTCACGTTTCCGCCGATTGCGGATCTTTTCTGATTCTGTCGTGAGTCGATCTCTCTCAGGTTTTTCACGGCTGCCAATCGCCTAAAACTGGCCCAGAAAAAAGCGCCGAAGCCCACAAGGAGCTTCGGCGCGAGAGCAAAATCAGAGTTACTGCACGGGCCGCGAAGACCGTGCGCGGTGCCGTCTTCTTAGGGAAGACGGCACTGAGCAGAATCAACTTGTCTTACACCAACTCTGATTTTGTTGTTGGCGTTGGTGCAAATTGTCTTAATTTATTGCCACGGTGTCGTGGTGGTATCCGTAAGATTGGTTCCGTCCACGTGCCGTGCAATGATCACGACGTTCCCGCTGGTCGGATCCTCAAGCAGCAGACCCACCACGCGAACGTCGGCCCCGTTGTTCAGATCGCTGAATCCGCCCACTCCGTACCGGAAGTCACAGACCGGACCCATATACACAGTAACCGTCTCCGGAATGAGCACTCCGGCGAAGCCGTTAATCTGCATTTGGAAGGTGCCGTTGTTCTGATCCTGGCTGTTGGCGACAATTGTGCCGTTGAAGCCCCAGTTGTGCAGGTGGATGCGCTTCACGGTCACGTCATCGGGGTTCGCCGCGCCGCTTGCCGGTCCGCCCATCGAAACATCCTGTCCCGCCACCAGCGTGCTCCCGTTGAACAGGAAATTGGTGAACTGGTTGTGCATCCAGTAGATGTAGTACTTCTCGTTACCGCTCAGGTCCACGGTCGCGATCTGGCCGAGCGTAAGTCCCGTGTTGGTCGGCAACAGCGCGCGCACATACAGGTCGAAGCTCGTTGCAGGAGCGCCCGACGGCGTCACGTAGGTGATCTGGCCCCTGGCGTAGAAGCCGCTGTCGGTCAGCATCGTAACCTCGTCGGCATCGAGCGTCTGGTCGGCATTATCCAGCTTGCCTGAAACCGCGACAATGCTGCTCGTGGTCAAAGTGCTCAGGCTGGCGTCGCCGTCCCACTCGGTGTTGCCGTTCACGTTGACGGTGAAGTTCTCGCCGTGCGGGCCCTGCACCACAAACGACTGCGAACCCACGCTCACCACGGCCGCCACGAACTCGTCTATGTACGCGCCGCCATCGCTGTTGGTAAGCGCTCTCACGTGGAAGGTCGGATTCACCTGGCCCGTAATGTTGCCGTTCGTATCCACCTGGATGGACTTGGCCAGATCGAAGTCGACGCGCAGCCCGACAGGCGAACCGCCGTTGACCACGGTGAAAGGACTGTTGAGGTCAATCGTCACCGTCGCATTGCTAAACGACGCATTCATGGTCTGAATCGTGGGCGCGCCGCTGCCGCTCGTATCCAGATAGCCGATGGTGCCCGTGCCCAGCGTGATGACGATGGTGTTATACGTGCCCGCGTCCACGTCATTCATGTCGAGAAGTGTTTGCAGCCCGTTGAACCGTGCAAAGTCCACAGTGGGCGTGCCGCTCACCAAAGGAACGCTGGTTCCGGCCGAGTTGATTGCATTCACGCTCTCAAGCTGCACCGCGAACGACACTACGCTGGCCATGGGAGCATCTGTGCCGACCACGAAGGATGGGCCTGTCTGCTGAGTGGGTGTTGGAGTTGGATTTGAAGTTATTGACGTCGAGTTGGAACTTCCGCATCCCGCTGCAACAAGAACTGCGGCGCTGGCCAGTACAAGCGCCAGCCGGAAGCGCATTGCATACACTTTGGGGGACATATTGGCCTCTTTTTCTGCGCAGCTCAATGAGATTCGCAAGCGAACGTCAGGCGGCCGATCGAGACCGCCCTTAAACCTGGACCGACGCTGGGGCCTGAAACCGATTCGCGCGCACCAAGGCAGCTAGCCGAATCAGACCCTCTCATCTCTTCTGGCAATCCCTTTCGTGGATTGTCACGCCAGGTAGCATTCGCGCACTGAGTCTGCGCCTGAGTTTGAAAGTTTAACTGCGGAGGCAAATGACTTCGTGTCGCCACCGCCGTCGATGATCATAGACCCAAAAGGATGCAAGAAAGTTGCGGAAATTCTTTTCTGCATGACACTTTTGTGGGATCGGAGACGGCTAGAACACCTCAGCGTGGTAACCCTCAGGAAGTGGTGTATGTTTCAGCAGCCCCAGTTCGCCGGCCAGCTTTTCAAGCTTGGTGCGCGTAGCCGCTGTGGGCGGAACGAGCGGCAGCCGCAAGTGATCGCTGCAGCGGCCCATCAAACTCAGGATCGTTTTCACAGGACCGGGGTTCGACTCCCAGAAGTTGGCCTCAAACAGCCGCGCGTAGCGCCGTTCGAGGTCCCGCGCTTCCTGCCAGTTGTTTTTGAGCGCCGCGCGAATCATCTGCCCCACTTCCGCGGGAGCCTCGTTCGACGCCACGCTGACCAGTCCCTGCGCTCCAATGCCGATGGCAGCCAGCGCCAGATTGTCGTCTCCTGAAAAAACCTTGAAGCCGCGCGGCAACGAGTGCACCAGTTCGGCAATCTGCGGCAGCTTGCCGCTCGCCTCCTTAATTGCCTGGATATTCGGCGCGGCTGCGGCCAGACGCACCATCGTTTCAGGCTCCAGGTTTACGCTCGTGCGACCCGGCACGTTGTACACACACACCGGCAGAGGATCAACCTCCCGCGCCAGCGCCAGGAAGTGCTGAAACTGCCCCTCCTGCGAAGGCTTGTTGTAATAGGGATTTGCGCTCAGCACCGCCGCCACGCCAGGCACGCGCCTGAGCAGCGAGGCCTGCCGCACCAGCGTGCGCGTGGAGTTGTGCGTGCAACCCGCCCATACCGGAACGCGGCCCGCCGCGGCCTCTACCACGATACGCACCGCGCTCAGCCATTCAACCTCGTCGAGGGTCGCGGCCTCGCCCGTCGATCCGCACGCCACCAGAAAGTCGACGCCTGAGTCGATCTGCCAGTTCACCAGTTCCCACAGCGCAGATTCATCAATCGATCCATCCACCCTGAAGGGCGTAATGATTGCAGTACCACAGCCAGTCGTTTCCATCACAACTCAAGTTTATAACGGCATGGTTAGGCGAAATTGACAGGGAAAAACACCCGGTGCAAATCGCGGGGAGGACAGGCGGCGTCGAGTTGCCGGGAACAAATCGCTCCTCACTGGTGTCTAGTCTGATATGTCCACCCGTCGACGTTGGGTAAGGGTTCTCCGCGCCACCGCGCTTACCGCCTTTGCGTCGCTCGCAGCCATCGCCGCTTTCGTCCAGATTCAGCAGCACCTGCTGCGCTGGCGCGCCGAGCGCTTGCTCGCCGACATTCGCCAAATCCAGATGGGCAAAAGCACCTGGGCCGATGCACAGGTTTTCATGACGAAATGGGGCAGGTGGGGAACATACACCGGCTCGTGCACCCCTGAGAAGTGCATGGATTGGATTCAGATCCAAGACGACGTTTGGTACCTTCGCTCGGCCTGCGGAGAATCGTGCGGTTTCCTGCGCCGAGTGGAGCGCCCATACGGATGGCTCGGCGGTCGAACAGCAATGGCAGAAGCTCAATTGGAGGTGGCGAACAAAAAGATCACGACTGCTGGCTTCTCCCTATTCATAGAGGTCCCAGCCGGCCATTCGCGCGAATGGCCTGCGGAGCACGGGCTCGTTGGGCACGCTACCGAATACGCCGCCCCGCTCGACCCGTATAACTTCAGGGGACAGCGCTTGCTGCATCCGGAGTATTGGATCGGGAAGCCGGGGGGCTGCGAGGGTTGTGTCAAACTCGATACTACCTTTACGCCATTCGTCAGCCAGGAGAAGCTCCTGCGGCTGACAGGATTCGATCTGACGTGCATCACGCGTTGGTCGCCATGTGCAAATGAGGGCGATCTCATGCCCTCGGCATGGAACGAATACGAAGCGGAACTTGCCGGGGACGACGACCGCGAGAAGGCCTTTGAAACATGCGAAGTGCCGCTTGAGTTTTTCGGGCGCGAGTATCAGGACATCGCGATCGCCGAGATTCTCGCCTCAGAGACGCTCCGCGAGCCAAATCATGTTGAGAGCATCGCCAAAATACGCATCATTCGCAGCCTCAAGGGCCAAACACACTTGTCACCTGAGAAGGCCGCCTACTTTACCGTCTTCGATAGAGGCCGGGGAGTGGCCGGTTGGAGCTCAACGGACCTGACCGCCGGAGAGAAATACATACTCATGGGTGGCTTCGGTGAGTGGAGCGGTGGCGGCAAGTTATTGGCGCTTGATGACTGTGGCGTCGTGCCTTTCAGCGACCAGAATCTTGCCGCAATCCAACGCGGAATCAATGCTTCGTTGGAGAGGATGCGACCGCGCGCGATGCAGAGGCAGACCTTGCCCTAAAGCTGGTCGAAGATCTCCCGGAACTCCCACGCGCCGCTCTTGCCCTGGATCCATTCGGCCGCGCGCACCGCGCCCAGCGCGAACCCGCGCCGGCTGAAGGCCTCGTGGCGAATCGCAAGCTCATCCGTGTCGCTCTTCGCCGTCACAACGTGCTCGCCCTTGGCGTCGCCGATGCGATGCGAGGTAATCGGCACGTCAACGCCCGGCCGCACCTGCTGGATGATCTCTTTGAGCGTGATGGCCGTGCCCGAAGGCGCATCGAGCTTCGATGTGTGGTGCGTCTCGGTGATCGAGAACTCGTAGCCCTCGAGCCGCGCCAGCTCGGCGGTCAGCTTGAAGAGCTTTTGCACGCCCATGGAAAAGTTGGTGCCGTAGAGCAGCGCCCCGCCGCGCTTATAGGCCAGCGCCTTCATCTCGGGCAGGTGCGAGTACCACCCCGTTGTGCCCACCACGATGCGCCCACCCAGCGAGAGCACCGCGCGCATGTTCTCGACCGCCGCTTCGGGCGATGTAAAGTCGATGACCGCTTCAATGCCGGCAAGATTGGGCGCGGTCAGCGCGGTTGCGTGCTCGTTCTCGTGAATGTCGAGCGAGCGCACGCCGTGGCCCCGCTCGCGTGCCACCTCAACCACCAGCGAGCCGGTCTTTCCTTTGCCCAAAACCAGAATCAGCATAGGCTCCTTTGCAGCAGTGTACGTGATTCATGGTTTGTGATCGGTGCACGGTGAACAGTGAACGGTGCACGGTTCACGGTTCATCGTTCACGATTCTCTGATCACTGACCACTGACCACTGCTTTTCTCGCTTCCACGTCGAAGATCTCCGGATCGGGATTCTGAAAGAACGCCGCGTGCAACGATCGTATCGCCTCATCGGCGTCGTCTTCGTCGATCATAAAGCTCATGTTGATCTCGCTCGCGCCCTGCGAGATCATGCGCACGTTGATGTGCCTGATCGCGTTGAACACCTGCGCGGCCATGCCGTTCTTCCCGCGGATATCCTCGCCCACCAGGCAGACCAGCGCCTTCTTCCCTTCGTACTTCACGTCGGCCAGCTTGCCCAGCTCGGCCGAAATCTCAGGCAGGCTCGAGTTCGAGTCGACCGTAAGCGAAACGCTCACCTCGCTGGTCGAGACCATATCGACCGCGCACTTGTACTTGTCGAAAACTTCGAAAATCTGCCGCATATAACCATGCGTCATCAGCATGCGGCTCGCCACCACATCGATGATCGAGAGCTTCTTCTTCACCGCGATGGACTTGAAGGGGCTCTTGCAGTGCGGCGCAATCGATATGATGCGCGTGCCTTCGCAGGCGGCGTTGCGGCTGTTCAGCACCAGCACCGGGATGTTCTTCCTTACCGCCGGCAGAATCGTGGCCGGATGCAGAACCTTGGCGCCGAAGTAAGCCAGCTCCGCGGCCTCTTCAAAGCTGATGGTCTTTACCCGTAATGCATCGGGACAAACGCGCGGATCGGCGGTCATGATTCCGTCCACATCGGTCCAGATCTCAATAGCATCCGCGTTCACCGCTCCGCCCACCAGTGCGCCGGTAAAGTCGCTGCCGCCGCGGCCCAGCGTCGTAGTCATGCCGGCCTCATTCGAAGCGATAAAGCCGCCCATCACCGGGACCTTGCCCTTTCTTACCAGCGGAATCAAAATCTCCTGCGCGCGCATCTCGATCAGCGCATCCATCGGCGCAGCCTTCTGGAACTCCGAATCGGTAATGATGACCTCGCGCGCGTCTACATGAGCGGCATCGATGCCTTTCTCGCGAAACGCTGTGGCCACAATCTGGCTGGAGATGCGCTCGCCGTAACTCACGATCAGGTCGCTGATGCGCGGCGTCAGTTCCAGAATCGCTGCAAGGCCGCGCAGTACTTCGTCGAGCGAATCGAACTTGCTATCAATGAGGTCGATGAGCGCGGCAGCTTCAGCGGGCGTCTTCACCAGCGCAGCCGCCGTATCGCGGTGGCGCGCGCGCAGCCGCGAACTGATAGCCAACGCTCCGGTGCGGTCGCCCTGCGACGCACAGGATGCGGCCCGCAGCAGTTGGTCAGTCACCCGGGCCATCGCGCTCACAACCACCACCGGGCTCTTGCCCTGCGCAACGCGGCCTTCGACAATCGCCGCGGTGCGCCCGATAGCGGCTGAATCTTCAACCGACGTGCCGCCGAACTTCATCACCACCAGACTCATGCGATAACTCTCACCCCGTTCGCGTACAACGCCTCGATGATCCGCCGGCTAAATACTCGAAACCAGGCGGCTCACACCGGCGGCAATGGCGTCTCCCGCTTCAACTGCCTTCTCGTGATTCAAGCTTCCTGAGCGGTCGGGCGGCGCTGCGGCTTCCAGCTTTCCCAGGCTGGCCAGCATCTCCGCATTCAGAATTGTTGCTCCGGCAGCGCCGCGTACCGTGTTGTGCGAGAGCAAAACGAACTTCCAGTCGAGCACGTTGCAGGGGCGCAGACGTCCCACCGTCACCGCCATGCCCTTGCCGCGATTGCGGTCGAGCCGCGGCTGCGGCCGGTCGTTCAACGCGCTCCACTCCACTGGCTGCGTCGGCGCAAACGGCAGCTCCAACCCGACCAACGGCTTGAACTCCGCCCACGCCGCCAGGATGTCTTCGCGCGTTACCGCGCGGCCAAGCTTGTTGCCCAGCTTAATCGACACGCACTCTGTGTGCCCGTCAACTACCGGCACGCGATTGCAATGCGCCGTCACCCTTGCAGGGAGCGGCGTTACGGTCTGGCCCTCCAACCTGCCAAGAAGCTTCAGCGTCTCCGCCTCCATCTTCTCTTCCTCGCTGCCGATAAATGGAACCACGTTGTCGAGAATGTCCATCGACGCCACGCCGGGATAACCCGCGCCGCTCACCGCCTGCATCGTGGTAACAAATATCGTCTCGATGCCGAAGCGCTCCTCGATGGGCTTGAGCGCCATCACCAGGCCGATGGTCGAGCAATTGGGATTGGTCACCATGTAGCCGCCCGACTCCTTGCGCCAGGGCTGCTCCTCGATCAGATGCAAGTGATCGGCGTTCACCTCGGGAATCACCAGCGGCACATTCGGCGCCATGCGGAACGCGCTTGAGTTCGAGATCACGGCGCAACCCGCCGCGGCAAACCTCGGCTCCATCTCGCGGGCAATCGCCGCGTCAACGCTGGCAAAGATCACCTTCGGCGCGCCTTCGGGCTCGGCCGCCGAGACCATCATCTTCGCGATCCGTTCGGTCAGCGGAGTATCGAGCCGCCACTTGGCCGCTTCGCCGTAAGTCTTGCCGCTTGAGCGGTCGCTGGCCGCAAGCCAGGTGACCTCGAAAAACGGATGATCTTCGAGCAATTGAATGTAGCGCTGGCCCACCATTCCGGTGGCCCCGAGGATGCCGATTGGGTGTTTATTGCTCATGGCCTTGAACATTCCAGTGTACAGGAGTGTGTCTTTGGCCACAGCCGGTATCGCCGGTTTCCTGAGGTTGCGGAAAAGCTCAAAGGCAGCCGCGGTCTTGAAAGGGCGCGACTTCAGTCGTGCCGATAAAGGCTTTGAAAGTGGCGCGGTTTTAGCCGCCGAGGGATGGCCTTCGGGGAACTCGCCAAGCAACATGAGTTTTTCCGCAACCTGTCCAGACCGGGGTCGCGCGCCGGAGGGGCGAATGATTTGCATTCGCTGAGGTGGTAGATCGGCTGTCGTGCGGGCGTCCTCGCCCGCACCCGCACCAGTCCCAGCCGCAGCGCCGGCCACCAGCTGGCCGGCGCCCTTTCGCAGCGTTTTTCTTCGATGAAAGCGCGTAGCGCAATCGTCCCGGAGGGACGAATGGAGGTTAGCCCGGGACGGAATCCTGGGAAACAGCGAAATCGAATGCAACAGCCCCGTAGGGGCGGCTGGAACACAATGCGTTCACCCGTCCTGATTTCATGCAGACAATTTGGAACGCGCAAACACAACGGGCCGATGGCGCCTCACGCGCCACCGGCCCAACTCACTTCGAACTTACCGGCCGCGAGCCGCAAATCCGCCGCGGGCCGCAACCCCGCCGCGGCCGCCGTAGCCGTATCCGCGGGCCGCCATCCCCGCTCCTGGACGCACTCCGTACCCGTAACCACGAGGGGCATAGCCGTTCGGCCGCCCGCCATAAGCGCGTGAACTGTAAGCATACGGCCGCCCGCCGTAATACGGACGCGGGCTCGCATATCCGTAGACGCTCACCCCGCCGCCATAGTAGTACGCGGGCGGCGGCGCAATCACCACCGGCGCGGGAGCCGCATACACAGGCGGCGCAGGAGCTTCGGCATACGGAGCCGGAGGCGGCTCATCGTAGGCCATCTCGGCCGGCGCTGGTTCAGGTTCGGGAGCAGCCTCAGGCGGAGGCACGTTTTCTGCCGTCGGCCTGCGATAAAGCCCCGAAGGATCCTGCTGGAGCGGATTCGCATCCGGCACGCTCAGATCGTCCATCACCTTCAGCGTCAGCCGGCTCTCTTCCTTGAGCGTTGGCCGTGGTCCGCGGCGCGGAAGATTGATCAGGTCGATGGGCCACAGAACGGGAATCATCCACAAAACAGTGTCCCGAACCGCGTGGCCCTTGCCCAAAATCCGGCCGTATCGATCCACCCGGTATCCGGGTACGTCAACCACGCGCGCGTCAATGGGGATCACCGTGTCCGGCTCAATCACCATGCGGTCGAACTTGAGCTCCATCCAGCCCTTGCCGACAAAGTGGCCGGGATCCTTGTAGTCCTCAAAGCGCCCCTCGAGAAAACTGTTGTAGGGCAGCATGGAACGGCCATAGCGCTCCGCCGCGCTCACCTGGCACAGCACGGGATCGCCGATGGCCATGGTCTTCGAGTTGATCTTCGGCTCTGAGACGGTGCATCCGATCAGAGAGCCCGCCGGAATCAGCCGCTCCCCGGCGGATGCAACCAGCGGCGTAGCAAGCAGGGTGGTGCAGAGAGCAAGCGCAAGGCGCTTCATTGTGGTCCTCCCCCTTAATTTCGACTCCCCCAAAGAGCCGGTATTCATTGCTTTGCAGTAATTGGGTTTGTGGCCCGAGTGGATACCGTGATGACCCCGGTCTTTGTGACGAAGTTGCGGGGATTCGAAAATAAATTTCGCGGGGTCGGGAAACTTAGGTAATTAAGGCAGGGTTGAGAAGCCCAGAACCGCGTGAGGCCTGGCAACGTCTCGTATCAAGGCATCGCTTTAGCGATGCCGAATAGGCTTTAATTCCCTTAATCCAGTTCGGGGACTCCGCGCCATCGCGCGGCGTCCCCGAATGGAAAGCATGACCTGGAGGGAGTAATCGGAGTCGAACGGGGATCTGCAATTGTGTCTAAGGATGCAACCATGCCTCATCCTCTTCCGGGTCTTGTCGCGAAAAGGGCGAGAATGCGCGCGCCGTAGGCGCAACGTTTGTTAGCCCCGCGCTTCAGCGTGGGGACAACTGCCCATCAACAAACCAAGTCCCGTAGGGACGGCGCACTGGCCTCCCGGATGCCTGCGCCCCATCCTCTCCACAGTCTTATTGCAAAAAGAAATGCACGCGCCGAATCAGCCAACTTCGGAATTCCCTACCCCAGCGCCGCGATCATGGCGTCGGCAAACCTGCTGGTGCCGGCCGTGCCGCCCACGTCGCGGGTGAGCGTCTTGCGCTCGGCGTAAACCGTCTCGAGCGCCTTCTGAACCCGGTCCGCCGCGGCCATCTCGTCCAGGTGCCGCAGCATCAGGATCGCCGATTGCAGCAGCGCCGTCGGATTCGCAAGGTCCTTCCCGGCAATGTCCGGCGCCGATCCGTGCACTGCTTCGAAGATTGCGCACTCCGCGCCCAGGTTCGCGCCGGGAGCGAGTCCGAGCCCCCCGACCAGCCCCGCGCACAGGTCGCTCACGATGTCGCCGTAGAGGTTTTCAAGCAGCAGCGTGTCGTACTGGTAGGGATTCATCACCAGCTGCATGCAGGTGTTGTCGATCAGGTGTTCGCCGTACTGAATGTCGGGGAACTCCTCGGCCACCTTGCGCGCGCAGCGCAAAAACAGCCCGTCGGAGAGCTTCATGATGTTGGCCTTGTGCACCGAGTGGATCTTTTTGCGCCCGTGCTTGCGCGCATACTCAAACGCAAACCGCGCAATGCGCGTCGATCCCTTCTCGGTAATCACCTTGATCGACTCCACCACGCCGGGCACCACCTCGTGCTCCAGCCCAACGTACTCGCCCTCGGTGTTCTCGCGGACAATGATGAGATCGACGCCGGGATACTTGGTCTCGAGTCCGGGCAAATTGCGGATGGGCCTGAAATTCGCGAACAAGTCGAAGCGCTTGCGCAGCGTTACGTTGATGCTCTTGAATCCGCCGCCGATGGGCGTGGTGACCGGCCCCTTGAGCGCGACTTTGTTGCGCTCGATCGACTCGTAGAGCGCCGCCGGAATGTACTCGCCGTGAATCTCAAACGCCTCTGCGCCCGCGGAGTAGCGCTCCCACTCGAACTTCACGCCGGTGGCTTCAAGAATGCGAACCACCGCCTGCGTAACTTCGGGTCCGATGCCGTCGCCGGGGATTAATGTAACTTTGTGCGTCTTCGATTCAGTCAATTTCTTGTCCCGCCTTTTGTTATTGATTGAAATGCTGCCAACCGAGGTAAGCTGCAAAGCCAAGCAGAAAGAGGACCAGGAGAAGGAACAGAATGTTCTCAATCCACATCTCCACCTCAAACGCCTTAATGACGGCTGCAAAGGATTTGCGGATAGTCTCTTTCATGCTGTCTGGCCCCTTGGTGACTATTTCTTGCCTCTGACGTTGCGATGCGAGTCCAGCAACCCCTCCAGCTCTTCCTTGAACTCGCGCACATCTTTAAAATCCCGGTACACGCTGGCAAACCGTATGTACGCCACCGTGTCAAGGCTCTTCAGGTGCTGCATGATCAGCTCGCCGATCTCGGCCGTACTGCGCTCGCGCTCCGGCGCGTCCACCAGAAAACTCTCCGTCGCATCGACAATCTTCTCGAGCTGGCCCGACGAAACCGGCCGTTTTTCGCAGGCGCGCAGCAGCCCGCTCAAGATCTTCTGGCGGTCGAACCGCTCGCGCCGACCGTCTTTCTTCACCACCATGTAGGGAATCTCGTCGATGCGCTCGTAAGTGGTAAACCGGCGTCCGCAGCTCTCGCACTCTCTCCGGCGGCGGATCGCGTCGGCCTCCTTGCTCTCGCGCGAATCCACCACGCGATCCTGCCCGAAACCGCAATATGGACACTTCATGCTATGAGGATTCTAAGCCATCGAACGTATTCCGCCAGAGCCCCTTTTGCCCCTCAGTCCCTGGAAGCTATCTCATAAACCTGCCTTGAAGGGGCACGGCTTTAGCCGTGCCGCCAAATGCCCAACAAAACCGGGGGCTTTAGCCCCTGAGGGACGCCTCTCACGGTGCAAGATCATTTATGAGACGGCTTCTACGCCTGCGCGCTGTGTCCCGCGCACTGCATCACGCCCAGGAAACGGACCCACGGCCCAACTGCCTCGCGGTACTGGTGCGCCATGATGCGCGAGATCTGATGCAGGTGGGTCAGGTCGTGCGCCGGCCATGTGGCCAGAAACTCTGCGAGCGTGACCGAGCCGAAGACCGGGTGCATACCGCGGCGGCTCATGTCTTCGGGCTCGAGATGCAGTGCGCGCAGCTCGGCGAGGTTCTTCGCGCGCTGCTGCGCAAAATCATCCAGCAGCTGGTCCAGGGTTTTGCCGGCGCCCGAGCGCGCCGAACCTTCGCGGTCGAGCGGCGTAAACGTGCGCTCCTCGCCAAACTCCAGGATCATTCGCAACCGAGGCATCCAGTCCACGTGCTCGCAGTGGATCAAATGGGCAATTACGCCGGGCACGTTCCAGGTGTCGCCGCCTTCATTGTTCTCAGTCCACATGGCCGGTAATCCGCGCAGCAGCGCATCCAGCGCGGCCGGCGTGCGCTCCAGCAACGCAATCGTGTTTTCCAGGTCATGTCCCATCGTTATCACTACAGTCCCTCGCTAACGTCTTTCTATTCCCTAGCCCCTAGTCCCTAGCCCCTGTCTTTAAACAACAACGGCCCGGGAACGCTCGCTCCCAGGCCGCTGCCGGTGATCTGTTGGGATTGGACTAAGGCCATCGCGCTGCCGCGACTGCCAGGGACCCGGCGGAAGACTGCGCCGCTGGGGCTTACTCTGGGGCTTGGGCGCGATGCCCTAGGCCTCAGTCACCTCACGTACCGTACTACTTGGCAAATCAATCTTCATAGGCTGGATCATCCTCCTTTCCCGTGTACGCATAAAGTACCCGAGTCCGGGCTGGGCGTCAAGAGGCGGCCTCGCCAGCCGCGCTTCTTGAGCGCCGCAAACCCGCGCGCGTATTTCGTCCCTCCTTTTCCACCGAGCAATGGCGCACACTGGCTCTATGTCCCACAAAAAGGTCGAACGCGGCAAGAACCGCCGCGAAAGGCGCATTCAGCTCCAGCCCGAAGTGGGGGAAGGTGCACCCAACGGCGCAAAACAAAATGAGAAGGCCGATCGGTCAAAACCGAAAAAAATACCGGACACAGAATCAACGCGACGGTCCAACGACCTGCTCAACTGGATCGGTGTTGCACTTGGATTCGCCTCTTGGGGATGGACTGCTCTTGCGCCAGAATCGAGCGTCGTATTCGGTTCGGTTTTGCTTTTCGCCGCCGTCGCGATTTCCCTCTTCGGGCTCTGGCGAGTTTGGGCGATACGAAGGCTCTTGTTCGTCGCCACGGCGCTGGCAACAGTTATCGGCGTTGGCGCCTTTGACTGGTACGTTGTCGTGAAGCCGCAACGAGGGAAGGCTTTTCAAGACCTGCTTGTGGAAGGCTATCACCTTACCAACGAATGTGGGGCGATTCCGGGCGACACTCAGATGCCCACGTGGATGCGCGACCAATCTAAAGGCTGGCAGTCGCGCGCGCAACAACTCATAGGGTCTCGACTAAGCCCGGCTGACGCCCAAACATGGCAGCAGGCTGTTGTCATTGGAACCATCAAGGACGAAAACACCAACGCGTACCAATGTCTTTGGCTGGGCACGAAGGTAGCTGCGCTAGAGACAATAGTTGCGACCGAGTTTGAACCGAATCTCAAACACCGAGATCAAGTCGGACCCACATATTGGCTTAACGCCGTCAACGGCGAAGTTGACGTGAGCGACGTCTTCAAGAGCGGCAACAAGGACGCCCGCATTTACGTTAACGGAGGCGGGAAAGACAACCCAAGCGGAATGATTAAGGTAAAGGGGCACGACCTCCCGATCAAGTCTGGCACCATCAACTTCCAACCCGAGATCGTTCCGTAAGGTACGCGGTAGTGGGATTCGTTAGAGCAGCAATGGATACGCGAAGCCCTTAGTTTCGCCTGTACGCACTACCGGCTTTCTTTCTTCGGCGTCGCCAAGTTCTTGCTCGCCTCGCGCAACATCGCGCTAGCTCTCCGCCTTCGCCGTCTTCTTCGCGCCGGCCGTCGTAATCATCACCACGCTCGCCAGCACGCATGCGCTGCCCACAATCGTGCGCTCGCCGAGCGGCTCGCCGCCTGCAAAATAACCCAGCAGAACTGCGATCACGGGATTCACATATGCATATGTCCCCACCTTGGTCGGCGAGTAATGATGAAGCAGCCACACATACGCCGTAAACCCCACAATTGAGCCGGCAACAATCAGGTAGAGCAGCGCCAGCCACGCGCGGCCTGAAACCGCCGCCGGATGAAAGCCCGCAAACTCGCCGCGCATTGCCGCGACCGCCGCCAGCAGCACTCCGCCGGCCAGCATCTGCGCGCCCGAACTCATGGCTTTCGACGACGGTAGCGGCAGCTTGCGCGCCAGCGCCGAGGCGATCGACCAGTTGACGGCAGCCACAATAAGCGCCACGGCGCCAGCCCGGTTGATCGGCTCGCCGCCCAGGTTCAGCGATCGCACCAGGAGAACTGCCACGCCGCAGAACCCGATCGCCAGCGCAGCTACCAATCGAGCCGTCAGTTTTTGGGTGCGGAGAATGACGATCTCGGCCAGCGCCATGAACGCTGGAATCGTGGCTACCATCACGGCCGCCAGGCCCGAGGGCACGCGC